>ERZ773267.1963-NODE-1963-length-10790-cov-3.979506_pt1 | contig 10790 bp, 7 predicted proteins | sample MGYA00511959_ERZ773267 | MGnify/ENA primary metagenome ERZ773267 (study PRJEB29015, sample SAMEA2738165) | human oral metagenome | biome: human oral; feature: human-associated habitat; material: saliva | place: China | collected 2240 ... | reverse complement strand
GCGGGGACGGGCCGCCGGAGGTACCGGTGATCGACTCCCCCACAGGCGCAGTGATCGGCACGGTCGACGGCGCCGCCGCGGACTCCACCGTGCACGAGGGCGCCGTCTACATCCACCAGGGCCGCAGCTACGTCGTCACCGAGCTCACCGAGGAGGCCGCGCTCGTCACCGAGAAAGCGGCGATCGGCTACCGGACCCGGGCGCGGGATCGCTCCAGCGTGCACATCGTCGGCGAGCGCGACGCCCAGATGTGGAGTGACGGGATCCGCTGGTCCTTCGGGTCGGTGGAGGTCACCAGCCAGGTGATCGGCTACACCGAGCTGACCCTGCCCACGATGGAAGTGGTCGCCCAGCACGAGCTGGACATGCCCGAGCACGTACTGCCGACCGCCGCGGTGTGGTGGACGATCCCGGCCGACCTCACCCAGGCGGCGGGCATCGCACCCGGAGACCTTCCCGGCGCGCTGCACGCCGCCGAGCACGCCTCGATCGGCATGCTGCCGCTGCTGGCGACCTGCGACCGCTGGGACATCGGCGGCCTCTCGATCAGCTCGCACCCGCAGACGGGAGCGCCCACCGTCTTCGTCCACGACGGTCATGCCGGCGGGGCCGGTTTCGCCGAGCGCGGCTACCGGGTCGGCACCCAGTGGCTGGCAGCGACACTCGCCGTCGTCGAAGACTGCGCCTGCACCGCCGGGTGCCCGAGCTGCGTGCAATCCCCCAAATGCGGCAACAACAATGAACCGCTGGACAAGGCCGGGGCGATCACGCTGCTGCGCCTGCTGCCGGCCTGAGGCTGCGCACCTCGCAACACTTCGACCAGTGCCCCGCTAACACTTCGACAGAATCTTCACAATCGACGCTGAGCCGCGTCTTTTATGAAGTTTCGGTCGAAGTGTGTGGGGGCCGCGGGGCACGCGCAGCGGGCCGGGGCATGCAGAGCGCACAGGTACGCCGGCGCCTGGGTGCGGCGGTCAGCGGCGCCAGCGGGCGAAGCCGCCCTCGGAGTTGATGACCTGACCGGTGATCCAGCGGGCCTCATCGGTGAGCAGCCAGGTGATGAGGCGGGCGGCGTCGTCGGGCTCGCCCCAGCGCCCCTGGGGGAACATGGCGGCGGTCGCCTCCCGGTCCGCCTCGGTGACGTAGCCGGTGTCGACGGGGCCGGGGTTGACCGTGTTGACGGTGATGCCGGCGTCGATGAGCTCCTCGGAGATCGTCGGGGTGAGGCCGGCGATGGCGGCCTTGGCGGCGGCGTAGGCGATCTCCCCGGGCAGGGGAGCCAGGCCCTGGCCCGAGGTGAGGAAGACGATGGCGCCGCGGTGGTTGTCGACCGGCTGACGGCCCGGGCCTCCGGAGCCGGCGGGGGCGGGGGCTGCGAAGCCCTCCTGGGCGGCGAAGGCCTGCGCCAGGAGGATGGAGGCGCGGGCGTCGACGGCCCAGTGGGAGTCCAGGACGGCCTCGGTCATCTCGCTGAGCGCCCCGTCGGGACTGCTCATGGCCTGGTTGCACACGAGGGCGTCGAGGTGGCCGGCGGCGGCTACGGCCTGCTCGACGACGCGGGCCGGCTCCCCGGGGACAGCCAGGTCGGCGGGGATGTCGACGAGCCGGGCCGGGCCGACCAGGTGGGTGCGGATAGAGCCCATGACGGCGTCGATGTCGTCGGCGCCCCAGGGTTGGGAGGCGTCGTGCGGTCGGTAGTGGTGGGCGACGATGCTCGCCCCGTAGTCGGCGGCGCGGCAGGCGATGGCGTGGCCGATGCCGATGCGGCGGCTGACCCCGGTGACCAGGACGGTACGCCCCGCCAACGGCAGGGGGTCGCGTCCGGCCGGGCCGACGGAGCCTGCGACACTGCTGGGGCCACCCGGAGCGGTGGAGGGGTGTCCGCGGTGAGCGTCGGTGGTCATGCAGGCGAGTGTAGAAGAGCGGGCACCATGGGAAGGACTCCCCAGGCGCATCATCGAGATTCCCGCGAAAGAGGGCTCATTGGTGTCACCGCCCTGCCCTATCCTCGGCCTCATGAGCTCACCGACCATCGCGCCCTGGAGCGCCGAGCAGGTCACCGCGCTGGCACCGGACAAGCAGGTCGCCACGGCCGGCCTCAAGCTGGCCTTGCCCGCCACGTGGTCGGACGCCGGCGTTCACGGGGCGCTGGTGTGGGGAAGCGCCTCAGGGTCGGGCAAGAAGCCGTACCGGGTGTGCGTGGACCTGTCCGGCCCGGCCTTCAAGTGCTCCTGCCCCAGCCGCAAGTTCCCCTGCAAGCACGCCGTCGGCCTGCTGCACCTGTGGAGCCGGGGCCAGGTGGCCGGCGGGGAGCCGGCCGCCTTCGCCGCCGAGTGGTTGGAGGGCCGGGCCAAGCGAGCCCAGCAGAAGGCCGCGCGGCAAGAGGCCACGGACCAGCCCGATGACCAGGCCAAGGCGGCCGCCTCCGCCAGGAACGCTGTTGCTCGTGCCCGCACTCGCGAGCGGCGCATCACCGAGGGGCTGGCGGACCTGGACCGGTGGTTGGCGGACCAGCTCCGCCAGGGGCTGGCCAACGGCTCGGCCCAGCGCCCCAAGCAGCTGACGGGCTTCGCCTCCCGCATGGTCGATGCCCAGGCCCCCGGAGTCGCCCGGCGCCTGACGGCCCTGTCACGGCTGACGGACTCCTCCCCCGACTGGCCCGAGCGGCTGCTCGACGAGCTCGGACTGCTCCACCTGCTCATTCGGGCCTGGACCCGGCGTGAGCAGCTGCCCGACGACCTGGGGGCCACCGTCCGCTCCCACGTGGGGATCACCGTGCGCACCGAGGACGTCCTGGCCTCGCCCGGCATCGGTGACACCTGGGTGGTCGTGGCCGGCCGGGACACCGTGGAGGGCAGGCTCGCCGAACGCCGCCTGTGGCTCTACGGCACGACCACCCGGCGCTGGGCGCTCATCCTCGCCTTCGCCCCCGTCTCCGGCGGTTTCTCCACCACTGTCGTTCCCGGGACCCGGTTCGACGCCGTCGCGCACTTCTACCCGGGGCGCGGCCGGCTGCGCGTGGCCCTGTCCGATGAGCAGCCCTCGCAGCCCGTGACCGGCTGGGTGCCCGAGCCCTCGGGGACGGCATCCGCTCGGGAGGCCTGGAGGCGTGCTGTCGCCGCGGACCCGTGGGTGGAAGCCGTACCGGTGCTGGTCTCAGGGCGGTTCCGTCTGCTCGGCAACGGCGAGCCGGCACTCGGGGACGCGGACGGGGCGCTGCCGCTCATCGTGCCCGACAACGCCCGATGGGTCCTGCCGCTTCTGGCCGACAGTGACGAGGTCACGGTTGCGGGCGAGCTGTCGCCCGCCGGCCTGCGGGCTCTGAGTGTTGTCACCGATGGAGAGGTGCGTGCCCTGTGAGTGACCTGTCCCCGCTGGCCCAAGCCGCCGTCATAGGAACACGTGCGAGGCCCTTCTCCTCGGAGGCCCTCCCCAGAGCCGTCGCCGAGGCCCTTCCTGCCCGGCAGGAGAAGGCAGAGGGCGCTGGGGGTGCGGGCGACGCGGCGGACGGCACCGATGTGCTCCTGGACGCGGCCGCCGCCTACGGTGCGGTGCACCGCGCCACGATCCCCTCGGTCCCCTCCTCCGCCGCCCGGGACACCGGTTGGCCGACGTCGTCGCGCCCCCTGGCACCGGAGGCCCTGCGCCCCCTCCTCGAGCAGATCCTGGTCAGCAAGCCTCAGCAGCAGTTGCTCGCCACGGCACTGGGGCTGGTGGCCGAGCGCGGCTGGCGGCTGCCGGCCCCGCTCCTCGTGCGCGTCCTCAATGAGACCGCCTACAGGCACGAGGAGCGCGACGCGGTCCTCGGCGTCATCGACGAACGCGCCGCAGCGGTGCTCCGCGAGCATCCGGTGTGGGGCAAGCGGGTCGAGCCCCTGGTGTCGCTGCCCGGCGGCGACTCCGGCGGCGACTCCGGGGACGACGCCGTGGACGACTCCGTGTGGAGACTGGGCACCACCGCCCAGCGGCTCGCCTACTTCAGGCGGCTGCGCGCCCAGGACCCGGCCGCCGCACGGACTCTCATGGTGGCGTCGTGGAAGAAGGAGAGGGCCGAGGCCCGCGAGGGGATCGTCGAGGCGCTGGCCACCGGCCTGGGGGAGGCGGACCTGCCTCTGCTGGAGATGGCCGTCACGGACCGCTCCGGAGGGGTGCGCCAGGCGGCGGCTCAGGTGCTCCTCCATCTGCCCGGATCCGGCCTGGTCCAGCGCGCCGAGGCCCTGGCCGCCTCGCACATGAGCGTCACCAAGCGGTTTCTGCGCACCACCCGGGTGGACTGCCGCCCCATCGAGGTGACCGACGAGGTCCTGCGTGACGAGTACGGGGAGCGTGGCACCGGGGACCCGTCCCGGGTCGACGTCGGCCCACCGGCCGCCAGGAGAGCGGCTGCCGGATACCCTCCCGCTCTGCTGGAGGAGGTGGTCGGACGCGTCCCGATCGACCGCTGGCCGGCCCTCATCGGGCTGTCCGCCGGTCAGCTCCTCGAGGCCGAGGTGACCTTCGAGGGCAAGCCGCTGGATCTGAGCAGTGCCCTGTTCACCGCGGACCGTCGTGGCAGTGGCGCCCTCATCGAGGCCTGCACGGCCGACGCCTTCAAGCGGGGCGATCTCGATCGTTTCACCGACATGCGCCGCTACTGGCCGTGCCCCTACTCCGCGGAGCACTCGCGCCGCATGGTCTCCTTCCTCCGGTCCGCCCTCGACTCGCACCGCCCGGAGGACATCGGCTACTGGACCACCCAGGAGACCACCAGGCTGCCGGTCTCCTGCCACGCCACGGTCCTGCCCGAGGCACTGGCCCTGATGGAGGAGGTCTCCCGTCCCGACTCGGCGCCGGCCTTCCTGACCGACGCCGTCGAGGGGCTGCGTCTGAGACTCCAGCTGGAGGCTCTGCGCACTCCTCCGTCCTAGCCGCCCCCGTACGCACCACGCCCTGTTTCTTCCCAATTCTTCCCGACCGCCCGTCGACCACCCGCCCGTCAGCCACCGAGGAGCTCCCGTGACCAGCACCCAGACCAATGACCAGACCAGCACCGACAACGCGCCCCTGCTGCGCCCGCACGCCGAGCAGCGCTACGCCGAGGAGCTCGCCGCCCTGGCTCGTCTTGACGAGCGCACCCGGCCGGCGAGCTGGCGGCTCTCACCCTGGGCGGTGGTCACCTACCTCATGGGCGGCACGCTGGAGGACGGCACCGTCATCACCCCGAAGTACGTCGGCAACCGGCGTCTCATCGAGGTGGCCGTGGCGACCCTGGCCACCGACCGGGCCCTGCTCCTTCTGGGGGTGCCGGGAACGGCGAAGTCCTGGGTGAGCGAGCACCTGGCCGCGGCGATCTGCGGCACCTCCACGCTCCTGGTGCAGGGCACGGCGGGCACCTCGGAGGAGGCGGTGCGCTACGGCTGGAACTACGCCCGGCTCCTGGCCGAGGGCCCCTCGCAGGCGGCACTCGTCCCCTCCCCCATCATGACGGCCATGGGGACGGGCCGGATCGCCCGGGTCGAGGAGCTCACCCGTATGCCCTCCGACGTTCAGGACGCCCTCATCACGGTGCTCAGCGAGAAGACCCTCCCGGTGCCGGAGCTGGGCACCGAGGTGCAGGCGCACGGGGGCTTCAACCTCATCGCCACCGCCAATGACCGCGACCGCGGCGTCAACGACCTCTCGGCGGCGCTGCGGCGCCGTTTCAACACGGTGGTGCTGCCGCTGCCGGCCTCGGCGGAGGAGGAGGTGAGCATCGTGGCCCGCCGCGTGGAGGACCTCGGCTCGGCGCTCCAGCTGCCTGCCGCGGAGGGCGCCCTGGAGGAGATCCGTCGCGTGGTCACCGTCTTCCGAGAGCTGCGCCAGGGCGTGACGGAGGACGGACGCACGAGCCTGAAGTCGCCGTCGGGCACCCTGTCCACGGCGGAGGCGATCTCGGTGGTCACCAACGGTCTGGCCATGAGCGCCCACTTCGGCGACGGCGTCCTGCGGCCCTCGGACGTGGCCGCCGGGATCCTCGGGGCGGTGGTGAGCGACCCGGTGGCCGATCAGGTGGTGTGGTCGGAGTACCTGGAGGCCGTGGTGCGCGAGCGCCGCGACTGGTCCGACTTCTACCGCGCCTGCCATGAGGTGGGGCAGTGACCGTCGGCGCAGAGCTCGACTCCGGGGCCGACGTCGGAGCCGAGGCCGAGTCCGCGGGCGGCCCTGCAACCGGGGCCGGGGACCCGCGCCCACCTGTGCGGGTCCTGGGGGTCCGTCACCACGGTCCGGGCTCGGCACGGGCCCTGGCCGCAGCACTGGAGGACTACCGGCCCGACTGCGTCCTCATCGAGGGGCCGGCGGACGCCGATGGCCTCATCGAGTGGGCGGGCCGGGGGCTGGAGCCGCCGGTGGCCCTGCTCGCCTGGGACAACACCGATCCCTCGCAGGCCTCCTTCTGGCCGATGGCCGTCTTCTCCCCCGAGTGGCAGGCGCTGTCCTGGGCGGTGGCGCACGGGGCGCAGGCCCATTTCATGGATCTGCCGGCGGCCGCTGTCCTGGCCGCGCGGAAGGTCGAGCGGGAGCGGGCCCGGTCGGAGGCCGAGGCCGGGGCCGAGGGCGAGGTGGAGACCGAGGTGCCCATCGACGATACGGCCGGCTCGGAAGACCCGAGCGGCTCGAGCGGCTCGGAGGGGACGGACGGCCCGGCGGATAGTGGGTCAGAGACCGCAGACACCGCGGACACCGCGGACACCGCGACCCGGGGCACGGCCCAGCCGGTGCGGACCGACCCGATCGCCGAGCTGGCGCGCCTGGCCGGCTACGAGGACCCGGAGGCCTGGTGGGAGGACGTCGTCGAGCTGCGTATGGAGGGCGACCCCTTCGACGCACTGACCGAGGCGATCGGGCTCCTGCGGGAGGCCTCCCCGGAGACCGACGAGGCCACGCTGCGCCGCGAGGCGCATATGCGCAAGGTTCTCCGGGCGGCCAGAAGGGCGGGCCACGAGCGGATCGCCGTCGTGTGCGGGGCGTGGCACGCCCCGGCGCTGGCCGGCAGGCCGCCGAAGGTCGCGCAGGACAACGCCCGGCTCAAGGGCATGGCGAAGGCGAGGACGTCGCTGACCTGGGTGCCGTGGACGCACCAGCGCCTGGCCGGGGGCAGCGGTTACAGCGCCGGGGTGGAGTCGCCGGGCTGGTACCACCTGCTCTTCACCGCACCGGACCGGCCGGTCGTGCGCTGGCTGACGCAGGTGGCCGCGTCGCTGCGCCGTCAGGACCTGCCGGTCTCCTCGGCCCACATCATTGAGGCGGCGCGGCTGGCCCAGAGCCTCGCCGCGCTGCGCGGGCGCCCCATGGCCGGCCTCGACGAGCTGAACGAGGCGGTCCTGTCAGTCATGTGCGATGGCAGTACGGTGCGGGCCGCCGCCGCGACCCGCGAGGTCCTCATCGGCGAGGCGCTCGGCAGCGTGCCCGACGGCGTCCCCATGGTCCCCCTGGACGCCGATCTGCGCTCGAGCGCCAAGAGCCTGCGCATGGCCTTCACGGCGACTCCCAGGACACTCTCCCTGGACCTGCGCAAGCCCCGGGACCTGGCCAAGTCCCAGCTGCTGCGACGCCTGGAGATTCTGGGGATCACCTGGGGCAGGCGGCAGCGGGTGGCCTCGAGCGGCACCTTCAAGGAGGTCTGGGAGCTCGAGTGGGACCCGGAGATGTCCGTGCAGGTGGTGGAGGCCGCGGCCTTCGGCACCACGGTGGCCTCCGCCGCCGGGAACGCCCTGCTGGGCGCCACCGACTCCCTGCCGCAGGTGACCGGTTCGGTGGAGAAGGCGCTGACGGCCGGCCTGTCCGAGGTCGTGCCCGAGCTGCTGGGGATCCTCGACGAGCAGGCGGCCTGCGAGATGGACATCGTCCGGCTGCTGGGCTCGGTGCCTGCCCTGGCCCGCTCCCAGCGCTACGGGGACGTGCGCGGCACGGACACCTCCAGCCTGGAGGCGGTGACCCGCGCCGTCCTGGTGCGCGGGTGCGCGGGGATGCCCGCGGCGGCCGCGAACGTGGACGCCCAGGTGGCCCGCACGCTGCGTACGACGATCGACGAGGTCCAGGGAGTCATCGGTCTTCTGGACGAGCGGGCCGCGACGCTGTGGAACGGTGCGCTGCGCTCCGCGCTGGCCACCCGGAGCCTGCCGGGCCTGCTGGCCGGACGCATCACCCGAATGCTCCTGGACGCCGGGGAGCTGGCCCGCAACGACGCCGCCCTGAGGCTGTCCCGGGCACTGTCGCAGGGCACGCAGCCCGAGGATCAGGCCGAGTGGATCGAGGGCTTCCTCGCGGGAGACATCCTCCTGCTCAGCTATGACAACACCCTGCTCGAGGTGCTCAACGAGTGGCTGGCGCGCATCGGGGACCAGGCCTTCGTCGACGTCCTGCCCGCACTGCGACGAGCCTTCGGCCAGTGGCCGAGCCCCCAGAAGACGGACCTGGCCCGGCAGATCCGGGACCTCGGTTCCCCCGCCCCGGACGGGAGCGGCCCGGTTGAGGAGGCCTTCGACGACGTCGAGGCGGTTCTGGACACCGTGAGCATGATCCTGGGAGGTATCCGATGACCACGCACGAGCGCACCGACGACGCGAACCAGCCGGAGCAGCACGCCGGCCAGGCAGTCCCAGCGGGCCCGGCCGACCGGGCCGACCGGGCCGACGACGTCGAGCCCACCACGATTGAGCAGCGCTGGCGCCTGGCCCTGGGCGTGGACGCGCGTGGCTACCCCACCTCGCTGTCGGAGGGACACCGGGCGATGGACGCGGCACTGGCGGACCTGTACGACGTCGACCCGCAGGACAAGGAGCGCGGGGGCCTGGGTGGCTCCGCGCCCCATGTGGCCCGCTGGCTGGGGGACATCCGCAGGTACTTCCCCTCGCGGGTGGTGCGGGTCATGCAGACCGATGCCATTGACCGCCTGGGGCTCACGACGCTCCTGCTGGAGCCCGAGGTGCTCCAGGGCGTGGAGCCCGACGTGCACCTGGCGGCGACGTTGGCCACCCTGTCGGAGATGATTCCTCAGGAGGCCAGGGCGACGGCGCGCACGGTCGTCGACAAGGTCGTCAAGGAGGTGGAGGAGCGGATCGCCGACCGGCTCCAGCAGTCGGTGCGCGGCGCGCTGGACCGCTCCACGAGGACCTCGCGGCCCCAGCCAGCCGACATCGACTGGAACCGGACCATTGCCGCGAACCTCAAGAACTACGTGCCGGAGCTGGGCACGGTCATCCCGGAGAGGCTCGTCGGGCACGGCAGGCGCCGTCGGGGCATTCAGAAGGAGTTCACCATCTGCATGGACCAGTCCGGGTCCATGTCCTCCTCAGTCATCTACGCCTCCATCATGGCGGCGGTCATGGCCTCGATCCGTTCGCTGCGCACCACGCTGGTCGCCTATGACACCGCCGTCACGGACCTGACGCCGCTGCTGTCGGACCCCGTCGACGTCATCTTCGGGACCCAGCTCGGCGGCGGCACGAACACCTCCCCGGCCATCGAGTACTGCCGGCAGACGATCACGCGGCCGGCGGACTCGGTGTTCATCCTCATCAGCGACCTGTACGACTCCGACCCGAAGCAGATGCTGGGACGGGTGCGGGAGCTGCTGGGAAGCGGGGTGCAGGTCGTCGTACTGCTCGCCCTGAGTGATGACGGCGTCCCCAGCTACAACCACGACGTCGCCAAGCGGCTGGCCGAGATGGGGGTGCCGGCCTTCGGTTGCACGCCGGACGCCTTCCCGGACCTGCTGGCGGCCGCGATCCACGGCGAGGACCTGGGCCGGTGGGCGGATGAGCAGGCGGCTGCGGAGGCCGAGGGCGCCTGAGCCCGGCCGCCTCAGGCCTCGGTGAGCGCGAGCTCGCGGGCGAAGGCCTCGTGGTTGGTCTGTGAGGACAGAACGAAGCGGATGAGCCCCAGGCGGCCGACGGCGTCGGGATCGGTGTGGGAGCGCTGCTCGACGGCGCGGGCCCGGGCCACGGCGACCTCGGCGACCTCGGCGATCGGCCAGCCGTAGACGCCTGCGGAGACGGCCGGCAGGGCGATGCCGGTGCAGCCGAGCTGGATGGCGAGCTCCAGGGAGCTGTCGAAGCAGGCGCGCAGCAGGGCGGGATCGTCCTCTCCGGCGTGACGGTTGGGGCCCACGGTGTGGATGACCCAGGCGGCGGGCAGGTCGAAACCAGGGGTGGCCACGGCGCGGCCGACCGGCAGGCCGTCGGGCAGCTCGGTGTCCCGCACCTTCTGGCAGGCGTCGAGCAGGCTGGGGCCGGCGGCGCGGTGGATGGCACCGTCGACTCCCCCTCCGCCCAGGAGGGTGCTGTTGGCGGCGTTGACGATGGCGTCGACCTTCTCGGTGGTGATGTCGCCGACGACGGCCTCAATGCGCATGGGGCTCCTTGTTTGTCTGCAGCGGGTGGCCGGCGGGTGTCTTCTCCGGCCCTCGCGTCTCTTCGGGTGGGCTCACAGCCCCGAGGATGACGGCCCCGGACTGGTGCTGGCGCTCCGGGGAGGGCCAACGTGCGGACCGGCCATGAGCAGCCTGTCACGGTGGGTGCCTCGGGCCAACCGGGTTCCGTCAGGGAGCGAACAGCGACGTGACGGAGGACTCAGCGGATCCGATTTCCTCCCTGTGGTGGGTGGAGGCTATGCTGTCCCCTGCTGCACACGGGGTGTGGCGCAGTTTGGTAGCGCGCTTCGTTCGGGACGAAGAGGTCGTGGGTTCAAATCCCGCCACCCCGACCAAGGAAGAAGCCCATGAGCTTGCTCATGAGGCTTCTGACGCGTAGGGGTCGACAGGCCGAAGGCCT
>ERZ773267.1949-NODE-1949-length-10848-cov-2.832391_pt1 | contig 10848 bp, 10 predicted proteins | sample MGYA00511959_ERZ773267 | MGnify/ENA primary metagenome ERZ773267 (study PRJEB29015, sample SAMEA2738165) | human oral metagenome | biome: human oral; feature: human-associated habitat; material: saliva | place: China | collected 2240 ... | reverse complement strand
TGCCATAATTTTCCCTCTTCATGCAGCAGCGGGTACACTGAGTAGATTTCGTCTATTAAAAAACAATCTTCAATAAATCCAAAGGCTTTTCAATGAAATAATTTGCCGTTTCGATTTCTTTCCGTTCTCCATAGCCGTAGAGCGCTGCCACAGAGTCGATTCCTGCATCCTTCGCCCCTTGAATATCATAAACTGTATCTCCTACCATAAGACAATCTTCTCTTTGAAAACAGCCCTTTTCTATAGCTTGCTCCATCAAGAAACTCTTGTCGGAATGTTGCTCCTTAAGCTCCGTGCCGATTTCCAGGAAAAAATAAGGGGATAAACCAAAGTGGGCTATGATTTGTGTGGCAAAAAACAGAGGCTTAGAGGTTAAAAGCACCAGCTTCTTCCCTCCTTCATGCATCTTCTTCATGCATTCCTCCATCCCGGGATATAAAAAGGCATCATACATTCCCTTCTCAGGATAATATTCCCGATAATAAGAAATGGCTTCTTTAGCCTTTTCTTCGGAAAAACCGTAGAATCGCATAAAAGAATCCTGCAAGGAAGGTCCCACAAATCTTCTCAGCTTTTCCTCCGGTTCATTAGGCAAGGAAAAATGATCCAAGGCATATTGTACCGACTTCATAATTCCGGAGCCGGAATCCATAATGGTTCCATCCAAATCCAAAAATATATTTTGATACTTCTTTTTCATAAGTACTTCTTCTCCCTTTTCTCTACTGTTACTTTCTGCCCTTTAAGTCCTTTTGCTTCAAACAGAAATATCATCCCCTACTCTTTTAATCCTTCGGTCTCATATAGAAATGCCCGGTAATATCCTGGGAACGAATGGTGTTCACAAAGGACTCCGGATCAATCTCGTTAATCTTCATTTTCACCTTCTTGATATCCGCTGAAGAAATCACAGAATACACCATATAATGGTCTTTTCTTTCAAATGCTCCCATGGCGTGCATAATAGAGGCGCCGTGATGACAGACCTCATGGATTCCCGCTGCTATTTCATTGGGATAATCCGTAATCACAAAAAGCGTAAGCTTTTGATAATTTCTGTAAAGTGCGGAAACGGTTTGTGTAGACACATATTGGAAAATGATGGAGTATAACGCCTTCTCCCAACCGAAAAGATATCCGGCAACAGCCAAAAGGGCGGCGTTAAAATAGAAAATCAAATTCCAAGTGTCCACTCCCTTTTTCTGAGACAGATAAATCGCAATAAAATCCGTTCCCCCGGAAGTGGCATCCATCCTGAGGCAAAGCGTAATGGCACAGGCATTTAAGATTCCTCCGAAGATAGATATTAAAAGCATATCCGAGGTAATGGGCTGTAAATTCACTCTATCCGTAACAAAGCCTGTGAATAAAATCATAATCAAAGATAAGATTGTGAATTTTTTTCCCACATACCGAAAGCCGATGTAAACAGGAATAATATTGATAATGATATTCAGTACAGAATACGGAAGCGCTAAGTTAAAATAGCGTAACGCTACTCTTTGTAACAGGACTGTGAGTCCCGTAGCTCCTCCCGGAAAAAGTCCTCCGGCTGAAACGAAGGTTTTCAGGTTCAAAGCCAGCAAGGTGGCTCCCGCCAAAACGCCAAGTAGCCTTTTTATATCTCTTTTCGTATCAAATTTCATAACACCCCTCCAAGATTGGTCTTTTCATTCTAACATTCTCTTTCTCTTTTGCCTAGGGTTCAGAGGGAATGTCTTTGGGAATGTCTTTTGGGAATGTCTTTTGTTAAATCTTGTTGCCGGTAATTTTTAATTTCAGCGAATGCACTGATATTTCTTAACAATTTCGATAGGAAGTCCTAATTGCATAGAAGTTATCTTGTAAGCAAAAGGAAGATTTGGTATACTTTCTTGCCGTAGTATCTAGAAAAGCTGAGGAGAAAAACATGTCCAACCAAAAAGATTATAGAAGTTCCAAAGGGTCACAAAAAAAGAAGTCCGGCTTTCTTTCCATACTTCTTCATTATGTCCTGCCTTATCTGGTGATTAATTCCATTATTTTGTTTTTTGTTTTAGCGACTCCTAAGTTAAAGGTGAATGAAGCCACGGAAACGGATGATCCTGCTGTAAGAACTCTTTTGGTTCATGTGGATTCCATTCTTCCTATTAAAGAGTTCACCGCAAAATTAGAAGGAAAAGAGCAAAATTTCACAAAGGAAAATCAAAATTACATCATTTCTCTTACCGGAAATGGAAATCTTCGAATTTCCGCAAAATCCATCAACGGAATGATGCAAGTCAGCAATACCCAAATCAATAGTTTTGATGAAAATCCTCCCGTCATCGATGAGGATAATGTTGTTCTCGGCTCCGGATATGTTGAGTTTACTGTAAGCGATGATCAGTCCGGAGTGGATTATGCCACAATTTACGGAATCGATAAGGATGGAGACAATCTTAAACCCACCAACATTGATGAAGCTACCGGCAAGGTAACATTTTCCATGAAAAGTAATGGACTTACCGTGTATGTTTCTGACAAATCGGGAAATCAGGTGACCGGTAACTTCACTTTAGAAGAATCTCCTTATCCGAAAACCAAGGCGGATGAAGAAACTGCTAAGGACGAAGATAGCAAGAACGAAAACAGCAAAAGCAAAGACAGTAAGAGCAACACACATAACGGTAAGTCAGGAAATAAAGAGGAGGAAAACAGCTCTGAAAAAACCGGCTCTTCCAAAAATCATACCGGTGATAATTCCGAAAAGAACAGTTCCGAAAAGAGCTCTTCCAAGAATACTTCGGAAAAGAATTCCTCTCACGATAACAGCAAGAGTAGTTCCGGAAAAAGCAAGTCAAATTAGATAAACTATCCTCTAATAGGGAATAGAAAAATATCTAGCAGCAAGCTTTTATAGTAAATAAAAAATAGGAGTACAAGGGATGAATTTAGAAAGAATGGAAGAATTATTGTTTTACCGAAATCTTTTAGAAACAGATTTCGTGCAGGATTTAAAGGCGGATGCTCCTTATGCCTCCCTCTCCCGTCTCTTTCAAAACTATTCCAATATGCCAAAGGAAACAAACCTTTGGCATATTTTTCTTGCCGATTTTCTTTTGCAGGACGAAAATTCTCTAAGCTTATCTGCCGAAAAAAAGGGCTGGGAGCATTTCTCTTATCCTGAATTTATCCAAAGAGAAATGGAAATTCTCTATTCTCTCTACCATTTAAATCTGTCTTTCTTCTTTCCAAAGGAACAAAAGGCTATCGACTCTGTATTTAAAGGAAAAGCTGCCAAAACAGAGCACTTTCCCTCCTATTCCTACGAAGCACAGCTGCTTTCCTTTAACAATAAGCTGGAAGCAGCTAAGGATGCTTTAGAATTCTCCTCTATTTTAGAAATGGAGTATAAGGAACATGGCGTAGGACTTTTCCGCTGTCATTCCGCCTTTAGCTTGGAAAAAGAAAATATTTTTGGTACAAGCTCTTCCGAATACTATTTGAAAGGTCTTCCTTTGCAGAAGTATCCCGGATTCTCCACTCTTTTGGGCTATGAAAAGGAAATTTCCGCCTTGAAAGAGAATACCGAAGCCTTTTTAGCAGGCAAGAAGGCAAACCATGTCCTGCTCTACGGAGATGCAGGAACCGGAAAATCCAGCTGCATGAAGGCGCTTTTGGAAGAATACCAGTCCAAAGGACTTCGCTTTGTTTCTCTTTTCAAAAAAGATCTGGAGGGAATTCCCTTCCTCTTGCAAACCCTTAGAGAAAGACCTTATTCCTTTATTCTTTATTTTGATGACCTTTCCTTTGAGAATTTTGAAGTGGAATATAAACTGCTGAAGGCGATAATGGAAGGCGGTTTAGAGGGAAGAGCAGACAATATCCTGCTTTACGCTACCTCCAACCGAAGACATCTGGTAAAAGAAAATCTTTCCGATAAAAATGATATCGAATACCAGGAGGACCTGCACCATTCCGATACCACAGAGGAAAAACTTTCCCTGGCAGATCGTTTTGGTCTTTCCATCCTCTTCCAAAAGCCGGCCTATACCCTTTATCAAAAAATTGTGCTTTCTCTGGCCAATAAATACAAGCTTTCCATTTCCGAGGAAAAGCTTCTGACCATGGCCAATGCCTGGTCTATCCGAAGAGGAGCCGCCACAGGACGAACAGCAGAGCAATTTATCCAGTCCTTACTGGTACAGAAAAAGGACTAGGATTTTCCTCCTCCAGCATCTCCTCATAACCCTTTAGGGCAGCAAATGGAGCAAATTGTGCCGCTCGACTTTCCTTGGACATCCTCTTCCGAAGAAGGGGGATGGGATAAGTAGTATATAAAATGGATTGATAGGAGTTTTCTCCTATCTTTTCTTTTTTTCTATCTTTCATAATCCTCTTCTTCCACTATATTCTTCGCTATAGTTGCTTCCTCCTTTCTCCTGATAGAAGCCAAGTCTGAAACGCCGCTGCTATGGCCTCCAATCTGTCGGTTCCGCTCCCTCCCTCTGGCTCCCTCCAGATACTGGTAGCCCTTCAGTAAGGCATTCTTTCCGAATTTCTCCATTACCGCTAAAGCTGCTCCTCTAGCCTTCTCCTCCTTTTCCAGAAACTGCCTCTTTTCTGTAAGCTCCTGCTCTTCCTCAGCCGAGGTCAAAAAATGCTGAAACAAATCCAACTGCCCCTCCGGTAAGGCTTCACAGTCCCTTACATCCTCTGCGGAAATACTGAGCTTTCTGATTCTTAATCTTCTGTCCATAATCCTGTCATAGATCTCCAAAACCGCCTCTCGAAAGGCTCTCCCCTGATTGCTTCTTTTCGGAAAATGATAGAGACCATGGACCGATTTCGGTACTCTTTTTCCATAGTGATTCCAGACAAGATTCCCTTCATAGCTTTCTCCCCCATTCTCTTCATCAAAGGAGAGATAGAGCTGCACAAAGGCAGAATCCTTCCCTTTCTTCAGTAAATCCAGTGCCAAATCCTCCGCCATCTCCTCTGCCACCATCCTCCCCTCCGCAAAGCCGTAGGGGGAAGGCAAAACCTGCCCGCTATGCAGGCTGTTGCTTTTACTGTGAAAGACCTTAATATCCTCTATCTTGCACGTTTCATAGCCAAAGGCATGGTCAATCAAAAGCTCTGCCTGTATTCCAAAAAGCTTATACAGGAGTGCCTGATTTTTCTTTTCTTTGCTTCCGGAAAGCGCTGCCAGGGCAATATCCCCCATGGTATAGATTCCATAGTGAGCCAGACGATTCTCAATTCCTCGGCCAATCCGCCAAAAGTCATGGAGGGGCTTATGCTGCCAAAGACTTTCCCGATAAGATTGCTCCGTCAACATAGCCAAACGAATCCCTTCCTTAGAGGCTTGCATGTGTTTTGCTTCGATATCCATAGCTACCTTGGCCAGATAGAGATTCTCCCCTAAGCCGACGGTGGCAATCATCCCTACCTCCTCATAAACTCTTCTGCAAATCTCCTCCGCCAAGGCTCTACTGCTTTTTTGATAAATTCTTTCATAGGGCTTAAGATCCATAAAAACCTCATCCACGGAATAGACATGAATATCCTCTTTAGAAACAAATTCCAAATACACCTCATAAACCCGCCTGCTGTAAGCCATGTATAAAGCCATCCTGGGAGGAGCCGTAATATAGTTTACCGCCAAAAAGGGATAGGCTTTACAATCTGAATCAAAGCAGGACTTTCCCACAAGAGGCTGTCCTCCGTAAAGCTTCGACCTTTGGTAATTGATCTTTCGTACCTTTTCTACCACCTCAAAAAGTCTGGCTCTTCCCGGAACACCGTAAGCCTTTAGGGCAGGACTTACTGCAAGGCAGATGGTTTTTTCCGTCCTTTCTCCATCTGCCACCACCAAATAAGCATCCATAGGATCCAAGCCTCTTTCTCTGCACTCGCAGGAAGCATAAAAAGACTTTAAATCGATAGCCATAATTCCACAGGACTCTTTCTCTTCCATGACTTCTCTCCTTTGTCCTGTATAATATAACAAAACATTTGTTTTGTAAATGAGATACGTTAACAAGAGACTTCTTGGAATAGTACAGAAAACTATTAAGAATTATCAGAATGGAAAAGAAAATAAATAAGATATTGTACGCTCCGAAAAAGAATCCTGCCGGAAAGCAAGATGCAAAGCAGGCACTTATACTTTTTACGAGACTTCCGATTGCCGGAAAGACGAAGACCAGATTGATTCCGTATCTTGGAAAGAAAGGAGCAAGGGATATACACCTTGCTTTGCTCCAAGATTTTGCGAAGCTCTATCGGAACTTCCATCGAAGAGAGAAGGAGGTCAAGCTCTTTCTCTTTTTCTCCTCCACTACTGCTAATGAAGTAGTAGAGGGCGCATTTGACCCGGGTATAAAAAAAGACATTGCAGAAATGAAAATGCTTAGAAATCTCTTTCCCGATGCCGAGTTTGTGCCGCAGGAGGGAGAGGACATTTTTAGGAAAATGGAAAATGCTTTTCTCTATACTTTTCAAGATGGCTACAGCTTTTCTTATCTTGTCGGAGCGGATATTCCGTTTCTTTCCGAAGATAGCTTTTGTAAAGTCTTTTCTGCAGGGCGATTCGGGAAAAATGTACTGGGGGAGAGCCTTGACGGAGGATATTACGGAATTGGGTTACAGAGCAGAGTGAAATCTTCCGAGCTTGATAAGATCTTTTCACTTGGAAAGAAAAGTGAAGAATTCAAAGTGAATCCGGAGCAGAATAGTTTAATGAAGCCGGAATGTGCGGAAAGAGAGAAGCAGGAACAGGAAGCCGATATTTTCGAATACACAAAAACCGCTCTCTATGCTACCGGACTTCCGCTTCTTCTCTTAAAGAAAAGGCGGGATATTGATGACAAAGAGGATATTATAGCGTATAGACAGCTTATTCCTTATAACAAAGCTTTGCAGAGCTCTTATATTGGAAAGGAAATCCTGAGACAGTCTAAGATTTCCATTATCATTCCCTGCTATAAGGAGGGAGATACGCTTTCTACAATGGAAGATCAACTTCGTCCATATAAGAATCAGGCGGAGATTCTCTTTGCTGACGGCGGAGAAAATCATTTTTCCGGAGAGTACAAGGTCGTGCCTTGCCCAAAAGGTAGAGCTAAGCAGATGAATACCGCGGCAAAGGTAGCAAGCGGAGATATTCTTTTTTTTCTGCACTGCGACTCCATTTTACCGAAAGGCTTTTTGGAAGAAATACGGGAGGCTTTACGGAAAACACCGGTGGCTTGCTTCGGCATTCGTTTCAGCCCGTCTACGCCTCTTATGATGATTTGCAGTTTTATCAGTAATCACAGAGTCTATGACAGGAAGGTGATGTTCGGAGATCAAGGTATTTTCCTAGGAAGAGAGCTTTTCTTTCAAATGGGTGGCTTTCCGGATCTTCCCTTAATGGAGGATTATCAGTTTTCGTTAAACTTAAAAAGCCGGGGGATTCCCATGGGACTTTGCAAGAAGAGATTGATTACCAGCGAAAGGCGATTTAGCGGAAGCTTTTTTCATAAGCTATCGATTATGTGGAAAATGAATCGCCTCCGGGCAAGATATAGAAAGGGAGAGGATATTGATGCACTTGCAAAAGAATATAAAGACATTCGCTAAAGAGCCGGACTTATTGGAGAGAATTTCGGAGAGAGCCTATAGAGAGGCTTTAAGTCTTCCCGATGAAGTTACAGAGGAGTACGAGTTTTTGGCAAGGGGGGAATATAACGAGAACTTTTTCTTCATCCATCCGAAAAACGGAAAAAGATATGTCTTAAGAGTCAACCACGGCTCTCAAATGCATATAAAAAAGCAGATTTCCTATGAAGCGCATGCTCTCTCCCTTCTGGAGAAAAGCGGGAGAGTTCCTAAGGTCTATTATGTGGATGAGAAGGGAGAGAAGGGCATTCTTCTTATGGATTTTTTGGAAGGACGAGCACTTCGTTACGAAACGGATCTTTCCGTTGCAGGGCAAATTCTTGCGGATATCCATAGTACCGAGTACGAGAGGGAAAAGGACCTGGGAGAGCTTCGACTTCTTTCTCCGGAAAATCCTCTGTATGCGATGCTCTCGGAATCTTCCTCTTTATTAAGAAGCTATGAGCTAAGCCCCTTTATGGAGGAGGAAATCTACAATCGAACTCATACTCTCTGGAATAAGGGAGTGGATCTTGAGCGAAAATATGCCAAAACCCTTTCTTCCAAAGATTTTTGCATTATCAATACCGAATTAAACTCAGGGAACTTTCTTATCCAGAATGAAGAAAAAAAGTTAGAGGAAAAGCCTGAGGCGGATATCAGCAGTTATCTTATCGACTGGGAAAAACCGCTCTATGCTCATTTTGCGCAGGACCTTGGACATTTTCTGGCACCGACAACCAGCTTTTGGAAGACGGACTCTATTCTGGATGAGAGGGGTAGGGAACTTTTCTTTCAAGCCTACAAAGAAGCCTTGGCAGGAAGAAGGAGCTTTTCCGGCATAGAAGAGCAGACGGAGCTTTTTATCCTCTTTAATTGTATAAGAGGTCTTTCCTGGTGTGCCTATGCCTATGCCGAATATCAAAAAGGGCGAGATATACAAAATGAAGATACTTTTCGGAAAATCAAAGCCTATTTGGAAGATCCGTTTTTATCGTCTGTGGAAGAACTATTTCAGAAGTCTCCAATATAAAAAGTCGAATTTGAAGTTTATTCTTAACGAGTATCGTGCGCGTAGCGTGCGATACCTCGTTTGAATGTATACTAATAGGTTATACTGATAAATCAAGATGATTATCATAAATTAGAATCCATTATAAAAGGAATTACGGTTTTTTCTTTCTACAATATGTGGTAGAATACGGAACTGTTGTATACAATTTTGATACACTAGGAGGATAGAAATTATGAAGAAGAGAAGTTTAGCAATTATTGCTTTAGTTGCTATGGGGCTTTCCCTTACTGCTTGCGGAAATAGCGGCTCTGCAAAGACGGAAACCAAGGCAGAAACTACAGCAGCTGCTGCAGAGGGAAGTGAGAAGGCTGAGGAAACTAAAGCTGCAGCAGAAGCTAAGGCCGAGATCAAAGAGATGAAAGGTGATGCGATTAAGAAAATCGTAGAAGATAAGAAGGAAAAAGAGAACTATATGATTGTTGATGTTCGTAGCCCGGAAGAGTATGCTGCAGGACATATCAACTTCGCAATCAATATGCCGATTGATACTTTCAAGGACAATCTTTCCAGAATTGAAGACTGGAAAGATAAGAATGTCATTGTATACTGTAATTCCGGAAAGAAGTCCGGAGAGGCTGCCGATATTCTGGTTTCTAACGGTTTTACCAAGGTGTTTAACGGAGAAGGGGTAAAGAAGTTTTCCTATGATTTAAAGACCTTCGGCAATATCCGTGCAAAGGAGCTTATGGAGAAGGCGAAAGACGCCCTTGTAGTGGATGCAAGAGAGGCAAAGGACTTTGAAGCAGGACATTTTGCTACTGCTGTTAATGTCAATTCCGAGGATCCGGCAACCATCGATGCTATTCTTCCGGATGACAAAAACACCTTAATCATTACCCATTGCTATTCCGGAAACCGTTCCGCGGTAGCTGCAGAGTATATTGCAAGCAAGGGCTATACCAATGTATGGAATTGCTTAGACGGCACGAAGGAAGTGGAGTATGATTTTTCCAAGGGAGATAAGTAATGACTAAAAAATCTTTCCTAAGAGACAGAATTTTTCTGTTCCTTGGAGTGATTGCAGTTGTGGCTCTGTACTTTTTATACGCACCGTTTAGAATGTTCTTGAAGGAAGTCTTCCGTGTTTTCGCCACGGGAGACTTTCAAAAGCTTAAGGACTTTGTAGCGTCTTACGGGCCCTATGCTGCAGCCATTTCCTTCTTGCTCATGGTTCTGCAATCCGTTGTGGCACCGCTTCCCGCCTTTTTGATTACCTTTGCCAATGCTGCACTGTTCGGTTTTTGGAGGGGGGCTTTGCTTTCCTGGAGCAGTGCTATGGCCGGTGCCGCACTTTGCTTCTTTATTGCAAGAAGTCTGGGAAGGGAGCCGGTAGAGAAGCTGACCTCCAAGGGAGCATTAAAGAGCATTGACGAATTTTTCAAGAGACATGGGAAGCAAAGTATCTTAATTGCAAGATTACTTCCCTTTATCTCCTTTGATATCGTAAGCTATGCTGCAGGCTTAAGCTCCGTATCTTTTTTAGGGTTCTGGATAGCGACAGGCCTCGGACAGCTTCCGGCAACTTTGGTTTATTCCTATGTGGGAGGATTTTTGACAGGAGGAGCAAAGCTTCTTGTAACGGGGCTTTTGATTCTCTTCGCACTGGCATTCCTTATTGGTCTCGGTAAGCAGATTTATACGGAAAGACAGAAGAATAAGGAAAAACAGGATTAAAATATAGGATAAATATAAATCAAGACCGGTTTTTAAAAAAGTTCAACTATGAATCAAGACGGAGTAAGAAAAAGCGCAAAGAATAAAGTAAAGAATATGCTTATACAATAGAAAATAGGGAGTAGAAAGAGTATGAAAAAGAATTTACGCATGATTTCTCGCCTTACTGCAGTAGCCATGGCAGGAGTGCTCGCTTTATCCGCTTGCGGCGGAAAGAAGGCGGAAACTGCAGAAAGTACGGCTAAGGCAGAGGAAACTAAGGCGGTTGAAGAGAGTAAGGCGGAAGAGAAAAAAGAGGAAACCGGTTCAGAAGCCTTTGACAAGCTTGTAGAGGAAGCAAAGGGACAGACTGTAAACTTCTACGGATGGGGCGGAGATGACCGTTTAAACCAGTGGTTGGACGGCTTTTATGCAGAGTATTTGAAGAAGAATTATGACATCACCCTGAATCGTGTTCCCATGGGGATTGAAGATATTTTGACCCAGCTTTCCGC
>ERZ773267.1947-NODE-1947-length-10854-cov-11.125012_pt1 | contig 10854 bp, 16 predicted proteins | sample MGYA00511959_ERZ773267 | MGnify/ENA primary metagenome ERZ773267 (study PRJEB29015, sample SAMEA2738165) | human oral metagenome | biome: human oral; feature: human-associated habitat; material: saliva | place: China | collected 2240 ... | reverse complement strand
GGTCGATTCGGGCTGCGAGGAAACCTGGAAACAAGCCGTGCAGGCGATGAAGACGATGCTGGCGGACCAGGAGCGGTGGGACCGTGACATGCGGGCGTTCGCTGCGCGTGAGCTGACCGAACTTGCATGCGAATGGCGCGACTCTGCCGACGAGGACGTTCCGGAGATTACGGAAGAGAGCTTCACGCGCCGAATCAAACTGAGCAGCATCGTGATGGACGCCGACGGTTCATTTTCCGCATACTTCGACGATGATGACATGTTCTTCGGGCATTGCGTCACCGCATACGGAACTCTGACGGACGGGGTGACCGCGGCGAATATGGAGGGGTGAGCGTTGGCTGCGCGCGCTTTCAGTTTTTGTGCGCGGTGATTGCAAATTGAAGGGGCAGACGTTCGGGATGCTCGCGAAGGTGCCAGCCTCCAGCGGAATCTTGTTCCATGAGTTCGGGCCACGGGCACCACGCAGCGCGTGGGGTCTCTTCGAGTTCATCGATCACTAGCCCTGCGTTGATGAGAGCGGTGACGATCTGGCCAAGGGAGTGATTCCACTGGTGGTTTGTTGTGTAAGTAATCCGCGGCGCATCGGGGGAGTCCACGTAGCTTGAATCATCATCCCACGTCATCGGGGCATCCTGCTCGAAGTAGGGGGCCTCAATCTTTAGCCCGTCGGAAATGTCCTCTCCGATTGTCATGAACATCGGGTGGTCATCACGGATGAAGAAAATGCCGCCCGGCTTGAGCAGGGAAGCGATGACTTGCGCCCACCGGGCGATATCGGGCAGCCAGCACAGAACGCCGATCGAGGTATACACCAGATCGAAGTTGCCGGACACTGCTTGACGCGCGTCGTACACGTTCGCGTGAATGAACTCCACGTCAGCGCCCGCGCGGTCGGCGATGCTGCGCGCATAGGAAAGTGAGGCCTCGGACAGGTCGAGGCCAATGATGCGTGAGGCCCCGCGGCGCGCAAAGCCGATCGTGTCGGTTCCGACGTGGCACTGCAGATGGATGACATCTTTGCCGGTGAGATCGCCGAATCGTCCGATATCTTTGGCCAATTCGGCGCTTATGGCTGTCGGGTCCTCGAGAAGGCGCTGGTAGTTGCAGTAGTTGCCAGCCATGTGCAGCTTGGCGCGGTCGTCCCAGTTGCGCTCATTGTCGGAAAACCACTGTGCTTGGCTGTTCGTTTCGGTCATTTCGTTATTGTATGCAGGTGGAATGTTGGGGAGGCGTACCCCCGCACCTCGCGCTATCGAGTCGACGCAGGAGGTGTCAGCGGGCATAGAGCGCGAGAGGGAACACTAAGGGAGGATCTGATAGCGAGGCCTACCCCGTCAAGCAGGGTAGGCCTCGTTCCGTGAGGGGCACGTCGAAGTCGGCGGTAGAGTGCCGCCGAACTTTTGGATGTCTCCCTATTATTTCTCGCTGTCGACGTCAGGCGCGAAGGTCGCGAAGAAGTGCTCGACCTCCGGCGTGCGCTGGAAGATCGGCTCGCCTTTGTCGAGTCCGTTGATCTGCGCCATCTCCTCGTTCGTCAGCTCGAAGTTGAACAGGTCGAGGTTCTCAGCGATATGCGACGGGGTCTTGGAGCCGGGGACGATCGAGTGTCCCAGCCGCACGTGCCAGCGGAGGATGACCTGAGCAGGGGACTTGCCGTGAGTCTTCGCAATCTCTTCGATGACGGGTTCGCTCATGATCGAGGCGTTACCGCGCCCGCCGAGCGGGAACCACGCCTGCAGTGCGATGTTGTGTTCCTTCAGGAGCGCCTTGAGTTCGGTCTGCGGGAAGTAGGGATGGCACTCGACCTGGATGAGCGAGGGCTTGATCTCGGACTCGCCGAGGAAACGCCGGAGTCCCTCAATGGGGAAGTTTGAAATGCCGATTGCGCGGACCTTACCTGCCTTGTAGGCCTCCTCGAGGTGACGGTAGCCGGTGCGAATGTCGCCAGCGTACTGGTGCAGGAGGAGCAGATCGATGTAATCGGTGCTCAGGCGCTCAAGCGTCTCCTCGACGGCGGTATCGCTCTCGTAGGACGAGGGCCAGATCTTCGTCTCCAGGAAGATATCCTCGCGAGCCTTTGAGGAGGCGCGCATGCCGCGGCCGACACCGCGCTCGTTGACGTAGAAGTTGGCGGTGTCGATCAGCTCGTAGCCGTTGTCCAGGGCGTAAGTCGTCGAGGCCTGCGCGTCTTCGGAGGACAGCTGGTAGGTGCCGAGGCCGACGAGGGGCATCTTGACGCCGTTGTTCAGGGTAATGCGAGTCATGGTGTTTCCTTCTTCCTCACATGCATCGTGTCATGCATTGGTGTCAAGCCTACTGAGCCGCGTGAACGCGGTTCTAGTGGGTTGTGCTCTCGGCGTATGTGTGTCCACGTGGGAATAAAACGGCGACGTTGTGAATTGGTGGGGGATCTGCGTGTGAGGTTCTGCGGTTCTCTTTGCTGTAGGTATGCGTGGACCTATGCTGAACATCGTTCATTAATGATGGTTACGTGCAGAAAGGTGAGCGCCCCACGTGCCCAAGCAAATGATCGACCGAGACCAGCTGATCGACGAGGCCTACCTGATCGCTTCGAACGACGGTATTTCTGCGCTTTCCGTGCGCAAGGTCGCGACCGCCTGCGGTATCGCTGTCGGCTCCGTCTACGTCTACTTCCCGACGAAGGCCGACCTGACGGCCGCCGTGCTCACGCGCTTCTTCGACGAGACCTTCTCCGACGAGTTCTGCGCCGTGCGCTCGGGCGAGCGCTTCACCAGCTACGTGCGCCGCTTCCGAACCACTCTGAGTCAGGCCCGCACCGCCATGAGCATCGACTGGTTCGCGGAGATGCGCCGCCTGCCCCGCAAGGAGCACGTCGCCCTCGAAGAAGTGCGAGGCCCGATGCTCACCCACATGGAGCGAGGACTTCAGCGCGTACTCGACGCGGACGAGGCCGTGGATCGCTCGCGCCTCGTCGGACCTATGAACTCCGAGAGCGTCGCCCGCCTAACCCTGCGCGCTATTTTTGCCTCGCTGATGGAGGATGCTGAGTGCGAGACACTGTTCGCCCTCCTCGATTCTGCTCTGTACGACGAATTGCCCGCCAATGAGAAGGAAGAAAGCCGATGACCCGACTGCGCGTCAAGAAGAACTACCTGATCACCGTGGCTGGAGTGGTCTGGATGCTTGCGGGCCTGAATGTGGCGGTCCTGGGTGTGCGTGCGGCCATCGACATGCGCGGCGTCGCCGCTATCGTCCTCATTGCTATTGCTGGGGGAGCGGTTGCCGTGTTCTGTGGATTCCACCCGATGTTCAGCAGGCTCGTGAAGAAGAATTCGCAGCGTATAGCGGACCTGGACGGTGAGCGTCATAACCCCTTCCGCTTCTTTGATCGCAAGGGCTACATCATGATGGCGATCATGATGTCCATGGGCATTGGGATGCGTGCGGCTGGTCTCTTCCCCGAGTGGTTCATCGCCTTCTTCTATACGGGCCTGGGCCTCGCCCTGAGCCTCGCCGGCGCCAGCTACATCGCGCGCGGCGTTCGCGGTCGCGCGTGGGCGTTCCACGGAACCGACTGAGTGTTTCACGGGACCAACTGAGCGTTTCACGCGATCTTGGCTCAGGCCTCGTCAATGGACGAGGCCCCCTGCCATCGGCGACGCCGACATGTGAGTCATTGCACGGAACCCGGGGTCTGCCTGTGGGTCATGCGGTACTAGCGTTAGCTCGTTACGCGGCACTCATGAACCGGGAAGGCACATGGATTTTTACACCCTCGACTACATAGTCTCGCATCAGAGCCTTGACTCGACGCGACGCGTTGTGGCCGTCATCGTCCTGCTCGTCGTCGCGCTGGCGTTCAGCATCCTCTACCTGCGCAACAAGGCTCAAACCCGGTGGCGTGACGCCGGCATCGGCCTCCTCGTCCTGTCGCTGATCCTGCTGGGCATTCAGGCCGAGCAGTACAGCCGCGTCAGCCACCAGCTCTCGCAGTCGCAGCTGCTCGTGCACTTCATCGAAGGCGTGGCCACGGATCAAGGCGTCGGAACCGATGAGGTCATGGTGAACTCGACGTCCCTGCAAGACGGGATGATCGTGCGCTTTCACGAGGAGGATTACACCGTTCATCTCAATGATGACAACAACTCCTATACCCTTGAGCGCACGCACATTATCAATCACGCGGTCTACGTGAACGGAGAGCACTGACATGGACTTCTACACGCTGACGGCTATTAAGTTCGCGCTCGGCATCCTCATGATGATCTTCCAGATCAACATCCTGGGCAAGCGTGACTTCTCGGTGAACACTCCGCTCAATCAGGTGCAGAACTACGTGCTGGGCGGCATTATCGGCGGCGTCATTTACAACTTGTCGATCACTGTTCTACAGTTCCTAATTATTATTCTGATCTGGTCGCTCGTGGTTATTGCGACGAAGGTTCTCATCGAGACTAGCAAGGTTTTCAAGAGCCTCACCGCATCCCAGCCTGAGCTGATCGTGCGCGACGGCACGGTGGATATCGCCCGCTGCGCGAAGGTGGGCCTGACAGCGCAGGGCCTGAGTCGTAGTATGCGCGAGCAGGGGATCAGCAGCCTCGAGGAGATCGAGGCTGCCGTCATGGAGACCAATGGCAGCCTAACGATTCGGGTCCGCAACGCGGGTAGCAAGCGTTCTCTGCTGCCCCTCGTGAGTGACGGTCATATCGTGTCGGATGGACTCACGCTCGCGGATAAGGACAAGGCGTGGGTGAAGGGGCAGCTCAAGGAGCAGGGATATTCCTCGGTGAAGCAAGTGTTCTTGGCTGAACTGGTCCACGGGCACCTCGAAGTGATTCCGTTCCCCAAGCGGGCGTTGTTCAAGCGCTGAACATACGGAGGCCTCGTCCATTGACGAGGCCCCCTGTCGTTTGGTGGGTCATCTGTCCTTTGCCGCCGCCTGATTACCGCCACTGGCGGTAAACTGTGGCGCTAAAACCGGGTGAGGGTGGTGTGGTCGCGTGATTATTGGTAGATGTGTCGATGGTGGCCAACCGAAAATGCCTCGATGGCGAGGCGGTCGTCCTCGATGATGCACAGGGCGCGGTAGTTGCCGATGCGGTAGCGCCACTCGCCTGATCGGTTGGCGGTGAGGCCCTTGCCATGGACTCGCGGATCGGCGCATCCCTGAAGGTTCTTGTCGATCCAGGAAACAATCAGGCGAGCCTCGAACCGGTCCATTTTCCTCAGTTGTTTGAGGGCCGTGTCGCTGTACTCGACGTGGTAGGACATTTATAGGCCCAGCTCTGCGAGTACCTGTTCGTGGCTGTGGCGAACGCCGTTGTCTGCGGCGAGTGCTTCGCGCAGAGTGGCGAGGTCCTGCTGGTCCTCGATCTTCTCGAAGACGGCGTCTCGAACGAAGTCGGAGATTGTTCTTCCCTCGAATTCGGCGTACTTGCGCACAATCTCGGCGTCTGTCTCGTCGAGCCGCATCGTCATGGTGGGCATGGTGACCTCCTCGGTCTGAATACAACGTATTCTATTGCTCTGTGATGCCAATGTGCAATGGTTGCCTCTTCTGTCTGGGCGGAGGTGAGGCTGATTATGGGGCCACTGCTCGATTACCGCCAGTGGCGGTATAATTGTGGCGGTAATAGGAGACGGCAGGCGGATTATTACGAGGCCTTGGCCCGCTCGGGTGCGAACGGTTCGTGTGAGAGTTTTGTGGAGTTCATGCTCGAAGCGAACCGCTGAGCGCGTCGTCGTGCAGCTCAAGGAAGAATGCGTGCCCGAGCGTCAGAGGAGTCCTCGTTCGGGTTCGTGGACTGTCCACGTCGACCATAATTCGGCTCATTCCGAGGAAGATGAGGAGTCCGACGATGAGGTACGCCAAGACGGTGGTGTTGAAGGGCGGGGTGGAACTCCTGGTGAGGAACGCCGTCGCGTCGGACGCCCGGGCACTGCGCGAGACCACGCAACGTACGCATGCGGAGACCGACTACCTGCTGTCATACCCGGACGAGCAAGGAGCCGATGATGAGCGAGAGGCTCGCTCGCTGGCGGAAACGGAACGTAGTGACAATGGGGTTGAGCTCGTCGCCGTCGTCGATGGGAAGATCGTGGGCAGCGCTGGAGTTGCGGCGGTGGGTGGCAGGCGCAAGGTGGCTCACCGGGCGCGTTTCGGGATCAGCGTGCTCCAGGAGTATTGGGGGATGGGGATCGGCCGAGTGCTTATGGAATCGTGCATCGATTGTGCGCGCCGGGCGGGCTATGCCCAACTCGAGCTTGAGGTAGTGGCTGGCAATGAACGCGCGGTGTCCCTCTATCGGCGCGTGGGGTTCGAGGAGTATGGGCGCAACCCCCGAGGCTACCGGTCCGCGGCTGCGGGCTACCAAGAGCTCGTGTACATGAGGCTGGAACTGTAGCGCTCCGAAGGCGGTCCCGGTCCCCGGGCCGCCAGGGGCTCACAGTTCGGCGCGCACCCGTTCCACCAGGTCCGCCAGCGCATCGCGGTCCTCCACATCGACCAGGCACATGGGCTTCGCCCCGGGGTAGGGGCTGCACTGGGTCGCCAGGGCGGCGGACGAGGCGGGGGTCTCCTTGAGCAGGAAGCGGTCGTCGTAGACTCCCCCGAACAGTGTGCCGCGCGCGTAGAGCAGGTATTCGCCCATCATCGCGCGGTGGGTGACGCCGTCGACCCGCCCGAGCAGGTCGAGGACGTGGGCCAGGTACTCCGGCGTCGATGCCATGACGGCTCCTGCCCCTCAGACGGCCTTGATCGGATGGCGCACGACGGTCCGGAGCTTCTCGGGCACGACCTTGCGGGCGTCGCCCAAGTAGATCTCGTGGTGGTGGCGCTCGTCGGTGATGTCGAGCGCGTAGCCCTGGGCCTCCATGTGCGCGTGCATGGCCTCGACGGTCGCGGGCTCGTCGTCGTAGGGGCCCACGTGCATGCACTGCACGCACAGGCCCTCGTCGTAGGGCAGGAACTCGACCTCGCTGAAGTCGCCGCCCTTCTTCGAGGCCGCCTCGGCCTTCGCCCACTCCACTTCCTGCTCCGTCGCGAAGTCGGGGAGGCGGATGAGGGAGATCCAGTCGAAGTCCTCCTTGTGGGAGTAGTCCGCGCCGCGCGCGCCCTCCTGCCACCAGAAGCCCCTCAGGGGCGGCACGACGAAGTCGAAGTAGCCGTCGATGCGGTGGGGGCCCTTCTTCGACATTTTGATGGTGTAGGCGACGCCGTAAAGCAGTTCGATGGAGCGCTTGTACGCCCCTCCCTCGGCGTTGGGGTCGCCGTGCCCGCGCACCGCCAGGTAGTTCATCGGTGGCACCACGACGATGCCCGGCCTCTTGGGCGGCGCGTAGAGTTCTTTGTACTCCTTCTTGAAGTCGAGGGCCATGGTCGCTCTCCTCCTGTGCCGGCCGGGGTGCCGGGGTGTCGTTGGACTGCCCGCCGGGCACCTCCATCCTACCGGCCCCGTTCCCACTCCACGTAGTCCGCCGGGGGGGCAGGCGCGCGCCGCGCGCGAACTCGACCGCGCGCCCGGGGCTGCCGAATTGAACGGGGCCTCAGCGCGGCTCCTCCTTCCAAATCGCGGGGACGCAGTTGCGCAGCACAGTCGCCATGGTTTCCGCGTTCTCGCGGCACCCGTCCTCGACCCACCGCCTGAGGACCATGGTGAAGGCCGCCTGGAACGCCGTGAAGTAGTAGAGGACCTCCGCCTCGTCGGTGACGCCGGCGGCGGCGCACCTGGGGCGGACCACCTCCTCCATCATCTCGTCGAAGCCCTGTTCGATGGGGAAGTCCCGGCGCGTGCGCAGGACGCTGCGGTAGAAGAACTGGTGGTCGCGGACGTGGTGCAGGAAAACGATGCTCGTGAATATCATGTGCCCCGCTCCGCCAAGCCGCTTGTAGGCGGCCATCAACTCCTCGTGGAGGTGGGACTCCATTTGCTCCAGCATGTCGTAGATGTCGGTGAAGTGCGCGTAGAACGTGGAGCGGTTCACATGCGCCCGCTCGCAGATCTCCTTCACGGTGATGTGCTCAATGCTCTTGTCGCGCAGCAGGGCCAGCAGCTCGGTCTCCATGCGCCGCTCGTTCTCGCGCCACCGCGCGTTGTTTTTCGTGTTCACCATCACTCGTCATCTCTCATTATTCCAACACGAAACGGAATATTGATGATTGTACGCCCTCCGGCGTTCCCGTAACGTGTTTCCCGTAAAACAAACACGAGTTGGGTTAATCCCTCAGGAGGAATCACCATGGAGAAGAAGAACTTCGTTTCACTTGTGCTGGGGACCGTCGGCGGTCTCGTGTTCGGACTCGGCATGTGCATGTGCCTCATCACGGAATGGGGGGCCTTCGCCCCCGGTGTGGCGGTGGGCGCCGTCGGATGCGCCATCTTGCTCGTGATGGTCCTGGTCCGCAGGAAGATGGAAGGACTCGGCCCCATCGCGCTCAACGGGAGGACCGTCGCCACAGTGCTCGTGGGAGTCGCCAGCGCGCTCATCCTCGGCCTCGGAATGGTCATGACCATGGTGTGGAACATGATGGTGCCGGGCGTTTTCGTGGGCATCATCGGCATCGCGCTCGGCCTCGTGCTCATCCCCCTCATCAAGGGCCTCAAGTGAGGGGAGTGGGCGTGCTGGCGTCAACCATGAGGCAGGCGGTCTACCTCGGCCGGGAACGGGTCGAGGTGCGCGACGCCCCGGTGCCCGTGCCGGGTCCGCACGACGTGCTCGTGAAGAACCTGGTCTCCTCGGTCTGCGGAACCGATGTGGCCGTGTACCTGCACGGCCCCGGCACAGGACACAAAGTCGACGTGGGCGGGGAATTCGGCCACGAGACCGTGTCGCGGGTCGTCGCCGTCGGCTCCGAGGTGACGGACTTCGCCGTGGGCGAGCGTGTCTACCCCTATCCCCTTCACGCCAAGGGGGACGCCTCCCGCGCGGGCACCCTCGGAGGGTTCTCCGAGTACATGCTGTGCCCCAACGCGGTGCGGGGCCGGGGGCTGTACGCCGTGGACCCCCGAATCCCCGATGAGACCGCCTGCCTCATCGAGCCCTTCACCGTGGGCGGGCGCGCAGCCAAGCAGGCGAACCCGCAACCGGGCGAGGCGGGCGTTGTCTTCGGCTGCGGAACCATCGGCATCGCGGCGGCCATCATGCTCAAGCACCTTGGCCTGGAGCGCGTGATGGTCTGCGATCATTCGGAGCTGCGCCTGTCCATCGCCCGCGGCCTCGGCTTCGAGGCGTGCAATCCGCTGGAGGAGGACTTCCTCCCGCGCGCCGCGGCGTACTTCGGCCAAGGGCACGCGCTTGCCGGTCCGAGGCCGGCCATCGACATATGGATCGACGCGGCGGGCGCCCCCTCCGTCCTCGAAGACTTCATGGCGGACGGCATCATCTCCAGCCGTTTCGTCACAGTCGCAGTGGCCCAGCGCGCCCGCACGATCGACATGCTCGACCTCACCTACGCCTCCAAATCAGTCATCGGCTCGGGCGGGTACCGCCCCGAGGACGTGGGCGACGTGCAGGACATCATGACGAGCGGGCGCTGGGACATCGGCAGCATCAGCACCCACAGGTTCCCGCTCAGCCGCATCGAGGACGCCCTGCGGGTGGCGTCACAGGGCCAGAGCGCTTTCAACGTGCTCGTGACCTTCGAGGAGTAGGCGCGTGGGGCCCGTGAGGGGCGGCGGGGGAATGGGCCCTGCCGCCCCGCTCCGAAGGCCATCAGTCTTTCTTTGTGGCGACGCTCGCCATGGCGAGCGCCGCCAGCACGATGAAGAAGACCGCGAGGGCGCCGATGTCGGGCAGCACGCCGCCGATGCCCGCGTCGTCCAGGCTGACCGCGCGTATCGCGTCAATCGCTCAGTAGGCGGGCGAGAGCTTGGCGGCCGACTGCGCCCAGTCGGGGAAGCTCGACACCGTGCAGAAAGACCCGCCGATCCCGGCGGCGAGCATCCCGATGATGTTCGACAGGGACAGCACCGTGTCATGGGTGGGCGCCCACAGTGAGAGCACCATGCCCAGGGCGGCCAGGACCGCGGAGAACGCGAGGATGGCGAGCCGGAGCGCGAAGATGGACCCTTTTGGCCAGTACCCGAAGATGAGCGCGCCTAGGGCGAGCATGGCCAGGACCTGGACGGATTGGAGGAGGTAGGCGACCACTGCCCTCCCAGTCAGCACGGTGTCCCGGGAGGTCGCCGAGGCCTCGAGCCTGCGCCACATCCCCCACGTGCGCTCGCTGAAGAAGGAGCCGATGATGTTCTGCACGGAGAGGAACGAGAAAAGAACGGCCATGGACGGCACGGTCTGCTCCGCCCCGGTGGCGTCCGCGTACCCGTCCGCGACGAGCATGGATTTGAAGGCGGGCGCCATGAAGGGGATGAGGATCAGTGGGATGACCGTCAATATCAGAGTTCCGGTCGGGTCTGAGAGCTGCAGTCGGATGTTCAGCCGGATGACGGCCGAGAGTTTCTTAAGCATTGTCGTGTTCTTCCTCTCCGACGATTGCGAGGTAGGCGCTCTGCAGGCCCGCCTGGCCTATGCGCACGTCCTCGAGGCCATGCGCGTGTGGGGCGAAAACTATAAGCAGCAGTTGGGCGCACTTCCGCCTCGGGCGTACCCTTGAATCATGAAGGTTCTCGTCGTTCCCATGGTTGCCCAAGCGCGGATGGGTGGACCGTGGTCGCGCGCGAAGCGCGTCGCCCGCGCCTTCCGGGCAGGTGGCCACGAGGTCACGCTCGCGTGGGGAGACGACGGCAACTGTGCCAATCCCGTCGCTCCGACGCTCGAGATTCCGGTGCCCTCACCTCTCGGCCTTCCCGAGGCCATCGCGCGCCACACCTTCCCCCTGGCCTCGCGCCTCGGCCTCATGGGTCGCAAGCC
>ERZ773267.1946-NODE-1946-length-10856-cov-3.209981_pt1 | contig 10856 bp, 8 predicted proteins | sample MGYA00511959_ERZ773267 | MGnify/ENA primary metagenome ERZ773267 (study PRJEB29015, sample SAMEA2738165) | human oral metagenome | biome: human oral; feature: human-associated habitat; material: saliva | place: China | collected 2240 ... | reverse complement strand
TAAAATAACGATCAAATTCTAATCGAGGAACTGTCTTCGTCATCATTCTAGTAAGTATATCCCAATCATAAAGTTGGTTTAGTGGAGCCATTTGGTTCCAAGCTTCATCTTTTAAACAAGTAATAATATTAGAATAGGTCAAAAAGTCCGGATTGACCATTCCTGTAACAAGGAATAAGGCGATAAGAAAGAGGAAGCTTGACAGCCATCTCGCTTTCTTTAACTCATTCAGATATCTCACTCGGACACCTCCTTTTCTCCCTTAAAGCCGAAGGAGGCCGAGGTTAATCTATCCTGCGTCAGCTCTTCTCGCGAAAATGTTCCTGTAATTCTTCCTTGGAACATAATAATTGCTCGATCTGCGAGCTCCTCTATTTCCTCCATATCGGACGATACGAGTAACACCGCAACTCCACTTCGCTTCAAACGGTGAATAATGTTGTAAACATCTCCTCTTGCCGCCGCATCAATTCCTCTGGTCGGTTCATCCAAGATAACCACTTTGGGACTAGTAGACAATGATCTTGCGATAATGACCTTTTGCTGATTTCCACCGGAAAGGCTTCCGATTTCATCATTTAAACCTACTATTTTGGTCCTGAAGTCATCCGCATAGCTCTTGGCAATCTCATCTTCCTTTTTTCGATTTAGAAAGAAACGGCCAAGCTTCGAACCATTTAAAAGTGCTGAACTCGTATTGGCAGAGATAGAACTGATTTTAAACAATCCCTGATAATGTCTGTCTTCCGGAACATAATTAATTCCTGCTTCCAAAACCTTACGAGTAGAAAGTCCAGTAATATCCTTTCCATCCAACTTTACGCTTCCGGACAATACCTGATCTCGACCGTAAATTGTACTGACAAGTTCCGTTCTTCCCGCCCCGACAAGACCGGCAATTCCTAAAATCTCTCCCGGATATAGCGAAAAGTGGATGTGACTAAATCCGTAGCCGCTAAGATCGTCAACCACCAGCACCGGATCTAGATTTTCGCGTTTGAACACTTTTTCTTCCTGTTGTTCCTCCGTCTTTTTCTCCAAGTTCGGAGGTAGTAAGCCATTCACAAGATCTTCCTTTGTAAAATCCGAAACCGGACCATTTACGGTTATCATCCCATCTTTCATGATAGAAACGTGCGTTGTGATCTCAAATACCTCATTCAAGCGATGCGTGATGTAGATAATACCGATTCCCTTCTTCCCGAAGTTACGGATTACCTTAAAGAGAGACTGCACTTCATCAAAGGTCAAAGCACTCGTAGGCTCATCCAGAATCAAAATCCTTGCTTCACGCATCATGCCTCTTAAAATTTCCACTAACTGTTGCTCCGCAATGGAAAGTGTACTCGCCTTCCGCTGTAAATTAACATTCCAGCTAAGCTCCTTCACCTTGTCCGAAAGACGCTTCTTTAGCTCGGAAGAACTCTCGGAAAATCCCATCAGAATATTCTCTTCTACTGTCATATTCGGAAATAGCATTGGCTCTTGAGGAACCATGTAAATCCCCTTAGACAATGCAACAGAAGGATTAACAAGTTCTGTCTTTTCTCCTGCAACATAGATTTCCCCCGAATCCGCCTGATAAATTCCCATAATGATTTTCATTAAGGTACTCTTACCTGCACCATTTCCTCCAATCAAAGCAATCACTTCCCCCGATCGAAGATCTAAGTCAATTCCTTTCAGCACAGCATTGCTACCGAAGGTTTTACAGATTCCTTTTACGGACAGCAAGCTATTCGACAGCTCCTGTACAGCTTGGTCTTTTTCATGATCCATTACAGTTGTCTCTTTCATTTTCATACCCTTATTGCATCATTTGTTTGTGAGTATAACTTTTGTTCTTAGCAGTATAATACTGGATTTCCCCTGTATTGTCAACTGATTTTTGTCTTTCCAAAACACAATTCAGCATCCTCTCAATATGCATTAATTCTATATTTTAAGCCACCGAATCCGAATTTTTTCGACTCTTTTTAATAAGAAGAATTTTACCGCATTCTTGCAATAGTTTATTGACAGAGGATTCTTTGATTGCTATACTTTAATTGTTAACATTTGTTTTGTTTTAAAACATTTATCAAAGAAGGAATTATGGAAATATATGATTATGAAGAAAGCTTGATGGCCAAAACCGCTTGGTACTACTATTCCGAGAATATGACACAGCAAAATATTTCTGAAGTTCTCGGAATAAGCCGTATGCGTGTGATTAAACTTTTGGAAAAGGCAAAACAAAACGGAATTATCCAGTTTCGAATCCGTTCTAATATTGATAAAAGAATGCAGTTGGAACAAAATCTAATTGAAAAATTCGATTTGAAAGACTGTTTTATTGTTCCCGATTCTGTTCAGACTCTGGCAGTGAATGAAAATGTAGCCAGAGCCGCTGCAATGTATATCTCGAACCGAATCAATGCCGATACTTTCATTAATATAGGATATGGAGATACAACCGGAAGAATCCTGAATCATCTGGCTATCAACACCGAGTATACACCATCGTTTGTCTCCTTAACCGGAGGAGTCAGCTATTATTTGCCTAATGCCAGTTCTTCCACCTTTAATTCCAGGCTGTACCTGATTCCTTCTCCTTTAATTACTTCAACCAAAGAGATGACCAGCGCAATAAAAGCGGAAAAGTCCGTGAAAGAAATAGAACAATTGATTCCTTCTTCTCATCTTTCCGTTGTCGGAATCGGTGCCATGAATCCGAAAGCCACTATTTTGCAATCCGGAATTTTAAGCCAGAATGAATTTTTGATTTTGGAAAACAACGGTGCCGTAGGGGATTTGCTAAGTCATTTTATTGATAAAAATGGGGACGTCGTGAATTCTTCTTTAGAGGACCGAACCATCAGTACCTCTTTAGATGTGGTTAAGCAGTTGGAAAATGTCATCGGCGTAGCCGCCGGTCAGGAAAAAGTTACCGCAATTCGTTCCGTCTTAAACGGACGTTATCTGGATGTATTAATTACCGATGAGGGAACCGCAAACTCATTAATCTAAAATAAAACTGGGTAAAGGAGCATATTTATGAATCAACAATATTTGCTTGCAATTGATGCCGGAACAGGCAGTATCAGAGCCGTATTGTTTGACACAAGCGGTCGGCAGATCGACTGTGTACAGGAGGAATGGGAACACCACGAAGATCCTCGCTGGCCGGGAAGTATGGACTTCGATTGGACCTTCAACTGGAATTTGGCTTCAAGCTGCATAAAAAGACTCATTGAGAAGACAAAGATTAACAATAAAGATATTGCCGGAATATCAACCACTTGCATGAGAGAGGGCATTGTTCTTTACAATAAAGAAGGAAAAGAAATCTGGGCATGTGCAAATGTTGACAGCCGCAGTGTTGACGAAGTTGCCGAGTTGATTCGACAGAATCCCGCTTTAGAGAAAGTCCTCTACGGCGAATCCGGACAGACCTATGCTCTCGGCGCACTTCCCCGCCTTCTTTGGATCAAAAACAAATTACCTCATATTTATGAGGAAACGGCTGTACTGGGCATGTTTAACGACTGGTTAATTCATAAACTTACCGGCGTACTGGTAGTAGAGCCGAGCAACGGTTCCACAACCGGAATCTTTGATTTGAAGAAGCGTTCCTGGAATCCGGAAATTGCTAAACAATGCGGTTTAAGAGATGACATTTTCCCACCGGTACAGGAATGCGGAAGTAAAGCGGGCTATGTCACGGAAAGCGCCGCCGCGGAAACCGGTCTTGCCGCAGGAACCCCCGTCATTGTAGGCGGCGGAGACTGCCAACTGGGATGCATCGGTGTCGGAGCCGTGAACCCGGGAGACGCGACCATCTTTGGCGGAAGCTTCTGGCAATATGAATATAATACAGAAAGCGGACAAACCGATCCGGAATGCAGAGTCCGTGTAAACTGTCATGCCGTGCCGAATCTTTGGCAATTTGAGGCACTTGCTTTTAAACCCGGACTCGTTATGCGTTGGTACAGAGACGCCTTCTGCCAGCAGGAAAAGGAACTTGCAAAACTGAGCGGAGATGACCCCTACAATTTGATGAACAAAGAAGCGGAAAAAATTCCCGCAGGCTGTTACGGCATGATGTGCACCTTCTCCGATGTGATGAATTTTATCCAATGGAAGCATGCCGCTCCCTCCTTCTTGAATTTTGAGTTGGATGCGGAAAAATTCAATCGTTACACCTTCTACCGTGCCATTTTGGAAAATGCGGCACTGATAACAAAGGGACATATGGAACTGGTACAGGCTTCCACAGGCAAGGCGCCAAGCCATGTTGTTTTTGCAGGTGGAGCCAGCAAGAGTCCCCTTTGGTGCCAGATTCTTGCCGATGTATTAAATCTGGAGGTAAGAGTTCCTGTCGTAAAAGAGGCAACTGCTCTCGGTGCCGCCATTCTCGCAGGATATGGAGTCGGAATTTACAAAGATATCTCGAGCGCTGCAAAAGAATGTGTGAAATGGGATAAAGTTTATACGCCGAATGCTGAAAACCATACCGTTTATCAAAGGATGTATCCCGTTTGGAGAGAAGTTTACAAAGCGCAATTAGAGCTTTGCGATAGAAAACTGACCAAGAATATGTGGATTGCCCCCGGCATATCTTAAAAAAATAAATTATAGAAAATAGGAGGGAAAAATGTACGTAGTTGACGAGAAGGATTATGAGTACCGAAACGAAAATTTGAATGGACCGAAATACTTAATGAAAGGACCAAGAATGAATTTTGCACTGGTTCAGTTCCAGCCCGGAAAGGATTTCAAAGCACATTATCACAACATCATGGAAGAAAACTTCTATATTCTGGAAGGAAAAATCGATGTGATTGTTGACGGTGTTGTGAACCATCTTTCACCGGGACAAATGATTCATATTGAGCCGGGTGAAGTACACTATGTTGTGAACAACTATGATGAGCCGGTCAAGATGATTTCTACCCTTGCGCCATATCAGGAAGTGGATAAGGTTGAAGTCGATAATTATACCTACTAATTCAGCGACATGTAAGCTCAAAGAGCATACTCGGATAGACAATAATATCCTCTCAAATGTAAATAAAACACATTTGAGGGGATATTTTAGCAAAAATACTAAAGTATTTCCAAATCAACTAGTCTTAAGTGTTTCTCTTTTTTTGACATTTTTTCTTGCAAAAGAAGTAGGAATTTCCGGAGAGGCCATGCCGGGCACAATAGCCATCTACTTTTAATCCACTCTCCTTACAATCTTTAATAATGTCAGCCCATTGCCCTGTTCACATCCTGCCTGTAGCAAGTTTTGTATTTCTTGAATTCCTCCCTTAGATAGTGCGCAAAGCAGAAAAAGTGCGTTCAGCCTTTCACGCTTTTCACGATTATCTCAATTTTTGCGGAGAGAAAAAAGATGATAGGTTATTTACCATTTACACTTTTTTCTCCCATGATAAAAAACATCATAGAAGGCCTTTCTTTATCTATTCCAAAGACTTTGCTTTATTATATTATCTAAATTCTACTTTCTTATCTGGTCAATCACTACCGCAATCAAAATAATTACACCCATGGCAACTGTCTGCCAGTAAGCAGAAACTCCTAGTAGACTTAAAGCATTATTTATAATTCCTATTACAATAAGTCCAATAACCGTTTGTGGAATTCCTCCACGTCCTCCAGACATACTCGTTCCACCCATTGCTACGGCCGCAATTGCATTTAATTCATAACCGACAGCAGCAGTAGCCTGTCCGTTCTGAAGCTTGGAGGCAAGAACCAAGCCGGCTAGCGCAGACAAAATGCCGGATATTACATACACGGAAAAACGAATCTGATCCACATTGATTCCGGTTAACTTTGCAACTTCTTTATTGCTCCCGACTGCATAAACATATCTGCCATAGCACGTCTTAGTCAGAAGAACATAACTTAATAAGATAATAAGAACCATTAAGATAACACAAACCGGAATAATACCAATTTCCTTTAATCCAATGAATCCAAAGCTTTCCGGAAGTCCAAAAACCGGCTTTGCGTCAGTAAAGACATATGCTAAGCCTCTTGCTACGTTCATCATTGCCATCGTTGCAATAAAAGGAGGCACATTTAACTTCGCAATACAAAATCCATTGATTGCCCCACAAATCGTTCCAATCACAAGGGAAGTTAAAATTATAATCAGAATGGACATCGGTACTGATGCATTTGGCATGGTTTTTACAAGAGATGCTCCTGCTACACCTGCAATGGCAGCAACGGATCCTACAGAAAGATCAATTCCGTCTGACAAGATGGTAAAAGTCATTCCACAAGCAATTAAAGCGTTGATGGAAATCTGAATCAGTATATTCTTGATGTTTCCCCCAGTTGCAAAACGGGGAACAAAAATTAAACAAACTGCAAAGAGTGCAACAGCAAATAGGAGCATGGTATTTTCCCCTTTTAAGACTCCTGCAATACCATTTTTCTGTTTATTCATACGCTACCTCCTCATTTCCCTTGCTTGCAAAGAGCATAACATTTTCCTCCGTTGCCTCTGCACTATCTAAAAATCCTGTTACATACCCTTCACGCATCACCATGATGCGATTCGAGCAACCTAGCACTTCCGGTAACTCTGAAGAGACCAGAATAATACTCCCACCACCTTCTACGAAGTTCTTCATAAGCTCGTATATTTCCGCTTTCGCATTGACATCAATTCCTCTCGTCGGTTCATCCATAATCAGAATTTTAGACTTTGCCAGAAGCCACTTTGCAATAACCACCTTTTGCTGATTTCCACCTGAAAGATTCTTAGTGACCGCCAAATCGGAAGGTGTTTTGATTCTCAACTTTTCTATATAAGATACGGCTTCCTGCTTTTCCCACAAAAAGTCAATAAAGCCGTTATGACTATTCTCTTTTAAGGAAGCTAAACTGGTATTCTCACGAACTGTTTTCTCCAGTAATAGCCCCTGTCCTCTTCTATCTTCCGGAATAAGTCCAATTCCTCTTCGGATAATCTCTTTAGGACTCTTCCCTTTAATACTTTCTCCATACAATAGCACGTCACCATGCTCATAAGTGTCTGCACCAAAAATAGCACGCATTAACTCTGTTCTTCCTGCACCAATTAAGCCTGCAACACCAAGAACTTCACCTTTATATAATTGGAACGAAACATTTTTAAAGCGATGAGCAGAAGATATCTCTTTTACTTCTAAAACAACTTCTCTTTTCTCTGGCACTTCTGCCTTATAATAGAATTGAGAAATTTCTCTACCCACCATCATTTCAACCATTTTCTGTTCTGTTACTGTAGAAACAGGTACCGTTGCAATTTTTGTACCATCTCTAAGAACTGTAAGGGTATCTCCCATCTCTAGAATTTCTTTTAAACGATGGGAAATGTAGATTACTGCTACATTGTCTTTCTTCAACTGACGGATGACGCGAAAAAGAGACTGCACTTCATGATCTGATAGGGAACTCGTAGGCTCATCCATGATAACCATTTTACTATTCTGCGAAACGGCTCTGGCAATTTCCACCATCTGTTTCTCACCGTTGCTCAGTTTATAGACCGGTGTGGTCGGATCAATTGCCACGTCCATTCCATCCAGAATCTTCTTACATTCGGCAATCATCTTCCCTTTATCCAAAAAACCGGATTTTTTCTTTTCCCTTCCTAGGAAAACATTTTCGTAAACTTTCAAATCAGGGATGACACTTAACTCCTGGTGAATAACACTAATACCGCGATGCTGGGCTTCACGAATATTTTTCGCTCCGGGTGCTCCTTCTATCAGCACTTCACCTTTATCCGGCTGATAAATGCCCGAAATAATCTTAATGATTGTAGACTTTCCTGCACCATTTTCCCCTAAAAGCACATGTACTTCTCCAGGATAAAAGGCAATGGAGATATCCTCCAGAACTTTCACGCCGGGAAACTCTTTATGAATATGTTTCAGCTCTACTAAAGCCTCTCTTTTCTCATCCATCATCGTTTACTCCATACTCTTTGAAAAAGGCGCCCTTCCAGAAGGACGCCTCCTTGTAAACAGTCTTTTATTACTTTGCATTCTTCGCATCAATGATATACGGCGCAATCAAAATCTCGGAATCTACCTGCTCTCCTTCCAAATGCTTCTTAATTGCTTCCAGAGTGGTCTTGCCAATTCCTGCAGGATCCTGTGCTACATCAGCAACCCAGTTTCCACCCTTCTTAATTTCAGCAACACCTTCCGGATTTCCGTCATAGCCAATAATCTTTGTCTTTGCACCGGCAGCTGTAATGGAAGAAAGTGCTCCTGTTGCTGCAGGGTCACCTACGCAGAAAACAACATCGATGTTGTCATTCTTTAAAAGCATATTCTGCATAACATCTGCAGCTTTCTGCTGGTCTCCGGAGTAGTTCTGTACATCTACAATCTTGATGTCCGGAGCATTTTCTTTCAGATAATCTGTAAATCCTTTTTCTCTATCTACACAGCTCTCGATTTCAGAGTATGTGATGACTGCTGCATTTCCTTTCTTGTCGGTAAGAATATTGTTCACTACATATTCAGCAGCAAGCTGTCCACCCTTCTTGTTATCTGTAGCAACATGGGTAACCGGCTTTCCATCAGAAGCGATATCCATGGTAAATACCGGAATACCTGCCTTATCAGCCAAATCAATCATGGACTTGGATCCGGCTGAGTTTGTCGGAGCAATCACGATAGCATCTACCTTCTTGGTGATGAAGTCCTGTACCTGTCCAAGCTGCTTGTTTGCATCTCCGGCTGCATCCTGTACATCCAAGGTCCAGCCATACTCTTTTGCCTGCTCTTCCATAGCAGATTCAATGCTGTTATAGAACACATGTGTACTGTTTAGAAGGCTCACACCAATGGTCTTCGCCTCTCCTTTACTTTGCTCTTTTGCAGCTTCTGTCTCACCAGCTTTCTCACTAGCCTGCTCTGTTTGCTTCTCTGTTCCTGCTGCTGTTGTACTCTTTGCAGTACCGCCACCGCAAGCCATAAGGGACACTGCCATTAAGGCTGCGAGTGCAAAAGAAATACCTTTTTTCATCAATTTTTCCTCCTCTTTAAATTAAATTGGTAATATTCAGAACGGATGCAGTAAAATTGCATTTCCGTTTTGATACAAATTGTAAAAACTAAGCCTTATTTACGCTATTCAAAACCTGCATCTTATGCATAACAAGCTCTTTCACTTTCGCTCTACCTGCACCATTATATTTCTTAGGATCAAAGGCATCCGGATTCTCCGCTATAAACGCTTTCACTCCCTTTGTAAATGCATCTCTTAGCTCAGTTGCAAAATTCACCTTGCAAATTCCAAGTCCTGTAGATTTCTTTACATCCTCATCCGGTATTCCGGATGCTCCATGTAATACGATAGGAATACTTACCAAACCTTTCGTCTTCTCCAAGATATCAAAACGTAGTTTTGGAACCCCTTGATAAAAACCATGTGCATTTCCAATTCCAACCGCTAGAAAATCCACCCCCGTCTGCTCTGCAAACGCTTTTGCCTCCTGCGGATCGGTGTAGGCCTTTTCACTATCCTTCACTTCATGCGTGTCTTCTTTACCTCCGACTGTTCCAAGCTCTCCCTCAACCGGAACTCCCATAGCGTGAGTAAACTCCACAACCTTCTTTGTAAGTTCAACATTTTCTGCAAAAGGAAGTTTCGAACCGTCAATCATGATAGAAGTATAGCCGGAGCGAAGCGCCTTCGCACAAAGTTCCGCGCTGTTCCCATGATCCAAGTGTAATGCTACAGGAACCTTTGCTTTCCCTGCCACCGCATTCACCATTCCAAAAAATAGGTCCGTATCTGCATACTGCAGGCTTCCCGGAGTTGTTTGAATAATCACCGGAGAGGACGACTCTTCTGCTGCAGACACAATTGCCTGCACCATCTCCATGTTCTCTGCATTAAAAGCGCCTACTGCATATCCCTCTCTTTGTGCTTTTAACAAAATATCTTTTGAACTGACTAAACTCATTCTGTTCCCCTTTCTCTAACCTATGATGAAATCTTACTTTATCTCCTCTATTTCCACTTTTGAAAGCATCTCTTCCAAATCCTGCCTTTCACATAGCTCTGTCCCGGGGTGAAGAAGAGATCCCGTTGCACAAGCTACCGCATAACGAAAAACCTCTTTGTCCGGAAGCCCTTCCATCATAGCAAGACAAGCACCTGCAACCATAGAATCCCCCGCGCCTTGCACACCTTGCACCAAAACCTTCACTGGCTTTGCCTGATAAACCTTACTTTCTGTTAAGAACACGGCGCCTTCTTCTCCAAGCGAAATACAAAGATAATGGACTCCCCCCTGAATCAAAGTCTTTCCGAAAGAAAGCATCTCCTCTTTATCTCGGAAAGCTTTCCCATATAGGATTTCCAACTCCCCTCTATTTGGCTTCACAAAAAACGGCTTTGCCGGAAGCGCCAAAGAAAGTAAATCCCCACTGGCATCCAAAATTGTTTTCACTCCCTTTTCATTGGCCTTTTGGATTAAATCCCGATAAATACTTCTCGGTACTCCGGGCGGGACTGACCCATCTACAACAAGAATGTCCGTTTTATCCCACTCTTTGTCCAATAGAGCAAGAAATCCCTCTACATCTTGTTCTGTAACTTCTCTCCCTTTATCATTAAACTCACTCATCACTCTTTTTTCCGTGTCAAAAATCTTCACATTGACACGCAATGCTCCCGGAACAGAATATAAAGTATACGGGCAATGAATTTCCTTGAAAAATCGTTCTAATTTTTCTTTATCCTCCTGATAAGAAAAACCCGCCGCCTTATTCTGAATTCCCAGATTCTGTAGTGCAAGACTAACGTTGATTCCTTTTCCGGAAATATCCTCTTGCGTTCTTAAAACT
>ERZ773267.1944-NODE-1944-length-10868-cov-13.674651_pt1 | contig 10868 bp, 7 predicted proteins | sample MGYA00511959_ERZ773267 | MGnify/ENA primary metagenome ERZ773267 (study PRJEB29015, sample SAMEA2738165) | human oral metagenome | biome: human oral; feature: human-associated habitat; material: saliva | place: China | collected 2240 ... | reverse complement strand
GTAACATGAGGACAGGAGAGACAGAAGGGGTGGTCTTGAAGACAGAATAACAGAGGGACGGAGAGAAACTGGTGATTTTTGTAAGACAGAATAACAGAGGGACGGAGAGAAACAGATGTTTTTTTGAAGACAGAATAACAGAGTGACGAAGAGAAACAGATGTTTTTTGAAGACAGAATGACATAATGACAAAGAGAGAATGACATATTTTTTCTCACAGAAAAACACAGAAAAACAGAACACACAAAGCCCCACAGAGACATTGAGTCAACCGATATCACAGAGCGTTACAGCTAATGTTAGTTGAAAGGCCTCTGTGAATTCTGTATGCCGGAGGCCTTCTGGAACCTCACCCCCAGCCCCTCTCCGAATGGAGAGGGGAGTGATCACCGAGGCTAGCCCTACCTCGCTGCGTGCGTCATGATGCGAGTATGGTCTCATCTCGATGCTTTTATGACTAATCATCAACACCTAACATCCATCACCCACCACCCATCTATGGCTAATCCTTAACACCTAACACCCATCACTCAACACCCACCTTTAGCTAATCATCAACACCTAACAACTATCACCCAACACCCTTCTTTGGCAGTAACGCTCTGTGAACTCTGTATGCCGGAGGCGTTCTGTGCGCTCGAAACTGTGCGCAAAAATGCTCAGTGAACTCTGTGTGCTCTGTGAGAGAAAAAACTCCCCAGCGAGTCTCAAAAAGTTCTTTCTCTCACAGAAGAACACAGAAGAACAGAATACACAACATTTCACAGAGACATTAAGTCAACCGATAACACAGAGCGTTACAGCTAATGTTAGTTGAAAGGCCTCTGTGAACTCTGTATGCCAGAGGCGTTCTGTGAGTTCGAAACCGTGCGCAAAAATGCTCAGTGAACTCTGTGCGCTCTGTGAGAGAAAGAACTCCCCAAGAACCGTGTTAGCAGCCCAATAGGGGTAACCTCACATACTACGCTCTTCCCTGCGGGGGAGGGGACGGGGGAGGGGCCACTCTCTCATGGGTTCGAAACTGTGCGCAAAAAGACTCTGTTAAATCTGTGAGTTCTGTGAGAGATAAAAGTTCCCAGCGTAAAAGATAGAACTTTCCACGCATGACACAAGCAGCCTAATAGGGGTAACCTAACATACCAACTACCAGTTGGCCCCTCCCCCTTCCCCTCCCCCAAAGGGAGGGGCGTGATCACCGAGATACCCCTATGGGGAGGATGTGCGCCTCGTTCTATTATCTTACTGGCTGTCTTGTAGGGGTAACCTCACATATTACTCCCCTCCCTTTGGGGGAGGGGATGGGGGAGGGGCCAGCTGGGCAAGGGGGAGGGGCCAGTCGGTTTGGGAGAGGCCACCATGTCAACATTTTTCATACGCAACACTCCTCTCTTTTCGAGACAAGGGCGAACTGGTAGCAAGGAGAGGCTCTTCTACATTCAAGAACAGGCTCTTCTTGAGGCAAGAAGGGCGTAGTCTACAAGCAAGAAGGGCGTATCCTTAAACGCTATGCGTAATAGTCTGATTTTATGAAGGTTATAAAGTCGGTTATAGGGGATGTAATATCCTTGGTTAGAGGGCCATTGGGGCGATGTGTTGTAACAAATTTTTATTATTCTATCATCCCTCATCTCTCCCAAGATTCAGTCCCAAGATTGTAGAAACGGTCTGCGCAATCTTTCTTTGTTTCTTCTGTTAATCAGTCTTCTCTTACCCTTCGTCTTACACAGTTATTCTGTCCGCACTTATTCAGTCTCCCCAGTCTTATTCTGTTATTCTGTCTTCTTTCACTCTGTCTCCCTATGTGTACAGGCCGTTAAAACGGGAAACCCCACCACAGTAGGACTGACGTCCGCATGTGGTGGGGCTTATAGTGCCTTGCTTTTATGCGTATAAAAGCATAAACTGAACATTCTTGTTAGGCTTTAGACAAAGCCTTGATGCGTGCTTGCCTTATTTGATGTTGGCAAATGCAGAGTAAACAGGATCCTCTTGACCATCATCACTAACCAATACAGGACGGATGGCAGAAGCAAGTCCTTTATTAAAAGCTGAACTTTCATAAGCCCACTTAGTAGGACCAAACATAAAGTGTTTTGTTACGAGAAGTCCTGAAGACTTAGAAGTCAGATATTGTCCATAAGCACCTGATCCCCATGTCATATCTCTTAGACCCATATGAGCATTAAGTGTCTCTCTTCTACCTGTGATAGGCAGGAACAAGCCGATGTTAGCACGAACAAGTGCTGTAACATTCTTGTATTTATCGTATGCTCTTACACCTGTAGGGAATGCCTTGAGTCTATTAGAAGCACTACCATTATTAGTTGTGTAGTATGCACCATATACGGTAGTACCCTTATCGGTGTAACAGTAAGCTGGTTGCACATTAGCATCATCAAGGAGAGACAAGATTTCAGCCTCTGTAGGGTAACGATACTTCCTATGATTGTTCATCGTGTAATACCAAACAAGGTCACCATATTTTGCCTTTGTACGGTCGGAAGTTTGTGCTTGACCAGGTCCATCACCAACATAGAATTTCTGTGAAATCTCTAAATTTCCACTCTTATATCTATTTGATGTAAGATCGAGAGCGTTTTCGATATCTCCGAAGCGGAAGAGGTCTACGTCATCTGTCGTTTGTTCAGGTGCATTTGCAAACTGTGATGAAACAAGGAAACTACCTGAAGAAGTTTCATTACGATGGCTATCTATGTACATAGCACGCTTTGAAATCCACCACTGTGTAGGTGCAATACCCCAGTAACCGCCATTAACAGGACCATAGTGGATAAAGTTACCAGTAGCCCATTGTACTCCTTGTACCAGAACAGACGCCTTCTGCTTTGGCTCTTCCATCTTCAAGAGGTCTGAACGATATACGTTGCCTTCGTTAAAGGTGATTGAACTGTAAGTTCTCTGATATACCTTGTTTTTTGCGAATACCATGACAACAACGTCTGTGTATGTGCCTGGGATGAACGCTGCATAGGTGTATTTACCATTGGCAGAAGTAAGCGTCTGACCTTGTTCTGGCTTGATAACGAGGTTTGTTCGCTCATCATCAAAGTTGTTCTCTACGAAAGTACCTGCATCAAGATTAAATATATCACTACTCTTTACATTTGAGATATAGATAGAGTCGATGTTTGTAAGAGGTTGGTTACTTTCGTTTGTAAAACGCAATCCCCAGATAGTCACGATACGCTTAAGCTTACCAAGGCTTATGTCAACTTTCTTTCCTTCAACCTTCTTTGGCTTCTGCTTAGTCCATTGGAAGTCGAAACGCTCACCAATAGTCTTTGCTGTACCATCCTGCTTAGAGAGGTTTAACTCGACGAGTTTCTGTGTTTTGTCACTTGCCTCATGATAAAGACTACTTCTATCATCGTTTTTAACAACAGGTGTAATGGTTCTGTTATTGCCTTGTGCAGCCTTACCAGGATAGAGGAAAGCAATCTCGCTATTAGTAGTGAGTGCATTCTTAGAAGCGATATCTCCGTCAAAGCGGCTTTTACCGCCTAATTTCTTATTTGTAATATAGCTATAGTTGTCGGCTTGAAGACAATCATCGCCTACTACATAAGCTAAGATATCATCTTGCTCACCCCATTCAGACTTAATCTTATGGTTAGCATCTTCACTCAAAACACGTGTAGCAGGTTCCTGCTGCAGTGCGTTTGCACCATCAGCAACGAGGCTATAAGTATGGATAGTTGTGTTCTCGGCTGTAGAGCTGTCTACATCGTCATGACAGCTTGTCAGCAGTGGAGCTACCATCAAGAAGCATGCTACAGGAAATAAGACATTCTTTTTCATTATCTTCATTTCTAATCGTTATAAATTAATTCTTTAGTATTCTTCTGGTGCATCAAGGAAATTTTGCTGCGTCTTAGAATGAGCAGTACCACTTGTGAATGGGTTTGGAGCAGATCCATTACCATTGCCGCCTGTTGGGTCACCACCCTCTACAGGGTTTGTTGTTGTCGCACTAATCGTTAAGATGTGTGACTCAGCTTGTACGTTAACGCACGTACAAACTGGCTGAAGATATGCCATCTTCGATGTCGTTACATTACTTTTCATAACTTAATATCGTTTTTTTGTTTCGTCTAAAAATAGCTGTTACTTGTCTTAAATCTACTAATTTCGTAATAACAATCTACCGCTAATTAATTTCGAGGTGCAAAGTTAGTACTTTGTTCTGATATTAACAAATATTTATGCAATAAAGTTGTACAAGACTATTAATACCTGTTCATTATTGATAAATATCAATTGTAGGGACTAACTTGACTATTACTCGCCGTTTGTCCTTGCTAAATCAGAGGGGAGCAATGGCACATTAGTAGCAGGAACAATCGTAACATATTTCGATGAAGACTAAGATTACTGTCGTTACTATCGTCCTTCATGGCTTATAACCGATTTATTCATACAGAGTTACAGCAGTTATTAAAAATTCAATCTCCCTAAAAATAGAATATAAAGAACTACTAAGAGCGAAAGAAAAAGCCCTCACAACGACTTTTCTTCGTTGGCTTCATTGCCCATGACAGCTAAAAAGGACTGGCTCGGCTAACCCTTGAAAATCATACAGAAAACACCCACGGACAAGAAAGAATATCGTTTACGCATATTAAAAAGTTGTAATTATTCTATTGTTTATTTTATCTTTTTTTGTACCTTTGCAGCCCGTTTTGCTATTTTTAGCATGCTTAGAAATCAAGGAGTGACCCTAAAGCGGATGGGTCAGAAAGGATAAAAGGTAGTTAAGCAACAGGTGGTTGCGCTTACTATAAATGTACGATTAAATTTTAATACGATATTATTATGTTTCAAAAAAACGAAGACGCTCAGATGTGTGGAGTATCAGCAAACCGAAGTAAGAAGTATGTTACACCGTGTATAAGCATCATTGCTGTTGAGACAGCAACTTTATTAGCGGGTTCAGGACCAGAGGCAAGTATTGAGGATATTAACTATGGCAGAGAGTTGACGGACGACATAGACGATCAATAATCCTCATACAGCACACAAGAACGTACGCTGACAGGTGATTTTAATAACGAGTAAGACTATTATAACAATACTTAGAAAGAGATAAACAATGTCCATAAAAGTTTTTTCAATGGCTATCTTAGCCTCATTGCTATGCCTATCGTGTAGCGAAACAAATGTAGACTACGATTCAAACACAAGTACTACTTCTTCTACGGGAGCTGTAAAGACATACGACGTAGACATAGAAGCAAGCACTGACAATCCCGACAACCAAGCGCAGACAAGGGCTAATATGCCTTTCAAGGTTAGCGAGGAGAATATTAGTGGGAAGACTGTGTTATATCCAAAACTGAATATCACACAGCAGACAATGCCTTCCGTGGTGGTACTTTATAACAAGAATGGTGGCAAAAAAGAAGTTGTCGAAGCCAACTGGACGGTCAAAAAAGAAGGTTCTGACGTGAAGTTCCATCTTAACCAATTGTCTACTACGAGCAATCTGGCAAGTGGCGATTGGTATATCATGGCCTTTATGGGCGGTGGAGAGAAGAAAGGTGACGACTTAGAAGTGAACACCGAGACTACTATCAACGTGATAGAAAAGGATAAGGAGTTTACTACTTCGTGTCCTTTCGCAACTACTTGGCGTCGCATCGTTAAGGAGGGCAATAAGTTGAAACTCTATAATGAGAGCAAGAAGATGGTATTCAAGCCACAAGGAGTATTCCTCGTTCTGTCTTTGGAGAACCGTGTAGGGCTCGACACAAAGGTTAATCGTGAGTTGACATTAGAGAGTAATGCGTTCTGCTCATCGGGTTCATATAAGTTCAACGTCGGCAATGATGTTTCTGATGATGCCGACTTGGCATTTTCTTATTGGCAGGCAAACAGTGCGAATGCTATCAGCCGCAGCTCAAGCATTTACAAAAAGTATAATGCAGAGCATTATACAACAAATATCAAGCTAAACTATGAGTCAGCTAAAGACGATGGCTCACTTCGTCAAGGACAAAGCGATCTCAACAATTACATCTATTTTAATAGTTATAAGAAGTCAGGTCAAGCCGCTTCAAACACAAAGACCAACCGCGGTTTCCTCCTTTGCTTGATGCCTGTTGACTATAAGAAGACGAGTGATTATGGTAGTATTGTCAATGAGACCTTGCTTTTCGGTAAGGTAGATGTGACTGACCCAACCCGAACAAATTACACAAACGAAAAGTCAGTGTACACTACCAATCCTAATACTTGGAAGCCTTTCATGGGCAACCGCTATCTCTTAGCCAGCTTCAGCGACGACCTCAAGAAAGGTTCCAGCTATGATGTGACACTAAGAATAGTACGCCCAACCTTGCCTATCGAGCGTTTGTGGGCTTATAGACAAGCTGATGGACACCCTAATGGACATCCTAATGGATATTCTATGGAGAGCCTACCAAGATGGGACTCAGAGAGCATTGCTGAGGGAACTATGAGCAGAGGTAATTATCCTAATTTGGATAGTCACCTATATAGACTGCCTAAGTATTCAGAGTTTACGGCTATCTTTAATAATCCAAAGTTACAGTTAGAAAATAACAAGCCCTTAGGTGGTGTATCCCCTTTTAATGCAGGGGCAGGCTATGGACTGAGCTTAACAACAGGTTCACATCGTGACTTTGTTGATTTGAATGGAGTACAGAGGAAATTTGACAACTGGTTTTGTTCTGTGCACGGAAGTAATGTCATGTATGGCATTATGTACATGAAACCTGTTGATAACAGAGACAATAACCCTACAAACAATTATAAAGTAGCCGTCAGAATGACGTTCCCAAGTGCTAATGCAACATCGGGTAACGTAAAGGTAGAGACCTATTACTTAGGTCCAAACTATAACTTATCTTTTAACGTAGCAGGTTATTACATGTGCCACGAAGAGTTTTGGAAGAGATTAAACCAGGAAGATATCATCGTTAGAACATTCAAATTAGACTTTTATTGGCTGAACGATAAGGATGATATTAAGCCAAACGAGCCAGTATACCTCTGTACAAAAATTAGCCTTGATGGCGTTGCACAGGGCCCTTATACAGGTAGTGTGCCGTCAAGTGCCTACTTCCTCCCTTGGCTAAAAAGTCCTGCTTGGTAATAGTAAGGCTTTCTAACCATACAAAGAGCGGCTCAATGAGTCGCTCTTTTGTTTATCTCATGTCCTCTTTCTCGCCCTCCCCTATCCCCGTATCTCCCTCCGAAAGTGTTACTAAAAGTCCCCCCTATGTTACTAAAAGCCATGCTTGTGTTACTAAAAGCCATGCTTGTCTCCCTGTTACTCTGTCTTCCTCATACCCTGTCATACCCTTATCCCCTGTTACTCATAGAACTTGTTCATCTGTTACCCTGTCTTTTATAACAATTAACTTGTCCACCTGTCTACTCGTCAACCTATCAACTTACTCCCTTACCCTGTCTTCCTCATACCCTGTCATACCCTTATCCCCTGTTACTCATAGAACTTGTTCATCTGTTACCCTGTCTTTTATAACAATTAACTTGTCCACCTGTCTACTCGCCAACCTATCAACTTACTCCCTTACCCTGTCTCCCTCATACCCTGTCATACCCTTATTCCCTGTTACTCATAGAACTTGTACATCTGTTACCTTGTCTTTTATTGCCCCGACGTGTGTTCCCCTGTCTCCTCGTCGACCTGTCCTCCGCCCTACAGTCTACTATATGTTCACATTATTTCATTATGTCATTCTATCTAAACATGTCATTCTGTCATTATGTCTAAAACCGTTCACCCCGTCTAAACATGTCATTATGTCATTATGTCTAAAACCGTTCATTCTGTCTAAACACGTCGTCCTGTCTAAGTATCATCATTCTGTATAGTTTTGTTAAATATATACCAAACTTTATTATTTTAACTAAACGTCCCATCCAGTTTGATAAATTTATCGTACCTTTGTAGTCCTCACAGCTAAATAATATCGCTATTTAAAGGATAATTAAAACATATTCCTTATTATTATAACGTATTCAGATGGCAGGCTACAAGAGCTATACACTATAGGAAATCAATAACAAAACAATACAATTAAATTACTCAATTAAAATGAAAAAAGATTATGTAAAACCATGCAGCGTGTGTATGAGCATGGCTGTAGAGAATGCTATGTTGGCAGGAAGCGGTGTGACGTTGACTAATCAACAATTCACTACAGAAAATCACCAAGTATGGGGAGCTTCTACAACTGGTCGCGCTAAAACCAATCCTTTCCAGCAGGAAGATGAAGAGTAACATTAACTATTAAAAAGACGACATGAAACTAAAGACAATTTTTGGCATCATCCTTGGGATCGTTGCCGTAGGCTTGACATCATGTTCAAGCGACTTAACTAACGGGGAGAACACTGCCGTTAATCCAAATGAGACAGCAGAGCGTGCGCTGAGCCTATCTACTGAAAATGCGAAGACACGTTCTGAAGTGAACCTTACTACTGGTAATAAGTGGGTGAGTGGTGATAAATTCCTCACTTACAACGTTACTTTCACAGGTCTTTCTACTGAGTCTCGTACAGCCATCTTGACTGCAAGTGGACAAGATACAAAGATACAGTTGAGAGGTCATGTGGCATGTAAGAATAATGATAAGTTGGCTGTTTTCTATCCAGGTATGTATTCTCCAGGATTTAAACAGTATGAATCACCTGTGCTTATGGATAAGAGCCGAATCACAGAAAAGGGACAGGATGGTACAGAAGATAATCTAAAAGACTTTGATTATAGTTTTGGTACAGCTACTCTTACAGTAGATGGTAATTCTGCGTCAGGCAGTGTTGACATGAAGAAGCTATATGCTGTATTGAAGTTAAATTTCAACTTCAAGGGCGACAAACTACATAACATCAAGAAAGTAGTTCTCTCTAATGTTATCCGAGAGAAGTTATTCGACCTTACTACTGGCCAATTGAAGAATCCTGAGGTTGGCTCTATTGAGATTAACACACCTTCAAACAAATCACTTGATGAGGTATATGTAGTTGTATTACCACAGAATGATTTCAAACCGAAGATTGATGTAACTACAGCTGATAATAAGATCTATACTTATTCTATAACTTCTTCGGGAGTTAATATTGAAGCTGCTAAGGTTTATCCTGTCACTGTAGAGGTTAAAAAGTATGATCCAAATCCTCCATACGTAGAAGTTGAAGGTGTTAAGTGGGGTAAGTATAACCTACAATACGATCCTCGCTCAAATGCTGAAGGTTGGACTGGTGGTTATCACCTTGCTGCTAACCCATGGGATTACTACTATTTAGATGGTAGTCTACCTGCCTTATCTACTGGTTCTGCTGCAGAAACAGATGCTATCAAGTTTGACCACTTCCGTTGGGGAGATATATCTAAGGCTCATAACTATGGTTATGATGCTAAACTACATTATGATGGAACAGTAGGTGATATACGACGTCAGATTACAAATTCAAACGAATTTGGTGACCTGCCATACTATGCTTCTCAGCATAACTGGAGATTGCCTTCACCAGAGGATTTTGAGGCCTTGATGAGGAATACCACAGAGTATGTTGGCTATTATAAAGACGGTACAAACACTATCTATGGTGCTCTCTTCGTTCCTGATGGCGTTGCTCATGGATGGGTAGTCAACAAGAACAATAGTAAGTATAAGCAGTCAAATCAGACGGGTTCTATTCCTTCAACTCAATTGAGAGAGTTTACAAAGGAATTTATCAATAAGGGTGTATTCTTCCCAGCAGCAGGTTCTTATACCGATTACTCTAATGGAGCTCCTACAATGTATACCGCAGGAAGACAAGGATTATACTGGACTTCTAAGTCAGAAAGTGCAACGAATGCCTATTCGTTTACCTTCTATTTGACATCTGGTAGCTTTAACTTACCAACTGTTGGAAATAAAAATGCTGGAAACAGACCAGAAAAGTTTGAGATGTACAGCATCCGTCCAATCTACATTGGCAACTAAGATTAGTAAACAGACGGCCCCCCCAAAGGTAGAAGGGAATAAATACCGACCTACCTAATTATGGGTAATCAAGCATAAAGGGTGTAGGACGAGAAATAGAGATTAAAGAAGAAGAAGTAAAAGACAGTAGTTTTTTGCTTCTTCTTTTTTTTGTTGTGAAGAAGAAGGCCTTGGGCGAACGAGTAGAGAACGTTGGGGCGGAGGCAATGTGGGAAGGGTTTGAAGACGGGGCGGAGTGAGTTCGTGGACGAAACACCATGGGTTCAGTGTATGATACAGGATGAGCTTGTAGACGGTGCAGAGTGGGGTCGTGGACGAAACAGCGTGGGTTTAGTGGATGATACAGGATGAGCTTGTAGACGGTGCGAAGTGGGATTGTGGACGAAAGAGATTGGGCTTGGTGGTGAGTAATCATGATTTCGTAGACGAAGAGAAATGGGTTTGTGGTGATACAGGCAGGAGGTGTGGACATTACGGAGTGGGGTTGTGAACGAGGCAGGGTTGCTTTGGTGGATTAAGCAGGGTATGTTTGTAAGCTATTTTCATAGTTCTTAAATATAAGGGAGGCCATTCAAGGTTGCGAAAGATGCCCTTCAACGTTCGAGAACATGCCCTTCTTGATACAAGGAGAGGCCTTTCTTGATGCAAGAAAGGCATATTCTCATTTCGTGTTCGTAACTCTTTGAAATAATGTGCGTTATTGTCTTCCATCTTGCTAATATATCTATCGTAAATAAAGGGCAACCTCATCACTCTTTGTAAATGTTTTTCATGTAGGTTGAGAATATGTGAGGTTACCCCTTTGAGGAGGTGGCCCCTCCCCCTTCCCCTCCCCCGTAGGGAGGGGCGTAATATGTGAGGTTACCC
>ERZ773267.1943-NODE-1943-length-10888-cov-18.251915_pt1 | contig 10888 bp, 7 predicted proteins | sample MGYA00511959_ERZ773267 | MGnify/ENA primary metagenome ERZ773267 (study PRJEB29015, sample SAMEA2738165) | human oral metagenome | biome: human oral; feature: human-associated habitat; material: saliva | place: China | collected 2240 ... | reverse complement strand
ATCGATTCCACCTTCTTTCTCCATACGGCTCCACCATTCGTCAGCCTTTGCCTGTTCAATAGGAGTAAGACCGTCAAGATGTTCTTTGAGAAGCGAAGGTGTATTTCTATTTTTGAAGCGTTCGGTAAGAGCGTATGCAATTTTTCGAACCTGTACTGCAGTAAGTGAAGGTTCGAACCCGATGTTCAACAAAATTAGCGAATGTACATGACCCTGCACGTCACGATATGACTCCTTGATGCGATAATAAGGAGCCATGTCGCCTGTGGCAGGGTTGAATCGTGTCTGTACATTTGCGTGCATGAGTGCAAAGTAACAAAATAATTTTGATATGACTGTGTCCTACAAATTAGATTTTAATCCTCGTTACAATACCCTATGCTTGATTATCAATCATTTATCAAATTGATACTACACAAAATATCCCGAAAATTTATGAAAAATAATTTTGCCGGTTAAACTTGGGTTGGTGTTACCATATATTTTGCTGACCCATACGCTTCATGGCAGAAAGGCGCTATAGAAAATGCTAACGGACTAATTAGGCAATACGTGCCAAAAAAAGAAACCTTTGAGCATATCAGCCAGCAACAAATCACGAAGTATTCAAAGAAAATTAACATGAGGCCAAGAAAGAAATTAGATTTTAATACACCACAGGACTGCTTTTAAGAACTAATTAAGTAAATTTGCACTTGCTTGTTGAATTCACGACACATATAGTAGATACAAAAGTCTTAAAAAAATATAGTGGCAAAATAGATGGCTACAGAAATGTTTTCCAATCAAAAGGTATAACGGAGCCAATTCAACGAGCATTTCTTATCACTAATGAAAATAGAATAGTTAGAATTCCCAAAGGTTTCTCCTTATTATCTAAGGGAGGCTATGTTGATACAAATGTTATAAAGAATACGGGATTAAAGAAATTTCTTCATAACTATATTGAAAACACCCCTTCAGTATTATTTGAGCTTCGTTTTAAACAAGAGAAGGGTAAGCAGTATGTCATCTTCCGTCCAATGATTTTTTATGATTCTTCAAAACTTAATGGGTATTTCTTTTGGAATGGGCACTTGATAGTGTTGTATAATTTAAAACAATCAGGAGATTTATTGAACAAACAGAATATTTTGCATAGTCATAAGATACCCAATTATCGAAGTCTATTGATTGACGATTGGAACTTCCCTTATCCTATCAAGTTAGAAATAATAAATGATAAAGCGATAAAAGAACTTTCTTTAGAAGAAGGATACTTTTTATAATTAGGTGGTTTAGAAATACAAAAACATGACGTATAACCACAATAGGATAGAATAAAATCGTTGTCCGCTAAACATTTTATTAGATATAATTCAAGGTTGAATCCTAAGTGAGGGATTCAGCCTTTTTGGTTTTCTTTGTTCCAATGTAAGGAATACTTATAACCATAAGGAACAATACACATTTCTTCGGGCACATCTTTGGAATTACATGGTTTATAATTACTCTAAACCCCAAAGTATTTTTTGTTTTTAGTTGCTGTCACTTTTAACATTTCGTATAAATAGCTTGTTATCAATTCGTTGTGATGTATTGAGGAGTGACAGAAGTGACAGGAAAATTGAAAAGTAGTTGTTTTAATGATGTCGTTCTAATAATGCGGAGGGGGAAATACTCGCTTGTTATGAAAGGGGAAAGGGCATAAGAGGGGTTGTAATAAAGATTCATAAATTGAAAATAGCAGATGGTTTTTTGTAAAGTAAAAGATGCCCTTTTGCAGATGAGAAGATGCTCTTTTGACTTGTTAAAGACGCCCTTTTGTGGTAAAGAAGGGCACCTTTTATAATGGACTTTGCAAGTCGTTGATAAACAAAAAGATACAATCTTAAAATCTCTATTTGTCAGTAGAATCCTTAGACTTGCTATTTCAACTTATTGTAAATATATTTCTGATAATTTCATGATAGTTCGGTGGTGTAAAGAAAGGCAGATAAGTTCATAAGAAACAACATTGGGTTGTTTTATCATTATCAACTATATCTTATAATTATCAATGATCCTTTTCTATTCAAGGACAAAAGATAATTACATGCCATTTTCTATTTTGCTGTCATTCCTGTCATCCTTTTATAACCATTAATATTCTGAAAATAAAGCTATTATGAGAATTGTTAAAAATGACAGCAACTAAAAATGAAACTAAATTTGGGCTTTAGGGGTACAGATATTTGGAGTGAAAAGTGTGTCGCCAAGGTTTAGAACTTTGACGAAATGTCACACATAGAAAAAGGAGAGCAATGAGTAGCTATGGAAGTCACGGAGGTGCTGTCAGTACGAGGAGCAACTCTTAGTTTGCAGCGAGAAACTTAAAGAGGGTATAAGAGCTTTTTAACAACGAAATCGATTCATAACCTTTATTGTAAAAAGGAAGATTTAGAGGAGTTGATTTACCAGTTTTATTAGGCACTTTATGCCCAAGGTATTTGTCGTTAAAGCTATTAAGACATTGTATGTATTATCTTTATTGTTCTTTGCGACATCGGTCCTTTTGTGATATTGTCTTTAGCCCTGTCCTCTCAGTATCCCCGTGTACCTTATAATATAGATACTTTAGTTTATCACTCCATATACCGGAAGTTTCTTTTATTATTCTGACATGGATACTTTAACATGCACATCGCATTTCTATTTTTTCCGTTTTCCCATGATCTTAAGACCCACTTACAAAATAATATTGTATATTTGCCTTTGAAAGTGGTATGTTTAGTCTATGTATTTATTTTAGAAAGAGAAATACATTACCAGCATACTTATGACATAACACATAACACTGAGCGTCTGCAGGTATTGAGCCTTACAGCGGATGTCGGGTTGTGATGTAGGAAAAGCATCTTCCCTATGCTGTGATGAGCGTCACAGTAGAGGAATAATGTCTTCCAGTTTTATTCCTATTTATAATAGAATTGTTTTATAAAAAGTCTCAAGTTTAGAACACGCACAAAGATATACTCTTACAGAGGAGGAAAAGTACCAAAGTAGACAAAAGAATAATAAATTTTAAAACGAAATTAGATGTTTAGCTTTTTTGATAAAAACAAAATGGAGGAGCAGGATTTCTACTTTCTTAAAAATGTGATTTGTATCTTACCAACTAAGTGGAATTTCCTACTAAAGCAAATAAACAACAAATATATTATCGGAAAATGTAAGAATAAACTTTACGGGAAAGGATTCTACAGTTTGGTTCTCAATAGAGAATACCATGACTATAGTAATTACAAATATCCAGAGTTGATAACATTGTCAGGTATCTATATTTGGGATAAGAAGAAACAAGAATATGTAGAAGTACAGCTATTTATTTCGTTTGGTACAATAATTGGCTATTATTTTAATTCTAAATATAATCATTTAGATTGGTGTAAAGTTCGCCTTAGCATGCTGAAAGAAAAAACACATGCAAATCATTCAAATGGGAAGAAAGATATTATACAAAAGCTTTTGCATAAACTTTCACCAGAAGAACTAAAGCTAATAGATGTAGGTGATATTAACGAACTTGAGATTGGAGGAAACACATATTATACTATTAGAAACTTAAATGATGGTGATTATATTGCTATTAATAATATAGGTGAGGTCTTCATTATAACTCATTCTCCTTTTGAAGTAAAGAAGCTATCTACGTCAATTGAGTCCTTTCTCAACAAGCATCGTGACTATTAATCTATGCTGGAAATGTCATGTTACAAATACCTATTACTAATAATAAGACAGGTGATAAGTACAGGAGAACCGACGATTATAATATCAGATAGTTGAACTTGCTTTACGAAGTATTAATTCTTTGATGAAAAATGAGTTGCTTCAAGGATAGGAACGGGTATGTTCAACAACGTTTACGGACGAAACGGCTCATACGTAACAGCTGGTCAGCAGGATTATGCTGAACGTATGAATTAGATCCAGACCCAGAAGGAGGCGTACTATAAGAAGGTGGGGGTAGCTCCTGGTGTACCAACAGAGAAGGGTGGATATGGTGATCCGGAGAACACGGGTGTTGGTTATAATTCCGTCCTCACAGAACTCGGCAACCATGATGTGCCACAGGGTTGGATTTAGACTCCATTTCCTAACAAGACACTTGGCACTAACCCCGCCGCTCCCATCTCATAGAACACCCGAGCAATCCTGATGACCCACAGGATGGATATGGTTATATCCCTAATGATACTACAAAAGAAGAAATTTCCCTTTATCACAGAGACTATTTAGGTAGTACGTCTTACATCACAGATGATAAAGCCAACATCACTCAGTATGATGCCTACTTGCTATACGGTAAGCTGTTGATTGATGAGTACAGCAGCAGTGAAGAGCTTCCATATAAGTTCAACGGCAAACAGCTCGACGAGGAGACAGGTCTATACTATTATGGTGCAAGATGACCCCTTCAATGTTTTCTTACGTTAATCAATTTATAAAGGTTTACTTCTAATGGCAAAAGAATTTAATATACATACATATCCTACTTTCTTTTTATTGTTATTGATAATGCTAATACCATTCGCATTATCAGTAGATGATATAATGAATAATGATCAAAGCAATATGAAAATAATACTTTTGATTTCAGTATTTATAATCATCATTCTTGTTTATGGATTAGTAAAAACTCGCAAAAGAAAAATAGTCATAAATGAGTTGGGTTTACTAATTACAGAAAAGGAAGGAAATATGAAGATTTCATGGGAGGAGATATCGCACATATTTTTTTGTTCAACACCATTTTGGGGGCTATATATAAAAATAACATTTAGCAATCAAAGAGCTCCCTTAAATATCTACTTTGGAAAAAGCAGTTTGTGGAGTGTCAATTTTTATCGTTTTCGGATAGACATATTAGCGTTTTCACATAAAAAAGATATAATCGTTGTAAAATCTAATCAATGGTATCTAAAGCTAATATAAAAATAAATACACAGATAGAGAAAAGGCCACATGTCTATATTTGGCAACAGCAAGACAAGCTGCTACACCTATAACACAGGTGGTCAGTGCATCATGAAGTGTTATGGTACGATGGAGGGTGTCTTTATCAATGGAGCATCATAGGGTATTGCCTTCTAAGAGTAACAAGAAGAGGTATGAAGGCGATTCTCGTTATAGAACAATAATAATCATTCAAGAAATGAAAAAGAAACTCATTTTTATTCAGCTCTGTATTGTATTGATTTTATTTTGTATAAATGTAAAAGGGCAGAATGCTTCTCTAAACAAAGCATTGGAAATCTCATACTATAATTTCTTAAGAACAGTACCTGACAGGTGGAAAGATAAATTTGACAGAAAAGATTTCTATCTCGTCAATAATTATAATCCATATGGTTTTAATGTTCAAAGAATAAAGGGCTGGAATAATTTACACCTTAAGAACGGTAAACTTATAATAGGAAAGAATCTTGTCGGATATCCGCTTTTACAAATGATAGGCAGGGATACACTGCTAATAGAGATAGGGCAGATCTTTTGCAGACAAGATAAAATGTGGGCTTTTACAGACGGATATACATCACTCTTTAATGTAGATAATAAAGCTTTTAAGGCAATAAAAATCTCTCAGAAAGACTTATACTACAAGCCTGAAAATGCTAAGAAGCAAGGAAAACTTATAGACTTTGACAGTATTTATGATAAGGCCGTTAATAGAGCGATTGGCTATTTGGAAAGATCGGGAGTCCCTCGGCATTTAATATATATAAATAAGGAGTATTTTCCAAGTTGGTTTTTCAAAAACCAACAAGAGAATGTCATTGAAGGTTCTGAATATAAAAAATACATCAAAAAGAATTATTACGTTATCGGTTGGCCTATTTTATTTATAAAAAAAGGGAATATAATCGTCAGGTTGCATTGTTCATACAAATCTGGTATAAGAAAGAAAATTATTGCAGAAGTTCAATATACATTTGACGAAAATAAAAATAAATGGACACTTCATAATGAAAATTCCACTACTATGTCTATTAAAATGAAATTAGTTGATGAGCATAGTAGCAGTGAGGACCTGCTATATAAAATCTACGGCAAGCAATACGATGAGGAGGATGACTTGTAACTATGGTGTAAAATATAAGAAACCTGTAGTAAGTCTTTAGTATGTGGTAGATTCGCTGGCTGAGTAATATGCCACAATGGCTATATCGCTCAGTCGTACAGGGACTAATGCTGGAAGTGAAATTTATCAAAAAATTACGAGACAATGAATCTAAAGAAAATATTAAAGGAAGAAGCTACTTGGTGTTTCTTGGCCTTAGCGGGGCTGTTGATACTACTCTATATGGGAGCGAATGTCATTATAGATACGTATTTCTATATGATATCATTAAACATTTTGATTCTTTTGTTTTCTTATATAATACTTAAAATAAAGAATAAACTGCATTACTACTCTTATGTTGTAGGCTGTGCGTTTTTTGCAGTTTGGTTAATCTTTTACAGTATATGCGATTTGAAAAGCAGAAGTTTGAAAGGTTATCTCACCAAACAACTCCCGATATTGTTTTATATTCCAACAGGTACTGAAGGGAGGTGGTCCAGTAGTGGAATTGAAATAGAATGTAAAGGAAGTAAGCATAAAATCTCAACAACTCATGAATCAGATAGCCTATATCAGATTTATGGAGACTCCGTTATCAATCATATTGTAGTACGATGCTTGATAAAGGAACCTTTTCCTGATGTATATTATGTAGATAGCGTAGGTATAACTTACAAATAAGTTAGTTCTCTCAGAACATACTAATATGACGAACTAAACCGCTTAAATTCTGCTACAGGTATAGTTAAAGATGCCTTTTACTCTAACGAGATGACTTTTGGACGGATAGACAAGCCAATTCGTTAAGGTGTAGAAGGTGGACTCAGCGTCGACAGCTAAGTCGTGAGGGTAGGACAACCCGTTATACTTACAATGCTACAGGTAAGCGCATCGTGATGAGTTACAGTATGATGGAGAGTGTGTATATCAATGCTATTGTTCGTTGCATTTTTCTCTGTAGGCTGACTTTAGTGCCTAATCATATCAATTTTGTAAGAACAAATATATAATGAAATAATAATTATAGTGTTATGAGTAAAGTATGTCTTTTATTACTTATTCTAAATGTCGTAGGGATGGTGAGTTGCATGGAACAGCCTCCGAAGCAATCTCGGAAACAACAGGGCCATCAAGAAAGACTTGTGAAGAGGGAGGTAGACTTGATAACGAAATATGACCACAAAATCAGAGAATATTATCGAGAACTTGCAGAAGTAGGACTTGATGGGGTCACGGTAATGCCTATAGACAAGAAAGTGGAGTATACAGATCTTGCAGTAGAATTGAATTTCGAAATCCTTAAAAGGATGAGATTTCAGCCTGTTAGCGATGTTGAGGCACAAAAGGCACTCAAGAAGTATTATAATATAGATATATCTGAAAGAAATAACTCTCTGCTTAAAAAAGGACTTCGCAGATATGTATTTAAAGACGGGCTACCTCAAGAGCGTTTGGAACAGCGTAGGTCTATGGACGATGGAGCTACGGAAACCCTATTTTGTTTTTGGTATCGGAATATATTTGTTCCTAAATACAACTATATTATATTCCATCCTATAATTGAAGGTGCTATCAATCTTGAAGGCTTTGATGACGAAGATGCTGATAATAATGTAGTCAAAAAGGGTAAATTATCTTACAGGACAGATGAAGAGCTTTTCTATAAAAATCAATTTATCTTCCACGACAGTAAGGCTGCACTCATTTGGCTTATGAATAATAACAGGAACTTCCTGCGTGAGTTGTTCCAAGAATACGGTTACGACAAGTCTGATGTGATTAATAAGATGATGATAGATGAAGTGAAAGGGGAGGAAGAACTCCCTATAGGAAAAGAGTACAAGGAACTCTTTGTTTCAAAAGCTGTGGATGGAAGACTTCTCATCCATCAAGGACTGCTGCAGTATATGTTGAAACATGCTGATAGGAAGAATTTGTATTACTGTATGTTGGATGAATATTTATTTTCCTTGTTGGACATGGAAAATGAACCAGAGTTCGACAACCTGACGAAAGAAGAAAGATACAAAGCCGGTGCATACATCGGGTATTATTATGGTCTGATGTATGAGAAATGTATAGGGACACCTTGTGATAATCAAGGTTTTGGATATGCCCTGTACTATCAGAAAGACTTTGTCCCATTCATCAAGAAGAATAATTATTTCCACTTGAAGGACTTTGATAAGATAATACAAAGGCACTATGACCGGTATCAGGAAGGAGTTGAGATAGAAAGACATCGTATGTCTGGTGAGTAGTATAATATTATGCTATTATTTAACTTTATATGGATAGCTTATCTGTAATGTCACTTTTTATGTCTATCGGTGGATGGAAAGAAGATCTCTATAAGGCATTTTTCTCATCAATGATAGTAAAGATTGCTATATGTAAGGTAAGGATGAATTATGAATTGATATAACAACCTATAGTAGAAAATTGGATGAAAGAACGCAGATTTATAATATTTTGTTTGTTTGCATTGGTTGCTAACTTTTGTCAAGCACAGTCTTCTGGTTCCCACCATATAATGGTTGAGAATGAGTTTGTTAATACAGGATTAATGGAGCGTGAAGACAGTATGCAATCTCTCCTATTGGAAGAGTATGCGAAATCACATGGTTATAAGACACCAGACTATGACGTGTTCAAAGAAAAGTGTCTACAGTTATTTGGAATACGACTTCATCCGTCTGCACAAGTGTACAGCTTAGATATAAACAAGGATATTATATATTCTGTCAATGAGTTTGGCAGGTTTATTTTTACAGGCAATGAAAGTCTATTTTATCAGCCTGCATTAGACCATGAGCCGACTATGAGTGAGGCTCGAAAAGTTCTTTACACGAAAGAAAATGGTATAGCGGATATGTTCCTGGCATATAACAAATTACTTTTCAATGACAATCCCTCTTCTTTGTCTTATTTCTATAAAAACAAGGACAATGCGATAGATGTTGTCTTTGACCTAAATTATGAAAAGAATGACCAGCTTATCCGTCGTGCCATAGATTACGCTTGTCAAAATGGTTATATAGCCAATGATGTCAAGAATGTTTTGTTCTATAACAATCCATCAAGAGGATACAGGAAGAAATTAATTACCATGTTTTATCAGCAAGCGGCATCAAACAAAAGTTGTATGAAGGCTTTTGAAAACCTTGTTTATGCCTACTACAAGCATTATAAGCAAATCAACGTGGAGCAGAAAGTGAAAGATGAATGTTTGGTATGTTTGTTGGACTGTTTGAATAAATATGACGAAGCGCATCAAAGTAATATTCTCAAGGTAATGGATAAAAAAGCATACCAACATCTTTATAACTTTATGTTGGTTGACAAGGGACTTGCACAGAGGATGAGAAGAAATAATTATTATGGAAGAACTGCTTTGCGAGATATTTTTGAAGCAACTATTCTGTTAAACTCCACGACAGATGATCGAACTGATTATTATATCGAAGATTCGGATGGTTATACTAATGTACGTGAGTCTGGAAGCCCTAAAGCTAAGATAATAACTCGAATTAAATCGGGGAGTTTTGTTGATGTTATAAAGAAGAATGGGGAATGGTGGCAAGTAAAGACTGATAACGGCAAGGTTGGATATATTCATAAAAGTAGAATTAGATATAATTAGTATCATCCTTCTTATCGGCTGAGATAGCTAATATCCTTTTATATTGTCTCTTATCATGCTTTTGTGTGTCATAAGATCTTTCTTACTAAAAATTAACTCACTACACTTAGCGGGCTATGCAAGTCGTTAAATGTCTCATTCCCTCATAGATTAGATTCTTGAAAAGATACAATCCGCAAAAATAGTAGATGTACATATTGAGTTATCCGTCCTCTATATTAGACAATCTAAAGGGCTCTTTACGGAGTGTACATGACGTCTGGACGAAATGTACGAGGTGCTCGGAAAGTTTGTCCAAAGCCTCCGGACGATTTGTCCGAGGCCTCCGGACACATTGTCCGGGGCGTCCGGACAAATCTCTATTGGGCTAAATACTAACTTGAAAGGAAACAAAGATGATACTTACTTCGTATTTTTAGCTTTCCCCAAAATGTAGAGTGATGAAGTTTATAAAACAACAGGAGAACTTATGTAAGTACTTGGAGGATTTTACATCTGCGAAACTTAGTACAACATCTCTTTGATTGTTCTGTATTTTTAGTAGACTACATGCTTTTTGTTGACTCTTCGTGTGTGTAAATAACTCCCTTCTCTTTCGTTATCAGAATGTGAAAGGATACGTACGATATTGCGGTACACAAAGTCGCTGTTCGCTATTTTGGTTTTTCATTCAAGGCCAGTAACAAGATAAGGTGCACTTGCAGATAATGGATAGCCACATAATAGGACACCATTTATTCAATAAACAGTAAAGGGCAACATTCCTTTTGTTGCTTTTGTGGAAATTTTAGTTTTGGAAAATCGCTTCTAATTTTGCTGTCATATCTGTCATTATTATCATTGGTGTAACAATTTAATAATAAGTGATTTACGCTAAATGTTAAAACTGACAGCAAATGAAAATAAAAATAAGTTAGGGTGTAAATGATGTAATCGAACTATTATAAGTAATCAAACACATGTTAAACTACAATTGATGATTTGTTCGAATAATAAGATTAGATACATAATCCTAATAAAGAAAAATAGGGTTGTTTATAGGATTTATAACATTTTCTAATCATCATATTCTCATATAGTTATAAAGTATTTATTCTATAACAGCATGCAAGTTCCAAAACGAAGTGCAATAAAAGAGTGTCCCTCTCCGAGAGATGCAG
>ERZ773267.1942-NODE-1942-length-10891-cov-12.729328_pt1 | contig 10891 bp, 9 predicted proteins | sample MGYA00511959_ERZ773267 | MGnify/ENA primary metagenome ERZ773267 (study PRJEB29015, sample SAMEA2738165) | human oral metagenome | biome: human oral; feature: human-associated habitat; material: saliva | place: China | collected 2240 ... | reverse complement strand
GTCCGAAATGCGTGGAAGCCCACAAAAATGTTTTATATCTTCACTTCAACCATAAAACGGACTTGACTTTTGGTATCAAATAAATTACAATAAAGGTACGAAGTTTAGTGTAGTTTGATAGTCAGTCCTCTGGTTGTCAGACGCACTTTTTATTTAATTGTCAATGATCATAATGCCGATAGTTAGGTGTTATTATTTTTAAAGTCTATATAACCATCAGCTATATTTACATTATATAACCATTGGTTATATTTGTCAAGAGGTTATTTAAAAAAGTTAAAAATATTTTTAGAGGTCAAAAATGGAATTTTCGGAACGCTTAAAAAAACTTAGGAAAGACGCAGGTTTGACTCAAGTTGATGTGGCAGAAAAATTAGGAATTTCGCAACCAGCATATGCATCATGGGAACGTGGAACTAAAAAACCAACGCAAGAAAATCTCGTTAAAATTGCACAAGTTTTAAATGTGTCAGTTGACTATTTAGTTGGAAACTTAGAAGAAGAATCAGATGAATTAGACAATATTGAATTACTTTTCCGTATGAACTCGAAGGGACTGACCGAAGAAGAAAAGGAAATTTTCAAAAGAGAGTTGATTGAGTTTATGGAAGAGAGAAAGAAAGTATTTGATAAGAGATAATAATTAAAGTTCAATAAATAAAACCTCATAAAGTTTATACTAATTAGCAAATAGATAAAGTAATCATATATTGAGGTTAATTTTAAGGAGTCAATATTAATTAATCATGAATGCTAATTTTATTGTAGAGTGCAAAACATGTCATAGGAGATTAAGAATACGAGTTCAAGCAGGGTACTATAATTGGATTCCTTTCACTTATTCATGCCCAAAGTGTAAAGTTGTATGTAAGGGAGAGATTTATATACCTTCTCAGATAAGTCCAAAAGAAAAAAGAAATGAACAGGCAATAGATAATCTTAAAAATTGTATCTACATCAATGACGATACAGTTGGTAAATTACCTATTGAGGAAGTAATTCAACTTAGTACAGAATTGTATACAGATAAGATAATGAAACACGAAGGGGCACTTCACCAAATATATCATTTTACACCTCATATGCAATATTCGATGATGGGGAAGGACACGACCTTGCTTCAACAAAAGGTACTTGATATACTTAAGGATATATATACAAGACAAGAAAATTATAGTGCTTTTTGGGATCTATACGAAAACTCTTCACCTTTCTTATATCGAAAAAAGAAAGCACTGAATCTAGTTAAAAAAATTAGTAAATATCGGAATGAAAAAGAAAAAATTGGATTTTTACAAGACTATTTATATGAACAACTACGTGACACTGATTATTATAAATTATTAAAAGAAGAGTTATTTATAAAGCTTAGAGAAATTAGAAAAAAGAAATATATAGAATTTAAAAAATTATCTCAAATAATAAATAATAGATTTTTTCAATATTCTAAAAAGGTCTATACTGTAACAGCTAATTTCTTGAACTATTATAATTATATTTTACCTGTGATTTTAAATGAAATTACCTATAGTTTTGATATTGATGAGATAAAAGAAAAATGGGGAATCGCCCAAACCGATTTTGAGTTTCTAAAATCATCATACTCAGAAAATTATGAAGACCTTAAAGATTTTATATACTTGTTAATACTCATTAACAATGCATACTATAGAAAAGGAATTAATGATTTTCATGCTTGTTTTAAAGTTCAGTTTCCTGAGGTTGAACAGAGGATAAGAGAAGATGTATCCATTTTTAATAAAAAAGTAAAAAATGTAGGAAATAGGATAAAGATTCTTAATTACGATTCTGTACCTGATAATATTAATAAGGTATTTGATAATTTAATAAGAAATAGTATTGATCATAGAGACTACGTCTATAACTATAATATTCAATTAATCTCGTTCAATAATAAGTCAGATGAAAGAAAAATGTACTTAATCGAATTTAGTAATAACCTATTTCAAGGTTTTTTATTAGCTAATATTTTATGGGATATACTCATGTTTTTTGCTGAAGAAGAAAATATTTTATTAAGTGAATAAAGTCAACAAAAAAAGTGGACACTCGTCCACTTTTTTTTGTATAATAAATTCAACCAATTTGGTTTAGTTTTGTGAATTGTGACTTAAAGGAGGTGTCGTTCTTTGGATGAATTGTATACAAGAATAAGTACGTCTACAAAACATTTGTTATACCAGTATATGAAGGATCATGATATTTCATTACTAAACTATAATTTCAATTACTTCTTCCAACATTGTATTCAGAAATATAGAATTCAAGTGATTAGTCACCACTTCTCAAATCATAAGATTGAAGGATTAACCGTTATCGATAAATTAGGTATTAGTTTTTCTTATGAGAAGGATAATCCTATTGTAAAGCAGAATTTTACTCTGTGTCATGAACTAGGGCATTTCTTACTTAAGCATGAAGGGGCTTATTTTGCTGAATCTATTGATAATCAGGAGAATCTACTAGAGCGAGAAGCGAATATTTTCTCTGCTGTAGTATTGATGCCTGACATTGTTTTGTTGTCAAAGATTTATTATAGTTGTGACACCTTTCAACAGATTCAAAATAGTCTGGATGTTTCAAAACAGGCATTGTTCTTTCGACTTTTAGATCTTCTTAGAGAATATTATCCTGAGAAAGAAAGTAGTATTAAGCAAGCTATTGAGGCTTATATCGAGGGGGAAAATTCCTCGCTACTTCTTTTGTTTCACAGTATCAGAGAACAAATTATTAAAGAATTTAACAGTTATCAACCTTCTCTTATTATGAGGATAGAGCAATCTGTGAGTAAAAGAGGTTTAGTTACCAGTCAAGAGTATCCTGAACTTCTAAATCAAGAGAATTGGAAAAACATAAGGACTTGCTGTAACAATCTAAAAGTATGGCTCCTTTATGACAGAGGAAAATCTATAGCCTATGTTTGGGATAAAAACAAGCTAACAGACAAAGAGGCAAAGCAAGAAGCAGAATTGAAATTACTATTAATGTGAGGAAAACGATGTATCAACCAGAAAAACTAAAGGCTCGTAGAAAAGAGCTAAAAATGACTCAAAAAGATATTGCAGATCAATTAGGTATTAGCTACCAGGCCTATTCTGCATGGGAACGCGGAATAAAACAACCATCTAGAGAAAAAATAAAGCTTTTGGAGCAGATTCTAAAGGTTCCAAAAGGTTATTTTACAGAGGTAGAAATCGTCCGACTATATAATACTTTATCTGATGAAGGTAAGAATAATGCACTTAGTTATGTCAGAGGACTAGTTCAAAAAGAAAAATGTAAGAACATTGTTTCAATGTCAGAAAAACTATACGAATACCATGTTTACGAAAAAATGTCTGCTGGTGTCGGTTCATCGGTGTATAACGATCAAAACTATGATACTGTCTATTTTGATGAAGAACTAGCCCATGACTTTGCCTCATGGATTTCTGGAGACTCAATGGAACCCAAATATCAAAATGGCTCTGTCGCTCTCATTCGTGAGACAGGATTTGATTACGATGGTGCAGTTTATGCCGTAGTCTGTAATAGCCAGACCTACATTAAACGAGTTTATCGTGAAGAGCAAGGCTTACGTTTAGTTTCCATCAATCCAAACTATCAAGATATTTTTTTATCGTATGATGAAGATCCTAGAATTGTAGGAATTATTGTTGGAAATTTCATGCCGTTAAAGAGGTAATTTTTAGTATATGTTGATAATTTACAAGTACCTAAATAATGACATTTTTTTGTAGATACGAATTTTTTGTTTTATCATAAAATGTGTTGTATTGAGAAGATATCGTACTACAAAAGAGTCTTATGCGTTACAAGTTGAAACAGTGATTATTCAGATTTAATAACAGCATACTCTAGAATATATAGTAAACCAAGCTTTAACAGATTTGTGGTTTAAGATATCAATTAATACCTGATAAGATCTAATTATTTATTCGTAAAAGAATAAAATAGAGTTGTTTCATTGAATTATTATATTAAAGAATGTGAATGATAGAAATAGTTATGATTTTTAATTCATCAAGAAGATTCGTAATAGCAAATCAATAACAGAGCTATTAGGATATTTTCATGCCTTAAATGGTAAATATGGTAAAATAGAGTTGTATAAAATTATATAAGAAATGGACTGGTTTCCTTTGTGATATTCAGAATAAAGGAACCTTAACAGACTCCAATATATTGAGGGATACTATGGATAATAACAGACAAAAGGAACTTTTAGAACTCCTGGCTCGAGCGCAAGAAGAGGTGAAAAGTGGGAATGAAGTTTCAACAGAATTTTCACGTATACTTTTCCCACCAAAACGAAAAGAATATGAATTGACTTATTATGGCAAAGAAAGTGAACAAGCAATCCTAAGTCAAACTTTTGCAGTTCCTTTGCAAGAGAATCGAAGATTTGGAGATGTTTCTGAAAAAGATTGGGTAAATAAAATTATTTTCGGGGATAATTTACAAGTATTAAAAACACTTATAGAAATGAAGAGAAGAGGTGAGTTAAAGAACGCTGATGGTACTGATGGTATACGATTGGTTTATATCGATCCACCGTTTGCAACTAAGCAAGATTTTTCAAATAAAGATTCTAAAGCTTATTCAGATAAATTAGCAGGTGCAGCGTTCTTAGAGTGGTTAAGGAAACGTCTGATTCTCTTACGTGAATTATTATCTGATAATGGATCTATTTATGTTCATTTAGATTGGCGTAAAGCGCACTACATTAAGGTGCTTATGGATGAAGTCTTTGGAGAAGGCAATTTTAAAAATGAAATCATATGGCACTATGGAACGTATGTAGGCAATACGAAGAATAATTTCCCAAGAAAACATGATTCTATATTTCTATATGGAAAAAGTAACAAAACAGTTTTTCACCCTCAAAGAGATGGTGAGCCAGAAAATGATGCAAACTATAAAAGATGGAAGAACTATTTTAATGAAAACAATCAAATTCTAGGGAAAAATTATCCTCAAGACGATTCTAAATTTTCAGGATATGTAAAAAGATTCGAAAAAGAAAATGGCTATTCTCCACGTGAAGAAGATGTTTTGCTTAGTGTTGAAGGAAAACTTGTGGATTCTGTTTGGGAAATTCAATCTGTGAATCCGATGGCAAAGGAAAGAATTGGATATCCAACACAAAAACCCGAGGATTTACTGAAAAGAATAATAATGTCCTCTTCTGATGAAGGAGATATAGTCCTTGATTGTTTTGGAGGTTCTGGAACAACTGCATTTGTGGCAGAGAAACTGGGCAGAAGATGGATTACTGTTGATGCAGGGAAGCTGTCTGTTTATACTATTCAAAAACGTATTTTAACAAATGAAAATCACAAAGCTTTTGTAGTTTATGATGCAGGATTATATGATAATGAAAAATTAAATGCTTTTGATAGTACTCAATGGAAACAATTTGCTATGGCACTGTATAATGTTCAGCCATATTATCAACTAATCAAAGGTTTATCTTTTGATGGTATGAAAGACGGATCACCAGTTAAAGTTTATTCACAAAGTGAGTTGAATGAGATGGATGCTAAAATTTCAGAAGTTACTTTAGAGCAAATTTATTCTCGTTTAGGATCGTCATCGCCAAGTGAAATATTTATTATCGCACCAAAAGGGAAATTTACTTTTGCAGTGGATGAATTCGATAATGATGGAGAATGGGATACTATTTTTAACATTCTCCGTGTGCCATATTCAATGTATCAAAAATATACTGAGAATTTCAAAGGTACGATACAGGCTGGTGATACTGATGCAGTGAACGAAGTTGTTGATGCCTATGGATTTGATTTTATGAGAAAACCAAATGTTGATTTTGAAATTACTTGTGGTAAATTGAAGATAAACTCATTTGAATCATATTCTAGATTAAAAGGTGTGGAAAATGTGACGGGATTTGAAGCATTTGCATTGCTTTTGATTGATTTATCTTATGATAATAATGCATTTAAAGTAGATAAGGTATACTATCATAAAGACTTTGATGAAAATCACTCCATATTATTTGACGAAACTGAAATTGATGGTCAGGCTATGTTTATATTTGTAGATAAATTCGGAAATGAATTTGTAACAACGAGAGGGGAAAAATCATAATGGAGTATAAAGACAGTGATTTAGTCTTAGAGGTTAGCAAAAATGTGAATCCTGCTGTATGGGACGAGGGATTCTTTCAAAATTTCTTTGAGTTACTATTTGGGAAGAGAAATTATCAAAAAGAGGCAGCAGAAATTGCTTTGCGGTTTCTAAATTCAGGTGAATATAAAGATATCACAGCATTAGCAAAAGAAAATTTTGAAAAAAATGAAGTTATTAGAGCTAGATGGAATAATGATTTTTCTAAAATGCAAGACGATTTAGAATCATCTGATAAACTATCTGCGACTTTAGATTTAGCAACGGGAACGGGAAAATCATATGTTATGTTTGCAATAGCTCTTATTATGCTTGCAACAAAAAAAGTATCTCGGGTTCTCGTGCTAGTCCCAAGTACAACAATCGAAAGAGAACTAACTCAAAAATTTAAAGACCTTCTTGAAAATCAACAATTGCTTAAAACTTTAGGTCAAAATTTTGTGCCTCCTCAGATTTTAAACGGAGATAGTACTATTGTAGAAAATTCTATAGCGATTGAAAATCGAGATGCAATTTATAAAGCACAATCTAGTAGAAATTCTATTATAGATAGCTTAAGGGGGAATGGAGAAAAGACCTTAGTTCTTAATGATGAAGTCCATCATGTTTATTATTCTGAGTCAAATGAGTGGAAAAAATTCTTAGAGGATGAAAGGGACAACGGAATTAATTTTAAATATATTATTGGTGTTACGGGTACTGCCTTTAAAGGAAAAAATAAAAAAGAGAACGAATATTTTTCAAATGTAATCTACCGTTTTTCATTACGGGATGCGATAGAACAAGGATTTGTCAAAGATATAGAGTACATTTCTAAGGAAGATATTCCAAATGATAAAAAAGAACGATGGCAGGTAATCTTAAATTCACATAATCAAATTGCAAAACAAATACCTAAAGAACTAAGAATCAAACCAATTACTATCATTGTGACATCAAAACAAAACCTTGCTGATAGTAAGGCTAATGATTTTAAGAAATTTTTAAAAGCGCAAAGGAATTTAACCGACTCAGAAGTTGATGATATAGTTCTTTCTGTCCATAGTGGAGCAAAAGCTGCAGTCGATTTATTGAAGTTGTCTAGAGTTAACGAAAAAGGTAATCCAGTAGAATTTATTTTTAGTGTTTCAATGCTGACTGAGGGATGGGACGTGAAACGAGTGTTTCAGATTGTTCCGGATGATGAGAGAGCTTTCAATTCAAAACTCTTAATTGCTCAGGTTCTTGGAAGAGGGTTGCGTATTCCAGATGGTTGGAATACATCGAAATGGGGAATTCCAACTGTAACAGTTTTTAATCATGAAAAATGGTCTTCTAATGTTGAAACACTTGTAAATGAGGTGCTTGAAATACGCCAGAAAATAACATTATCTGTTAATCAAGATTCGGATTATAATTTTTGTTTAACAAATGTAAAGTACTCGTCAAAGACCGATACGACAGAGTATCTTAAAATGGGTACGTATAATCTATGGGAAAATGGAGTTAATTTACCAACAGATGACAAGACTGGCAAGAGCACAATTACACTTACGGATATTAAAAGTAAATCAGATAGACAGTTTAAGACAAATTATGATCATGAGCTCTTTAGTGTAGAAGAAATGGCTAATATTTTATACAGCCGTTTTGAAGACTTGGAAGATAGCGAGTATGTTACTGAATATCAGAATAAATGGCCGATTTCAAGCATACGATCCATGGTTGAGGAGTCATTAAGGAAAAGTGGTAATAAATATATTACAAAGAGACTTAAAGATGCATTTTTAAAGTCTATGAGTACTATTTTTAGATATGGATCAAAAGTAGTTACTTATGATATTGAACCGCAGGAATATTATATAGTTTCGACTGCTAAGTTACCAAAAAATACTTCCGATATAAGTGGATTTAAGATGAACAAGGTGCTTTTTTATATCTCAGATTTGGAAGATTCTCTTATTCAGGATAAAGCTAGCTTAGAAACTTTCAAGGAATTAACAGATTCTTCAAATGGCTATAAATTTAAACAAATTGATAATAAATATAATTTTAAAACTCCTCAATTCGGTATTGTAACTACAGGAGATCCGGAGAAAGAGTTCTTGACGGCGCTTACTACAGATGTGGAACTTATTAATAGTATTGATTCGTTTATAAAATCAGATGATATGAACTTTTATAGTATTGATTATTCATGGAAAAAAGGAACACACACCAAAAATGGGCAGTTTAATCCTGACTGGTTTATCAAACAAGGTGATAATATCATTGTTGTAGAAGTTAAAGATGATTCTCAGTTATCTGATCCAGATGTAGAAAATATCGGGAAAAATAAGGCTGCCACAAAGCATTTTGAGTTACTTAATGAATACTCAAAAAGTAATAATAGTTTAACTAGATATAAATTTACATTTTTAACACCAAAAGATTTTGATATTTTCTTCAAAAAATTGATTGAGAAGGATGTCGTGAACTTTAAGAGTCAGCTTGATGTTAAATTGTCTGAAATTAATTAGTACTATTTTATTAAAATTGGAAATGTCTGATTAAGCTAGATAGAATTAATATACCATGAGTTCGGATTATGTCGTAATGAAGTAAGTTAGAAGTATTAGATATCGAAAAGTAAAATTAATTCATAAATGACTCATAAACCTGGTTTTATGATAGATACAATTAATTTTAAAACACTTCTTCCCTATCCATAGGTGGATAGGGTTTTTCGTTGTTCACTACACGTTCTAGACATTCAATACTAGATCTTAGATGAAACATTTCGTGTTTCCTATATTTTTCATCTTGTGAGTTTAATAGTTTGTTTAGGTGACGTCTAATATGCCAAATGGCTTTTCTAATATTTGTTTCTTTTAAATTATTCATGAATCCATTGTATAATAAAATGTAATCCAATCTCTTTGATTAAGCTAATTTGCATGAAATATAAGCTAATCGGTTAATAATAAGCTTAAAAGTTTTTTGAAGTAATCTATTTAGCACAAAAAAAACACCTATTCGGTAAAATAGGTATGGATGATGTTATTTATATCCATATTGTTTTAGAGCGTTTTTATACGCTTCGCTACCTTTAAGATAGTAGTCGTGCTTAACTCCGCTAATATCAACAGAAAGGACCCCATCTTTAAATGAATATTCTTTTGTTTGACTTGCAATATTTTGCCCAGTTAATGTGATTGTATTCTTTTGTTTGTTAATGGTAAAGCTGTCGGCTTCTCCATGTTCAATGGAAGCATTTTCTCCTTTAATAGTAAATGCCAACTCGTTTCTTTCACTTGAGATCCAATAATACTCACCATCTAAAGATTGGTAGTTATTTTTAGAGCAAGCAATTAACGTAATTATTGATAATGAAAGTAGTAGTATACTTATTATTTTTCTCATAATCTTTGCCTCCTTCTGTAATTTTAATTATACCAAAATAATATTACAAGAGTATATCAGTGTCTGTTATAACGGAAAAATGAAGAAATGTCTATTATAACAGCAAATAATAAACTTTCGGGAAGATTATTTCTCTTAAATCAACATAAAGTTAAATATTTTTGGTATAATAATTGATATTAAGGTACTTGGTGTAGTTGGTAGCACGTGGGTTTTAATTGATTAAATTATATTAATCCCTTATGTCCTGAAGCTCTGGTTCGACCCCAGAAGTACCTATGGTGTAAAAATGGAAACAAAATCAAATACTTTTCGAAAATATTTAAAGAGACATGGGAGAGAAAATCAATTCTTTATCACTTCTTATATTGGAATTGATTTAATCCAACCAAATCAAGAAAGACCAGAGAACTTAAGCACAACTTGGCATCCTAAGGATATTGATAATAGTAAAAGAGAATCTAAGTTGTTTATTCAAAAAGCCTCACTTGCCTATTCTGTATCGGCATTTGAAAGTTTTTTTGATGATTTTTTTCTAAATGAAGTTAATCAATTAATTCCAGAGGAACTATCTTTTCTTGATACAATATGTGGAAATGGAACAAAAAAATCAATATATAAAAAGTTGGAATTACTTATTGATAATTTTTCAGATTTGAGATCAAAGGAATATTTTCTTGTGAAATCTGCAATTTTTTGGAGAAATGATTTAATTCATGGTACAAGAGAAAAATTTGATTCAGATATGAAGGCAAATTTAAGAAAATATGCTCAAGAGTTTGAAGAATCGTATAGTGGATTAGATATTAATGAATTTATAAATCATTATGATGCTAATAAAGTCCCATCGTTCAAAGAGACACTATCATTGATGACAAGTTTAAGAAATTTTTCAGCACAAGTTGATAAATACTTTATGGAGAAAATATCAGTTGAAAAGTATGTTGGATTTATATTAAAGCAGAGACTTGATGCTGGGATGAAGGTGGTAAAAACCAATCCCAAAAAACAATATACTTTTTGGAACAATATTATTTCGACTTATGTAGGTTTAAGTGAACGAGACTTAGAAGAGTTTCAAAAAACACAATTGGGTATTAATCTTTACGAAGTTACTTCGAATGAAGAGTTGTTAGAGTTAGTTTCTGCCTATTAATTTAATTCTTACTAACAAACTCAAAAGTTGCAAGTCCCCTGTTTCAATTGAATTGATTCATATTTTATGAAATTAATCAGTAGATATCGTTCTGAAAAGACATGGTATTACGCTATTTTTAGCCCAAATGAAACTCATACTTTCCAAACCAGGCTTGAAAAAAGCTCGTAAAGCATCACAATT
>ERZ773267.1941-NODE-1941-length-10894-cov-9.930067_pt1 | contig 10894 bp, 12 predicted proteins | sample MGYA00511959_ERZ773267 | MGnify/ENA primary metagenome ERZ773267 (study PRJEB29015, sample SAMEA2738165) | human oral metagenome | biome: human oral; feature: human-associated habitat; material: saliva | place: China | collected 2240 ... | reverse complement strand
ACAAAGCTGTTATCTTAGAAATCAACTCAGAAACTGACTTCGTTGCTAAAAACGAAAAATTCGTTGCTTTAGTAAAAAATGTTGCAGAAGCTATCTTAGCAGCTGAACCAGCAACTTTAGAAGAAGCTCTTCAAGTAGAAGCTCAAGGTGGAACTGTTGAAGCAGTAATTAACGAAGGTATCGCTACAATCGGTGAAAAACTTTCATTAAGAAGATTTGAAGTTGTAACTAAATCTGACGCTGATGCATTTGGTGCATACTCTCACATGGGAGGAAGAATTGGTGTTCTTACTCTTGTTGAAGGAAGCACTGATGAAGAAGCAGCTAAAGATGTTGCAATGCACATCGCTGCTTTAGCTCCTAAATACTTAGACGAAAGCGAAGTACCAGCTGATGTACTTGAGCACGAGAAAAAAGTATTAACTGAGCAAGCATTAAACGAAGGAAAACCTGCTAACATCGTTGAAAAAATGATCGTTGGTAGAATTAACAAATTCCTGGAAGAAATCACAGTAGTTAAACAAAAATTCGTTAAAGATGATAGTTTCACTGTTGAAAAATTCGTAGCATCAAAAGGTGGAAAACTTGCTAAATTCGTACGTTACGAAGTTGGTGAAGGTATCGAGAAAAAAGAAGATAACTTTGCTGAAGAAGTAATGAGCCAAGTTAACGCTAGCAAATAATAATTCTCTATTTAATATACTTTATTAAAAGAGGTTAAGCACACACTTCTTGTGTGTGCTTTTTTAAAAAAATTAGTATAGTAGAAACAATAATGTCTGTGATTTATTAGGAGGATAGAAATGGCTACTAAATATAAAAGAGTTTTATATAAGTTAAGTGGTGAAGCACTAGCAGGTGGAAAAGGATTCGGTATTGATTCTGAAGTTGTTACAAAAATAACTTCTCAAATTGTAGAGGTAGTAAAACAAGGGGTAGAAGTTGCTATCGTTGTCGGTGGAGGAAATATCTGGCGCGGAAAAACTGGTGAAGAACTAGGAATGGAACGTGCTACGGCTGACTCAATGGGGATGTTAGCTACAGTTATGAACTCATTAGCATTACAAGATGCATTAGAACAAAAAGGTGTTGATACACGAGTATTAACATCAGTTGAAATGAAAGAAATGGCTGAACCATATATTAGAAGACGTGCAATTAGACACTTAGAAAAAGGTCGTGTTGCTATATTTGCTGCTGGAATTGGAAATCCATATTTCTCAACAGATACAACAGCAGCATTACGTGCTAAAGAAATCGGTGCTGAAGCTATTTTAATGGGTAAAAATGGTGTTGATGGAGTTTACTCTGCTGATCCAAAACTTGACAGCACAGCAACTAAATATGATAAGTTATCATACATGGATATTATGAACAAGGGATTAACAATAATGGATTCTACAGCAATTACATTCTGTATGGATAATCACCTGCCAATTATTGTCTTTTCAATAGATGATGCAGAAAATATTGTTAAAGTTGTTTCTGATTCTAATCTAGGAACAACTATTGAATAAAATTTATATTAGGAGTTTACAATTATGCCTGAACAAATAATGAATAATTTAAACGAAAGAATGGAAAAAGCGATTGCTAGTTTACGTCGTGAATTAGCTTCTATCAGAGCTGGTAAAGCTAGTGCATCTGTTTTAGATAGATTAACAGTTGATTACTATGGTGTACCAACTCCGATTAATCAAGTTGCTGGGGTTTCTGTACCAGAACCTAAAATGCTGGTAATTTCTCCATATGAAAAAACTTTATTAGGAGATATCGAAAAAGCTATTCAAGCATCAGACTTAGGATTAAATCCAGCAAATGATGGAACAGTGATTCGTATCGTATTCCCAGCATTAACTGAAGAACGTCGTAAAGAACTTGCTAAATTAGTAGGTAAGGAATCTGAAGGAGCTAAAGTTGCTGTACGTAATGTACGTCGTGATGCAATGGATGCTATGAAAAAATTAGAAAAAGCTTCTCAAATTACTGAGGACGATTTAAAAGGATATTCTGATGATATTCAAAAAGTAACTGATAAATTCGTTGCTGAAATTGATAAAGTTACTAAAGAAAAACAAGATGAGTTAATGAGTGTATAATAATATGGAAATGACAGAAGTTATTGCTAAAATTAATTCACTTAATGCAACAAAAAGAGAGCGTGAATTAACTGCTGAGGAATCAGAAGAATTAGCAAAATATAGACAATTATATTTACAAAATTTTAAAGCTAATATGAGAAACATATTAGATAATACTAGAGTTATTAATGAAGATGGAGAAGATATAACTCCTAAGAAGAAAGGAAATTAACAATGAGTGCAACTGCAGTTACAATTTTAGTTGGAGCAATTTGTTTACTTGTCGGTGTTGTTGGAGGTTTCTATCTAGCAAGACGTAATTTCATGAACTACATGGAAAAAAATCCTCAAATTAACGAAGATATGGTTATGAGTATGATGAGTCAAATGGGACAAAAACCATCTCGTAAAAAAATCAATCAAGTTATGAGCAACATGCAAAAAGCGCAAAAACAAGCTCAAAAACAAATGAAAAAATAATATTAATAAAACAGATGTGTAAAAATATTGCACATCTGTTTTTCATTTATTATTGTATAAACTCTTTTTCTATTGACGATTTAATTTCTAAAATGTTTCCTGTAACAGGATGTGGAAATACTACTTTAAGTGCCCCTAAATACATTTTTTCGTATTTATAACCGTCTTTTGAGTATAATTTATCTCCGATTATTGGAACACCTATAGAAGCTAAATGGACTCTTATTTGGTGAGTTCTACCTGTTTCAAGTGAGATAAGAACTGCAAACCTATTTTGATCTAATTTATTACATTCAAGTATATTAGTAATGGCATTTTTCCCGTTCCTTGTTATCGCCATTTTGTTTTTTTCTTTACTATCTCTTCCAATATTAGTATTAATAGTTTGTGGTTTAATATTGTTTTTAATTAGAGCTGTATAATAGCGTTTAATTACTTTTTGTTCAAGCATTTGGTCCATTTTAGCTTTGATTAAGGGAGTTTTTGCTAGAATCACTAAACCGCAAGTATCTATATCAAGTCTGTGAATAGGTTCTAGATAGTTATAATCCGCTATTAAATAGTTAACTAGCGTATCATTTTCAACTTCTATTTCATTTGGATGAGTTTTTATACCAAATGGTTTTGATACGACAAGAATATAATCATCTTCGTATTCTTTTTTTATTCTAGCGGCTGTATTTGATGAGTAATTAGATGTTCCTAGAGCTATATTTAATTCTAGTAAATCATTTGTAGATAAACTTGATTTTAAATCTGCTTCTTTTTCATTAATTTTAATTGTTTGTTTATCATGATGACTTTGCATTCTAATAGTATGTATATTCTTTTTTGACACTTTTAAAAATTGACTTAAATAATCCTCGACTGATGTAAAGGGGTGTAATATTTTAAATTTCATTATAGTACCTTGATTTCTTTCTTATATTTAATAGTACCATTATATACTAAAACGTTAAGATAATAAAGAATATTAGGCTTTATTTAGAAAATTTATAATTATTAAAAAGTTGAAAAATAAGTCAATTTTAACTTGATTTTAATTTAAAAATATAGTATTATATAATTTGTGATTTAACAACACTAAACATATAGTTTACTATTACTAAACTCAAATAACGATAAGTTTACTAATGGTAAACAATAATAACGTTAAGTTAGATAATAATAAACAAAATTAACTAAAAGTTATATATTGTTAAACTAATATACTTATTAACTATAGAAAGGAGAAGTTATGTATTCTATAGGTGAAAGATTAAAGAGACTACGAATTCAAAAAAACCTCACCCAAGAAGAGTTAGGGGAACGTACAGACCTTAGTAAAGGGTATATATCTCAAGTTGAGCGTGATTTAGCGTCACCATCAATGGAAACTTTTTTTAATATACTCCAAGTTCTTGGATGTGCTCCTAAAGATTTCTTTGATAAGGAGAGTACTAGTCAGAAAGTATATTATTCATTAGAAGATCAGACTAGTTATGAAGAAACTGATGAAGGATATAAACTTACATGGTTGGTTCCAGAATCAAATGAGAAAGAGATGGAATCTCTTATATTAAAACTTGATAAAAATTGTAATTATAAAACATTTGATCCTTCTGAATCAGAAACATTATGTTATGTACTAAAGGGGAAATGTAAATTGAGATTAGGTGATGAGGAGTTTATTGCTTCTACTCATGAAAGTTTTTATTTTTTAGCTACGTCAGAACATAGAATATCAAATCCATTTGATGAAGAATGTGAAGTGTTAATTGTAGCGACTAATTCGTATTTATAAGGAGAAAATAATGGTAAATATTGTTGAATTTAAAAATGTATCAATGTCTTTTGGTAACACACATGTATTAAAGAATATTGATTTAGAAATAGAAAAAGGAAAATTCTATACATTACTAGGACCAAGTGGATGTGGTAAAAGTACAATTTTAAAATTAATTGGTGGATTTTTAAGTCCAACATCAGGTGATGTACTACTTGATGACAAAGTGGTTAATGATCTACCTGCGAATAAGAGACATGTAAATACTGTATTCCAGGATTATGCATTATTCCCACACATGAATGTATTTGAAAATGTTGCTTTTGGATTAAAAATTAAAAATGAAAAGAAAGAAGTAATTAATAAGAAAGTAAAAAAAGCTCTTAAACAAGTTAACTTAGCTGGTTTTGAAAATCGTGATATAAGCGAGATGAGTGGTGGACAAAAACAACGTGTTGCTATAGCTCGTGCAATTGTTAATGAACCTGAAATTATCCTGCTAGATGAATCACTATCAGCGCTTGATTTAAAACTTCGTCAAGAGATGCAATATGAACTTCGTGAACTTCAACAACAAACAGGTATTACGTTTATCTATGTGACTCACGACCAAGAGGAAGCACTAGCGATGAGTGACTATATCTTCGTAATGAATCACGGTAAAATTGAACAAAGTGGTACACCAACAGATATTTATGATGAGCCTGTAAACCGTTTTGTTGCTGATTTTATAGGTGAATCTAATATTGTTAATGCTGTTATGTTAGATGACTATTTAGTAGAAATCTATGGAAAACAGTATGAATGTGTGGATGCTGGTTTAGACAAAAATAAACGTGTAGAAGTAGTTATTCGTCCAGAGGACTTAGAAATTACAAGTGCAGATAAAGGTAAAATCGGTGTAGTAGTAGATACTCAGTTATTTAGAGGAGTTCACTATGAAATCTGTTGTTTAGATGATCAATATAATGAATGGATTGTTCACTCAACGAAACAAGCAAAACCAGGAGCAGCTGTAAGTTTAAACTTTGATCCTGAAGCAATACATATCATGGTGCCTGGAGAAACTGAAGAAGAATTTGATGCTCGTCTTGAATCATATGAAGAGGAGGAATAAAGAATGTTCAATAAAAAAACACGCTCATTTTTTATGATTCCTTATGTAATGTGGATGCTACTTTTTGTAGTATTTCCAATATTACTAATAGTATATTACTCTTTTAGAGATATCGATGGGAACTTTACATTCGCAAACTATAAGATATTCTTTAGTAGCACATATGTATTAATGACATTGTATAGTTTCTGGTATGCGTTTCTAATTACACTTATTTGTTTGATAATTAGTTATCCACTTGCATTTGCTATTAATAAAAGTAAATATAAAGAACTGTTACTTCTATTAATCATCTTACCAACATGGATTAATATCTTATTAAAAACTTATGCGTTTTTAGGATTATTTGGTGAATATGGAACAATTAATAGTTTCTTAGAATATATTGGTATAGGTTCTCAAAGTTTACTATTTAATTCATTTAGTTTTATTTTTGTATCAAGTTATATATTCTTGCCATTTATGTTATTACCTATTTATAACTCAGTTTCTGGTATGAATAAAAACTTAATAGAAGCATCATATGATTTAGGTGCTGACTTTAAAACTACATTTTTAAAAATTATTTTACCATTAAGTATTAATGGTGTTAAAACTGGTATCCAGGTAACATTTATTCCAGCTCTATCATTATTTATGATTACACGACTTGTTGCTGGAAACAAAATTATTAATTTAGGTACAGCTATTGAAGAGCATTTCTTAGTTACTCAAAACTGGGGGATTGGTTCAACAATCGCAGTATTCTTAATAGTAGTAATGGGAATTATAATGTTTCTTACAAATACTAAAGACAAAACTAATTTTGGAGGTAGAAAATAATGAAATTAACTTCAAAAATATATTTAGGGGTTATCTTTGCAATATTATATATACCTCTAATTTATCTAGCATACTACTCGTTTAACTCAGGTAAGACAATGATTGATTTCGAAGGTTTTTCTTGGAAACATTATGTAGATTTATTTGAGAATACGCGTATGATGGTTATTGTAATTAACACGATTGTTGTTGCATTACTTTGCGGATTATTTTCTGCTATTTTTGGAACACTGGGTGCATTAGGAATATATTCTTTAAAATCTAATAAACAGAAAAATTCTTTCTTAGTAGGGAATAATATTCTTATTGTAAGTCCTGACGTTATTATTGGATGTTCATTCTTATTAATGTTCACATTTATTTCTAAGTACACAGGATTAGATACAATTCAAGGTTTTTGGTCAGTGTTATTATCTCATATTGCTTTTAGTATTCCAATCGTTGTATTAATGGTTTTACCTAAACTATATGAGATGCCAAGAAGTATGGTTGATGCAGCAATAGACCTTGGAGCAACTTATCCACAAGTATTAAGTAAGATTGTAATTCCTTATATTACTCCGGGGATTTGGGCAGGATTCTTTATGGGATTAACATATTCTTTAGATGATTTTGCGGTGACATTCTTTGTTACAGGTAACGGATTCCAAACCCTTTCTGTTGAAATTTACTCAATGGCAAGACAAGGAATTAACTTACAGATAAATGCATTATCTACAGTTCTAACTATCTTTGTTGTTGTAGCAGTATTAATTTATTATGTAATCAATACTAGTAAATTAAAAAGGGAGGTAAGATAATATGAAAAAATTACTTATTTCAGCAATTTCAATATTAGTTATCTGTTTAGGATTATTATATAGTCGTAATTTCATTAACAGTTCAAATAGTGGAGATAAACAAACTTTAACAATCTTTAACTGGGGTGAATATATTGATCCAGAGTTAATTAAAAAGTTTGAAGAAGAAACTGGGATTTCAGTAGTATATGAAACATTTGACTCTAACGAAGCTATGTTAACAAAAATTCAGGCTGGATCTACACCTTATGATATAGTAATTCCATCTGACTATATGATTAAAAAGATGAAAAAGCTAAATCTACTAAAAAAATTAGATCACAGTAAAATTGAAGGATTTGATAATATTGAAGAACAGTTTAGAGATAAAAGTTTTGATCCAAAAAATGAATATTCAATTCCTTATTTCTGGGGAACACTAGGAATACTTTATGATAAAACTAAAGTTCCTGAAGATCTTAAATTTGAAAAATGGAATGACCTTTGGGATGCACGTTTAGAAAATAATATTTTATTAATTGATGGTGCACGTGAAATGATGGGAATTGCTCTTCAATCAGAAGGGAATTCAGTAAATGATACTAATGAAGTAGATTTAAATTTAGCAGAAAGAAAATTAGAGTTACTTCACCCTAATATTAAAGCAATTAACTCTGATGAGAAGAAAATGCTTATGATTAATAATGAAGCATGGGTATCAGTAGTATTCTCAGGGGATGCAAAATCAATTATGGAAGAAAATGAAAATATGGTTTATGCATTACCTAAAGAAGGAACTAACCTATGGTTTGACAATATAGTAATTCCAAAAACTTCTAAAAATGAAGAGGCTGCATATAAATTTATTAACTTTATGTTAAAACCAGAAAATGCAGCAAAAAACTCTGAGTTTATTGGCTATGCAACTCCTAATGCTAAAGCTAAAGAAATGTTATCAGAAGAAACAACTAGTAATGAACAATTTTATCCAGATTTAGAAAGTTTTGGTAATAGAGCTGAAGTGTACGAAGATTTAGATCCTAAAATGCTTCAATTCTACAACGATCTATTCTTGAAATTTAAAATTAACAATAGAAAATAAAATTAAGAGAGATTATCGTATTACTTATGACTCTCTTTACTGTATAAAAATTACAGTAAGGAGGGTTATTTTTGTTAAGTTTTGACCATCGTTGTTTTATTATTGTATAATAAAATTGAAATATAGTGTATCTAAGTGAAGTACAAAAGGAGTGCATTACTATGAAAGTAAGTACAGTAATTCTACTGATGTTACCATGTGAAGTCCTAATTCTTTCGTCTATCCTTTTGCCTAGTGAATATATAGATTATGCAATAGCTTTTATAATGTTTTATATCGCAGGTGTATTATTTATTATAGCCAAGTATATTCTAAGAGGGGATAATGCTCATTTAATTAGTGGTATCAGCATAAGTTATGAAGAAGCAAAGTTACCAGAAAATATTGAAAAGTATGCAAAGGATAGTAAAATAACTGGGAAAATATTACAGATAGTGAGTATAATTTGTTTTGTTGTAGGAGTGTATTTAATTATTGCTAAGTAGTTTATAAAAGGCAGTGACGAAAAAATTATAAATTTTTAAAAAGTATATATGAGAATGCATAGATTGGGACTGACCCAAAAGTCCTAAATTTTAACAAAGTGTATATGATAACTCATAGATGCAGTGGTTTATTGATATCTAAATTCGCTTTATAAAAACTTTTTAGATATCTAATAAACTTTATAGGGTGACTCGACAAAATCTTGTTTCTTAAGAAATCATGATTTTTGAGTCACTCCCATTCATATTATACAAGTTATTTTTCATAACTTACGAGAATGATTTGACAAAATAAATTTCTCTGAAATCATGATTTTGCAGATGTTCCCTTTTTTGTAGAAAGAGCGAGTAAAATAGTATCAGATTAATGTAGGGAATTCTATTGTTTTTTACTATAAGTAATGTTGAAATTATGATATAATAAATAGGTTAAAATAATTTAGGAGGTTTGTATGTTTCAAGCATTATATAGGAAATATCGACCACAAACTTTTAATGATATAGTTGGTCAAAATCATATAGTTTCTGTGTTGAAAAATGCGATTGACAAAGATCAAATAAGTCACGCCTATTTATTTTATGGATCAAGAGGAACTGGTAAAACCTCTATAGCGAAGATATTTGCTAATGAGGTTAATGGAAATGAGATATATCAAAAAGAAAACGTTGACATAATTGAAATAGATGCAGCTAGTAACAATGGTGTTGACGAAGTTCGTGATATAAAAGAAGCTATTAAATTTTTACCAACTGAAGGTAAATATAAAGTCTATATCATAGATGAAGTACATATGCTAACGACTGCTGCGTTTAATGCATTATTAAAAACGCTAGAGGAACCACCAGCACATGTGATTTTTATACTTGCTACTACTGAAATTCATAAAATACCTGCAACTATTTTATCAAGATGCCAAAGATTTGAATTTAAAAATTTATCTCAAGAACAATTAATTGATAGATTAAAATACATTGCAAAAGAAGAAAATTTAGTTATTGAAGAAGCTGCGATAGAGAAAATTGCAACACTTGCTAAAGGTGGATTAAGAGATGCGATTAGTATATTAGATCAAGTTTCTAATTATGCTGAAGAGATAACTTTAAATCACATATTAGAAGTTACTTCGTCAATAAGCGAAGATGATATACTAGAATTTTATAGAGATTTATTACAGGGAGACGTTACAAAATCACTATTAAAATATAATGAATTTGTTGCTCAAGCAAAAGATACTAAGTTACTACTTAATGACTTAATAAATGTAACTAGAGATATCGTAGTATATAAAAATCTAAAAGATACTAAACATACTGCATATAATGTTGAGAAAATTGTTACAGAAATAGATAGCGTTAGTTTTGATTATTTCTATAAAATAATAGAATACTTATCTCAAACAGAACAGCACATTAGATTTTCAACTGAATATATGAGTTATATGCAAATTTGTATAGTAAAAATATGTTCTAAAGATGAAACTATCAATCAAAATAACTCAACTATAGGGAGTGGACAAAACTCTGTGACTATCTCGAGAAATATTGAGTTAGAAAATAGGGTAAAAGTACTGGAAGATAAGCTATTTAAATTAAGAGATGAAATGAAGAATATTTCGGAGCTAGTTCAAAGTGATAATCTTCAATATAGTACAAATAGTAATTCACTTCAAAATACAGGCGTGGTTAACACACCAAAAGATGAAATTAAAGAAGTAATAATAAAAGATAAAAGTAAGATTATCAAACTTATACAGGATTCCAATCCTAATCTTACAAACTATGCATCTAATGTATTTATAAAAATAATTAATGAGAGTTTGAATACAAATAATCCAGAAGTAACTACAATGAGAGATCTATTTAAGTCGTGTAAACTTATAGCATCTTCAAAAGAGGGTGGATTATTAGTTTTTAATGAAATGGATAATATGGTTAAGATGGCTCCAAATTCTAAATATAAAAAGTATTTAGAGAGTTTATTTAAGAGATTCATAGGTGTCGAGTATGAAATTTACACGATACAAGATCATCAGTATGAAATACTAAAAGATGAAATAGATAATCCAGTACAAGAAGTACATGAAGAGAACGAACAAGTTGAAGAAGAAAAATTAACAAAGATAGATGAATTATTTGGTGATATTATAATAGAAACTGAATAATTTGAAAACATCAATGCGATATAATGAAAAAAATTGAAATGAATTGCAAATTATTGACAAGTTGTAAAATTTTAAATAGAATTATAATATAATTAGACATT
>ERZ773267.1935-NODE-1935-length-10918-cov-2.690601_pt1 | contig 10918 bp, 10 predicted proteins | sample MGYA00511959_ERZ773267 | MGnify/ENA primary metagenome ERZ773267 (study PRJEB29015, sample SAMEA2738165) | human oral metagenome | biome: human oral; feature: human-associated habitat; material: saliva | place: China | collected 2240 ... | reverse complement strand
CGACTTACAACTGTTACCATGCTGCTAATACAATAGATGGTATTTGTTATCATACAGACCGTAGAACTCTTATCAGAATTAAGAAAAACCGCTTGAAGACTCTTGATGTTGCTGGACTAAAAACTTGGCTATCACAAAACCCCATAACAGCTTATTATCATCTTGCCACCCCCACCATTACCCCTATCACAGACCAGAAGTTGATTGGACAGCTTGATGATTACGCAGGAATAAAAGAAGTTATAATTACACATTTAAAATTAGAAGTAAGTCAAGGTATTAAAGAGACTCTTGGCGGCGTCGCTCCAACTAAAGAACAGACCAACTATTCTCGAGCTGGGGGCATTATTAAAACTATCTATAACACTGAAATTAAGGTAGATAAGCAAAATCAAGAAATCAAAAGCATTGTGTCGCGCACAGATCAATTAGATAACCGCGTCACTAAAAACTACACGCAAATCACTCAAAACATTAACAGCATTACTAACACTATTCAGACAACGGGTGGGGCTAATTTGTTATACAACTCAGTTGGCTATGCGACCGACACTAACCAAGTCCCAACTGTCTGGCTAAAAAATGGCACAGTGAAAGCCAATACGTCCGCCGAAAGCTTAACTTATGGTGCAAAAAGTGGCAGTCAAATTATATTGGCGCCAAGTTCATCTATCAGCCAAACCATTACCGTGGCGCCAAATCAACCGTTGTCATTATCGGCACGGGTTAAAAAAGGTTTGATCGGCCAAGCGACAATCTCTATCTCAACTAATAATTCAGACAAACAGACTATTACAATCGCCGATCAGCAGGAATATTTGTGGCAAGAGGTCACGCTCGCTGATTTTAAGCCGGCGGCAATAGATTTGACGGTCAAGATTGAGGTTAGTGACAATGCAACTTTGTTTATCACAGATCTAATGTTAAACATTGGCGATAAGACTATTCCTTGGCAACAAGCTAGCGGCGAAATCATGAACGCTAACGTCTTAATCGACAAAGATGGCGTGACGATCAAAAATAGCACTTATTCTGGCGATTATATGAAATTTACGCCAATTGAAATCGCCAACTATTCTAACGCGAGTGGCAGTGAGAAAAAGACTTTTTGGCTGAATCGCGACCGGACTTTCGTTCAGAAACTTGAGGCAGTTGATCAGATTAGCATGCCTCCGATCAGAATTATCCCAATCACCGAAACCAATCGAGCTGGTTGGGCATTTGTAGCAGACAAGGGAGAAAATTAGATGGCAACATCAGGTAGTTTTGGAATTAACGGAGGCGGTTGGAATACTACCTTTGGGTGGAGCTTAAACCACCAAAATATTGGTGGTAATTATTCAGTGATCGATTGGTGGTGGGACGCTAATTGGGTTGGCTCGACATGGGTTAACTGTTACGGCGCGACTATTTCGATCAATGGCGGTGTGGTGCACAGTCGTGGAAGTGGTCGACTTTACGGCGGGCGTGCGGCTTCTGGCCAAGCGACAATCTGGCATAATAGCGATGGTAGCCGTAGTTTTAGCGCGGATGGCAATGCAGCTCTATATTCAGCCCAAACCAATGCTTGGGGCTCTGGTGGTTGGGAATTGCCACGTATTCCACGCAACGCTCTGTTGTTAACCGCTCAAGACTTCAATGACGAGGGCAATCCTACCATTACCTATTCTAACCCGGCTGGCAATAATTTATCAGTTTTGCGGGCTGGGATATTTACAACAGACGGGTTAACGACATTGGCCGCTTACCGAGACATTAATAAAACTGGCACGAGCTACACCTTTCAGTTAACCGAAGATGAACGCAATGCTATTCGAAGTTATTGTGCTAATAACAACACTGCTCAGGTTGGATTCTACTTATGGTCAATAATTGCTGGCAATGATGCGCGTCCAAGCTTGGTCAAAACAGTTTCAATCATTAACGCTAACCCGATATTCAACAACTTCACTTACGCTGACATCAATGCTGGCACGACTGCCATCACTGGCAACAGCCAAGTATTAATCCAAAACAAATCCAAATTAAAAGTCACTGTTCCGGCCGCTAATGCCGCCGAGGCTAAAAAATCTGCCCACATCAAAGCCTATGCCGCAACAATTAACGGACAAACCCAATCATTAAGCTACTCTGATAGCTCAGATACTTCGGTCATTTTTGGTGCAATTAACGCAAATACCAATAGCCTACTATCGGTTGCAGCGATAGACTCGAGGGGTAACACAGCTACTGTTAATAAACAAGTTCAGTTTATCCCTTATACCGCACCAATAGTTGTGGCTAGCGGTACTCGTAAAAATAACTTCGATAAAGAGACAAAAATTCATATCGAGGGGACGGTTTCGCTATTGCAAGTCGGAGGCGTGACGAAGAACGTCGTCAACGCCACCTCTGGCGTGCAATATCGCTACCGCGAGCAAGGTACTAGCGCTTGGGGATCTTGGACGAATCGACCGTCGACTATAGGAGCAAACGGAACTATTGGCTCGGCTGATTTTTGGCTAAACCTCGACAACAACAAAGCTTATGAATTTCAAGTTAAAATTACTGACAAACTTGAGACATCGACGGCCAGCTTCACTGTTGGTGTCGGTATTCCGATTATGCGAATTGGACTTGACGGGCACGTTTACAACAAAGAGCAACCACTTATGCCGTCACACGTTGGTCAAGTTATCTTTTCGACCACTCTTGACACTGCCGAAAAAGTTCAGGCTATTTACGGTGGTATATGGGTAGCATTTGCTCCTGGACGAGTGCCGGTTTGCTATGATGGCTCACAAGTCGAATTTAATGCACCTAAAAAGACAGGCGGAACAAAAACCGTTACACTTGATGTTAATCAGATACCGCCACATAACCACCCTTATTATTTCAAAGATGTCAATTCTACGAATGGTTATGGATATAATTTAATATGGGAGTATAGCGGTCTGCAAGGTCCTGGAATTTGGGCTAACAGCCCAAGTTCCGTTGGCGGCGGACAGGCACACTCGAATTTACAGCCATATATTACGGTTTATGCCTGGGAGCGTGCATCCTAAGCAACTCTTTCCCATGCATAGACAACTGAGTAGGGCTGTAGATTGTTATGGGCTTGACCACCACCAATGTTTTCCGTGTAAAGATTGCCACCACTACTGTTTTTAGTCCATGCGAAATTAGAAATATCTAGGACATTCTCGCCTTGGCCATCTGTGGATATTGTTACGCCGCTACCATTCGCTGCGGACCATCTTACCTTAGAAGAATGCGGTGGTATCTGATTATTATTTATGTTATAATATGCTTGTGGCTATCTGCTAGTTTATCAACTTTCTAGCGCACGATAGCCATGATGTTCGTTTCGTGGTAAAATAGAACCAATGAATCATTTGCGACTTGCTTTAGGCGGTCGTTTTTTATTTAGAAAGGAATTTAACTATGCTAGTCAAAGAGTTAATCGGAAGATTAAACAGCTATAATATGGACGCGGAGGTTATATTTGAGGGCGGCGATCAATTAGAAGTCGAGCTAGTCAACAATGAAGACGAGATCATTACTGATGGCGGCAACGCCAAGCAGGTTAAGATTCGAATCATCTCGGCTGTTGAGTTGCCTAATTCATCTGGCACCACAATCGGTGCGCCTTTAGTCGAACCAGAATCTTAAATAAAATAGACCCCCATTGGGTCTATTTTTCTATGTTTTCGTGTGTGATATGCCGCCTGATGGTCTTTTTGCCATAAATCTCTCGCCATTCTTTCATTACTTGCTTTACATATGAATTACCCCCTAAGCTAATATAGTTTTCGTAAACTTGTTCAATAATATCAGCTTTATCGGGAGTATTATGAATCAATTGAAGCAATTCAATCCGTAAATTACCGACTCGGTTCTTATCGAGCGATCGTTGCATTTCTGATATTGTCGCATCAATTCCAGATAATGATTTAGCAATTTCATCGTTAAATTTAAACTCTTGGCCAACAAAACTATCGTCGTGAATATCTGACCGTCTAATGTGATTGATTGAAAACCTGCCAATTAGAATAGCGGTTAACTTGCCCACCTTAAGTGAGGTCATTATGATTGTTGTTGCTGCCGCTAAAACTCCGGCAATTGTTAAGACCACCTGAGTATTCATATTATTTTAAGCGTCGAATCTGCTGATTTGGATAAATCAAACCACGATTTTTAATGTTATTGAAGTCAGCGAGTCGCTGAGTATAGCCATTGTCACCATATAAGCCGTTAGCTGATGGCCACCAGCCCAATCGTAAACTAATCTCACCCAAGGTGTCCCCTTGCCTGACGATATAAGAGTTGGTGCGGACATCATTGTCCTGACCAACACTTGGTTTAGGGGTAGGCGCAGGAGCGGGGGCGGGATTATAGTTGCCAGGCACCACCCACACCCAACCTGTTATATTCATATTCCAAGTAGCAATTTTGAGGGGATCAGCATTAGCATCGTTAACCATAGCAGTCTTATCGCCAGTAGAATATAGATACATAGCAGTATGGCCGTATTTAGTATTAAAACCACCAGAGCCAATTGCACCTTTTATAGGCTTGTCGATATACTTGAAGCCATAGTTTTTCACTAGCCAAGAAGCGACGTCTTTACCATTTACTGGACCATAATCAGGGTGAGTATTAGAGTATAAGCGTTTACCAGTAGCAAGGTATGCGGTATATTTTGAACATTGCCAACCCTTGCCATCATCAGAGTCGCCATCGGGCAACCTACGACCTAAGATGGATTCGATAGAGGTATAAAAGCCTAAGCCAACTTCATCGTTGTCAAAGGCTTTAGCTGTATCCTCATCAGTAGGCTTATTCTCTTCCATTATGCGCTTTAACGTGGCTTCGGCATTTTCTATAAAATCCTCAGTAGATTTGCTAATCTTCGCATTTTTACCATCCAAGGTAATACTGCCGTTATCGGCCGGTGTGCCTAACAGAATAAAAGTCGTGCAAAGACCAGTGACGAAAAGCACAATCAAGATAGCCAAGCTATCTGCAAACCAATTGCCGATATTATTTCTTAGATTTTTCATTTAAGCTCTCCTTGTCGGCATTGTTCTTTTGGTTTGTCACGCCCAAGAAGTAAATATTGACGCCACCACTGAATAGTAGAGCGGTCTGAACAAGTTGCTTGCTCAGCTCCTCGAAACCCCAAGTAGATCCAAGCCCTTGAATAATAAAGGCAATGAACGACAATAAACCAACCGCAATTGATAGTTGACGTGTAGTTTTCTTTTTTAATTGCATATTTTCCTTTCCCGAGCCAATAAAAAACGACTCGATTTTGATTATTGAGCCGCAAATGATTAATTATATTATAACATATTTAGATGGTGACATTCACGAAGTTATAATTACCTAAGCTCAAAGTGGCTTAGCTGATTCTTAACCATTGATAGACAGAAATGTAAGGTGGCAAGTTGTTATGGGCTTGGCTCCCACCTGTTTCATCGCCACCAAATATATTCTATTTTGATGCTATTCTTTCATTGATTTCGGTAATTTGTCAATTTCCTCTGTTGTTAAAAACATAACTTTTTTACCAGGACAGTCTTTTCGGCCGAACGAGTAGCGAGTTAGTGTATGTTCTGATGGCACATCCTCTCGCAGAGTGAATTCGGCACAATAAGACCCGTCGGATAAGGTGATAACTTGTTGTTTCTCGCTTTTATCAATCTTAGCATTAAATGTTGCTTTTGAACCATCAAACCAATCAGTGGACTGATTATAGCGCTTGGCGATATTTCCCATCTGGCTTAAATACATCACGTGAGCTGTCTGCGGCGAACTAAGTTCTGCTTTTGCGATTATCAAGTTAATCATTGCCACTGTCGACTCTTCGGCTATGGTCAGCTTAATTTCGTTTATCGGTTTAGGCTGGTTAGGACTTTTTTGCTGATTATTAAATAAAAAAACCGCCACAATAGCGACAACAATCGCTCCAATGACTACTCCCACTTTAATGATTAAATTTTTATCGTTCTTCATAAGAGATCTCCTTTATTTTGAATTAAAAACGACACCGCAAGGTGTCTAAAGCCATTCACAAACTGAGTTTCCACTAGTTGTTTATGCGGTGCCGTTCCCAATAGTGGAAGTTAGCCGCACAAATAGCGGTTTTCAGCTTGACTGCTTTAGACACTGTCATTGTCCCATATTTATACAGAAAAAGCAAATTAAACACTAATCACGCTTTGGTTTTTAAGCATGGACTGCTCGTTGATCCCTTTAACAATTCTGTCAATCAATGTTTCAGAACCGATGTTTACGGTAACATGAGGTGCATTAGCTTCAATAACGCTTTTAATTTCGCCACCAATCGATCCGCTGGCGAATGAGATATTTTTGTCAAATTCTTTAGCAAAATTGGGCGCTACAATACTATCGAGAGACGACTCGTTGAATGCGTCTGCCATATTGCCAGCGAGATTTGACGAAGCCTGCCGCACCATTGAGGTTGTGGCTTTAAGCCCATCGACGACGCCAGCTGAGAAGAATCCTGCTTGTCTCATCATCACTCGAGATGGCGAGTGAATCTTCAATCGAGCATTAAACCCTTTCATACCCTGGTCGGCCTGATTCCAACCAGCATTGTATACATTGCGATTTTGGCTGGCTATGCCTTGCTGAACTCCACGTCCAAAGTTTTCACCAGAAACTTTCGCATTTTCAAATACCTTGGGTGATAAATTTTTTAGTTGGTCAACGCTTCTGTCGGCCTTGTCCCAAATGCCTTTCCAAGCCTTGCCATTGCCATCGTTAATCTTAGCCATCTGATCGCCAATGAATTCGGCCATAGCTCTAGTGTCATCTTTTGACATTCGGGTCTTTTTGCCATGTTCATCGGTGTAATATTGCTCGCTGTTTGCTAGTTTTCGCAACTCTTCACTGAGCTTATTATAATCGCCTTTTTGAGCAAGCGCCATCAAACGACCTTGTTCTTGTGCCATAATGGCTTTCCACTGTTGATTTTCATGCGTTTTGATAGCTTCGGTCACGCCATTCTGTGCTTGTTCAAGCTTTTTCTTGGCCTCCTCGCTTTTACCCTCAGCAATAATTGCTTCAAGCTCAAGTTTGCGCAAATCATCGACACTTAAACGACCTTGTTTAACGGCTTCGTTGTAAAGTTTACGGGCTTCTTTAGCGCGGTCAACTGATCTCATATAAGCTAGTTCAGCTTCGTTAGCTTCTAATTTTTTGCCAGATAACTCATCAAGTGCACGCTTTGTCCCTTCGATAGCTTCGGTGTGCCAATTCTGAGTTTGCGTGCTTAACTTGACAATATCAATTCGCTGCTCTTCTTTTAGCTTGGCATCCATTTGTGACAGTTTGAAAGCTTCAAACGCTACGACGGCAGCAGTTGCAACGGCAGCCACAGCCAAGAAGGCGGGGTTTGTAATGGTCGTCAGCACACCAGAAAACAGTGTCGAAGCTGTAGCAGCTAGATTTTGGGCGATTGTGACTGCTCCAATGCCAGCCGCATAAGCGCCAGAAGCGGTAGTCCCAGCTATCATAACGCCGTTCATGGCTAATTGAGCAGCTGTTACAACTCCCATGGCAAGCTGATAGCCTTGCCAGATAGCAATACCAGTACCGACAATAGCTAGCAAACTTGAAATCGTTGAAACAGCACCTTCCTGCTCAGCAATCCATCTCAACGCATCACCAATGCCGTTCAACACGCCAACTATTACGCCGCCTGTGAATGACGCAATTGGCACTAAGAACATATCGATAAACGGCTTCAAGAACGAGTCCCAAGTTTTACCAATTACCGCCCCAACGAAATTAATTGCTCCACCTATGGCGTTCAAGAATGCTGGTAAAAAGTCATTAGCCGTCCAATAAATAAACGGCTTGAGATATTCCCAGACATCACTAAGTATTTTACCAATCGGTTTGAGAAACTTATTGGCATCATTAAAAAAGCGTTTGAACGCATTGCCGATTTTAGTAAAATCAAAGCCCTTGCCAAAGTCTTTAAAGGCTTTTTTGATAGCTTCGGCAATCTGAATAGCCTTATTTTTGACATTATCAAGCCCAGCATTATATTTACTCCAATCCATGGTTGGCAAAGCACCAGCTCCACCGCCACCCCCGCCAGAACCCCCGCCCGAATCTTGTTCTTGCAGTGTATTCATTTCGTCGAAGCTGGCTAGCTGGCCTTTGAGCTTTTTAACTTTTCCACCGGCTTTGTCGGCTGCTTCGCCAATTCCGCCAACGCCAGTCGCTACTTCACCGATACCACCAGCATCAGCTGGGAACTCGATACCAAATAAGCCCGCAAGCGCTCGCATTGCGCTCGTGGCTGCCATAATAATTGCGTTAAGGACTGGTAGGGCTACACTCAGCAACGGTTGGAACATTGTACCAATCGCCACGCCAAGATTACGGGCATTAGTCGCTAACATACGCATTTGGTTAGCTGGCGTGTTCAAAGTTCGAGCCAAGTCGCCTTGAGCATTTTTAGTTGCCTGAATGACCGTTTCATAGGTGAGGAGTGCTTTTTGAGCAGAAGTAAACTCACCATTAGTTTTTCGAATACCCATTGCCAGAGCGGTTTGCTCTAACTCTTGATCACGAACCATAATACCAAGCTCTTGCAGAGGCCTTGGCATTCCAGCCATTGCTGATTGCATCTTCTCGAAAGCGGCTTCTGGCGAGATGTTATAGAATGAAGCGATATCTTGCGATAGTAATGCTACATTTTTACCCAATTTAGCCGCCACGTCATGAGATAAGCCCATAGATTCGGTCATGTTAGTCATTACGCCAGTATATTTACGTAGCCATGGCGCAGCGACGCCAACTGAGCGTTCGACTTGGTCGCTCCAAGCACGCGTCTCATCGGCCGCCTTGCCCATAGACACGGCGAATAAGTTCTCGTCTTCAATGTAGCTTGAAGCCGCTTTCATTGCCTTATGAGCGCCGGTTATCGCTACACCAAGACCAAGATAGCGAGCAATCACACTCTTAAGACTAGAATTAACTTTGCTGCCAAGATTATTTGAAACAGCACCAATTGATGCTACTTGGCTTTTGACAGCGTCGAGTTGTTGCTGAAAACTAGTTGCGTTAGCACTAATTAAGACCTGTAACTCACTTAGCGTTATTTTGTTTGCCACTTTCTATGACCTTTCCGTATTTTTGGGCAAATAGTTTGCCGCGCAGGCACATCTCGTTATCGGACATTTGCCTGGTAGAAGCTGAATGGTTTAGTTGCTCCGCCCAAACAGCATTTTCAGGGTATTTAGACGGATTATTAAAGCCAATTGCGATATAACGACCGAGCAAGTGATTTAATTCGTCTTGTTGGGTGATTATCCGATTATTTTTTAATCTAAAGCCTTTGTAGCAATTGTGGAGTTGTTTTGGGGATATCTTCCACAACTGCTCGATCGAGATTCCAATTGAAAAAGCTAAGCTTTCTTGGCTTTGCCAATAGGCTTTGAAACTACCTGTGGGACGTTCGCTAGCGCCTCGTCCATTGACTCCTGAATCTGAGTCCGAAGCTGGTTCAAATCCACTTTCTGTTTCTTCCCTAAAAAACCAGCCTCCATCAGTCCTCCGCTGATTAACGTCATTAGCTCGACGAAGCCACCCTGATCAAACACTTCATTGAAATCATCTTGCGTGCCGCCACCACATAAAAATAAGAACAGCATAGAGCTAAAACTTGGATTTGAGCCAAGTTCAGCTAAACAGTCGAAGAATTTGCGACCTTGCTGATCTTCAATTTGAGCGATTAGAGCAGGCTTTGTGTAGTCTAATTTTTTAATCATTGTGTAAAAATTCCTATTTAAATTATTTGGTGGGTGGATAACGCACCACCCAAGCGCACTAAACGTGTTTAGTGAAGGTTGGTTTGCCACTGATACGCAATGTAGCACTGAACGTGTAGATGCTATCAGTTGCAGCTTCACCGAAGCCGAATTTAGAGATGTAAGCTTCAAAGGTGAGTTTATCTTTGTTTGGATATTCAATTTCGAATTGACGATTAGCGCCAGCATCGAAAATAGCTTGAAGTTTTTCGATTTGAGCCGAATCTTTGATATTGCCAGCTAAATCGAGCGAGCCAGCGTCGCGATCGCCAGCGATGTATTCTTTGCCGTCGCTGTCGTGATCGGTTACGTCAATCTCTTCGATTTCAGTCGCTTGCTCACCAATTGAAGTGAGGTTTTTAAGCACTAAATCATTTGGCTCACTACCAGTTTTTTTGATAGTAACCTTAGTGCCTTTTGCTCGGATTCCTGCCATGATTATTACTCCTTCCTGACAAGAGAATGTCTACCGCACAGTGTCGAAATGAGCCACAATGTGGTAGAGTGCGTCGGCCGGTTGTGGAACATCAGCCGAGTATGACAAATGATAGTCAAGCTTACGCATAGCTGTGTCAGCTTTAGCTAAGACTTCTGATGCGGATTTACTATCGTTTGCGAAAATATCGACGATAATAGTGATACTTTGGCGACCCAGGTCGTTATCTAGGTCAACCTCAGCGCTATTATCACCGACACGAAACACAATAGCCGGTAGTTGCTTATCCGAAAAGACTGCTTGCGCCGTTTGGCTGCAATAATAACCGAGGCTAGATAAAGCCTGGTAAACGTCTTTTTTCGGTAGATATAAACTATCAGTCATTGTTGCTCCTTACCGCCTTAATGACCGCTTGAGCCACTAGACGGTTGATTTTGTCTTTATTCATTTGTAAAGCCGGATAAAGAAACGGCTGAGCGATTTGACCGGACCAATCAGAGGCAAAAGAAACTTTCACTTCTGAGTTGGTGTTGGTCGCTTCGCCACGCACACCAGTGCCAAATTCGACAAATGGAGCATATTTGAGAGAGGTAGCTACCGATGACGAAACTTCGTCACCTCTTCGAGTGACTGGCCGCGCATGAATTGAGCT
>ERZ773267.1934-NODE-1934-length-10920-cov-8.099678_pt1 | contig 10920 bp, 5 predicted proteins | sample MGYA00511959_ERZ773267 | MGnify/ENA primary metagenome ERZ773267 (study PRJEB29015, sample SAMEA2738165) | human oral metagenome | biome: human oral; feature: human-associated habitat; material: saliva | place: China | collected 2240 ... | reverse complement strand
GGCTGTGTTGGCGACTTTTGGCCGTAAGCGTCGTACTGCGAAGGTTAAGGCTCAGCTGGAGCTGGCTAAGGCGCTGCTTGCGGCGTAGTTTTTTCACTCACTTTTTAATCACTCACGTGTAAAGGTTATTTTCATGGCTGAAATTTACGACAATCTTGGTTACCTTCCGCAGGAGGAAGGTAGGGGTGTGAAGCTTGCTGACGCGCTGCATCGAACGATGGAGTACTATGACCGTCTGGATATTGCGACGGGCTATATGAACTTGAGCGCGTGGGATGAGTTCGCTGATGAGATTGGTCAGGCTCCGTTTGAGCCGGGCACTCCGGTGGCTCGTATCCTGCTGGGTATGGTGCCGCGTTCGATTACGGAGCAGATGCATCGTGAGGCGCAGGCGGAGATGCGCGGCGAGTCGGTGTCTTCGTCACCGAAGAATGATGAGCGTGCTGGTTATCGTGATGAGCTGGTTCAGCATTTGCGTGGGCAGCTGATGGCTGGTGGTACGAGTTCTTCGCGTCGTCAGGCTTTGTTGACCCTGAAGGAGCATTTGGAGTCTGGTCGTGTGCAGATGAAGGTGTATACGAAGCAGGCGTTGCACGGTAAGACGTATGTTGCGCACACTCCAAAGCCGGGCAATATGCATCCGGTGATGAGTTTTGTTGGTTCTTCGAACTTTACTCGTCCGGGTTTGCACACGAATTTGGAGCTCAATGTTGAGTTGACTGATTCGGATCATGCGGCGAAGTTGAAGAATTGGTTTGAGAAGCTGTGGCGTGAGCGCACGTCGTTTGATATTACCCGCGAGATTATTGATTTGATTGATCAGTCGTGGGTTGAGCCGGCTGACCCGTATGACGTGTATATGAAGGTCTGCTATGAGCTGTCTGAGGATGCTCGTTTTGGTGAGCAGGAGTATGCGCTTTCTCCGCGGTTGGAGCATATGCTGATGGATTACCAGAAGTCGGCTGCTCATACGTTGGCGCGCCGTTTGATGCGCCGCGGCGGCACGATGCTGGGTGACGTGGTGGGTCTGGGTAAGACTTTGACTGCGATTGCTGTGGCGTCGATGTTGCAGAACGAAGAGAATATGCGCGTTCTGGTGTTGTGCCCTAAGAATTTGGAGCAGATGTGGGATAAGCATCTGAGTGAGTATGACGTGGTGGGCAAGGTGGTTCGCTATTCGATGGCGGCTGCTGAGTTGCCTGATTTGGCGCGTTATCAGCTGGTGATTTGCGATGAGTCGCATAATCTGCGTAATGAGAATACGCAGGTGTGGCGTGCCATTAAGGAGTATGTCTCGCGTAATGAGTCGCGTGTTCTGCTTCTGACCGCGACCCCGTTTAACTTGTCGTTTAGCGATGTAAAGGCGCAGCTGGCTCTGTATCTTGATGAGGACGCTGACCTGGGCATCATTCCGGAGGCAGGTTTGAAGGAGTACCCGAGGAAGTTCGACAAGCTGGAGGGTAACCTGTCGACTCTGCGTGCTTTTGAGATTTCTGAGGAGCCGGAGGATTGGCGCACGCTGATGAGTGACCATCTGGTGCGTCGTACTCGTGCGTACACGAAGCGCCAGGCGCCGACGGAGATGTGGACTTCTCCTGATGGTTTGGTGACGAAGGAGCGTAGCTACCTGGAGCTGTCGACGGGCAAGTTCTATTATCCGGATTGGGTGTCGCAGCCGGTGAGCCATAGTTTTAAGGCTGATGACCCTGCTCGTTTTATGGAGGATGACCAGACCCTTGATGATTTGAGGGATTTGCGTCTGCCGCGTTATGACATTTCGGGGTATGACAACCCGAATGCGCACCATTCTCCGGAGGATAGGGCGATTATTGAGGCGGCTCGTTCGGGTCGCGGTAATGTGCGTGGCTTTGTGCTTTCGGGCCTGTATAAGCGTTTGAGTTCTTCGGGTTATTCGTTTATTCAGTCGTTGACTCGTCAGTTGATTCGTAATGAGCTGTGGATTTATGCGATTGACCATCAGCTGAGCGTTCCGACGGGTAGTTTCTCGGATGACCAGTTGGGTCTGGAGGGTTCTGATGCGGCTGATTTTGAGTCTGTGGATGGCCTGCAGGTTCAGGATCTGGGCGAAAACCTGGAGCAGATGTATGAGAGCCTGGTTCAGAGTGCACCGGCTCAGACGAGGTGGGTTTCCTCGAAGGTCTTTACGTCTCGTCTGCGTGATGATTTGCAACATGATAGCGAGCTGATTAAGGCTATGCTGAGGCGTTTTGGCACGTGGCAGGTTGAGACTGACTCGAAGCTGCATGCTCTGCGTGATTTGATTGAGCAGAAGCACGCGAATGATAAGGTGCTGGTGTTCACGGAGTATAAGGACACTGCGTACTACATTGCTGAGGGCCTGCGGAAGCTGGGCGTTGAGAATGTGGCGGCGGTGGCTGGTGATACTGATGATCCGGCTTCGTATGCTCGTCGTTTCTCGCCGGTGTCGAACCGTGTGCCGACGGAGCAGGCATCTGATGCGGAGGCTCCTGCCCAGAACGGCTCTGATGAGCTGCGTGTGCTGGTAGCGACCGACGTGCTGTCTGAGGGTCAGAACCTTCAGGATGCTCACGTGGTGGTGAACTATGATTTGCCGTGGGCGATTATTCGTCTGATTCAGCGTGCGGGTCGTGTGGACCGTGTGGGCCAGGTTCATCATGAGGTGAACGTGTATCTGATTTCGCATCAGACGGTGGAGAAGACTTTGAAGTTGCGTTCGCGTATTCGTGAGCGTTTGGAGTCTGCTGCTAAGGCTTTTGGTGCTGATCAGGCGTTCTTCACTGATATGTCTTCTGATGATGCTGCGGCTCGTACTCTTGAGGATTTCTACTCGGGCAATCTGGATAGTTCGGAACCTGATGAAGAGGGTATTGACGCGGTGTCTGAGGCTGCGGAGCGTTGGGCTGATTTTGCGAAGAAGTATCCTGAGGATGCTGAGCGGATTATGAAGATGCAGGATAAGCGTTTGGCTACTCGTGCGTTGCGTGGTGAGTCGGCGGTTCATCCGGCGGATGATAATGCTTTGATGGTGTCGTATGTGCGCACGAACTCTGAGATTGACCTCTTTGCGGTGAGGTCGTATGACCCGGCTACGGACGGGGTGAAGGAGAGCATGGTGCCGCCGGCGAAGGCTTTGGGCCTGTTCTATGCGGAGTATTCGACTCCGGGTGAGGTGACGAGCCCGGAGGAGTATGATGTGCAGCAGAAGTTGATTCAGTACGTTTTGCGTCAGGAAGGCACGACGCACGGTAATCTGCGTGGTGTGCGCCGTCAGGTGTTCCGTCGTTTCTACGGGGCTGATGACACGGCTTCGCTCGATACTCTGCAGTTGGAGGACCGGGAGCGGAAGGTGCTGGATAAGCTGTACCATTACCCGTTGCGTCGTCAGGCTGAGTCTGAGCTTCGCCGTATGTTGCGCCGTAAGGCGGATAACCGCTCTTTGCTGGATGCGTTGTTGCGTATGCAGCAGGATGATGAGCTGTTGGTGAAGGAATCTGAGATGCAGATGGCGCGCGTGGTGTGTTCGTTGGCGATTGCAAATCCTGATTTTGAGGGTAAGGAGCCCGTGCGTTAGTGCGCCCCGGTGGGTGCTGTGGTCTGTGGTGCGGGGCGCGGTGAAGCGTCTCGCGCCGCGGGGCCGTGTGTAGTTTTTCTGTGAACCGGTTGGTTCACTGTTCTCTTGTGAAGGAGTATTTTATGGCTGTTGTGTGGCCTGATGATGACCTGGACCAGGCGCGTTCGTACCTGGTGGAGGGTCGCCTGCGTGATTTCTTTGTGGAATCTCTGGGCTGGGATGAGTCGGATTTGGGTGCTTCCTCGGTTCAGACTGTGAAGGTTGATGACCCGCTGGTTCCTTCTGGCGTGCTGAAGCTGGAGTGCGTGGCGGCGCAGTCGGGCATTCCGGTGTGGGTATGCCGTGTGGACCGTATTCCGTCGAATACTTCGCAGCTTGAGGTTGACCGCGCGCTGCGTGCTTTGAGCATGCACCGCCTGTGTATTTTTGTGCAGGAGGGGACTGGTTTTACGCCGCGCCAGGTGTGGCGCTGGCCGAGCACCTCTTCTTCGCGCCTGACCCGCCACGAGCTGCTGGTAACGGATGAGGCTCAGGTGGAGGCCCTGCTGAAGCGCTGCGCCCTGCTGTACTTGACCTCGGGTGATATTACGAATGGCGTGTCGGTACTGACCCTGCTGGAGCGCATGCGTCGTGGTTTTGACATTGAGACGTTCAAAGAGACTCGTGATGCGTCGAATCAGATGGCGGGCCTCTTCGAGTCGTTGGCGAAGGCCGGCATGTCTGATGAGCAACAGATTTCGACGGTGATGGCGCGTCTGCTCTTCGTGCTCTTTGCTGATGATACGCAGATGTGGTCTGAGTCTGAGGATTCGAACTCGTTTGAGCGGATGATTCGTGACACCCACCAGGAGGGTACGGATCTGGCGCAGCGCCTGAATGAACTTTTTGACTTGTTGAATACGAAGCCTTCGGGTGCTTCTGCAGTGGCGGATGCTCCGGAGTATTTGTCTGGCTTTAAGTACGTGAATGGCGGCATGTTTGCGGATGCTGTGCCGCTTCCTGCTGAGATGAGCGGCGCGGTGGCGAAGACGTTCCGTCAGCAGCTGTTGGCGACTTCGGAGCGTGATTGGTCGAAGGTTTCTCCGGCTATTTTCGGTTCGATGTTCCAGTCGGTGCGTGATGCGAAGACTCGTCGTGAGATGGGTGAGCACTATACCTCGGAGGAGGACGTGCTGAAGACCCTGAACCCGCTGTTCTTGGATGAGCTGCGGGATAAGCTCACGAATGCGGTGGATAAGTCGGATGAGCCGACTCGCCTGCGTAATCTGCGCCGTGAGTTGGCGAATATCCGCTTTATGGATCCTGCGTGTGGCTGCGGTAACTTCATCATTATTGCTTACCGTGAGATGCGTAAGTTGGAGCTGGATATTCTGGTGCGCCTGCGTAATCTGGGTCAGATTGATGAGAGCGAGTTGACCTCTCTGGTTGTGGGTAAGGCTGGCGTGAGTGAGGATGTGCGTAAGCGCGCCCGCTCGATTGAGCCCCTGGTGACTATCGATAATTTCTACGGCCTTGAGCTTGATCCGTGGCCCGCGTCGATTGCACGTACCGCTATGTTCTTGGTGGAGCGTCAGATGGATCAGAAGATGATGGAGGAGTTTGGTTATGCTCCGGTGCGTCTTCCTCTGGCTCATAGCGCCCACATTCTTGAGGGCGATGCCCTGACTGAGATTGATGAGGTCTCAGGCGAGCAGGTGGACCGTGATTGGTCGAAGGTTCTGCCGGTGACCGCGCAGGACGTGGCGGACGGTGTGCGCGTCTATATTGCGGGTAATCCGCCCTTTGTCGGTAAGGTGCAGCTGAACAAGAACACCAAACAAAAGACAGCCATGAAGATTGCATGGGGTGATGAGTACGACTATGCTATGGATTTCGTAACGAGCTGGTTTGTGAAAGCAGCTCGTTACTTGAAGGGCTTGCAGAATCAGTCTGAGGCACTGGGCGTGTCCGAGGTACCAGGCGAGTTCGCCTTTGTCGCAACGAACTCCATTGTTCAAGGAGAACCGGTTCCTGCACTTTTTGGTCCGCTTTTCCGTGACGGTTGGCGTCTAAAGTTTGCGTATCGCTCTTTCCCGTGGGAATCGGAAGCTACTGGCAAGGCTACTGTGCACTGTGTGATTACGGGCTTTACTCGTTCGGTAGCTCCGGAGAATTCCCGAACTGTTCGAGTCTTTGACTATGACTGGACAAGCCGTCAAACGGTAGAACGGGAACGGGTGCATGCTTTGAATGCGTATTTGTTGGATCAGCTAAATATCTTGGTGTCTAAGAGGCTGAACTCAAAACCGCCGCTGTGTAAGCAGATTTCTCATGCAAATTTCGGGACAATGCCTGTGGACAATGGCAATCTGCTCGTTGAGGTGGAAGACTACCCGGAATTTGCCGCTGACCCGGTGGCAGCTCGTTATCTCCGTCCCTTTGCCGGTGCGGATGAATTGCTAAAGGCCAAACAGCGTTGGTGCCTCTGGCTGGAGTATGCCTCGGAAGAGGAAATTGCCGCGAGCCCGCTATTGAGTGCTCGTGTGGAGAAAAATCGTGTTTATCGTTCCACAGCTAAAAAGACTGGCGATGCTTATAAGTACCGCGATATCCCTCACCAGATGCGTCCAAATAAGGCGCGTCCTGTAGAACCGTATGTGTGCATCCCGTCTGTTGTGTCTGAGAAACGGCCGTTCTATACAGTGATGCCTTTCATGCCTGAAACTATTGCTAGTAACGCTACGTTTACTGTCCTAGATTCAGACGGCTTCCAGTTTGCTCTTCTTTCCTCTTCTATGCTTATTGCATGGCAACGTGCTATTGGTGGGCAACTGGAGTCTCGCTTGAGGTTCTCGAATACGGTAGTGTGGAATAATCTTCCGCTTCCCGAGGTTTCTGAGGAACAGCGACAGAAGATTATCGCTGCGGGCCGTAAGGTGTTGGCTGCGCGTGAGGCGATTGAGGAGCGCGCGGGTGAGCCGGTGTCTCTGGCTGAGATGTATGCTTCGTTGGCGACGATGGATCCGGCGTTGCGTGCGGCGCATGATGAGTTGGATTCTGCGGTGGACGTTGCTTTTGGCGCGTCGCGTCGTTGCTCTTCTGATGAAGCGCGTTTGAAGATTCTTTTCGAGCGTTATCAGGAGCTGACTGCGGCTGAGGAAGCGGCCAAGCCGGCTAAGAAGCCTCGCGCTCGCAGGCGAACCGCTAAGTAGCTGATTCGATAGGTGAAAGGGCTGTGCGCTGGCTGAGTTATTCTCGGCGAGCACGCAGCCCTCCCGCATACCTGCACAATTTGACCGATTCAGGGGCAGAAATTCCGTAGGGAATCTATACTGAGGTTTGAGGGCGGATAGCACTCAGATTCTATGGGTATTTCTTGTTTTGATAAGGAGTTCTAATGTTTACACCCATTCACCGTGCCCTGGGCTTGGAGCCTGGGAATCTCACGATGAACGATATCAATCAAGTCATAGCTGGGAAGGTGGAAGAGACAGCTGACCTTGATTGGAAGAAAAAGTTCTATAGCATACAAAACAATGCTGTGATGGAAGAAGTAGCAAAAGATATTGCCGCTATGGCGAATAGCGGTGGTGGCTGGATTGTCTTTGGTATTAAAGAAGATGGCGAGAATAATGCTGCTTCCTCAGTGAATCCTATCCAATGGTCAGCAGATAATGAACGGCAAATTCGTAATATTGCCTACAGTAAGATTGGTCCGCCGGTTGTTGGTATTGAATTCTCTAAAATCCCTTGCGGAGAAAATCCTGATGATGGGTATGTTGTGCTTATGCATATTCCGGATTCAGTGGATGCTCCTCATTTTGCGAGGAAGGGCGATGATGCTTTTCGCGCCCCGTGGCGCAATGGGCCGCATACTGAGTTCATGACTGAGAGGGATATTGAGCGCGGTTTCCGTGAGCGTTTCCAACGTGGCGTTGAGCAGGAAAAGACCCTGCAGGGGTACTTTGAACAGGCGGCAGAAGCACTCAATCCTGAGCAAGGCGTATTCCTAGCAATCGCAGCTGTTCCTGTTACTCCTAAAATCTCTGCAGGTCCAGTGGACAGACGCACAGCTATTCAGCATATTAACCCGTGGGCATATTCCTACTTTATAACTGCATATCAAGAAAATCATCCAAAAACATACCAAATGTCTACAACGGGTATATGTATATGGAGTGGCGGAGATATTGTCAAAGGAATGCGCCAGTGGGTGTTACGGAACTCTGCACATGCAACCGCAAAATATAGTAAACACCTACATGATGACGGAACTCTGATGGGTGGGTATCTTCTTAGCAATGTGCGTGGCATGCAATCTACTTCAGAAAAGTATTTAGCTGGAGAAATTAATCATTGCAACTCTATTGATGTAGAGAAGGCACTAATAGATTTCTTCTCTCTTCTCCGGGCCCACGCACAGGAACGTAATGTACCTGGGGGGTTCCGTATTCGGGTTGGCCTTATCGGGTATCCAGGAGAACCAATTATCATCAAAGGGTGGCATGGGAATAGCTCATTACCTATCAACGTGACCGAGCCGGAACCCATTAAGCGTTTTCAGCCGGTGTCTACATTTATTGATCCGCTGGGGCCGATTGAGGATATCCTGCCGCCGTTGCGTACCCTGGCTCTAGATATTGTGAACCAGGGCGGTATTCAGAATCTGCAGGTTATTGCTGGGGAAGAGTCTTAGTCGGATTCATATCCCGCCCAGAAGCCACATGTGTTTCGAAAAGCCACTTCTTTGGTGGCTTCTCGAAACACATGTGGCTTTTCGTCGTTCATAGGGGAGGGGCGGGGGAACTTTCGATAGGTTAGTGTCTTCACTACGGGTTAAAGACCCACGGCGAAGACACTAACCTATCGAAATAGTCAGCTACCCACCGTGTAATCTACCCCCTCTGCACAGCGCCGATTTTCGGTCATGAGTTAGTGACTTTGGCGGGGGTTAAAACCCCAGCCCAGAGTCACTAACCCATGGTCGAAGTCCGTAATCCATGACCGAATTTCCCGCCCGGTGTGTGGGAGGTGGGGCAACGCCGCACGGGGGGCAAGCCCGTCCGCGCCTAATCTTCCGCACGGCGGGGGAGTTTGGTGGGGGAATTTAGCAGGGGAGCGCGCATCCAGAAAACCCCTCGTCACGCAATATTTTTGTGTGTTTTCTCCGGCACGGGCGGTGCAGCCCCTTATCTTGTCAGGGGTGCCCCGTACCTTTGGTGGTAGAGAACAACGACGCGTTCTCACCCACTCCGCCGAGCGACCAAAGGAGCCCCCTCATGTACACGGTTGGTTACTACAATGACGAAGACTTCCGCGCCTTCTACTCCGGTCAGGACGCCGCCAACATTGACGACTTCTTCACTGACAACGGCGAATACCTCATGGTGTACCTGCCGGAGGTGACCGACCGCGAGTTCCTCGCCGGCCTCCGCTACGGTAACGGCTGCGACGCTCTCTGCCAGAGCGGATACGCCCTCGATGAGGCAGAAGAGGCACTTCGCGATATGTATGCGCTCGCCGTATAGTCCACCCGCCCACTTGTCACAGATGGGGATCCGGTCATGGGTTTACGGATTTGTGCCATAGGTTAGTGTCTTTGGTCGTAGTTAAAAACCATGGTCGAAGACGCTAAACCATGGCACAAATTCGGCAGGGGCGGAGCCTCCGTGAGTGTAGGTTTATTTGATGCATAAAGCATTGATGTGTCCGAATAATGACGTTCAGATACTATTGCACTCAAAGCAACGCAAATAGACACAAAGATGCGGTAGGGTGGTAACTGTAGTGTTCCATAACGCATTGATGCGTTTGTTGGGTGCGCTACGGGGCTGTTTTCCTTCCGGTGGTCAGGTATGACCCACAAAACCAGCCCGACATGCACATATGCATCACACCATCACCGACGATAGGAGCGTATCTTTTATGGATTCGACCATCTTCAACCGTCGCACCCTGCTGGGCAGCGGCGCACTTGTGGGCATTGGCGCCCTGCTTGCGGCGTGTGGCCAGCAGGCAAACAACGAGGCGGCAGCCACCGCATCTGCTGCCCCGAGCGAGACCGCTTCGGCTTCTGCTGCGGCGTCTGAGTCGCCTTCGGCGAGCGCTACTCCGAGAGTAACTCGCGGGTATTCAGGTAACTCCAAAGCCCCCGACGGAGAGTACCGTAAAGCCGACGGCTATGGGCCGGCCCAGAACGTCCCTAAACCTAATGCCCCTGAAGAGGGCTACCGCGAGAAGTCTATTGAAGGTATCCGTAAGACGATGGATGCTTGGGTTAAATGGACTAATTATGGAATTCAGGTAGGCGATTTTACGGAATCTCGAAAGTATATTTCCAGTGATTTTACGGAGGAATTGGAAGGGTATAAGAGTTTTGAGGATTTGTATAAGCGCGGTGGATGGATTATTGATGGCATTGACAACTATGTTGCTGATGGAAATCCGTGGTCTGAAGATGGGGAAACCTATTTCTGGAAGGCGTATCGCGAGTGGAATTATATAACTCTTGTGGAGCCTACTGGCGAGTGGCACAGAGATGTCAATATCCAGAAGGATAACGATACGTGGAAGTTTGAGTTTAAGTACTCCGATTCTTCCTGGAAGATTGTTGGCTGCGAACAGGTAGATGACTAATATGCGTACTTTACGAAAAGTCACTTACACTGCTGCTATTGCTCTCTTACCCGTTTTAGAATGCGTATCGGGAGCTAACGCGTATGTTGTTACTACCCCCTGCTCTGAAACTTCCGCTAAGGTATGTCAAGTCGAAGTCAAAAAATCGACTACGCGACGAGGAACCGATGGACATCATGAGGGACACGGAAATTCTGGTGTCGCTGACCAGGAAATTCAGCAACAATATACTTATTCCACGGTAAATCAGGGAAATGGCGTAAAAGTTACCTACGCCAACGAAAATCCAAATATTATGTCATGCACAACCAAAGACGGAAAAACAGGAACATTCAAGTTCACAAATATGTCGCTTGAATCTGGCATTCCTGTAGATCACGGAAGTCCCCGAAGCCCTTCCTCTGCTAGTTGCATCCCGAACAATACCCGCACCCTGACCAGTGCTGACAGCCCGGGTCCTACCGGCCCGACCTACGAAGAAGTCATGGAGGAAATTCGCCACGCAGCAGAGTCGCTAGATCCGGGTAAGCCGACCCTGCACCAGTCCTACAACAACCCCGCAGGCACTGGCCGAGCAGAAGGCGACCCCAACGTGTACAAGGGCGACCAGATCAACTTCTACGTCGATGACGGAGGCCCCTACCGCCTCGAAGCAGACATGCTCGCCGGACACGTTGAAATTGAGCTCATGCCCTCCTCCTATGTCATCGAGTACGGCAACGGAGATACCG
>ERZ773267.1927-NODE-1927-length-10991-cov-3.773500_pt1 | contig 10991 bp, 9 predicted proteins | sample MGYA00511959_ERZ773267 | MGnify/ENA primary metagenome ERZ773267 (study PRJEB29015, sample SAMEA2738165) | human oral metagenome | biome: human oral; feature: human-associated habitat; material: saliva | place: China | collected 2240 ... | reverse complement strand
CGCTGCTCGGGGGTCGCATCGCGCTGCTCGACAATGGCCGACACGGCGCCGTCAGGGCCGTTGCCCTCCCGCACGATGCGGCCGTACCCGGTGGGGTCGTCCAGGACGGTGGTCAGCAGGGTAACGGCGTCCCCGCGCCGGACGTGCTGGGCGAGCAGAGCCTCCAGAGTGCCGGTGTCCAGCAGCGGCACATCCCCACTGGTCACCACGACCGGGCCGGAAAGATCCTCCGGCAGAGAGGCCAGGCCGCAGGCGACGGCGCGGCCGGTACCCGGGACCTCGTCCTGGTCCGCGGGAACGGCGTCGGGCGCGACCTCGGCCAGGTGTGCGACAACGGCGTCGCGCTCGTGGCGCACGACGACCACGAGATGATCGGGGTGCAGGCCGCGGGCAGCGGTGACGGCATGATTCAGAAGACTGCGGCCCCCGATGGTGTGAAGCACTTTGGGAATGGCCGAGCGCATGCGGGTGCCCTTGCCGGCGGCCATGACGATGACGGCGGCGGGTGCGGTGGGGGTCACGTGTCCTCTTCTCACAGGTTCGCGCCCGGGCTCCCGACGTCTCCGGCCGCGACCGGGCGGAGGACGGGACGGACTCCAACGGTTTCTGAAATCAGGTACGGATGGACGGTTGGCGCGCGTCCCACCGGCGACCGGTGACCGCCGTCAGGCGTGAGAGCGAGGGAACCCCAACGCCACTCATGCTACGCCGCTCCGCCCCCAGGATTCGAACCCGGGCCTCAAGGCTCCAAAGGCCTGCGTGCTGCCGCTACACCAGGGCGGAAGGACACATCCCGACCCGGGCCTGGCGGCGAGGGGCGAGACGCCGGGACAGTCTCTCACGTCCCGGTCGCGCTCGGCACCTTCGCGGCGATTCAGCGCGCCCCCGCAGGCTCCTGGCACCGGATCTCGCACATCTGCGGGGTGCATGCCACACTCGTCGGGCTTCGCGGTCGGCCGGGAGGACAGGGCAGGATGGGGGCATGTCCAGTTCCCCCTCCGCTCCCCCTCCCTCCTCCGGCAAGCCGGCAGCGGTGCGCCTCATCGAGCTCGACGGGCTGCGTGGGCTGGCTGCCGTCGTCGTGCTCATCCACCACGCCCTGGAGACCGTGCCCGCGCTGGCGGAGGTCGGGGCGCGGCCCGGCACCGTGCCCACCGGCACCTTCAACCGGATCCTCACTCAGAGTCCCCTCCACCTGCTGTGGGCGGGCCATGAGGCCGTCCTCATCTTCTTCGTCCTGTCCGGCGTGGCCCTGACCTACCCGGTGGCCCGCCGCCACGCCCAGGGGCGGCGCTTCGACTGGGTCGACTACGCCCCGAGGCGCTTCGTGCGCCTGTGGCTGCCGGCGGCGGCCTCCACCACCTTCGCGGTCATCGCGATGCTGCTCGTGCCGCGCTCGAAGGACCCGGCGCTGGGGCACTGGATGACCGTCACCCATCCCAGGGGGCTCGGGGCGCGTCAGATGCTCATGGAGTACCTGCTCATCCCCAAGCACGCCTACCGCAACACCGTCCTGTGGTCGCTGCACGCCGAGGCGATCTTCTCCTTCGTGCTGCCCCTGATGATCCTCGGGGTGGCTCTGTGCGCCCGCTGGCGGCTCTCCTGGCTGCCGGTGGTGGCGGCCCTGGCGGTCCCCGTCATCACCGCCAGCCCCGGCTCGGGCAGCTACCTGCCGGTCTTCACCGTCGGCGCGGTCATGGGCTGGGCCTGGGGGCACAACCCCGCCCCGGTCCCCGAGCGTCCCCGCCCCTGGGCGACGGCGCAGGCCCTGGTGTGCCTGCTGCTCATCACCCTGGCCTGGTGGCCGGGGATGGAGAGCCACACGGCCCAGCGCCTGGCCAACGCGGTCACCCTGGCGGCGGCGGCCTACCTGGTCCACCTCGTGGTGAGGGCCGGGGCGCTGCGCGGCCTGCTGCGCTCGCGCACCGTGCAGTACCTGGGGCTCATGTCCTTCTCCCTCTACCTTGTGCATGAACCGGTCGTGGTCTCGCTGCGGCTGTTGACGCACTCGATCTCGCCGTGGTGGCTGCTCATCCTGGCACCGCTCGTCTCGGCACCGCTGACCTGGCTGTTCCAGCGCTACATCGAGGCCCCCAGCCACCGGCTGGCCCGCCGCACCGGGGCCCTGGCCTCGGCGCGCTTCGCCCAGTGGTCCGAGCGCCGTCGCTCCGGCCGACCGGCCGACCGGAGCAGTGGGGTCTAGCCATGGCGACCAAACGCACCCGCATGAGCGCCAGTGAGCGGCGCGAGCAGCTCATCGCCGTGGCCCGTGGGCTGTTCGCCGAGCGCGGCTTCGACGCCACGAGCGTGGAGGAGGTGGCGGCCCGCGCCCAGGTGTCCAAGCCGGTGGTCTACGAGCACTTCGGCGGCAAGGAGGGGCTGTACGCCGTCGTCGTCGACCGGGAGATCACCACGATCTCCGCTGCGATCTCCTCGGCGATCACAGCCCCCGCAGCGGGTCCGGAGGCCGGCCGGCGCGGACCGGGAGGGTCTGACGCCTCAGGCTCGGCCTCACGGATCGCCGAGCGGGCCGCCCTGGCCCTGCTGACCTATATCGAGGACTCCCCCGACGGTTTCCGCATCCTCTCGGCGGGCTCGGACCGCGCCGCCGGCACCTACTCCACGCTGCTGGCCGACGTCGCCATCGAGGTCTCCGGGATCCTCGCCTCGCAGTTCGCCGCCCACGACCTCGATCCGCGCACGGCCCCGCTGTACGCCCAGATGCTGGTGGGCATCGTGGCCATGCCGGCTCAGTGGTGGTTGGAGAACCGCTCGATGAGCAAGGAGGAGGTGGCCGCTCACATGGTCAACCTCGCCTGGAACGGCTTGCGCGGCATGAAGGCCAGGCCCACGCTCCACTCGGGCCCCGCGGACGGCTCACGCAGCGCCGACGGCGCAGCCGCCGGCGCCCCGGGGCAGGGAACCGACTCCCGCACTGAGGCCCCGGCCACTGCGGGAGCAACGCTGAACGCCCCTGAGCACCACTGAGCGCAGCCCCGGAGCCGCTCACGCTCGCGTCGTCATGGAATGCGCTCCACCCGGCGGACGCCCGTCGCATTCGTCACTACCCGGCCGGTCGATCAGCCTGCGGGTGCCAGCATTCTTCGAGCATCAATGACCCAACGGGTTCTGAGAAGTGCCCGGGAAGGAGGTGATTCACTCCCTGTGCCCGGCTCACGCCCCAAACGGGGCGCTATTCTGTTGCTCCCGCAATCACCGAAACGGAACCCATGGACCCGGAAACCCTCATCATCGCGCTGCGCAAGAACGCAGTCCTGGTGGCCATGCACGTTGTGCTGGGCGCCATCATCGGCATTGTCTTCGGCCTGTTGACGCCGGCGCAGTACACCTCCACCGCCAACGCGAATCTGGGCGTGGAGAACAGTGAGGCCAACCTCCCCAACACCTTCAACTACCTGACCTCCATCATGCCGACGCTGGTGGAGATCGGGACCTCGGAGAGCACCTTCGCGGAGGTCTCCAAGAACACGGGGATCAGTCAGGACGAGCTGCGCAAGTCCGTCTCGGTGACGAGCAAGACCGGTACCACCCTGGTGGAGATCCGGGCCACCAGCACTGATCCCGGGCGCGCTCACAGGATCGCCGAGGCCGAGCTGACCGCCCTGGACTCGGTGGCCCGTGACCTGTCCAGCTCCGGGCAGGCGGGGAACACCACCGCGACACTCAAGGTGGTCGACTCCCCCACGACCCCCTCCTCGCCATCGAGCCTGTCGGCCGTGTCCACCGCTCTCATCGGGACCGCCATCGGACTGGCCGCCGGTGCCGTCATGGCGATCCTGCTGTACTTCCTGAGTCAGAAGAACCCGCAGGACAAGGTCGAGGACCCGCTGCTCATCATCGGGCGTCGCCGCTCTCGAGAAGACGCCTGAGCGGCCGTGGCCCAGAGCTGGTTACCGGCCGCCTCCCACGAGGGCTCGCAGACGCCGTCGGAGACTGATCCCGAGTCGAGCCGGGAGCAGGGTTCACCATGGCGTCGACCGGAGATGGCGATCGCCGTCGTCCTCCTGGTCTGCGTAGGCGTGCGCCGCGAGCTGGCGGCCGCCCTCAGCGTCGGCGACTGCGCCGCGCTCGCCGCGATCCCCGTCACCTGGACTGCCGTGCGCAAGGCACGCCGGTTCTCGCTGCTGCTCGTACTGTCCATCCTGGCGGCGGGCACGGCCTACATCATGTCCCTGCTGGCCGAGAGCAGCTTCGTCGTCGAGGCCTGGGCCCGTCGCGTCACCACCTTGAGCCTCCTGGCCATTCCCTGCGCAGTAGCCGTCTTCGTGTGGGGAGCGCGCCGGCTGGGAACGAGACGGGCGGCTCTGGCGGTCGGCTTCGGCATGTTCCTGGACTCGCTGCCCCTGCTCCAGACCAGTTCCAACCCGTGGAAGTTCGGAATCGGTGCGGCGGTGACGATCATGGTCCTCAGCCTCGTGGCCGACCGGCGCAGGCTCGTGCAGATCGTGGCCCTGCTGGGGCTCAGTGGTGTCTTCCTCGTCTCAGACTCGCGCTCCACCCTGGCCTTCCTCGCCGTCATCCTGGGCACCGTCATCTGGCAGGCCCTGGCGTCCTGGGCCCGGTGGCACGTGCCGACTCCCAGGCGTCTGGCGATCTCCCAGATCATCGTTCTGGCGGTCGTCGGGATCGTGGCGATGGTCGGGGTGGTCATGGCCTCGGAGTCCGGGACCCTGGGCGAGGACGCCCAGAACCGGACCATCGCCCAGTCCTCCAGCTCCGCGGGGCTGCTCCTGTCCGCACGCCCCGAGCTGGGGGCCTCCTGGGCCCTGTTCCAGAACCGACCCTGGGGTTACGGCGCCGGCGTCAAGCCCCGTTTCGAGGACCTGTGGGTGGCCAAGCGCGGCATGGCGGCCCTGGGCTACGACCCGGAGAACGGCTACGTCGAGAACTTCATGTTCGGCGGCCGCATCGAGCTGCACTCGGGTCTCATGGACATGTGGGCGGCGGCCTCGATCCCGGGCGGCCTGCTGCTGCTGCTCATCGCGGGGATGGCGCTGGCGGCGATGATGCGCGACCTGGGACGTCTCAAGGCCACGCCGTGGTTGTTCTTCGCGGCCCTGACCGTGGTGCAGAACGTCTTCGTGGACGGTGCTGCCCGCCTATCTGCCGATCGTGCTGGGGGCCGCCGTCATGCAACCTCGTCTGCGCGAGGCGGTCCCATTGGACGCCGACCATGAAGACGCCGGCAATGAATCGGACGACGGTTCGGGCGAGACATCCCCGTCTGTTTCCGCTCCGGCTCCTGCGTCCGAGCCCGAGACCTATCCTCAGTCGGGAGCTGCCACGAGTCCACAACCGGCTCACCTCGAGACTAAAAGGTTGCGTCAATAGGTGACTCGTTGCCTCATCCACGGGGGCGTCATGCATGGACGGGGGCATTCGACGTGAGTGGGTGCAGAAATCCTGTCCCCGCACGCGTGGCATGTCCCCGCGGGTGAAGGAACGTCCCCGCACGCGTGAAGTGTCCTCAACGAAGACCAGTGACCAGATGACGCGACCTCTTAGAGATCGTGTCGTCGCTGGGTGAGGGCTCGAGGGCGGGGCATTGGTCCTAGCGGTGGGTGGTCCGGGTGTGGCGGATGAGGTCCTGATGCCGCCCCGCCGGTACTGCAAGGGGCCCGGTGCCACTAACTGGGGCTTGGGCGCGGGCCAGTGACGCCTCGCGACACTCCCCCTGCCGTAGACACAGAGCCCGTGACGACGACGTCGACCACCACCTCCAGGCGCCGTCGAATACCATGCCGGTCCTGGCCGCTCCGGAGGCCGCCGGCTCCGAACGGAACAGCCCAGTGGTACCCACATCTGCATCGGTTTCACCCCCCGAGCAGTACCTGGCGAGCAAGGAGTGGAACTGAGCAGCACCAGCACCGCGGCCAACATCGGCTGCCCGGTCAGCAGCTGACACAACCTCACGAACCACACGCCGTCACCCGATCTCACAGCCCGTACGTCATCGGCAAGGCCGAATTCATAGCATAAACAGATACCATCAAGTAGTTGATGGTTGTCCAGGTGACAGTTTATTTGTTGGTTATAGGATTGTGATGTTCCTGGTGGTGCCGGTGGGCGCTTGCCTGCTGAAGGCAGAGTGAAGAGGGTCCAGTGGGTTCCTGGAGCGGGTCAGCGGTTGGTTTTTCCGAGCCTGGTGGCGTATCGGAAGGGGTGTCGGCCGCACAGGTGCCGCCTGAGGTGTGGCAACGGTTGCTGTGGGCCTATCAGGGATGGCTGAGGCGTCATGAGGGCCTGGCACGGGTACTGCTCCGTCTGACGCGGGTGTGTCAGCGCATCACATTCGTGCTGATGGTGGCGGCTCTGGCAGTAGTTCCGAGGCTGTTAGCGGCGCTGGTGCCGGCGGCCGCGATGCTGGGATGCCTGATGGTGATGGCGCTGCTGGGGCGTACGCGCACGGTCTCATGGCGCGCAATGAGCCTTATGTTCTCAGTGGGCGTGCCTTGGGCGGTGGTGGTGGCACTGCTGACCCGGGTGGTGGCCGGGTGGGCCGGCGTAAAGGTGAGCGATGACGGTGCAGGGATAGCCTTGGCGGCGTTCATCGAGGAGGCGGGCAAGTTGGCGCCGCTAGTGGTTGCGGCGATGGTGGCGCCAGGACGGGTACGACGCTTCGCGGCGGTGGACTGGGTGCTGCTGGGATTCGCACTGGGTGCGGGTTTCACGGTGGCCGAGGATGGGGCGCGTCGTCTCATTCCGCCTGGGCCGCTGGCCCAGGCGATAGGTGAGAAACTGTTGAGTTACTCGCTCAATCCGTGGACCTCTGGAGAGTTCACCATGTCCTCCGGAGGCTGGACCACCCAGATACTCGACCACACCGATGCCTCTGGTCCGATGATTCCGGGGCACCAGGTGTGGACCATGACGCTGGCCGCGGCGATCGCTCTGGGCATCGCGCTGTGGCGCACCAGGCGGGTAGCGGCGCGTCTGGTGGCGTGGGCGCCGGTGCCGGCAGTGCTGACGCTGGCGGTGTCGGATCATGCTGCTTACAACGCCTCGGCCAGGTCGTGGGCGTCGGCGGCCTGGGCGGGACAGAGCCATGACGGCTTCCCGGAGTGGATGCTCGACCTGTGGCAGGCCTTGGGCCAGGGACGCTCGGCAGTCCCCATCTCGGCGTGCCTGCTGGTGCTGTGCCTGCTGGTCGATGCCCGCAGACGCCTGAGGGCCGGCGAGCTGGGGATCACCGGCCCGGAGGTTCCTCGCCCCCCTGCGCTGGGGGCTCTGGGCGGCCCATCCCTGGTGCGCGCTCCTCTCGAGGCAGTGACGGCGCTGGCAGTCTTCTCCTTCAGTGACCTGCTGGTCATTGCCCGAGCCTATGGGAAGCGGGACCTGAGCCGCGGCGAGCGAATGGTCCAGGGACACACCACCGCCGCATGGGTGCTGGGGGTGCGACGGCAGGCGATGTCGGCCACGACCCCCGGCCTGGAGCCGGGAGCCCGGTGGGGCTTCGCCGTCACGGCCCTGGCGATGAGCAGTCTGGTGGCACTGGGGTGCCTGTGGCAGGGCATCACTATGGCGCGAGCCATCGGCCCCGAGTTGTTCTACGGCGACGACGCCTCCACCTCCTCTTACTTCGCAGGCCTGCTCGATGCTCTCGCCGCCTTCTGGGACGAGTTGGGCCCTGCCGGCCAGATCCTGATGATCGCCACCGCCGTCATGCTGCTGATGACCGCGGGATGGAGCCTGGCCTTGGCCCTGGCGGTCACCGGAGCCGCCTCCTGGACCATGACCCACGGACGCGGCTTGGCCTCCTTCATCCACGACCCTGCAGCGGCGACCTCCTCATACCTCAGCAACGTCACCCCAGGCCAGCTAGCCTGGGACCTGCTCGACTTCGCTCTAACCTTCATCCCAGGATCAGTATTCGGAGCCGGCGCACACACCATCGCCCGCACCACCGCCAGGGACATGGCCGCCACCCGCACCGCCCTGAGACAAGAAGGCAAGAAAGCAGCCCAAGCCACCGAACAAGCAGCAGCCAGAACAGAAGCCAAGAGCGTCGCAGAATCACAAGCAGCACACGAAAAATCCGTTAATGCTGCAAACGAAGTGCATAAGCAAAGACGCTATAGGACAAAAACCGTCTCTTCAGAACATCCTGCCGAATCCGACCATGCACTTAGTGGCTGGAGCGAAGAGCGACGCCCAACAGGATTTCAGCGCCCAAATGTTGATGAAGTGTTGAGGGTTACCGACGAGATGGGGTACCCTCGCACTACGCACCCATACGACCAGGGCACTCCTGGGCTATATCATGCGTCTCACGCAGAAAGACAAAAAGCGCTGACTGCTGAATGGCCTCATCTTGGCGTATCCAAACCAATGTGTGAGGATTGTAATGGATGGTTCCGAAAGTTCGCACACTATCAAGGGAGAGACTGGTACGTTACAGATCCGAACGGAGTGTGGATATTCAGAAAGGATGGAATCGTTAACGCGCCAGATGGACGCATATTTAATCCAAACGAAGTCGTACCGCCTACCTATTTCTAGACAATTCGCCAACACATTAAAGTCAGGGACGATATGATCGACTTAAATAACCTCGCCAGTCAGGTTGAAACTGCTAGAAATGAAATAATCCAGAGCAGCAAAGGAATTCTGGGCATAAAACAACGCATGAAAATTCAGATTGCAATGGTAGATAGGCAAGACGCAGAGATGTCGTACCGTATGCGTATTTACTTACAAGAAAGATGTGTACGTCACGTCCAACCATTGTGGGTTAGAGCATTCCCTGACAATGACTCTTTAGAGAATATGTTGACATTAGTTCATCAAGTTATCAATAGGGAGATTGATGTCCGCCAAGCCGAACTGCGTGCATATAGTTTTTTTCAGAGTTTTGATCGAGCAGCTACCAATCCCGCGAACGAAAGCGCCATCATGGTTGCTGACGCAGCTCAACAGCTTGTTATATCTGCCTGCTATCGAGACCCATATGCAGATATTGACGAAAGTTTAGAAGACGATGATGACCTTCTGCCCGACTCGCTGGACTGCAGCTACGCATGCTCATGTGCAGTCGCTGGCGGTATGAACTGGCGTCCAGCCAATGAAGTAAACGTTGAGGCTCGGCGTGCGTTCTGGCTTTGGTATCTTGATGAAGCTATTCCGGCCGTTCTTAGGGGTTAGGTGATTATCGGCGGCGAGGGGAATTAATGTAGGCCGAGGGATTCTAAGAAAGTGACTCGGCATAATGGTGCTAATTTATCCATGGGATGTCAACGGTTCACCGCCCGTTCTGATTGGACAGGTGGTCACTATCATTCGCACCATAGTTGAGCACAGATGGCCCATGACCATCAACGAGGCATTCACCCTACGATACCAATTCGGATGGAAACCAGCACCAGATGATGGACGCTTTTTCATCACCGCGGTCAGTGGCGGCGAAGAAGATGGAAGCATTGGCGTGGATCCCGACGACCGATCTGTCAAGTGCCGTCAGCGTGTCGAACACATGGAATATGCGCTCCCGTGTCAGCATTGAATCGGAGGCACCCACAGGTTCGTTGATGTTGTTATCGAGCCTCCTGCGATGTTGGATCTGACTGAGGCCGAGCAGCGCTACTTCGATGAAGGCGGAAGGCTCTAAGACACTCTCCTGTAAGCTCGCCGTCAGATCCGTCACCACCCAGGTGGCAGCCTCTCGATATCTTCTTGGCACCGCCTCAGTGGCCGTACTCGCGGTGGACGCCGCCTCCGACGCTGGCCGCCAGGATGCCGCGGCCCCGGGCCAGCAGCCGAGCCCCCTTGGCCGCATGCCTGGGGCTGCCGATGAGGGTTCCACCGGCTGTCCGCAGGCCGCCGACGACGATACGCACCAGGCCACCAGCGGCGGCCCTGGCCCGGATGACCGGCTGAGCCCCGCCGCCGGCCAGGGCCAGCTCGACGCGCACCGAGGTGGCGGCGTGGGAACGCTGCCGTCGCAGGATCCAGGGACGGGTGAGACGCGAGGCCGGGACGTGGTCGCGCACGCGCGCCTCGTCGCACCAGCGGATGACGCCGCCGGCGGCGCTCAGCCGGCGGGTGAAGAGCGTGTCCTCTCCCCCGGTGGCACCGAAGGCCTCGTCGAAGCGCAGCCCGGCCCGACGCACGAAGCCCAGGTCCAGCAGCAGGCAGTTGGAGGCCGCCACCGGGCGGACCGTGCCGGTGGGCCAGGTCCGGCGCACGAAGAACTCGCCCTGACGCACCCACGCCTCCGGCTCGACCTCGTAGACGGGGATGACGGGGCCGGCCACCGCCTGGCAGCCGGTCGAGGCCCACAGCCCCACGAGGGCGGCGAGCCAGCCGGGTTCGGGGTCCTCGTCGTCGTCGATGAAGACGAGCAGGTCGCGCCCGCCGGTCTCGTCGAGGGCGCGGTTGCGCACCGCAGCCACACCGGGCCGCTCCTCAACGACATAGCGCAGGCCCACAGCCTCGGGTCCTTCCGCCCCCTCCACTGAGGAACGCACGGCCACCCCGACGTCGGTCGCGGCGGTGAGGGCGGCCTCGCGCCCGGTGCCCCGGGCGTCATTGTCGATGACGAGGACCTCGACGTCGCTCACGCCCCTCCCGGCTCCCCCGTCCGCGTCCGCCGCACCCGCCGTATCGCCCTCGGGTTCGCAGGCCTCGACTCTCGGGCCGTCGACCAGCTCACCGGCCTGCTCCAGGACCCCGCTGACGGCCCGTTTCAGGTCCTGCGGGCGCCGGAAGGTGGGGATGGCGATCGTCAGCCGGTTCATGCGCTCCTCCTGCCGGCCAGCGCCGTGCTCCGCCGACGCCGGGGGCGGCCGTACTCGCGCACGTGGCCGCCCAGGGCGCCCACGACCATGCCCAGTCCCCCGCGCGAGGAGACCTCGTAGCGGGCCTGGGCGGGCACGTCACCGCGGATGCGGGCCACGCCGGCGCGCGCCCCGTCGATTCCGGCCTTGGCCAGTCCCTTGGCGCCATAACCCAGGCGCAGCCTGAGGCGCGCGAGC
>ERZ773267.1925-NODE-1925-length-11000-cov-4.102513_pt1 | contig 11000 bp, 8 predicted proteins | sample MGYA00511959_ERZ773267 | MGnify/ENA primary metagenome ERZ773267 (study PRJEB29015, sample SAMEA2738165) | human oral metagenome | biome: human oral; feature: human-associated habitat; material: saliva | place: China | collected 2240 ... | reverse complement strand
AACCGGTGGACTCAAGCACAACATCTACGCCGAGGTCCTTCCAAGGAAGATCTGCGGGATTGCGCTCAGCAAGGATCTTAATTTCCTTGCCGTCGACAACCAGTACATCATCCTTGACCTCTACGTCGACCCCCAGGCGACCCATAATGGAGTCATACTTAAGTAAGTTGGCAAGAGTCTTCGGGTCGGTAAGATCATTGATTGCTACGATCTCAAAGCCCTCAGCCTCAGCGCGTGCGGCGCGGAAGAAAGTGCGGCCGATGCGACCAAAACCGTTGATAGCTACGCGTACAGTCACTGGAGTATCTCCTTGTCAGTGCATTGAGTTTGACGGACTAGAGCCATTGTTCATGGGTCTCATGCAAGAGTCTCTAGAGTTTTTCGTCTCACGCTGGTTACGTGTCCGCCGGTGTTGTTATAATCGTACCTTAGTTTATGTGCGTTTGGGTGTGTTTTTATCGGGTATTTTTGTGATTTATCTTACAAAATTTACCAAAAACCCTTTGTTTTCTGTTGTTTTACGTTGAGTTCAGTGGCTCTATGTGTTGGGATATGGTTGTAGCTACTCAAACGCAACTGATGTCAAACTAAGACAAAATACATATAAAGACTTTATACTTAGAACCTTCTCTTCTGTAAAAGAGCGCACGACCCCACGCGCCACCACATCAAAGTAGTATTAGCTTGTCCTTTCTATAAAGATTTTTTACCCAACAGAAGGGCAGGTTATCTGTAGAGAGTCCAGATAACCTGCCCTTGACACGACAATTACTTATGAAGACTTCGGGAGTTCAGTTCCAGGAATCCCCAATTCTTTTGCACGTTTATCGGCCATGACTAGCAAACGACGAATACGTCCAGCGATCGCATCCTTCGTCAGAGGAGGATCTGCCATACGTCCCAGCTCGTCCAAAGAGGCTTGCTTATTCATGGCACGCAGCTCGCCCGCATAACGCAGATGATCTGGAACATCGTCTCCTAGGATCTCCAAAGCACGTTCTACACGGGCACCCGCAGCCACAGCTGCCTGAGCAGAACGACGCAGATTTGCATCATCAAAGTTTGCCAGACGGTTCGCGGTCGCCCGAACTTCCTTACGGGTACGCTGCTCGCGCCACGCTTTGAGGGCGTCCTGAGCCCCCATACGCTCCAAAAGCCGGGCTATAGTCTCGCCATCGCGGACCACAACACGGTCCACTCCACGAACCTCACGCGCTTTAGCAATAATTTCCAAACGCCGGGCCGCTCCCACAAGAGCAAGCGCTGCTTCCGGCCCCGGGCACGTAAATTCGATTGCTGATGAGCGACCAGGCTCTGTGAGCGATCCATGTGCCAAGAAAGCACCACGCATGACCGCTTCGGCGTCCTGAATGGAGCCGTTGACAACAGCAGGCGGCAGCCCCCGCACCGGGCGCCCTCGCAAATCTAAAAGACCGGTTTGTCGAGCAAGTGCTTCTCCCCCGGCATCAACACGCACTATATAACGCCCGCCGCGGCGCAAACCGCCACCGCTGACGCTCGTTATCTCAGCCTCATGTCCGTATATTTCAGCAATAGTCTGCTGCATGCGTAACGCGGTCTGTTCGGAATCAACTTCTGCCTCAACAACAATCCGCCCAGAAACGATGTGCAAACCACCAGTAAAGCGCAGAATAGTCGAAATTTCCGCCTTACGTACTGATGCTTTGCTCGTTTCGTATCTGGCCAGCTCATCCTTAACGAGCGCGGTAAGAGCCATTGTTGTTCCTTCCCACCGTGAGGTTCGTATGGTGTGATGTGCTGATAATGCACTCAGCTATGCTACACGCTCTACTTAGAGAAACGGTGTATCTTGAGGTGGCATAAATAGAAAATAAATTCCACGCTCCTTACCTCTAAAACTTGAACGAAAATAGTTCGTGATACGCCGCTGCAAGTTTCAGAGGATTATGTACATTGTTTTCAGCTGATGCTCGTACGGGTGCCCACATCACACGCGCTCCCATAGATTCTGATTCTCGTTCCAGTTCGCTACGTACAGACTTGGGTGTTTCGTCATCAGCAATGACCGCGTCCAATCGAAGACTCGGGGCGTATCGTTTCAAGAGTGCTAAATGTGCGGCTGGGGTGAATCCAGCGGTTTCTTCGTCATCCGAAAGATTCATAACCACACAGCGCATAGCTTCTGTACGGCAGATAGCATCGCGCTGTGCTTCTAACAGCAAGTGCGGCAAAACGGAGGTGCGCCACGACCCTGGGCCTAATATTACCCAATCGGATTCCTCAATAGCGGTTAGCGCTTCCGGACATGGGCGCGCGTCTTTGGGGGTAAGCCCAATATCGTGCACTTGCTTTTCTTTTGAGAGATTAACCTGCCCGCTAATACGCACCCGTTCGATGCCACCGCCAGCATGTTCCCGTAGCACCGTACCATAAATCACCATAGGATCCAATGCCATAGGAAGCACCCGACCACGGGCGTTGAGCAGAGCTCCCGCCCAGTCAAGCCCGGCAACGGGGTCTTCGAGAAGCTGCCAGAGCGTCGTAATAAGCAGGTTTCCAAGGGCGTGATATTCAAGAGGAAACTCATCATTATACCCCTCGGGCGCGCTAAAACGATGCTGCATAACGTCTCGCCACGTTCGCCCCCAATCGGTATCATCGCAAAGGGCCGAGAGAGCCATACGCAGATCTCCTGGAGGAAGTACGCCCATCTCTTTACGCAAGCGGCCCGATGAGCCCCCGTCATCGGCAACCGTTACTATAGCCGTTAGATCTGTTGTGACATGCCGAAGCGCGGACAGCGAACCGTAAAGTCCATGCCCACCCCCCAAAGCTGTTACTTTGGTAACGCGGTGAGTACTTTTAAGAAGCCGTAAAGCATGAGTTGGTAACGCGGGCAACTTCGGGATTCCCTGGGTATCAGAGCCGACAGGCAGGTCAGGTGAATGACCGATGCGTGCCATTACTCACGCCCCTTATCACGATGCAACACGTGCACATTAACTTCGGGAAATGCGCTCAGGCGCCGAGCAATTTCTTCCGCGACAGCGACCGAGCGATGCTTCCCACCGGTGCATCCTATAGCAATGGTGGCGTAGTATTTTCCTTCGCGACGGTACCCTTCCAGAACCGGACGCAGAGCTTCCAGGTAGTTGCTGATAAATTCCTCAGTCCCAGAGTTACTGAGCACGTAGTCACGTACTGGGGCATCCTGTCCGGTGAGCGGACGCAATTCAGGAATCCAGTGCGGGTTTGGAATAAAGCGCATATCTGCCATGAAATTTGCGTCTGTGGGTGATCCATGTTTGAACCCAAAGCTCATGACAGTAAGGTTAAGTTTTTTATCCGGTCCGTCAGCAAACATCTCGCGTACTGTACGTGCAAGCTCGTGCACGTTCATGCCCGTGGTATCAATCGTGCGGTCAGAGGCGAGTCGAAGCCCCTCGAAGAGGGAACGTTCGGCACGTATACCGTCAAGTACGCGACCTTCTCCTTGAAGCGGATGGGGGCGACGCTGTGCCTCATAGCGAGCCACGATAGTTTCATCTTTGGCGTCTAGAAAGAGCATCGAGAAATCAACGTCAGATTTGCGAAGAGTTTCAATAGCCGCTGGTAAGTCGTCGAAAACCGCGCGGGCTCGTACGTCAATCCCCAGTGCAACCTTCGGAACTTTGGCGCCGTCCTGCGTAACGAGTTCCGCGATCGATTCCAGCATTTGTGGCGGAATATTATCAATCACATACCAGCCCTCATCCTCAAGGACATTAGCAACAGTGCTACGACCTGCGCCTGAAATACCGGTAATTACCAATATCTGGGGTTTTTGCGATTTATTTAGCAATTCGTCACTCATTATGCAGTTTCTCCTTTGATACGAATTGTCTTTAGTTCTCCATCATACTAGACAACCCCTTATGGCGGACGGCTATCTGTGCATAAATACCCGGGGTGCTGCCTCAGGCAGTTTCCTTTTGGTTGAGGTGGTCATGCACTTTTTGCGCGAGCGCAGGCCCCACGCCTGAAACCTGTTGGAGTTCTTTAATCGAGGCATTCCGTACTTTAGCAACCGACCCAAAATGTTTAATAAGCGCTGCACGCTTGACACTGCCTAAGCCGGGCACAGAGTCCAAAGCAGAAGCCACCATAGCTTTACCTCGTTTTGCGCGGTGGAAGCTAATAGCAAAACGGTGTGCCTCATCGCGAATACGCTGCACAAGGTATAGCGCTTCAGAGGTACGGGGCAGAATCACTGGGAAATCATCGTCGGGTAACCACAGCTCTTCGAGGCGCTTTGCGATACCTACCACGTAGATATCCTCAATACCGAGGTCACTCAAGGCGGACTGAGCGGCTGCAACTTGAGGTGGGCCGCCATCAACTAAGACCAGATTCGGCGGATACGCAAATTTAGCTGGTTCTTGTACCGACTCATCAGCCATAACTTCTCCCGAGGACAAAGGTGTTTCCGCACGTCGCTGCTGCTCGGTGAGATAACGTTTAAATCGCCTGGTGATGACGTCATACATACTGGCGGTGTCGTCACGAGCAGCATCCCCTGTGATCGAGAATTTACGGTAGGCACTTTTGGTGGGCATGCCGTCTTCAAAGACCACCATAGAGGCCACCACATTAGTACCTTGCACATGGGAAATATCGTAGCATTCGATGCGCATAAGCGGATCCGGAAGCTCTAAGGCTTCTTGGAGTTCCACGAGCGACGCTGAACGGGTGGTAATATCCCCAGCACGACGGCTCTTGTGCAGGGTCAGGGAATGTTGGGCGTTCTCGGCGACCGTTTTCATCAGTGCCGCTTTATCGCCGCGCTGCGGTACTGCAATATCGACTTTGGCACCACGCACACCTGAGAGCCATTCCTGAAGCTGCTGGGTATTCTCCGGCATAGTAGGAACTAAAATCTGTCGAGGGATCTCATGTTGTGTAGCGTCTAACCCGGAATCTTCGTCGAAAGCTGCAGCGCTAGCAATATTTGCCGCCATTTCACCATAAACCTGAACGAGAAGCTGCTCTATCAGCTCGGTTTCGCCACCATCGTTAACCTTCTCAACAATCCAGCCACGTTGGCCTCGAATACGCCCACCGCGCACGAAGAACACCTGCACTGATGCCTCTAACTCGTCCTGAGCAAAGGCGAAAAGATCAGCATCAACAGAGTCCGATAAAACCACGGCGTTACGTTCAAATGCCTTTGTTAACGCGGTAATATCGTCACGTAATACAGCTGCACGTTCGAAGTCCATATCGGCTGCAGCTTTTTTCATACGTCGGGTAAGCTGGGTAATAAATTTTTCGGCACCCCCTGCCATGAAACGGCACAACCCATCCGCTAGTTCACGGTGTTCTTCGGGGCTCACACGCCCTACACACGGTGCTGCGCATTTATCGATATACCCTAAAAGACACGGGCGTCCCGAAGCCTCGGCACGTTTAAAGACTCCTTCCGAGCAGGTACGCACCGGGAATACGCGCAGAAGCGCATCTAAAGTTTCACGAATAGCCCACACTTGTGAGTAAGGACCAAAGTACCGCACACCTTTTTTACGATCACCGCGCATGACCTGCGCTCGCGGGAATTTATCACGCATTGTGACTGCAAGGTAGGGATAAGATTTATCGTCGCGGAACGCTATGTTAAAGCGGGGTTTGTATTCTTTGATCCAGGTGTATTCAAGCTGTAGAGATTCTAGCTCGCTGCCAACCACCGTCCATTCCACGCTGGCGGCAGTATGCACCATAGCGTAGGTTTTCGGGCTCAGCCGTTCTGGGGCTACGAAATAGCTGCTCAGTCGGTTGCGCAGGTTTTTCGCTTTACCTACGTATATAACTCTGCCGTGGGGATCACGAAAACGGTATACACCGGGATGCGTTGGAATATCGCCGGAGGCTGGGCGATAGCTTTGGGGGTCTGCCACGAACGCTCCTCACGGTGTAGTACTGAAAAATAACCACGCATCCATAATCAGGATGCGCGGTTAAGTGTACTCGTTTTTAGACTGGCAAGCGCTACCCTGCGTCACGCTCGGCGGAGGGCGAAACGTTGTATTCGTCCTTCCGGGCTTGGCCCGAGAGCTGAGCGATAGCATCCATGATGTGGTCGGTGGTCTGACGGCGCTGTTTACCGGTCATTTTCTCGCCGGTCTTCTCAAAATGCATGGGTTCCCCCACGCGGATGGTAAACCGGTGAGGGTAAATCATATTTGAGCCGGGCTTCTGCAGACGTTCGGTTCCGATAAGACCCACAGGAACTACTGGTGCTCCAGTCATATGGGCTAGCCAGGCTACACCAATTTTGCCGCGGTATAAAAACCCGTCACGAGATCGTGTACCTTCAGGGTAGATACCGAAGACTTTACCCTCTTCAAGTTTTTCAAGAGCTAGATCGAGTGCTTTAAGGGATTCCGAACGGTCGGAGCGGTTCACGGGGATAATGTCTACGGCCTCAAAAAAAGCCTTCATGGCTTTGCCTCGAATACCCGGTGTATTTACGTACTCCGCCTTCGCGAGGAATGCTACTCGGCGGGGCATCATAGCGGAGATAATAATGGAGTCGAGGAAGGATAAATGGTTAGATGCCACAATTACGGGCCCCTTCTTTGGGAAATGCTCAAGCCCGGTCACCCGTGCCCTGAATACAGTGCGCAGTAGCCCCGTTACTACTTTTTGCCCTGCCTTGTACGCCAGCATGTCCGAACTCCTTATGGTTCTGGTGGTTTTCTCCGTTCTTTATTATTCCATACGGATTTTATAGGCTTGACGCTTGTAGTAACTTTCTCGGGATCAGCAAAGATATTATGAAAACCTATGGAGTGTTTTCTTTACTTTCTTATTATTTCAAGCAGATGCATATTCTTACGGAACCCCACCAGAATTAGAGTACAAAAATCTTGCTTAATTCTTAGGTAAGTCTCACCTAAACATAAAACTGAGGCACTAAATTATATCAAAATAATACACAACATGAGAACTATTCTTACTTTATCTGTGTAATTTCTTTCATAATAATGACACCGTGTCTGTAAACTTTCTAAATTCGTATTCGTAATGCAAGAATAAAACTAAGTGCCCCTGTGGGTTTCCTAATTATGGGGATGCTTACCGCGAGCACTAACAAAAATCAATCCACGCACACTGGAGACACATCAAAATGGCTAAGAAAACCGTAACGCGCGGGGAGATCGCCAAGATCACCCGCCGCACGGATGCAGTCGGTGCCTACGCTGGAAAAGGCTGGGTACAGGCTGTAGCGTTTGTGATGCTCTTGGGCTTTACCATCATGGCCGTCTTGGCGATGCGCACCTACGCGCTCTCTATGCCGCTCCCAGATAAGATCGTCGGCAATGACGGTAAAGTTATCGCAACTGCTGAGCAGATTCAGCATGGTCAGGAGCTCTATCAGAGCCGCGGTTTGCAGCAGTACGGCTCCGTTCTGGGTCACGGTGCGTACATCGGTCCGGACTTCACCGCAGAATACCTGCGCAAGACCACCGATGCCGCCGTTGATAAATACCGCTCAGAAGGCAAGCAAGAACCGCGCGAAATCGTTAAAAACGAGTGGCGTCACGAGAATAAATACGACGAATCCAGCAAAACCCTTACCTGGACCGAAGGACAGACCAAGGGTTTCAGCTTGATGACAGACCACTACAAGGACACCCTTACCCGTGGTGATACTTCCTTAGGTCTTTTCCCTAACGCTATTAAGAGCGACGAAGAACTGCACGATTTGACAGCATTCTTTGGGTGGACGGCGTGGGCGTCGGCCGCCGAGCGTCCTAACCAGGATTACACCTACACCAATAACTGGCCCGCAGAACCAAACGTTGATAATAAACCTACTGCAGACCTCATGGTTTGGTCGGCTCTATCGCTCATCGCCCTCATTGGCGGTACCGGCTTGTTGTTTGCCATATATGGTCGTTGGTCGCGCACCATCGGTTGGCACGGCGAAGAAGCCCCAGTCCTTGACTTCCGGCAGCCGGATGAAGTTAAGCTCACCCCCTCCCAGAAGGCAGCTGGACTCTTCTTCATCACGATTATTGTTCTATTCCTCCTGCAAGCCTTGGTGGGCGCTCTCACCGAGCACTATCGCGTTGAAATAGACGGGTTCTTCGGTATCAATATGGGTGAGCTACTGCCCTACACCGTGTCTCGAACGTGGCACGTACAGCTCTCCCTCTTCTGGACGGCTGCGGCGTTCCTAGCTGGTGGTATCTTCATTGCCCCGCTTATTACCCGCAAAGAGCCGAAGAAGCAAGGTCTGCTCACCGTCATCCTCTTCGTGGCCGTGGTTATTGTGGTGCTCGGTTCGCTCCTCAACGAATGGTTCTCGCAAAAGGGCTGGATACCCGAGAACACTATCTTTGCGCAGCAGTGGGAGTACCTTGATCTGCCGCGTTTCTTCCAGATTCTGCTCACCGCTGGTATGTTCATCTGGATTGTCATTGTTTGGCGTACCCTTAGCTCACGCCTCAAGAGCGGGAAGAAAACCTCCATGCCTTGGTTGTTCCTCTTCTCAGGTCTGGCAATTCCGATGTTCTACGCCGTGGGTATGCTCGCTGGTCAGCGCACCCATTTCTCAGTCGCCGAGTTCTGGCGCTTCTGGGTGGTGCACCTGTGGGTTGAAGACTTCCTCGAACTCTTCACCACTGTGATGGTGGCTTACGTCTTCGTACTCTTGGGTGTGGTGCGCGAGCGCATCGCTATCTCCATCATCATGATGGATGCAGTGCTCTACTCCGCCGGTGGTGTGGTTGGTACTATGCACCACACCTACTTCGCTGGTACTCCTTCGGAACAGATGGCATTCGGTGCGTTCTTCTCGGCAGCAGAGGTTATTCCGTTGACCTTCCTGACTGTTGAGGCGTGGGGCTTCATGCAGTTGGGGGCTCGCCAGTACTCCAACCGCACCAAGCCGTTCCCGCATCGTTGGGCTGTGATGTTCCTTATTGCTGTAGGCTTCTGGAACTTCTTGGGCGCAGGTGTCTTCGGCTTCCTAATCAACCTGCCGGTTGTTTCGTACTACGAAATCGGCACCGCACTCACCGCAAACCACGCGCACGGCTCTATGATGGGCGTGTACGGTATGTTGGCACTGGCCTTCGCGGTGTTCGCGTTGCGTTACCTGATTCCTGAGAATAAATGGCCTGAGAAGGGGCTGAAGTTCTCATTCTGGGCCTTGAACATCGGCCTGATCTGGATGGTCTTCATTTCGCTTCTGCCGCTGGGTGTCGCTCAGTTGTATAAGTCTGTGGGTGAAGGCTACTACGAGGCCCGTTCCTTCGCGTTTATTCACGATGGTTCAACTGTGATTATGGATTGGATACGCTTACCGGGCGACGTGATCTTCTTGGCTGGTATCATGCCGCTGCTCAAACTCGCATGGTTGGGTATAACTTCGTACTTCTCACAGAAGAACAAGGAAACCGTTCTGGAGCTCCCCGAGCCGCCGCTATACGAGTTGGTGGATGACGAGCGTATTGCCGAGTTTGCGGGTGCTAAGGCTGCTGACGAGCTTCCCGAACAGACCAGTCCGTACCGTAGCGATCGTCGAGGCTGACTATCATGCCTGAGCAAATTGCCGGAGTATCCCTGATGGTGTGGCTATCCAGCGTTTATGCGCTGGGGCTAGTCGCCGTCGGGTGGGGCTTCGATATTCTTGCTAAGCGCACAAGCCAACGTTTCGTGGCATCCCGGACTTTCGGGTTCACCTACCACGAGAGTAACGATGCGTGGCTCTGCCCCGAGGATCAGTGGCTATGGCCGGTAGCGTTTGATACGGATAATCGTGTGATGCGCTACCGCGCCAAGCCGAGCGTGTGCAATACCTGTCCTATTAAGGACACTTGCACCGTCTCGTCTAATGGGCGTGAACTTACGCGTGAGGTTGATGAGTGGCCTTACTCGGAGTCGGGTAAGTTCCATCGCGGTCTTGCCGTGACGGTTGCGCTTTTCGGTCCTATTATCGTGGGTGCTACGGCTCTGGCCTGGCATGCTCCCTTGGCTGGTGGAAGCCGCCGTTATTGTGGCTTGCCTGTCACTCACCTATCCCCTAGCCATCAAGCTCATCAAATCGCCTGAGAACTTTGTGGCAGATCCTAAACATATTCCTGGGTCTACTGCGGATGAATCGGTGGCGGTTAAGATGGATAGGTTTGCCGCTAAGTGGGGCGGTATTGGCAATGAGCGTAAGCGCCGCACCGACGATGCTCGTAAGCAGATAATCTCTGCTGCAACTTTGCCTGTGCGTTCTTCGCAGATTGATCCTGATCGTCCGGCGTGGAGCGGCGAGGGGACTTCTACCCCACGTCTGCATAAAACTACCGCAGAGGTTATTCAGGAGCAGAATCTCGAAGAAGTCTCTCGTTAGTGTGAGGATGCGCGCCCCGGTTTCTAAGGTACCGTCGTTGATGAATCGGTAACCTAGAGATCGGGGTGCGTATTGTCACCGCATCTAGATTTTTTTCTCAGCACGCATCTACACAGGTCATTCCTACTGACCGTTACCAACATATTTTTAGAGGACATGATGGATTCTCTTACCGTTCTTTCGATTGTTATTCCGATTCTTGTAATCGTCGCTTTTCTGATTATTCGTACCCTTCGGGTCATCCCTGAATATCAGCGCGGTATTTCTTTCCGCTTCGGTCATCTGCGTTCCGAGCTGAAACCTGGTATTAACCTGGTGGTTCCGCTCATCGATTCTCTGCAGCGCGTGGACATGCGTGTGATTACGCTGACCATTCCCCCGCAGGAAGTTATCACAAAAGATAACGTTCCTGCGCGCGTGAACGCGGTAGTACTTTTCCGTGTGATTAGTGCAAAAGACGCCGTACTTGAGGTCGAAAACTACCCGATCGCTACTTCTCAGATCGCTCAGACTACACTACGTTCACTGCTGGGGCGTGTGGATCTTGATACTTTGCTGGCGCATCGTGATGATTTGAATGCGGATTTGCAGAGCATTATTGATTCACGCACCCGCCCGTGGGGTATTAAAGTCG
>ERZ773267.1917-NODE-1917-length-11037-cov-10.153706_pt1 | contig 11037 bp, 13 predicted proteins | sample MGYA00511959_ERZ773267 | MGnify/ENA primary metagenome ERZ773267 (study PRJEB29015, sample SAMEA2738165) | human oral metagenome | biome: human oral; feature: human-associated habitat; material: saliva | place: China | collected 2240 ... | reverse complement strand
AGAATATAAAAAGTTTTATTTTATTTGTCATTTTCATTATTATCAAGATTTAAATTATTCAATTCTCTTAACGTTTTTAGGAGTTCTCCAATTTTATTTTCGTATTTTTCTATTAATGCTTGTTTACATTCAATATCATCTACTAATTCGTTATATTCTTGTATCAGTTTGTTATATTGTTTTTCTTCTTTTATAAGAATAAAAAAGATAGTTCCCACATACATTATAACTACAAAAATTACTCATAATACATCCATCATAATACATTCTTAATAAATAAATCTATAGGTATCCTCATTAACCTTTCTTATGTCCTTATATATTTTTTTAAAAATTCTCCTAAAATAAATAATTTCCATATCTAATATCGTTAGTAAGGATCAATCCTTACGTTCAATTTTTATAAATCTCATTTTTTTCATTCAAAAGATAAAATTAATTCTTTATCATTCATTTTCTTTTACTAGGCTTAAACAAAATAAAAGCCAAAAGTAATCCTATAATAAAAACGACCACCATTAACTTTTATCATTTAAAGATTTAAAAAATGCATATTCAAGAGCCTTTAATATAATAAGAACTCCAGCAATAATACTAATAATATTTGAAATCCCATAAATTCCATATTGATTAATTTCCATTGACATTAATTTTACAAAGATAAAAGAAAATGCACACAAACATAGAAACAGCTAAAATAGGCAAAAGTTGAAAACAAATATAAACTATATTCCAAAGGACAAGCCTAAAATTTAAATCATAAAATTCTATCATTTCTTTCTAAATATAAATGTAAAAATCAGTCAAAAAAGAAGACTAGATCCAAACAAAATAAGTAAATAAGTACTAAATAATTTTGCTGGAAAATTTATAGGAAGTTGTCTATTAAATTCACTCACTGCTGAATTTAGATAAGTTTTTGCAAACTCTAATCCTTTTCCTTTATAGTTATACATTATTTATTTCTAAAAAGTAAAGACAACACCCCTACTCAAATTGAGACTAAAAGAACAGTGCCACCAAAACCACTTAAAACATCTTTAACCCAATTCAAAATATAAATTAAATTCTGATCCATTATTTTTTAGGAATTAAGAAATAAAGAAGGAATTGTTTATAATAATATGCAAATAATCATAAGCAGATCATTCAAGCCATAACCGCAAAAAATCAAAAGAATAAATTATTAACATTAGTAAAGCTTTCTTCTGACATCGAATAATCAGGTTTTGCGATCTCTGTAATTATTGTAGATCAAGAATTTGTTTCAGCTTTAAGTCATCTAGGTAAACGAATACTTGAAGCTATAGGAACATTATAAATCTGATCTCAATTAATATAAGAAATATCAAATCAACTATTTAAACTTGAACCTGAATAATCCATCCCTTGTCATATTCATGCTGACATCATTATATTTTGATTGGCTTCAAGTGAATTTATTCTTGACAATATTCCATCAAGTTTTGACTCAAGTAATGTATCCATCACACTTATCTTTTAATGAAGTAAAAAAAGATTTTTTTTCTGTGTTTTTTATTTCTATATCTTCAATGAATTTTTCATATTTTAATTTTTGAACATTTAAGTCAGGGTATCAACATATATGATAAGTATTATATTCTTCTAAAAGTATTTTACGGTATCCAGGAGAAAGAAGCTCAAATAACTCAAGGAAAGTTGTCAAAGGTCGAAAGAATTCACTAGATATAAGAGTATCTTCTTTGTAAGTGGTAGTATCTCAATCATTCGTAAATTTAGTTGTCGTATCAGTCTCTATATCTGCTACATCTCCTTTATTGAGATATATCCTTTTTTTAACAAATTCGAGTAGTCCCCAATTTACATAATTATACTCTTCAACATAATCACTTAATCTACGAACATAAATATCAATTTGTGTAAGTCTTTGAGTAATAAAAACAACTCTGATTTTTCTTTTTCTGCACTGTGTAAATATTGTTTTTAATTGATTTAAGATGCTCGCTTTCGTCAGACTTTCACGAGCTCACAAATAAAGGTGAGCTTCATCGACAATCAGAATTATATCTTTTTTATTTTCTCTATTGTTATAAAAATTTTCTACATCTGCATTTGTCTCAATTGAGTATCTTCCTAAAACATCAAATACATTTAATAAATCTTCAGTAGTACTGTAGTAATGATCAACAACAGAATAAGGAACATTTGCTATAATGTAGGTTTTGTTAGGATCTACCTTAAAGAGCTCTAAAAAGGTTCAAAAGGTTTTTCAACTTCCAAAATTTCACATAACGCACGAGAGTCAATATTGCATATTTCTTCAGGACTAAATAAAAGTAATTTGATTTTTTGAAGATTGTGGTAGTCTTTTTCTCTTTGAAATTTTCTAATTGCATATTTTACCCATTCAAAAAGACTATTTTCTTTCTCCATTTCATATCTTTTTTTGTGAGAATTTGTATTATCTGCTATTGTAAATCAGAAATCTATAAATCCTCTTATATCATCAATTTTTATATATCTTTCATAGCTATCTAATCAGTCAGAATTGACTTGAAGCTCATATCTCATTATCTCAGAATAGCCGAAATACTCAGGATAAAGCCAGCTAGTACCTCTTGCTATAATTTCTTTTTTCTTATCATAGTATCTAATGAAACGAGCTGATTGCCCTTTACGACCGAAAACCAAATATTCAACATTGTTTTCTTTCTCAACTTTTCATTTTATACTTGTTTTCAATGTGTTTTTCTTATTAAATCCATATTTTGCACAATCTACAGTATAATCAACACGTGTAAGTTTGATTTCATTCATACCAAAGTAGCTTTTAAAAATTAGTTCTATATTAGCCCATAAATTATCTTCACGGATAATTTTTAACCCTTTTCAATATAGATCAACCTTTAATACTACATCTCATCATATTTGAATTTCCCAAATTCTAAAGAGGCGTACACTCATACCCATATATGAATAACTACCGAAAGCCTGAAATGTAGAAGATCATTCATTTTTTTCTATACTGATTTTCCCAGCATAGAAAGATGGAGCATTATCACTAGCAAATAAGCATAAAGTTTTTCTTCTGTTCCACTTTCAATAAAAAGCTAAATAATCTATGAAATCACATAAAACTTTATCTTTTTTTGTAAACTTAATATATTTTCATATTTTATTATTTGGTGAAATATATGTTTTTGGCTTATAGTTCCTCATTTTTACACTAAATATAAGATATAAAATTTGGGCCTCAAATTTGCTCAACTTTGCCCCATATAAAGATAAGTGCAAAACTATAGATAAGCCTATTTTTTTAATATACTGGGGTGCCGACTATTACTAGGGTCGGCACCCCAAATTATTATTCATCTATTTCTGAAGCTACTCCAATCTCTTCTGTAATCACTACATAAAGACCTTTTAACCCTAAATTATAATCCTTTGGATCATATACATTTTCAAATAAATCAAAGAATTCTTCTTTGGAAAGATAAAAATCTCTAGATCATCTTACAGGATATTTACTTTGTAAAATCGCAGTAATTCCATATTTTTCTTGTCCTGTTTTTTTATCTTTAAAATTGTAAGCACCAATAATTGAATAATACTTTTTCATAATAAATCTCATAAAATAATAAAATACAAAAGGAGTTTTTACCCTAGAAAAACTCCAAAAAAGCTATCTAACTCTCAAAGCACCTCTAATATACTTAGCGATGAATCTAAAGAATCCAACGAGAACTACAATTCCAATAGTTCCAATAAGGATTGCTGGGATCCAACCACCAAGAGAAGCCACCAAACCAGATACCTGAGTTGTAAGTGCTGTAGTAAACGCTTCAGGTACTGCAATTCCACTAGCAGTCATACTCTATATAGTGTAAGAAATAAAAGTCAGATATTTTAAAAAAGAAGAAATGGTTGATATTTCTTCTATATGTTATATAAGTTGTAATCTTATAGATCTTTAATTTTATTCAGGTTTTTTTCTTTTATTGGTAAAAGATAGGTGATACACTATTGATCATTTTCTACGAAGAAATTTTTTCATAATCAGCAAGTGAAATCTGTGTCTCAAGCTTGCTACAGTCAAATGAACTACAGTAACTCGGGGTAAGGAGTTTCATCAGATCTCCAGGAGTAAAAAGGGATTTCTCTGCGTTTAGACCTGCAGCTTCAAATCACTCAAAAATAAGCTCACTACAGTAAAAAAGATCACTTTTATTTTCCAGCATCGGAATAGTTCCTTTTTCTCCGCTTTTTCTTCCTCATGAGAGGGCATCATAAGCCATTCCGGCAGTATCATATTTTGCTCAAAGTTTGCTTTGTGCAAAGGCTACAGCCTTTTCTCCGTATCATTCAGGAGGATTGAGCATCATAACATCGATCATAGTATTGTCTCTGGCAAAATAGTCTGTGAGTTTTTCTTCATTTACTCCTTTTGAGTTGGCATGAGTAATATAGATTGTTCCATCAGAATCAACCTTTGAAATCATGACCGCATGCTGAAATCAGGATCCGCTCGTAGATTGGGTTAATGGATGTAAGACAGACTTTTTCATCATGGTATTTAATTCTCCATTTCCTTTTCCTTGTGCTCAGACATTAAACAGCAAAACCTTCCCAACTGCCTTATCTTTAGGTGTAAGGAGTTGATATTTGAGTTTATCATAGGGACTTGGAGCAGGGAGTTGACGCTCTAAACATTGATTTTCTAGTGCTTTATCCTTGCAGAGCGACATCAAAAAAGTTTTGTCTGTGAGATCACTCAAAGAAGAATTCTGATTTTTGATATCTTGTTCAAATTGGGAAATAAGTTCTTGTAATTCTGTTGTGCTTTTTTCAGAGAGGTTGAGTTTTTGAATTTCTGATTCAAGGTGTTTAAATCCAGATTTCGCAGAAAGAGAAAATCCTTTGAAAAGTCCTTGTATAAGCTCAAGAAAGGCTTGGACATATTCCTTTTTTTGGAGTTTCTCTCCTATAGAATGGAGAAAATCAGCATCTTTTTTGTAAAAATCTTCATCTTGTTGAATCTTTGAGATGATTTCAGTTGCGAGATTTCAGAGCTGTGTTTTAGTTTCTGCGGTAATTTCTTTTTCAGGAGTTGACCTATTTGGAGCTATTTGATTTTTAAGATCTCAAAGTTCTTGTTTAATATTTTCTGTAACTTTCGCACTCTCTTTTTCACTATCCGAACTTGTTAGCTCTTTTTGAGATCATTCTGGAGAACTATTTTTTTTAACTTCTGCCATGATAGAAAAGATGAAACGATAAAATAATTAGTTTCAATTATAGTAAAATTTGGAAATCAGGCAAGTTTTAGTTAATGTTTATGTTAGTTATTCAATTTGTTTCTTACTTTTGCTACTCAAATCCATATTTTAAAGGGCAGCCTGGAATACAAAATATCCAGCTTTTTTGTCAGCAAAGAAGATCAAAAAATATCGCTTTGCGCTATATAGTTTTATAAAAAATTTAAAATCTGATTCAAAAGGGAGTCCTACTCTCTAGAGTCAGATTTTTTGTAATAATTTATTTTTTAGGTAAAATAAAAAAAATCAATGTAAACACAAATATTCACCTACAAATAACTCTTATGAAAGGGAAAAAGACCAGGTTTATATCCGCAAGATATAGCTCCTACAAGTATCCAAAACTCGAAAGTGATCCCGAGTTTGCTCACAGATTAGGAGTAGAGGTACAAACCTCTTTATTCTTCTCTGAGATTGTAGAGGATTTTGATCTGCATATCTCACCTAATGCAATACGAGGAAGAATCGACATCATTGAATGGAGAATCTTCAAATATTTACCCAGCTATACTCCAGACTCTTATTTCCATATGAGAGAGGAAAATAACTTTGCATACGGCCTCAATGGTGGGAATGCATATCAGTTAAAGCCAGAGTTGTATAAGCTTTTATCTACTTTAGATACTCAGCTTCGTTGGATAAAGCTTTGTCCAGCTCCGAGATCTTTCAAAGATCGCTGGATTTCAGAGCTCAATGAGGCGCTTAAGCAGATCGTTGATCTAGCAAAACAGTATCGAGACGCTACCTTATAGATCCCTTAATTACAAAAGACTCAAGGAGTTCCTTGGGTCTTTTTTCTTGCTTTTGACTCTTAAATCCATACTATAAAAGGCAAACTGGAATGCAGATTATCCAGCTTTTTGTTAGCAAAAAAGATCAAAGAATATCGCTTTGCCTTGTTCGATTTTGTAAACAAAATTAAAAATCTGACTTTTGTTGCTTTTTTTAACCTTATTATCTCAATAGTATGTTAGATAAATATCAAACTTCGTCTCTAGAATCTCGCTGGGCAAAGACTTGGGAAGAAAAGGGCTATTTTTGAGCTACTCTTGATCCCCAAAAGCCTAATTATAGTATTGTAGTTCCTCCACCAAATGTGACAGGAATTTTGCACATGGGGCATGTCCTCGATGCGAGTATTCAGGATGTCTTGATCAGACGAAAGAGAATGTCTGGATATAATACGCTTTGGCAACCAGGGACTGACCATGCAGGTATCGCAACCCAAAATAAAGTGGAAAGAGCTCTTGCAGAAGAAGGGAAGAGAAAAGAAGACATAGGAAGAGATGCTTTCGTTGCAAAAACTCGAGAGCGAAAAGAAAAATACGGAGGAATTATTACTACTCAGCAAAGAAAACTCGGTGCCTCACTCGACTGGGAAAGAGAGAGATTTACTATGGATGAGGGACTTTCAGAAGCTGTGAAAAAGCACTTTGTAGACCTCTACAATGATGGACTCATCTATCAAGGAGAATATATGGTCAATCGATGTCCTCGCTGTGGAACTGCTCTTGCTGATGATGAAGTAGAGATGCTCGATAAGGAGTGAAATTTCCGAGAAATCAAATATCCGATTGTCTGAACTGATGAGAGTCTCATTCTTGCTACAACAAGACCTGAAACTCTGCTTGGAGATACTGGAGTTGCAGTTCATCCGGATGATAGCAGATATCAGCATCTCATCGGCAAAAAGGTTATCGTCCCTTTGACAGGAAGAGAAGTGCCTATCGTAGCCGATAGCTATGTGGAAATGGACTTTGGAACTGGAGTGGTAAAAATGACTCCAGCTCACGATCCCAACGATTTTGAAGTAGGGAAAAGAACCTGACTTGATCTTTTGGTGATCCTGACTCCAGATGCTAAAATCAATGAAAACGGAGGAAAATATGCTGGGCTAGATCGTTTTGAAGCGAGAAAGCAGATTGTAGCTGATCTAGAAGCACAAGGGTACCTAGTAAAAGTAAGAAAACACAATCACGCAGTAGGACACTGCTATAGATGTAATACTGTGATTGAACCAAGAGTTTCTCGCCAATGGTTTGTAAAAATGGCTCCTCTTGCAGCTCCTGCTCTAGAAGCGGTAAAATCAGGAAAAATCACCATTCAACCAAAAAGATGGGAGAAAGTATATTACAACTGGCTAGAGAATATCAGAGACTGGTGTATCTCTAGGCAAATCCGATGGGGACACAGAATCCCAGCTTGGTACGGACCTGATCAAAAGGTTTTCGTGGCAAAGAGTGAAACTGAGGCAAAGGATCAGGCTTTAGCCTTTTATGGACATGAAGTTGAGTTGACTCAAGAAACTGATGTGCTCGATACTTGGTTTTCATCTGCGCTTTGGCCGTTCTCTACTATGGGTTGGCCTGAAAAAACAGAACTTTTGGAGCGTTTTTATCCAACTTCTACCCTCGTAACTGGAGCTGATATTATCTTTTTCCGAGTAGCGAGAATGGTGATGATGGGAATCTATCAGATGAAGGAAGTTCCATTTCACGATGTGCTTTTCCATGGAATCGTGAGAGATGATCTCGGTCGTAAAATGTCTAAATCTCTAGGAAACTCCCCTGACCCACTCAAACTTATTGATGAATATGGAGCTGATGCGATCAGATTTACTATGATTTACAATACTTCTGCTGGGCAAGATGTTCATTTCAGCGAAAAATTGCTTGAAATGGGAAGAAACTTTGCCAACAAAGTACGAAATGCAACCAACTTTGTACTCATGAACCTAGAAGGTTTTGATGCTAAAAAAGTAAATAAAGCTGACCTTGATTTTGAACTCGTAGATCAGTGGATTTATTCAAGGCTTCATGAAACTATTGATCAAGTCAATAAAAACCTAGATACCTACACCCTTGATGAAGCTGCAAAAGCTGTGTATGAGTTTATCAGAGGAGATTTCTGTGATTGGTATGTAGAGATGGCAAAAGTACGCCTCTATGCTAATGAAGACCTCAGATCCAAAACTACCGCTCAACGAGTACTGAGAGATGTACTTGAAAGTGCTCTCAAGCTCTTGCATCCATTTATGCCGTTTATCACTGAGGAACTTTGGCAGCATATCAAGCTTGAGGGAAAGACTATTATGCTTGCAGACTTTCCAAAAGCAGATCAAACCCTCATTTCTTCAGAAGTAGATGGTGCAATGAGCTATATCCAAGAAGTAATCACTGCACTGAGAAATATCAGAGCAGAAGCAGGAGTTGCTCCATCAAAAGAAGTCTCTGCTCTCATCAAAACTGCATCTGAGTCAGAATTATCTATCCTTTCAGACAACAAAGCCTTTTTGATGAAGCTTGCAAAGCTCTCTTCTCTTGAATTTGGAAAAGAGCTTCAAAAGCCTGATCTCTCTGGATTTAGAGTTGTTGGACAGTCTGAAATCATCGTTCCATTGCTTGGACTCTTGGATATTGAAGCTGAAAGCAAAAAAATCCTCGATCAAATTGCAAAACTTGAACGAGGACTTACAAATACCAATGCAAAACTTAGTAATGAAACTTTCGTATCCAAGGCACCAGCTGCGGTTATTGAAAGAGAAAAAGCAAATCTTGCTGATTATCAACAAAAAATTGAGAAACTTCAAGCAAATCTTGCTTTGCTCAAAGGAAGTAAATAATAAAAAGAGAGTCTTAAGAAAAGGCTCTTTTTTTTGTTAGCAACTTGTTTGAATATAGGATAAAAATTCCTCAATACGATAAAAATATTTTTTGAAAAAAAGAAAAAATCTGACTCCTGAGGATATTCCCTCTTTTGAATCAGATTTTTTATTCTTTTTTAAACTTATTTTACAAGTTCATAAGTATCTTTTGCGATCATAAGTTCTTCATTTGTTGGGATTACCCAGATTTGAACTTTAGAATCTGGAGTTGTGATTGCTTTTTCTTCTCCTCTAAAGTTGTTGAGACTTTCATCAAAGTGAGCTCCGAGCCAACCAAGTTGACTAGCAATAAGTCTTCTTTGAAGCATTGAGTTTTCAAGAACTCCAGCAGTGAAAACGATTGCATCTACCCCCTGGAGCAAAGCTACATAGCTACCAATATATTTAAGGATAGCATTGGTATACATATTCATTACTGTTACTTCTCTTTCTTTTCCTTCATTATATCCAACTTCGATATCTCTGTGATCACTTGAGATTTGAGAAACTCCAAGTACTCCTGATTTTTTATTCATAATAGTATCAATCTGATCTGGAGTGAGATTTTCTTTTTTCATCATAAAAGGTACGATAGCAGGATCGATAGCTCCACATCTGGTTCCCATCATAAGCCCATCAAGAGGGGTAAATCCCATAGAAGTTTCTACAACTTGTCCATTTTTGATAGCAGTAATACTGGCACCATTTCCTACATGACAAGTGATAAGCTTAAGATCTTTTTTTCCAAGAATTTCTGAGAGCCTTTCTGATACATATCTATGTGAAGTTCCGTGTGCTCCATATCTTCTAACAGCATAGTTTTGGTACCATTCATAAGGTACTGGATAGAGAAAATGGTCTTCGGTCATTGACTGATGAAAAGACGTATCACAAACCACTACATTAGGTACTCCTGGGAGAATATGCTCACAAGCCTCAACTCCCATTACATTGGCAGGGTTGTGGAGAGGAGCTAAATCAAAGAGCTTTTTGAGTTCTTCTTTAACTTCTGGAGTTACAATTTCTGCATGCTTAAATCTCTCTCCTCCGTGAACTACTCTGTGTCCTACAGCGTTGATTTCTTCAAGAGAGGTGAGTACTCCATACTCAGGATTGACAAGGATATCAAGCACTTTATGCAAAGCTACTTCGTGATTTGCGAGGTCTCCATCAAAAGAAAATTTTTCTCCAGAAGGGAGCTTGTGGATAATTCTTCCTCCATCGATTGCGATTCTCTCAACAAGTCCAGAGCATAAAACTTCATTATTCTGCATGTCAAATAGTTGATACTTGAGAGAAGAACTCCCAGAATTAAGAACCAGAATTTTCATCTTTTTTGTAAGGCTAAAAACTAAAATACAAGTCTAGCATAACGAAATCGTTATAAAAAGCAATAAAAAAACCAAAAAGCATTTCTCTTGACTTTAATATTTTTTTTGATATAAGATTGATGTGATACAAATATTTATTTATTAACCTAATATGTTATGCAAGAAAAAACCCTTGTCATTTTGAAACCCGACTGTGTTCGCAAGGGACACATGGGGGAAGTGCTTACTCGTTTTGAGAGAGCAGGCTTTAATGTAGAAGCGATGCAGTTGATGCATGCAAGTGATGAGCAGTTAACAGCTCATTATGAAGGAGTTGGTAAGCTGTTGACTAGACTTCAAGAAGCAAAGCCTGAAAAGGCACAAGCCATCTTCAATGAAGTGATTGACTTTATGAAGTCAGGCGCTATTGTTCCTCTGGTTTTGTCTGGGGAAAATGTAGTAAACGCTACTAGAGCACTTGCTGGTGCTACACGCCCTTGGGACGCAGAAAAGGGAACAATCAGAGCAGATTTTGGATTGCGTGATCCCGATGCTCCGATCGAAAATGTGATCCATGCTTCAGCAAACGCTGAAGAAGCAGCCCAAGAAATTGCACTCTGGTTCCCTGAGATGTAATTTATTCTACCAGTTTTAAACTGGAAAAAGTCTGACTTTCGTCCTCGGGAGTCAGATTTTTCTTGATTTTCAGTTTTTTTTTGGTATAATGAAAGAGATGGGGGTGACTTTGGATTTGATAGAAGGAATCCGTAATCCTCGATAGCCATTG
>ERZ773267.1916-NODE-1916-length-11043-cov-3.217783_pt1 | contig 11043 bp, 10 predicted proteins | sample MGYA00511959_ERZ773267 | MGnify/ENA primary metagenome ERZ773267 (study PRJEB29015, sample SAMEA2738165) | human oral metagenome | biome: human oral; feature: human-associated habitat; material: saliva | place: China | collected 2240 ... | reverse complement strand
GAAGAAAAACTTTTAACTATCTTATTATCTGATGATATTAATTATTCTAATTATAAAAATATAGTAATAGAAAACAGTTTTTATACTATAAAAGGTATGGTAGAAAATATATTTGATTATTTAGGATTTAACAATAGATATAGCTTCGTAAATGAAAATATACCAGGAGGTTTTAATCCATATCAAACAGTAGCTGTTAAATTAGATAGAGTAGTAGTAGGTTACTTTGGAATGCTTCATCCTGATATTGTTAAAGATAAAATATTTGTAGCAGAACTAAATTTAACAAAGATATTTAACAATAAAGTAAGAGGTATAAAAGTAAAGGAAATATCTAAATATCCTTCTATATCAATAGATTTAGCATTTGTTGTAAATAAAGATGTTAATTATGAAGATGTTAAAAATTCTATTAAAAAAGCATGTTCTAGAGAATTAGTTAATGTAGAATTATTTGATTACTATGATGGTGAAAAAATAGAAAAAGATAAAAAACAATTAGCATTTAAACTTACATTTAATTCATTTAATAAGACTTTAGAAGATAGCTTTATTAAAGAAGAAACTGAAAAAGTAATAAATAGATTAAAAACAGATTACAATGCTTATATAAGAGATAAATAAAAATAATACACATATAAAATATGTGTATTATTTGTTTTTAATAGCTATATAGTTGACTAAAATATTACTTTAGTATAATATTTTATATGTAATTAACTTACAATTTTTATTTTGGATCTATAGCCAAATTGGTAAGGCATGGGACTGCAACTCCCCGATTTGTCGGTTCGAGTCCGGCTAGGTCCTCCATTATTAATAAATAAACTAATCTAATAATAGATTAGTTTTTTCTATTTATTAATTGTTTTTTCTTTATCTTTTGACCGTTTCTTTCACCAGTACCTAAAGTAGATATCTCAACATCGGTAGATGATTCTAACCAGTCTATATAAGTTCTTAATGTTTTATCAAAATAAAAATCTTCATAATTACCACTTAAAGCATTGTAATCATAATTTAAATGTTGAAAAAAGTTTAAATACAAACTAGAAGGGGTATTGATACGACAATTATTTTTAAGCTTTTTAATATCTAAATCAAATATTCTTCTTTCTTTTTTAGTAACAGTAGTTTCTTCAGATAAATCTTTAATCATAGTAGGGAAGTCTTTATCTTCTCTTAGTGGTAAATCAATATAAACACTTTCATATTCTTTTTCACCAATAGATTTATAAAATAATCTTTCCATTTCTAAAGCTTGATTAATATCTACATCTTTTTCAGTTATATTTTTATAATTTTCACCAAATATTTGTTTTAAATAAACTTCAGGACATCTATTTAAATCTTCTTTAATATAACTAGATATATCATCATCAGTTTTAAATATTTCAATTAGTTCTTTAGATGGATACCAACCAAATAAAGAACTAATATTAATTTGACTCCAAGTTAATTCTTCACCATTACCGTATGCTCCAGTATAAATAAATTCTTTGTTTTCAGTAATATTACTTATTCTAATTGGAAAAGGTCTAATTACCATAATAGTTTGTAATAACATCTCACTAGATATACCAGAGTCTGCAAGTAATTGAGAAGTAGATACATTTCTACTTGTTACAAATGGATAGTTACCACTGTGATTTAAATCTAAATCACATCCTTGAGCACCTTCTAAAATTACATATTCATCTTTATTATCTAAATGAGTATATAATCTTTCTTGCCATTCATCATTTTTACATACTATAGCTTCTTTATAAGTTTTAAAAAATTCTAAATGAGCTTCTGATATATTTGTTAAAACTGCTACTTCTGGATTAAATTTATCTAAATTTTCTTCGCCTGTTCCGTTACCACCAAGCACAATCTCTGATACATTGGATTGCGGGCATGCATCAATTACTACAACATCTTCATTTGGATGTGCGATGGCGTATTCTACGGATAGCGAATAAGATAAAAACGTTTTACCGACTCCACCTTTGTTGTTCCAAATAAGATATTTTTTATTTTCCATCAAGTAGTCCTTTTGAATTCGTTATGATGTATTCTATCGAATTTTTACTAAAAATACCTAAATACGATACTTAAAAATAAAGCTATCTTAATCCAATTACGTGTATATTTTAAGTAAAATTTAATAAATTAAAGCTAATTTATCTGTAATTTTAAAAATCAATAAAGTAACTGTTTCCAACATTTAGTAAAATTTTATTTCGTTTTTTTAACAAGTTCTCTAAATTTAACGCAGCCTTCCGTATATCCGTAATCGCAAGAGGTCCCGTAAATATCCATCGCTTTTTTCATATCCTGTTCGCCCTTTTCGTATCCTTGTGCGAGCATATAGCAGCCTTGCGAGTCTTTGTGGTCGCAGGCTAGCGAGTAGTATTTGCGGACTTTTTGCGGGTCTTTTGCGCCGCCGTATTCGCCGTTGTGATGAGCAGCCGCCCTATAGCACGCCTCGCCGACTCCGCCCTCGCAGGCTTTTTCATAAAGCGTCGCCGCCTTTTCGTAGTCTATCTGAGAGATTTGCCACAGTATGGTGCCCTCATACACCGCAGCTACGGCCGTGCAGCCGTCCATATCGCCCATATCGCAGGCCTTTTTATATAACGCAAAGGTCTTTTCGCCGCCGTCATCGTCGTCGTTATATGAGAGCCCCTGCTCGCCCAAACATGCCGCCATATAGCAGCCGGCGGCATTTTTATCGTCGTTGCAAGATTTTTCAAACAGTCGCGCGCCGTTTTCGAAGTCCGATTTTTTTAGATATATTTTCGTGGCTTGTTCAAAGTTCCCGCCAAAAGCCGCCGCCGCTAAGATCGCAGCCAAAATAATCTTTCTCAACGCATCCTCCTATTTGCTAAATTTTTTAGATTTGGCGCAGCCGCGACCAAGACCGTTTTCACAAGCAAGACCGTAATATTTAGCCGCCTCGGCGCTATTTTTAGGCGTTCCGTCGCCTGATTCATAGATATCGGCCGCGTTGTAGCAGCCCTCGGCCTCTCTTGCTTCGCAGGCTAGTTTATAGTATTTTAGCGCATCGGCGAATTTTGAGGCGCTATCGTGCTTTTTAGCTATCTTTAGGCAAGCTTCCCCGTCTTTGCTCTCGCATGCTTTTTCATAAAATTCGGCTGATTTTTCCGTGTCGTCCTGCTCTACGACAAAATTATCATTTGACGGCGTAGAGTCGTAAAAATCGCCCGCCGTAGAGCAAGCTTTAGCGTAGCCAAGATCGCAAGCGCTTTTATAAAGCTCAAAAACTTCGCCGTTTATTCGTGCATACTCCTCATCGTCTTTTAGGTCGTATGTTTGATATACTTTTAGCTGCGCGGCTATGTAGCAAGCGACGGCGTTTTTATCCTCGCGGCACGATTTTTCGTAGAGTTTGGGCACGTTTTTATCGCCCATATCTTGTAGGTATTTTTTTGTCGCAACCTCAAAATTAGTCTGAGCTGCCGCCACTCCAACAAGAATTAAAACAAGATAAATTTTCTTAAACATAACGGCCCTTTACTTTGTATTTTTATAAAGTTTTCTAAAATCAGCGCAAGCTCCCCTAGAGCCGTAGTCGCAAGCTAACCCGTAAAAATCCATCGCCTTCGTCTCGTCTTTTTTTACGCCATCGCCCCTTTCGTACATATCAGCTATCGCGTGGCAGCCGCTCGCGTCCTCGTACGTGCACGCGGTTTCGTAAAATTTAGACGCTTTGGCTAAATTTTGCTCGGTACCCCTGCCCTCGTCGTAGTATCCGGCCACTCTCGCGCATGCGGCGCCTACTTTGCCCTCGCAAGCTTTTTCGTGAAATTTCATCGCTTTTTTATAGTCGGTTTCCTGCCCGGCCTGTCCGTTTTCGTAGATATCGCCCAGAGATTTGCATCCATCCATATCGCCCGCATCGCAAGCTTTTGAAAACTGCTCAAAACTTTTTGCCTCGCTAGAGTTTTGCGAATAGGCGTTAATGTTTATAAAGCCTGCAGCATAGCAGCCTACGGTATTTTTCTCCTCGTAGCAAGACTTCTCAAAGAGCTTTAAGGCGTTGTCGTAGTTGTTTTGAGCTAACTCCGCGCTCGCCTCCTCGAAAGCAGGCACGGCGGCAAAAGCCGCAGACGCCAAAAAAGCGGCGTAAACGATTTTCTTTAGCATTTGTTTTCCTTAAATTTGATTATTTTTCACGAAAATTGAAATTTGACACGAACTAACGGTTAAATTTGGCAAAAAACCACATAAAAGCAAACATCAGCCCCGTAGCCTTGGTTTTGGTTTCGTCAAACATAAACTCCCGCGCCCGCTCAAGCGGCACGTAAACAGGCTCGATATTTTCACCGTCTATGCCGCCGCCTTCGCCGATTTTCATCGCGTCGTTTATCACGGCAAAAAACATCGTCTGCTTCGCTCCGCCAAAACCCAGCGCGCCGCGAGTGGATGTTATGCGCTCTACCTTGCTCACGGCAAAGCCCGTCTCCTCGGCGATCTCCTCGATGACGGTCTGCTCCTCGTTCTTGCCTTTGTCCATCAGACCCGCACAAAGCTCATATGTGTAGCCCTCGTCGCCCTTTTGCGTCAAATTTAGCTCGCGCCCTTCTTGCAGATTAAACCAAACGGCGGGGCGAAACTGCTTAACCAGCAAAAACGCGTCCTTATCCTCGTGATAAAGCAGTACCGAGACGCTATCGTGAGCCTTGATACACTCCCATCTGACGGACTTTTCGCACAGATCAAAGGAAATTTGATACGGCTTTATGTAGCGCGGGGAGGTTAAATTTTCTATTTTGATATTTTTTACAGAAGTATCCATTTTGCCAGTCCTAAAAAGCTAAAAAAGCCGACCGTGTCGGTAACGGTGGTAAGCAGCACGGCCGAGCCGACGGCAGGATCGATGTCAAATTTCTTTAAGCTTAGCGGTATCAAAGTACCGAAAAATCCGGCGAAAAACAAATTTATCAGCATCGAAGCACCGATAACTACGCCCAGCATCGGGCGGTTAAACCATAGCGCAGCGATAATGCCCATCAAAAACGCAAAGGTTAGTCCGTTTATAAGCGCGATGCCGACCTCGCGTTTTAGCGCGTTTGCGGCGTTTTTAAACTCGATTTCTCCCAGAGTTAGTCGGCGCACAGTAACCGTAAGCGCCTGCGTGCCAGTGTTTCCACCCATGGATGCTACGATTGGCATCAGTACCGCGAGCGCTACGTAGCTAGCTATCGTCTCGTCAAAAATCCCGATGATCGAGGAGCTAATAAGCGCGGTAAATAAATTTATAAGCAGCCAAACGGCTCGCGCGCGAGTGGCCTTAACCAGGCTCGTATCCTCTTCCTCAGCCTCGTCGTAGACGCCGGCTAGGTTATAAATTTGCTCCGTGGCGCTTTCTTGTATAAAGTCGTGGATGTCGTCAGTAGTGATACGACCGAGCAAATATCCCTTGCTATCGACGACCGCGATCGAGTTCATATCGTAGTTTTCGACCGTTTCTACGACCGTCTCGATAGGCTCGTTATCCACGGCTACATGGGGTTTATATTTATCTTCTTCGCTCTTTGCGATGATCTCTCTTAAAGTTTGGTTAAAGTCAAATAGTATCAGATCCTCAAGCGGCACCGCATGGAGCAAAACGCCCTTTTTATCGGTGATAAACAGCTGCGAGACGTTTTCTAGCTTACCCTCTTCCTTCTCGCGTCTTAGCCGCTCAACCGCCGTTTTTAGCTGCTCGTCGATATGCGCACTAAAAAGCTCCGTCTGCATGAACGCACCCGCTTCGTCCTCGTCGTAGCTGCGGATACGTAAAATCTCCTCCTGATCGTCCTTATCAAGGCCGTCAAAGAGCTCTTTAGCCTTTTGCTCGTCGATCTCCTCGATATACTCCAAAAGCTCGGCCGCGTCGTCGCTCTCTAGCTCCTCGATCGCCTCGATAATCTTGTCGTTTGGTAGTTGTTCGATCACGTCCTTTAGCATGTGATCTGGCATCTCGATCGCTACGTCGCCCAGGATCTCTGGGTCTAGCTTTTCGAGATATTCGCCAAAGAGCTCCTCATCGTGCTTTTTAAGCGTTTTTAGGTGCTGAGCGAGGTCGGCGGGGCTTAGCTCCTTATCGATCGTCTCGTTTAGGTGCGAGTCTAGCAGCTCTTTGGCTTCGTTTAATTGCTCGTTTTCTTCCATCATTCGCTCTTTTTGTCGCTTGACTCGGCGGTTTTGCCTTTTGATTTGGCCTTTTTATCGGCGGCGTCTTTTTGTTTTTTAGACTTATCTCTGCCGGCGTTTACGTTTTTTTTCTTTTTGGTCTCGGTTTTGGTTTCTTTATTTGTTTTGTCCTTTTTCTTATCCGTTTGTTTTGTTTTGTCTTTATTTTTAGCTGACGAATTTGACTCGGATTTTTTCGCCTCTTTGCTTGATTTTTTTGGCTCAGTTTTGCTTGTCGCCTTGTTTGCGGCTTTTGTGGAGGTCAAATTTGACTCCGATTTCGCAGATTTTGCCACGGCTAAATTTGCCGTTTCGTTCGCGTCCGTTTTGGTCCCAGAGGAGTTGCTTTCGGTCGTTGGCTTCGCGGTCAAATTTGACTCAGGCGTAGTTAAATTTGAGTCCGTCAAATTTGCATCGTCGCTACCGCTTGCGAGCTCTCTCGTCAAATTTGCTTCGGTTTTGGTCGCATTGTCTTCCTTGTTGTCGCCCTTTGTCTCTTTTGTCAAATTTATATCGGTTTTTAAAGAGCCGATGTTAGTTAAATTTTCCTCTGCTCTTTTCGTCTTCGTAGTTAAATTTAAATCTCCGCTAGAAAAGGTAGAATTTGCATCCGTCATCGTCAAATTTACGTCTGCTTTTGGCTCGGTTATAGGATGCTCCCAGTCCATCGCCGCATCAAATTTCTGCTCTTTTTCAGGGATTTCATCCTTGTTGGCATACTCTTTTATCTTGTTTTCAAACTGTTTTATATATTTTTGAAATTTAGCGCTTTCATTTAAGGCAAATACGCTTTTAGCCACCTTTATCTCGTTTTCGGGGTTTATAGCGTTACCGTTTTTATAAACGCCGAAATGCAGGTGCGAGCCCGTGCTCATGCCGGTACTGCCTACGTAAGCGATGAGTTGCCCCTGCTTTACTTTTACGCCGCTTTGTATACCCTTAGCAAAGCCGCTAGTGTGCGCATATAGCGTCTCGTAACCGCTAGTGTGACCTAGTATTACTACCTTGCCGTAGCCGCTTTTAGTACCGACGAATTTTACCGTACCCTCGCCTGCGGCCTTTATCGGAGTGCCCTTAGGAGCGCCGTAGTCCACGCCTAGATGGGCCTTATAGCGCTTTAGTATCGGATGATAGCGCTTGGGCGTAAAAGGAGAGGTGATGCGGGCGTTTGCGATCGGTCTAGTTAGCAAAAATTTATCGTTTTTCTTACCGCTTTTGTCGTAGTATTTATTTTCAAATTTATACGTAACGTATTTTTTATCGCCGATTTGTATCGACGCCCAGTGTATTTCCGGCATGCCAAACGTTCGTCCGAGCCTAGTTTTTTGCGTGTATTCCATCGCCAGCCTGTCGCCTTTTTTTAGCTTTTTAAACTCGCTTTCCGGCACTTCGCTCTTCATCGCCAGATAAAATCCGTGCGCCAAAGCCGCGCTGCCCGTAGCGTCTTGGATATCTTGCGACGGCGAAACCGTAATAGGCATACTAAGCACACGCCTATGCGTCTGATACGAAATCGAGGAAAGCTGAAAATTATACTTTCCGTCGTTGTCTTTATAAATTTGCGCTTGAAGTTCTTCATTTACGGGGATTAGCACCTGGCTTATCCCGCCTTTTTCGTCTCTTAAAATTTGATACGAGATACCCGCTTTTATCTCGCTTACAAACTCCTTATCGTCCGAATCCATATCATAATAAAGAGAAAGGGGGATGGAATTTTTCTCCAAAAAAGTTAAAAACGTATCTCCGCTAGGCCAGCTAAGCTCCTGGACGGTAGGTTGTGTAGGCGCGGCGGCGAATAAATTTACCGCCAGCAGTAAAGCTAATGAAAATTTCTTCATAAAATCCCTTGATTTAAAAGCCGTATTTTACTCGAAAATTACTTACGTTTTGCAAAACTAAGCCAGTTTCAGATATAATGAGCGCTAAAATTTCAAACTTTCAGGAGATAAATTTTGAAAAAATTTCTTTTATTTTTAGCGGCGGCTTGCCTTAGCTTTGCGGCCGAGTTTTCGATGAGAGAGTATAAAACCCCGCTAATAAGCGTAGACGAGGGCGTAGGCACGATCATAGACAACTCAGATATCGTCGTAGGCAGTAGCGGCGTCGTGATGCACAAATTTGACGGCGCTCAAAGCTCAATCATCGCTCGCGCGGTCGTCACGCAAAAAGGCGGCGGCTTTGCGAAGGTGCGATTTGAGGTATTTGACACATTAGCGCAAAAAGCCCTACCGATACCTGGCATAATGCCTAAAAGCGGCGACGAGATCATCCTAAACTACCTCTACAACCGCTCGCTCATCGTCGTACCGAACAAAGAAATTTACGCCGAAGTAACGAACGCGTTTAAAGACATCACCTTTATCCACCCCGATATCGTGGGCTCGTATCTAAGCTACGAGTATAAACCAAACCCTAGCCGCGACGACTTTCGTAAAATGTGCTCCCAAAGCGCTGCGGGGCTTATTTTCATCGCTATGAACAACGAAGCGCTTTTTGCCGACTGCCAGAGCTTTGAGCCGTTAAAACGCTTCCAAAGCGGCGCGGTCAAATACTACCAGCTACCTTTCTACACTCGCGTCAAGGATATCGATACGGTATTTTGGAAATGGGGCTCAGAGCAGATCAGCGACTTTGACCGCCACTACAAAGCTCTTTTGAAAGAGAAATGATGCACGAAAAACACGCTAAATTTTTTGTAAATTTATTAGGCGCCGATAACGCCTATTTCGACGACGCGCACAGGATCGCCTACTGCTACGACGCGACTAGAAAGCGCCATTTGCCTGACGGCGTGCTTTTCCCTAGGGACGAGCGCGACGTTAGCGAGATTTTAAAATACTGCAACGAAAATAAAATCATCATCGTGCCTAGGGGTGCTGGTAGCGGCTTTACGGGCGGAGCGCTAGCGCACGAGGGCGGCGTGGTGCTTGCATTTGAAAAGCACATGAACAAAATCCTAGAAATCGACATGCAAAACATGGTCGCAGTCGTGCAACCGGGCTGTATAAATATAAATTTACAGCGCGAAGCCGAAAAGCTAGGCCTTTTCTACCCGCCAGATCCCGCCAGCCAGGAGTACTCGACGCTAGGCGGCAACGTGAGCGAAAACGCCGGCGGCATGCGCGCGGCAAAATACGGCATCACCAAAGACTACGTCATGGCGCTGCGAGCGGTGCTACCTAACGGCGAAGTGATCCGTGCTGGCAAACGCACGATAAAAGACGTCGCTGGATACAATATCGCAGGCATCCTCATCGCCAGCGAGGGCACGCTAGCGGTAATAACCGAGATCACGCTAAAACTCATCGCAAAACCTAAATTTAGAAAAACGGCGATGGGAATTTTCCCTAGCGTAAACGCTGCGATGAACGCCGTTTACAAGACGATGGCCGCAGGCGTGACGCCCGTAGCCATGGAGTTTTTAGACGCGCTTTGCATACGCGCAATCGAGACTAAATTTAACAAAGGCCTACCGCAAGATGCGGGCGCGCTGCTCATCACCGACGTAGACGGCGACATTTCAGACGGTCTGGAGCAAGATCTTGCCACGATAGAGCGAGTGTTTAGAGAAAACGGCGCTAGCGAATTTAGACGCGCCAAAGACGAGAGCGAGCGAAACGACATCTGGTTTGCCCGCCGCAACTGCTCGCAGGCGATAAATATCTACGGAAATTTAAAACTAAACGAGGATATCACGGTGCCGCGCTCAAAGCTGCCCGAACTGCTCGAGCGCATCGGCGGCATCGCCGAAAAATACGGCGTGCAGGTACCGTGCTTTGGACACACGGGCGATGGCAACGTACACACAAACGTCATGGTCGTAGATAGAGCCGATCCTGCGCAGGTAGAGAGCGGCCACAAGGCGATCGAGGAAATTTTTAAGATCGCGGTGGAGCTTGGCGGTACGCTCAGCGGCGAGCACGGTATCGGCATCAGCAAGGCTGAGTTTATGCCGCTTGCCTTTACGGATGCCGAGATGGAGCTTTTTAGAAGTATCAAAAAGGCGTTTGATCCGAATAACATCTTAAACCCATTTAAAATGGGGCTGTAAAAAGCGTTGTCTCGTGAGCATTTTTCTTGCGCTAGGTGCTTTCTTTGAGAAATAAGTTTCGTTTTTGCTGCCGTGGCGACCTGATTAGTTAGCCTCGGTCGCAAAAACTTCAACTTCTTCTAGCGACTTCAAGCAAATTCAAATTTATTCTTTTTTATATGTCACAAATACCATTAAATTTGGTATGTTTTTCCCTATTACATAATCTGGATTGTAAGTAGCTATATTGTGTACGACTGTACCAACTGTAGCACTCGCGGCACCAGCCAATGATGCTATAAAGGTAGCCGGCCAAATTGGGTTTGGTGCTAAACTTGCCGCCAAGGCACCGCCTATCAACGCACTTCTATTTTCCATATAAACTCTACAACGCAAACTTTGTTTTTCTATTGCTCCTTCAATTTTATTAACGGTATAGCTCATATTTTTTACAGCTACCACACAAAATGACTCTTTTTTAACTATAAGTTCTTTCAATTTCTCATCTGTAAGTTCATCTGATGTAAATTTTAAAATATCCATCCTAGACACTTTTTACTCCTAATATATAAATTTGAATAGGATTTTACGACATTATTTCTAAATTCATTATAAATTTACGAATATATGTCGCAATTTGCTATTAAATTTATAAAAGCTAAACTTGCGCTATGAAATACAGCCAACAAGACAAAGCTAGAATTTTAAAGATAACCACTAGAACGCTACAAAGATGGAAGACCTCAAAACCCGAGCTTTACGCCATCATCGAGGCTGGATTTAAAATGCGTGAACTCGTGGCTGACGAAGAACAAAGCCTCTCTGAGATA
>ERZ773267.1915-NODE-1915-length-11052-cov-4.358007_pt1 | contig 11052 bp, 10 predicted proteins | sample MGYA00511959_ERZ773267 | MGnify/ENA primary metagenome ERZ773267 (study PRJEB29015, sample SAMEA2738165) | human oral metagenome | biome: human oral; feature: human-associated habitat; material: saliva | place: China | collected 2240 ... | reverse complement strand
GCAAAATACAAAAAATAGGAGTTGATAAAAAATGAGAAAATTATTAATAGCAGGATTATTACTTTTAGGAGCTGTTGCATTTGCAGGGAAATATGAAAATGAATTGACAAAAAGAATGAAAACTTTAGAAGAAAAAGCACAGGCTGGATGGGATAGTGGAGTAAGAGCTGATATGATAAATGCTTCACTAGATTTGGATACTGAATGGGAAAAAGAAATGAATAAAGTCTATGATTTGATTCTAAAAAAACTGCCAGCAAAGGAAAAAGTAAAATTTAAAGCTGAACAGCAAAAATGGATAAAGGATAGAGAAACTAAAGTTCAGAAGGCGTACGATAAATATGAGGCAGAAGAAGGACCAAGAATGGCTGGGGAACTTGCCGCTAGTGATAGATTATCAATAACAAAAGACAGAGCATTGCAATTGGCAAAAAGATACGATAAATTAAATAAATAAGAAATCCTAATAAATTTAGGGCTTGAGTAAAATAATTATAGTTTTTGAGTTCTATTTTTAATAAGTTTTACTATAAAAGGAAATAGTATAAAATTTCAGCTATTTCCTTTTTTTTTACTTAGGTCTTTTAATTCTGTTGTATGAAGCCTTACTTTTTATTGTTTTTCCAAATAAAAAAACGCCATTCATCAAATGTCTAAAAAAGAAATTTTTAAAAACATAGATTTCTTGGCGTAATTTTAAATGAATTTATTAGTCTCTAATAGTTGCTAACAATTCTCCTAATACTTCAACTGCTTGTTCAGCATCAGGCCCTTCAGCGTGAACTGTAACTTCTGAACCGTTTTTAATTCCAATTGATAATAATTTCAATAAAGATTTTCCGTTTACTTTTTTCCCTTCATTTTCAACTTCTACTTTACTTTCAAATTCTTTTGCTTTAGCAACAAATACTCCACCTGGTCTTGTATGTAATCCTGTAGGATTTGTCATAGTAACTGTTTTACTTGCCATTATTAGTCCTCCTTAAATATCATTACTTTAATTTTACAACAGTTTTTGGCATTTGTCAATAAGCAGTAAAAACATTTTTTTGATTAAAAGGAAAGATACATAATAATCTAATTTTAGAAAATATTTTTTAAAGAGATTTTTCTGTAACATTAACTAATAATGAATGAAAATTAGTATAAGTCACATTTCCAGGCTTACTATTCTTTATTTTCTTGACAAATTTTCTTTCACAGTAATCAACTGTAACTTTATCGCCTTTTTTTGCTTTAGAATATTCACAAGCGAGATTTGCGGCATAAATTAAAGCATCTTCAGGAAGTTCTTGATTATTTCGTAAAATAAGAACATGGCTTCCAGGAATATCCTTTATATGCATCCATATATCGTTTGGCTGCCCTTTAGAAAAAGATATTTCCTCATTCTCTTTATTATTTCTTCCAACAAAGATTTGAAAACCTTTATAGTCAAATGACAATAATTCACGTTTTTTTGTTTTATTCAATTTAATTTTATTTTTTATTTTATTTCCATTATCTGATAAATTCAGTTCATTTTCAATTTCTTCAATCCCAATAAAATCATTTTCCTTTTCAATGAACATTTTTATTTCTTCAAAATATTTTATTTCATCCTGAATGTCGGAAAATCTTATATTTAAGGCTGAAATAGTACGTTTTCCTTTATTATACTTATTATAATAAAAATTTAAATTATCATTTGGAGATAAAAGAGGATCAAGATTTATCGTAATTTCCTGATTATTATAAAAATCAAAAACTGTAACTTTTTTCATTCCATATTTTATCTGGTGCATATTTGCCGCCAAAATATCTCCGATATTTTTATAATTTTCAAAATTTTCATTTTTTTTCAAGTCAACTTTTATATTTTTTTCTATTTTTTTGAATTTTTTTATTTGCGAATCAACATATTTTAACAAACTTTTCTTTTTTTCACTAATGACATTGGAAGTAATTGTTGTTTTAAAATAAGCATTTAAGCCTTCATTCAAAGTTTCAAAATATTTTCTGTTATTTTTATTTTCTGGATTAGTATTTTCCTTCTGACTAAATTCTGAAAACTCATTATAAGTCAGCACTTTCTGAATTTTTCCACGATTTAATATTTCATACATTACAGGTTTGTAACTAGACAAATACTTTTCAAAAACATCGTAATCTTGTGAACACTGTACCGCAAAAGCACGCCCAGCACCTTCAATCTTTTCCAAAAAAGTTTCTGTTTCAAATGGAAAATTTTCCTTTTCCAAATAAATTGGCGAAATCTTTTTTTCCTCAAAAGGCAATGTGTATTTTGCTCCAGTCATAATAACACGGTTTCCAACATCAATCGAAGTAAAAAAAAGTGCAGACAGAATTTTATCTTTACAAGTCAGGAAAATATTACTTGCCTTTCCCATAATTTCAATAATTAACGTATACTTTTCCACATCTCCAAATTGATTTAACTTTTCAAAGTCAAAATATACAATCCTGTCAAAGCCTTCCTGTCTAATATTAATTAAAATAGAATTTTGCAGGTGCTTTTTTAATGAAAGCAGAAATTTTGACTGGAAGTCAGTATTTGGATCTTTTTCATCTTTTAAATAAAAAATAGTTGAATTATCCTTTACTTGAAAAAGCAGGTTATTTTTTCCAAAAAAGAGTGAAAATGACACTCTGTCATATTGAAAAATTTTTGTCAATTTATATCGTAATATTTTTTCCTTTATTTCCTTTACAAGAAATGAAATTCCAATTCCATCTAAATAGAGCATATTTCCCTCCTTTTTTATTTTTATATTTTTTCAGTTATTTTTTAAAGTGCATTTTTTCTAACCATGATATTTTCAGCATCCTCAACATTTAGTACCTTTTCATCTCCATCAACAATCATGTTTATTAAATATTTATCAATATTTAAAATTTTGATTAGCGATTTTATTACAACGCCTTTTTCGTTCAAATATTTTCTAATGGCTGTGCTTCCCTTGATTGAAGATACTTGAACTAAATCGCCCTTTTCAAAATTCAAGATTGATTCAGGCTGGATGTCCTTTTTGACTTTATTAAGGTTTCTCATAATTGTTTCAAAAACTTCAACAAATGTATCTAATTTTTCCTTTGGAATATCCTCTGTTATTTTTTCTAAGATAGTCGAATGGAAATTACCATGATAATTTAAGGCAACCTCTCCCTTTTGAGTCAGTTTAACAAAAACTTTACGTCTGTCGGTATTCGACCGAGAACGTTCTAGAAATTGCTTTTCAGTTAATTTGTTTACAGCAACAGAAGCTGTTCCCATTGTAATGCCCAATTTATCAGAAAGTTCATTCATTGTAATTTCATTTTCTCCAATTGCTTCAATGATATGCAGTTCCGATGTTGTCAAGCACTTTATTACCTGATTTAAGTTAATTTCTTCAATTTTATAGTATGTTTTATAAAAGTTGTCTAATAGATTTTCAATTTTCTCATACATTTTGATTTTCCCCTTTCTTAATTTTTTGTTTTTTTTTCTTTATTTTAAAGATTCAATTTTTTCCTTGTAATTTCCGCTAAAAATATATGAACCTGCAACTAAAATATTTGCTCCAGCTTCCTTCACAAGTTTTGCAGTTTCATTGTTTATTCCGCCATCCACTTCAATGTCAATATTTTTATCAATTTCTCGCAAGTCCTTTATTTTCTGAACCATTTCAGGAATAAATTTTTGACCGCCAAATCCAGGATTTACAGTCATAATTAGCACCATGTCAATATTTTTTAATTCATATTTTAAAATATCTAGCGGAGTAGAAGGATTTAGTGCAACTCCTACTTTTTTCCCAAAAGATTTTATCAGCTGAATTGTTCTGTTCAGATGTTTTACAGCTTCAGCATGAACTGTGATAATATCAGAAAACTGTGCAAAATCCTTTATCAAATAATCAGGCTCATTTACCATTAAATGAACATCAAATACAAGATTGCTATGCTTTCTTAAAGATGAAATAACAGGAGCTCCATAACTGATATTCGGCACAAAGTTCCCATCCATAACATCCAAATGCAGATATTCTGCTCCAAATTTTTCTACTTCTGCGATTTCTTCCCTTAATTTACTGAAATCCGCAGCAAGCAGAGAAGGCGATATTATAACCTTTTTATCCATAAAAATCAACTCTTTTCTTTAGTAATATTTGTTCAAATGAAAATTATTTAAGTATACTTTAAAAATTTTATATTTTCTAGCGAATACAGGTAAAAATCGTATCGTTCCCTTGAAATATTTCCATTTTCCACATTTTCCTTTATTGCGCAATTTGGCTCATTTACGTGAATACAGTCACGGAATTTACAGTTGGGAATAAATTCCAGAAATTCTGGAAATAATTTTTCCAATTCTTTTTTATTTTCCAGCTTTGGAAAGTCCAGCGTTGAAAATCCAGGCGTATCTATTAGATAAGAGTGGGGAGCTGTCATAAAAAATCGGCTCTCTATTGTTGTGTGCCGTCCTTTTCCAGTTTTTCCGCTGACATCATTTGTAGTTAATACTTCTTCTCCAATTAAAGTGTTAATAAGCGTTGATTTTCCAGCTCCAGATGGTCCTGAAACTACGACGGATTTTTCATTTATGTATTGCTTTAATTCTGAAAGTCCAGTTTTTGTTTCGGTAGAAATTGGAAAAATGGAAATTGCCTCTTTAAAAATTTTTTTGAATTTATTAAAAAAATCTTCCAGCTCTTCTTGTGAAGCCAAGTCAATTTTAGATAAGATTAGCACAACTGGAATATTTTGAGAATTTGCATTCAAAAGCATTTTCTGAAAATTTGTAAAATCAAAGTCTGGACTTTTTATTGCAAATAAAATACCAATAAAATCAATATTTGCAATAAGCGGACGATATAAAAAGTTTTGCCTTTTCTCAATTTTTTCAATAACTTTTTCTTTTTCATCAAATTCTACCATATCACCGATTATACAATTCATTTTGTTATTTTTCACTTTTAGCGTTCCACGTAATTTACATTCATAAATATTTTCTTCACTTAAATTTTTGGAATTTTCATCTAGAACATAGTAAAATCCCTTTATTTTTCTAATAACTTTTCCTTTTATAAAAATATTTGGGAGAAATTTTAAAATCTGCAGTTTATAGAATAACTATATAGTAACAAGGGGCCTTGACCCCTTGATAATTAAATTACATAGTTATTGAACCAAGTTTAATAAAGCCTTAAAATAACTCCCGTCTCCTTTCTTTATTTTTCTATATTTAATTTATAATTTAGATAAAAAATCTAATTTTTATATTTCTAGTCGTCATCATCTCCACCGCCAGTATTTGGTTCGCTGGAAGTTCCTCCGCTATTTGAATTATTAGGTGGAGAAGCAGGTGTGTTACCATTATTTTGCTGCTTGTCATTTTGTTGAGGAGTTTTTTGAGAATTATTGTCTATTTGATTTATTGTATCATCAATAGTTTTTTCAATTTCTTTTTCATTTATATTATCTCGAGAACGATTAATAATTTCTTCATTTGATTTAGCACGTTTTTTTGCACTCGCTCCATTATTTATTACAACAGATACTTTCTGTCCACGCTGTATTTTCGTTCCAGCCGCAGGATTTGTAGAAATAATTGTATTTACCGGCAATGTTGGATCATTTGTTTGAGATATTGAGCTAATTTCAAGTCCAATTTGCTTTAACACTTCTCTTGCATCATTTAAATCAAGTCCTGTTATATTTGGCATAACTGATGGATCTATCATTTGCTGTGAAGAAACAAGTATTGATATTTTCTGGTTAATTTCCAGTTTTGTACCTGGTTTTGGATAAACTCCCAAAATAGTGTTGTATTTTTGGTTAGATGGATAATAATCAATTGTTTCAATTTGAATATTTAACCCTTTTAGCCGAGATCTTGCCTCAAGCAGTTCCAATCCAATAATATTAGGGACTTTTACATCTTCTCCATTATTAACCCAGATTCTTACAACTCTGTTTACTTTTACTTCCTTTCCAGATCGTGGATCCTGATTATACACCGTATCTAGCGGCACCTTTTCTGTTTTGGAATTAATAACCTTGACTTTTAATCCAGCTTCCTTCAAGTATTTTATCGCTTCTTTTTTGTCAAGCCCCGTAACATCAGGAATAACAGTAAGTCTAGTGTTAAAAAAATGACGTTCAAAAACATCTTTTCCAAATATTGCTAGTGTAACTAGACAAATCACTACAATAACAGTTTTAAAAGTTTTAGCATAACTAAATTTATATTGTGTGGCCATTTTTCACCTCGTTATTTTTATTTATAATTCTTTATTTTATATAATACCATAAATATTGAAAAAATGATATATATTATTTTTTCTAAAAAATCTTAAAATAAAAATAAAATTTCTCATTTACTTTTAATTTTATCGTGTTATACTTAATTTAGAAAATAAAAATTTGGAAAATAAATAATCAAGTGAAATTATGGAGGGAAAAATGAAAAAATTAGCGATTGCACTATTTTCTCTGTTAAGTGTATTTTCATTTGGAGCGAATGAAAATCTTGTGAGAAAAATTAGTGTTACGGGAAATGCAGAAAGGGAAATTATGCCAGATTTAGCAAAAATTAATTTCAAAGTTGAAGTGAAGGGGAAAAACTTAAATCAGGCAACAAATGAGGTAAATAAAAAAGTTGAGAAATTTAAGAATGATTTGAAAGCTAGAAGAATATCACTGGAAAATCTGGAAACAACTGCATTTTATAATAGAAAAGGGACGGAATATGAAGATGATGAGGATATTTTGGATGTAAAGACAGTTCCAGGCAAGAATGTGAAAAAAGCTGAGAAAAAGCCAACTTCTTATGATGTGAAAATGGAGATGCTTGTGAAAAATACAGATTTTAACAAGATTTCAGCATTAATTGACTTGGAAGATGGAGATAATTTACAAAGTATTCAGAAAAATTTTGATGAAAATACATTTGCATTTAATATAAATGAAAATGGAACAACAGTTGACCAGGCTTTAAATAAAGTGTTTAACAAACTTAATACTTCCAGAAGAAAGCTAGTTTCAGCCGGAATCCCTGAAAATGATATTATTTTGAGTGATTATGAAATAAAGGGAAATTATGCAGAAAATAAAGGCACAAAAAAAGATGTTTACTATGTTACAGATGAATTTGTGCTTACAACAAAAAATATAAAGGAACTTAATACAATAATTTCAATTGCCGATGACAACGGAATAAACATAAACGGATCAATTAATTTTGACTTGTCAGATAAAGACAGAATTGAGTCAGAAATGTATAAAGATGCTTATAATCAGACAAAACAGAAAGCAGAAAGCATCTTGCGTTCGAGCAAGATGAAACTGGGAGAACCTATTATTGTGAGTGAAGATGTGGAATTTCAGCAAAAGATGATTGACAGGATTGATCAGGACTGGAGTGTGGCTTATGATGGACCAACACTAGGACTTGAAGGATTTATGGCTAAGGAAATGGCAGCACCTGCACCTATGGCAATGAGAGCTGGTAAATCTAGGGTTGATTATACTCCAAAACCGTTAAAATTGACACAGAATATATCGGTTATGTATGAGATGAAATAATTTAAAGTAAAAATAAAAATGTACAGTTTTATATGTGAATAATTATAAAGCCAGTAAATATAATATTTTAATTTTTGTAAAAATTGAAATTGAGAAAGGAATTTTAAAATGAAAAGAATAATAGCATTACTTATGATAGTTTTTTCAGTATTATCATTTTCAGATAGTGAAATTACTGGAAAAAGAATACAGGTTAGAGGTGTTTCAAAAAAAGAAATTGCACCAAATTCAGCAAAAATTGTTCTTACGATTCGGACAGAAAATGAAAGTTTAGATAAGGCGAGTGCTGAAAATTCGCAAATTTTGGAAAGATACAAAAGATTGCTTGCTCAGACTGGGACAAAGTACAGCAAGATTAATTCAACAGGATATTCCACTTATGAATCTTATAATTGGGATACTGTAATTGAAAATAAGGGGAAAAAAGAATATCAGACTAAACTTTCCGTAGAAGTTGATAGAATTTCGCTTGATACATTGAAAAACTTTATGAATGTACTTGCAAATGAAAAAATTTATTCTTTAAATAGAAGTAAGAACGGTACATACATTTTTACCATTGAATCACAAAATGCAACAAATAAGCAGGCATATCAAAATGCAATGGCAAAATTTAACGATATTCAGCAAAAATTAGGAAGAGCTGGAATTCCTGAAAATACAGTAAAAATTTCAGGTTATGACAATAAGGAAATCAGCCTTGAAAAACGGACAGATAAGAGAAAAGATATTCAAGTAGTTTCACATGACATTGAAGTTGAAACAAGAGATCTGAAAAACCTTGGGAATATAATAAGTGTGGCAAATGCTCTTGGTATTGGAACAAATGGAAGCATTGAATATGATATTGACAATAAACAGCAATTGGAAAATGAACTTTATGAAAATGCCTACAAGGAAGCCTTGAAGAAAGCACAAGTTATTTTGGGAAAAACAGACTTAAACTTAAAAAACCCAGTTACAATAACTGATAAATCAAATGGAGTAATTCATCCTTACAGGGATTATAACTATAGTTATAACATGAGTGCCGATTATGATGAAGAAGATTTAAAAAAGTCAGACAGAGAACTTTTAGATGAATCATCAAGAAGAAACATTGTAATTTCTCCAAAAAAACTAAATATTTCAAAAACTGTTTATATTGAATTTGAAATGAACTAAAAATTTAACTCTCTTTAAGAACTGCTTTATTTTATAATATTGCAGTTTTTTATTTACCAAAGAATTCTTGATAAATTTGGAAATAATATAACTTTTTGATATAAAGAAGTTAATAGTTATATTATAAATATAAAATTAATATTTATTAATTTTAAAATTAAAGTTATAGTTTTTTCTAAAATAGTGTTGACTTTGTGTAAAAATAAGTTATAATAAATAACGTTATAAAAAAATATCTTATTATAATTTATATTATGGGAGGAATCTTTTATGAGCAAGTATCATAATGATGCCGTTAAGTTGCTGGAACTTATCGGTGGAAAAGAAAATGTTGTGGCAGTTACTCACTGTGCGACTAGAATGAGATTTTCCCTTGCAGATGAAGGAAAAGCAAGTCCAAAAGAAATTGGGCAGCTTGATTCTGTTAAGGGAACGTTTACAAATGCGGGACAATTTCAAGTAATTGTTGGAAACGATGTTGGTGACTTTTATAAAGAATTTATAAATGTTTCTGGTATTCAAGTAGCTTCAAAAGAAGATGTAAAAAAAGCCGCTATGCAAAAACAGCCATTATTGCAAAGAATGGTTGCGCACTTGGCAGAAATTTTTGTGCCATTAATTCCAGCATTGGTAGCTGGAGGGCTTATGCTTGGGATCGGAAACTTTTTACAAGCTAATTTACCATTTTTAGGTGGAAAATCATTTAAAGATGTTTCAGAATTGGCAAGAGTTATTTTATTCTTTACAGATTGGATTGGTGGAGCTGTATTCGGAATGCTGCCAGTATTAGTTTGCTGGTCTACTGTTAGAAAGTTCAAAGGGAACGAAGCCCTTGGTATTGTGCTAGGATTGATGTTAGTAGCAGGAACTATGTTAAATGCTTATGTTTACGGTGATATTTCTTCAAGTAAGGAATTGGCAGGTGCAGGAGTTCACTTAAAAGATATTTTAATTAATGGTTCAGCTAAATATGCTAATTTATTTGGTGGTAAAGATCCATTTAATATTGAAGCAGGCAAACATGTATTAAATTTAGGATTTACGCAATTAATGCTAGTTGGATATCAAGCACAAGTATTGCCAGCAATGTTTGCAGGAATTGCATTGTGCTACATTGAAAGTTTCTTCAACAAGAGAACACCAGAAGTATTAAAATTAGTATGGGTTCCATTTATTACATTGATAGTTACAGGATTCTTAACAATTTTATTCATTGGACCATTTGCAAGAACATTGGGAGAATGGCTAGTTGCAATATTTGCATTCTTATTTAAGACACCAGGATTAAAATATATCGGAGCGCTTTTATTTGGTTCAACTTATGCGCCGTTAGTAATAACAGGACTACATCACACATTTATAGCAGTTGATTTACAATTGGCGGCAGCTTCAGGCGGAACATTTATTTGGCCATTGATTGCTTTGTCAAATATGGCTCAGTCAGGTGCAGTTTTTGCAACATACTTTATTTATAAACAAGATAAAAAACAAGAATCAGTTTCATTATCTTCAACTGTATCAGCTTGTTTTGGAATTACAGAACCAGCATTATTCGGAGCAAACTTGAAATATATGTACCCATTCTATGCGGCAATAACAGCTTCAGCATTAGCAGCAGTTATTTCTACAGGATTTAATGTATTGGCAAATGGAATTGGAGTTGGAGGAATCGCATTAGCATTCTTATCAATTAAATTTGAAGGTGCTCATCAATTAGGATTCTGGCTGGCTTCTATAGTTGCTTTTGGATTGGCATTTGTATTAACATTTGTATTCTCAAAGAATCCAAAATTAAATAAAGGAAGTTTAACAAAATAAAAATATAGTTTAAGTTTTGCAGTATATCATTGATGTAGAACTTAGAAATAATAAATTTGGCGGGAGTTTTGGCTCCTGCCTTTTTTGAAAATTTTATTGTACAATAATTTATTAAAAGAAGGAGAATTTAATTATGAGAAAAAAATTAAGACTTCCGCACGTCCCGTATGTCGCACGTAAAATCGCGATTGATTTGCTAGGTTCAAACTACATCACGTTTAATGGCGGGATAGATGGTGTGGCGCGCGTGGCTGAGGAAATTTTGCGCACAAATTTGGAAAAAGAGCGCAAATTTGATGAAAAAGCGAACGAAATGTTGAGCGAGAGTTTGGGCGATATGGATGCGATGCAGGTTGATAAACGAAATATGTTTTGGCTTGTAAAACGCCGTTTATGCGAAGAAAACAGCTTTATTTTGGATTTTGAAGAGCGTTTTAACACTCTTGCGTATGAAATTTTAGAAGACGCGTGGAAACAAAATTTAATAGATTATAAAATTTC
>ERZ773267.1910-NODE-1910-length-11067-cov-3.391028_pt1 | contig 11067 bp, 5 predicted proteins | sample MGYA00511959_ERZ773267 | MGnify/ENA primary metagenome ERZ773267 (study PRJEB29015, sample SAMEA2738165) | human oral metagenome | biome: human oral; feature: human-associated habitat; material: saliva | place: China | collected 2240 ... | reverse complement strand
CGTTACAGAATCCTCCGTCTTCAAAGCTTTGGCATCCTTCTCTTTCTGCTTCTTTGCCTTCGCATTTAACTTCTTATTTAAGAGTACAAGAGCAAGGATAACCAGAAGAACAAAAAGGATCTGCGGGATATAGACCAGCAAAAACAGAGCTAAATTCGAAAAGAACAACTGAATTGCAAAAATATTTTTGTAAAAACCGTTTTTTACTTTATCGGAAAAACGGTAGCTGCTTGTATTGTTTATCTTTCCTTCTACAGATTCCTGAAGCTCAAGGTAAATTGTACTGAAATTCACTCTGTTATCATAGTCCAAGATTTCCGAATTATAAGACTCCAGCTGATAGCGAATATCCGTCAATCTACTCTCCAGGGCAATGAGCTGGTCTATCGTCTCCGCCTTGTCCATAAGAGCCAGAATTCTCTCCTGTTCCGTCTCCAAAGCCTTAATATGACTCTTTGCATCTCGGTACTGCAGGCGAACGTCCTGCAGATTTTCCGACTTGGAAAGGATTCTTCCTTCTCCGTTTAAGAAATCCAAGAAACCGTCCACATTGTCCTTCGGAATCCGAATGGTAAAGCTCATTCTTTTTGTATCATCCCACTCATTGAGTGTCGAAAAGTCTTCCGACTCAATATAGCCACCCTGCGTCTTAACTTTGTCCTTCAATTCTTTGGCGGCATTTTCCACACTTTTAACGGCAAGACTTATATTTACGGTCCGAATCTTCTTTTCGGAAAGAGCCGCCATATCGGTATTGGTCTCTGCCCCCTCGACAGCATTCGTAGGAATCTCATTTTGTAAGTTTCCCTCTGCATAATCGGAAGAAGTTCCCCTTTCACCGTTTTCCGCCTCTGCTCCGGATGATTTAGCCAGTCCCGACTGCTCTCCTCCCACTCCGCCAAGTTCCGCTTCTTCTTTATATACGGAATTTGCTGCAGAATCATTGTAAGCAGTCTGCTTTGCGCCGGAACAGGAACTTAAGAGTAAGGAAGAAAGCAACACTGCCGCTCCCACTTGCACTTTTCCATATCGAATCTTTCTTTTCATAATTTTCCTCCCAAAAAAAATTACACGAACGATGATTCTACTCTATAAGACAAGAAAATAAGTTAGCCGGTTACGCTTTTCAACATTTTCAAAAAATTCTTATCCTTTAATGCCGGACTGCGCTACTCCTTCAATAAACTGCTTCTGGAAAATAAAGAAGACGAGAATCACGGGAATAACCGCCATAACCGCCCCTGCCATCTGCATAGGGTACTGTGTCGTGTACTGTCCCTGCAAAGTGGAAAGAGCCGGTCCTAATATCATATTTTTAGGAGAAGTATTTACAATAAGGGGCCACATAAAATCATTCCAAGCAAACTTAAAAGTGAAAATGCTTAAAGTGACGAGGCCGGGCTTAACAAGCGGCAACATGATTTTTCCAAAAATCTGATAGCGACTACAGCCATCAATAATGGCCGCCTCCTCCAATTCTTCCGGAAGCGAGAGAAAGAACTGCCGCATCAAAAAGGTACCGAAGGCGCTGAAAAGATTCGGGATAAAAAGTGCCGGAATCGTATCCAAAAGTCCCATCTTCTGGATAATCAGGTACTGCGGAATCAGGAAAATCTGCCCCGGAACCATGAGTACGGAAAGAAGCAGGATAAAAATGACATTTTTAAAAGGAAACTTGATTCTTGCAAAAGCGTATCCCGCCATAGAGCAAAAGAGAAGCTGGGCAAGAACCGTCACCACCGTAGAAAAAATCGTATTCAGATAAATCCGCACAAAGGGAAGCGAACTTATAATCTGCGTATAGGCTTCCGTAATGAATTTCTTCGGGAAAATGGTTGGTGGAATTGCCATTGCTTCTCCACTTGTCTTAAAAGAAGTCAAAACCATCCAAAGAAAGGGGAAGATGGTAACACCAAGTCCGGCAATAAGGATGAGATGCACAAAGAGTTTTTTCCAAGATAATTTCTGCTCCATACTTCTTCCTCCTTTCTAATAATTTACCCACTTCTTTTGTACAGAGAACTGTATCAAGGTAATCAGCATAATTACAGCAAAAATCAAGATGGAAATGGCTGCCGCATAGCCCTTATAGCCGTAATCAAAGGCCTGTCTATAGAAAAGCATGACTACCGTCTGCGTCGATTCATAGGCGGGGTTGGATTTCAAAACCATCATATATACTACATCAAAGACCTGAAAGCCGCTGATAATGGAGGTAATCATAACAAAGAAAATAGTTGGGGTGAGTAGTGGTACGGTAATCTTAAAAAACTGAGTAAGCGGACCTGCGCCATCAATTGCGGCCGCTTCATAATAGCTTTTACTAATGCCTTGCATACCGGCAAGGAGAATAATCATATTGTAGCCTACACTCATCCAAAGTCCGACCAGCATCACCACAAAAATAGCCGTCTTCGGATTCGTCAGCCAGCCGATTCGCGGTCCGCCAAAAGAAGTAATCAACGCATTTAAAATCCCCATTTTCTCATTGAAGACCCATTTCCATACCATGGCAACCGCTGCCGCCATCGTTACGGAAGGAAGGAAATAGAGGGTACGATAAATAGACTTTCCCTTTATTTTCGAGTTTAGTAAAGCTGCAGTCACAAGAGAAAGAAACAAGCCCACCGGTACGGTTACTACGACATATTTCAGCGTATTTCCAAAAGTTTGAAATACTTCCTTATCGGAAAAAAGCTGTCTGTAATTCTCGAGTCCGATAAAATGGGTCACATTGAACTTATTTACATCATTAAAGCTGAACCAAAAGTTCTGGATAAACGGCCAGATGTAAAATACCAAAAGTCCAAGTGTGACCGGTGCAATAAATACATAGCCTGCAATCCAGTCCTTTACCTTCCAGGACAGCCCTGTCTTTTTCTCTTCTGTCTTCATACTTACTCCTTCTATCTTAAGGCTGAAAGTCTTGCCGTATTCTGCAAGAGCTTCAGTATAAGAAGAAACTATCCCGGAAGCGTAATTCTCCCGGGATAGTCTGATTCTTAACAAGTATCGTCCCTAAAGTTGCGATATCCCGTTTATCTTATTGATTCTTTGCAAGGAAAGCGTCCGCTTCCACCTTCAATGCCTTACAAGCATCAGCAAGGCTCTCTTCTCCGCTGTATGCCTTCTGTAAAGCCTTGGACTCCATATCATAAAGCTCAGCTGCATTCTTACATACCGGAAGCGGATAAGCCTTATCGGTATGAGCAGTATAAACGGAAAGATCATACTTGTCACTGGACTTGGCAAATAGCTCCTGAGATTCATTTCTTGCAGAAATAACTACTCCTGCATTGCCCTGAATATCCATTGCCTCTTTGCTGCTAAGCCAAATAGCGAGGTCAGTAGCGGCTTCCTTGTTTTTGCTTCCTTCATACACCGCATACCCTAAACCGTTGATGCAGTTTGTCTCAATGCCGTTAAAGCTTGGAAGTTCAACGCAGTCAATCTTATCCTTAATGGTATCGTTTCCTGCATATTCCGGAACCATATAGGACCCTGCAAAGTTCATAGCCAGCTGTCCGCCCTCAAACATAGCGTCTGAAGAAGTCTCGGAAAGAGCTGCGGAAGAGGGGGAAAGTCCCTTGTCAATCATATCAATCCAACACTGAATACCGCCCTGTGTCTTCGGATCATCGTATCCGGAAGTCTTCTTGTCTTCACTGAGAATCCAACCGCCGTTTGCAAAAACCGTCTGATAGTACCAGGTCTGGAAGTCTACAGGACACGCGAAAGGATATACACCGTCAGGAAGTCCCGCTTTCTTGAGTTCCTCCGCCTTTGCCACCAAATCTTCATACGTCATATCATTTGTCGGATAGCTTACGCCTGCCTTATCGAAGATTTCCTTATTGTACCAAAGTGCATTGGTATCAAAATCCTTTGGAACTGCATAGTTCTTTCCGTCTCTTACATAGTTGTTTACAAGCGATTCCGGGAAATTGTCCTTAATATCGGACTTGGCAATGGCATCGGTAAGGTCTGCAAGGATACCGCCGTCTACATAGCTGTCTGTATGGAGAACATTTAACCAGAATACATCCGGTGCCTTTCCGCCTGTCGCAGCCGCCTCCAGCTTGGTCCAATACTCTCCGCCCTTATAGGGAGTTAACTGTACTTCTACCGTTACATCCGGATGTTCCTTTTCGTAAGCTTCTACTAACGACTCCATCATCGGTCTCTGCTTCTCATCCCAGATGGCAAGAGATAAGGCGGTCTTTCCTTCAGCCTTATTCTCCCCTGCAGCCGAAGAATCTCCGGACGCTGTCTTGTTTCCGCAAGAAGCCAATACACTCACTCCCATGGTGAGGACTGCCGCCCAAGCGAGCAATGCTTTTGTTCTTTTTTTCATAATTTTCTCCTTTGCTATTTCTAAGCCTTTGAGGAGTAAATCCTCCTTGGCATAGTGAACTTTGATTAAATTTTTTTATTATCTTGATCTGCTAAAAGTATCTTTATCTCCTAAAGTATCTTTATCTCCTAATAGGCATATCCGTATAGCTTTTTCTTAATGGGAATATCTTCATAGCTTATTCGGGGAATATCTTTATGCCTTATTCCGGAGAAAAATCCGGTAAGTCCCCTCCTTCAGATTCACTTCTACAGAATAGCCATTTGCAAAATGGGAGCTTTGCCTGTAGCCCTTCTCATCCAGAATTTCATGACGGACAAGCTCCGCTTCCCCAACCTTCTCATGAAAATCGCTGACTGCACGAACTCTTTCCAAGTGGGTCTTCCATGGCATATCCTCTTCCAAAGTGAAGGCTCCGTCAATTCCCATATAAGCAGGATCTCGCACAAGATACGGTGCACCGCCATTTAAGAGAGCATAGAGCATGTAATCCTCTTCCGGAAGCTTTTCCATCATCCAGGGGATAATGAGACAGTCGTGGTAAACCAGATTAAACATCGGAATCGGAATCCCGTACTTCGGGCTTCCCGGCTCTCTCAGCATAAAGTCATATGGCGCATAGTGGCAGAATACAAGCCAGGGAACAGCCCAGTCATTGACCTCTTCGGAACTTGGCAAAATGTTCTTACTTAAGAGGTAACGGAAGCAGGCATTTCTGTACTCATAAGAATCTCTACGCCTCATTGTATGGCGGGGATTTGCACACTCATCTCCCTCGTTACAGGTAAAGACATCCAGATAAGCTCCGTCTAAATGAATTCCCTCATCCAAGAGTCTTTCAAAGTTTCTTCGAACATAGTAGGGAGCCTGACTGGTACAGAGATAGGCTTGAGGACCTCCTGCCCAACGGGCGTGGGTGAAAATGCTGCCATCGGGACTTTTGCAAGCCAGATCATCATGATAGCTTTCCGCCTTTTTATAGAAATCTCTGTACTGGTCATGGATACCGAAGAGGAAGCCCAGTTCTTTCATAGTATCGGACAATTCCCGCATACCTTCCCAACCACCGGCTTCTATGCAGGCAGGCCCCACATCCGGGTGCTTATTATCGTAGCCCGCATCTCCCCAGCCATCCAAATGGAAGTAGAGCTTCTCTATACCATCCGCCTTTAGGGCTCTCATTTCCTCTGCCCTCTTTCGGAAAGTAGTGAGGTGGTTATTTTTATCCGGAGCATCCTTATCGAAAAACTCCGAATCCGGCTGGACGCAGGTTTTTATCCCCTTGTGCACAAAGGAAGCGCCCAAAAGCTTTCTTACGGAAGGGTTGGCCACTTCCTTTTCCTTTAGTGTCTTTAACTTGCCTTCCTCCCTTGCCAGCTTCCGATACGTCTTCAAAAGACTGTTGTAGTCGCAATCCGATAGGAAGAGATAGCGCATAATCCGGCGATATTCCATTTGCCCAAGACTTGGTTCAATACGAAACTCTATGCTGGTTTCCATGCTTCCTGCTTCATGCACCGCCTCATAGCCCATGTTCCAAGGGGTAAGGCTTTCCGCAAGATAGCCCTCACCATCCTTGACTTGTCCGAAAATGGGGAGGTAGGCGCTGGCTGTACCGAAGCGTCCCTTAAAGCCGTCCTGATGAAAGCTTAGATTCCAGGTATTGGGAATCAGTATGCCCTGCTCCTTAGGGATAATGCTGTACCAGGAAGAACTTTCTTTATGAAAAGAGAAAGGTCCCGGAAAGAGGATTTTATCAATACAATCTATAGGAGCTTCTGTTAAGGGAATCCATTCAAAATATACCTGCTTTGTGCTGTACTCAATCCAGACATAGCTTTCAAAAGAGAAGGAGAGAAGCTCTTCCTTCTTATTACTATAGGACGAGGGAAGAATGAAATCTTTGTAAATGCTACGAATTCCTTCACCTACGCCGGTACGAATCAGCTCATGGCTCTTACTCATGGCATCTTTAAAGTAGAGTAGGGCTTTTATTGTTTCGTTTTCCTCTTTCTCTTTTTCTGCCTTGTCTATCTTGCTATCTTGCCTTTCACCATTAGATAAATTATCCTTTTTTTCCTGCAAAACAATATAAGGAGAAAAATCTGCCCTTGTTTCCCATTTGGTCTTTCCGGTGCTTATGGAATATCGAAGTTTATCAGGATCAAATTCTAATAAAATATCTTCAAAAGAAAGCTGTATTTTTGATGGATTCATATTCTTTGTGCTCCCTAAAAAGTAATTTCTATGGAAATATTTTGCTATATTATATCCTTTTTTTTGATTTTATTTGTTGAAATATACTGTAAAATAGATTTTTGTGCAAATACTACATTGAAATGTGCAAATGATAGCGAAGAAGAAAATGAAATAAGAAAATAAAAGAAAAAGAGGCTTCAAAAGCCTCTTCGATGGTTTTTCATAAATATAATTTTGAATTTTCCAATAAAAAATCGAGGTGACAAGATTCGAACTTGCGACCCCCTGGTCCCAAACCAGGTGCTCTACCAAACTGAGCCACACCTCGGAGTTCCTTCCGTTGAGAAAAGGAACGTCGTTATATTACCCTAAAAGTGAATATTTTGTCAATAGAATTTTTAGAATTTTGATCATAAAAATTTTGAAATTGTTTAGAAAAATGGAGGTAGAAGACTTAGCTCTACCTCCTGCATTTCTATTACAATTATTCCTCCGGAATAGCGTTTCGAACAGCTTCTACTAAAGCATTTCTACTGAAGGTGCATCTCGCAACGGCGTCGATGTCATCTACAGTATCTCTGTTCTTTCCTGTTAGAGCAGGCATGGCAGTTCTTTTTACCTTGTTCCAAAATGAAGCATTTGTGTCGGCAAAGGTGTCATTATCTTCTACTTTGATAATTTTCTTTGCCTTGCTATCCCAGGTTACCTTTACCTTTACGGTGTAGTCATAGGGGACAACTTCGCTTTCTCCATAGAAGGTTTTGATATAGCTGGGATCTGTCTCTTCCTTAGGCTTCTCTGCCGGATTGCTTTCCTCCTTCTTATTAGGATCTTCGGGAGTGGTATTTTCCGTATTCTCTTCATATTTCCAAATGAAGGTCAAATTCATTTTTCCCCACTGAGGATGGGGATTCTTCAGGTTTACTATAAGGCTGGATATTTTATCGGGATTCCAAGCGACATGATTCTGGGGAAGCTCCTTGCCCTTTTGGTTTTTAACAACTACGCTGTAATCGCTGGTGAAATTTCTCTTCTTTTTGCCTGGAACAGAAACATCATATGTTAAACGTCCCTTTGCAGCTTGAATCTGCTCTTTGGAAATGTCTTTTTCCACAAGCTTTTCTCCATGCCAAAAAACTTCTGCATGGCTGGGGAGAAGATCATCTACTGAGCTTTCATCTCCTGTGGAGGGTTTATTTTCCGTCGGATCCTCTTCATAGCTCCAGACATAGTCTATCCGCATGGGAGTCCATTCAGGATATCTCTTTTTCAATTCGATGTGAATTCTGGCATGACTATTAGAGCTATAGTCTTTAAAAGTAAGGGGAAGATTTTCACCTTTACTGTTTTTTATTACTATGGTAAAGTTCTCCTCTTTGTTCTGCCCTTTCATTTTTGCAGGAACCTTTACACCTTTGAAGATAAGTTGTCCTTTGCGCTTCTTTACTTCTTCCAAGCTGTAGTCTTTATCTACAATCTTTTCTCCACGCCAATAAACTTCTACGTGTCTGGGGACAACTGCTTCCAGAGATTCATCTGTAGTATTGTTTTCCTCTGGCTTCTCAATGGTGGAAGAGGAAGTTTTCTCGTCCTTTTTCGGTGTCTCCTCTTTAGGATTCTCCGGCTTTGTATCGGGTTTTGGAGTGTCCGGCTTTGGTGTTTCAGGCTTTGGTGTCTCATTTTCTTCCTTTTCAACCGGCGCATTTTCCTCGAACTTAAAGTTTAAAGAGAAGGTTCCTGTTCCTACAAAGTTACCGGAGCTGTAGCTCGGGAATTCTACACGGAACATAATTCCCCTGCTAGTACTCACTGCTGTTAACTCTTCACCGTCCTTATTATAGGCCTTTGCCATAAACTCCTTGGCATTCCATGCTTCTTGGAACTTCTTTGGAATAGGCTGATTAAAACGCTTAATTCCTCCGCTACTTTGTTCCCATTCTTCCTGTGTAAAGCTATAGCGCTTTATTAGTTCTCCGCTCTTGGTACGAATTTCCACCTTAGCGGGAACCTGATTAGCCAGATCTTTAACATTTACGGTAAAGCTTTGGGATAAATCCAGGTCGCCCTTGTGGAAGCGAATGGTAATAGTATTTTCGCCCACGGTATTTAAGCTTGTGTTATTTTCCGGAGTGGAACTAAAGCCTGCGGCCTTTGCCAGCTCCCAGTTTTGATACAGTTTATTGTTACCCTGCTCGGTAACAGCTTCCACGATTAAATCATCAATCTTTAGAGCATCTCCCACATGGTATTCTTTCTTTGCCAAACGAGAATCCAGCTTAAAGGAAGCGATGGGGGAAGTATCCTGACTGGTATCTACCTTTACGGTATAAAGCTCATAGCCCCAGGAGCTGAAGCCTTCATGGGGAACATTCTTTAAGGAGAAGCTCCACTGGTTGGCAGCAGCATCATACACGGATCTAGCCACTTCCTTATCCCCGTCCATTAAGTGCATGTGGTCAATCTTTCCCTTAGCGGGAATGGTATACCGGAAGTTCTCTTTATCAAGAGTAATGGTAGAGCTGTCTCCATTTGCATAATGTACGTGGATTTCGGTGGGATATTTCTTGCGAATCTCTGCTCTCGGTACGATGGCGCTGACTAAGTCGATATCCATATCCTTCTGCAGGAAATGCACCAGAATTTCCTTGGTTCCTTCCTTAATAGGAGAACCCTGTGCAGGGCTGGTGCTGATACCGTACTGCGCAAATTCCTCGGGACTTACGACTTTCGTTTCTCCGCTTGGAAAATGTAGCTTTAGGCGGGTATCGCTTAAATCCAAAGTCTTACCGCTCTGGCTGGGGTTGGGACGGCTTTCAAATTCCATATAGCTAAAGGGGAATTCCTTGTTGCCTTCCTTCTTTTTCGCCTGATTTAAGGCATTTTCCAGGGCGGAGGTATGGGAACGAAGGGTTCTGGTGGCGCCTGCCAATCCGTCATAATAGTTTCCGCTCTTACTGTTAACGGATTTTTTCACTTCGTCAACAGAGTCCAGACCCTTGACTCTTTCCAGAAGTTGGTCTCTGTACTTTGCAAAAAAGTCCGGTTGTGTGTCATCGGTAAAAACCACGCTTTCTGCAGAGACGATTTTTCCATTTTCAATTCGAACCTTAACAATATTTGGACCTTTTTCTTGGAAGTGGATCCCCTCCTTGGAAGTTCCGAAATAAACACCGTCCATAAGACTTTGCTTTTTTTCCTCTTCCTTAGGAGTCTCAGGCTTCGTATCCTCCTTAGGAACTTCAGGTTTTTTATCTTCCTTCGGCTGTTCCGGCTTGGCCTCTTCCTTAGGCTTCTGAATCTGACTGCCGGAACCCTTCTCTATATTCTCTTGCTTCTCGCTATCTTTCTTTGCTTCGCTTTGTGAATCTTTGGAAGGAAGTGTTGGGGAAACTGTGTTTCCTGTAGAATCGTTTCCTGTGGATCTGCTTCTACGGGAACGGCTTCTATAAGAGGAATCGGTAGAAGCGGAAGGAAGACTTCTACTGACACCGGCAACGCTTTGGCCGCTTTCCGTGCCGGGAAGTCCTTTTCCGGCTTCATACACTACTTTGCCATTGGAAAGGTAGCGTCCGTTTTCGTCTACCGTGTATCCATCCTTGGTTAAGCCGGATACTTTTAACTCTCCCAGAGTTTTCGGATCCTCTGCCTCAAAGAAATAGCAGTAACCGTCAATCCACTGCCAGCCGGTCAGTAATTTTCCGAATTGTCCGTTGTGTAAAGTATTGAGGAAATATTTTTTTCCGTTTAAGCTTAACCAACCGGACTGAAGCTCTCCCGAATCCTTTTGGAGGTAGAACCAGTCACCCTCAGAGACAATCCATTCCTTTCGTAAGTTTTCTTCGTCTTTTCCATAATACCATTTTCCGGAACGGTTAAACCATTGCCCAACGGTGCTTGCCGGCTTGGCCAAGCTGATGCCGGGAAGCAGCATTGCTGTGGCTATGGAAAGGACAGCGCATGAAAATGCCTTCCTTTTCATAAGGATCTCCTTTCTATCTTAAGAGATAGTTTGTGTGATGATATAGTTAGAAATAAAGAAAATGATTGTCTGAAATATTTGACTAACCATAATCTTCTTAAAGTCCATAAATGCGATAATGGAGTTAGTTATTTCTAACCAATAAGAAACGAGACTAACTTAGCACAGGGAAAAAGGCTAGTCAATATCAATGATATTTAAAATAATTAATTGATAATTTTTGAATAATTATAAGAAGTATACAATGTCCAAAAGATAAGAATGCGAATTTATGAAATATGCAAGAAGATAGAAGTAAAATAATATACAAAAGCAACAAAATATAAAAGGGTTATGGAAGATGTGAAAGGGGGAGATAGGATACAAAAAATAGGAGAACAAGGAAGCGGAAGCGAAGGAGAAAGAGGAGGAGAAAACGGAAGGGAAAGAGATACCGGGTTTGCTATGTATGGAACTGGGATTTTTCCTCAAAAAAAGCCGTGTTTTTTCTTGACTTTTCTTTGTCCCAAGCTTATATTTGTTTGGCGTGAGTTTT
>ERZ773267.1907-NODE-1907-length-11071-cov-14.131990_pt1 | contig 11071 bp, 10 predicted proteins | sample MGYA00511959_ERZ773267 | MGnify/ENA primary metagenome ERZ773267 (study PRJEB29015, sample SAMEA2738165) | human oral metagenome | biome: human oral; feature: human-associated habitat; material: saliva | place: China | collected 2240 ... | reverse complement strand
ACCAAGAGAAGAAGCAGCTCTCCTGCATCTTCCAGGCTCTGCGTATCGAGGTCAATGGCGAGCTGACGGCTCTCGAAGAGCTCCTCGAAGCCACGAAGCGCGTCCTGCGCCCCGGTGGCCGTCTCGTGGTGATGACCTATCATTCCCTCGAGGACCGCATCGTCAAGAACTTCCTCCGTCAGGGCGATGACTCGGCTGATGCCCGTATCTATGGCTCTTCGGCTTCGGCGTGGCGTCTGGTGACGCGTAAACCCATCACGCCTTCTGCCGAGGAGATCGCCCGCAACCCTCGTGCCCGCAGTGCTAAGCTGCGTATCGCTGAGCTTCTCTGATCCTCCCTATCATCTACCTCATACCCCTACGTCTACAGATGACTCCAGACGAATATATCCCCTCCGACGAGAGCACCCGCTACGAAGCGGATGCCCCACACGCCTCCCACTATGCCGACGCCCATGAGGGCGAGGAGGAGCGCGATCGTGGCCTCATTGAGTGGATCGAGAATGACCTGTGGGGCCTACCTGGCCTTAGGAATAATGTGCGCTTCATCGCCTACTGCCTCCTGCTCGTAGGGGTGATGATCGCTTGGCCCTACTTCTATCAGGCCAGCCTGCGCGAGATCACTTCGCTGGAGAAGAAGCTCGAGGATATCCGCTACAAGGCGCTCTTTACCTCGGCTGCTCTCATCGAGTATGAGCGTATCAACAACATCACGACCAAGGTCGACCAGTACCAGCTCCAGCTCGTACCCGCTACCCAGCCACCTTACCTCCTCGTCGACTCGGGCCAGTATCCTACGCCCAAGCCTCGCTAACCCCATATATCTCCCTTCCTACGACTGAGATCCGTCAATGAACCTGCGTACAATCACCGCTAAGCTCAAGGCCTTCGGTGCGGCGGCTAAGGCCCTCGCCCGTGGACTCTTCTTCAAGTCCCAGCGTGGTGTCGAGTGGCACCGCCTCACCCACGACCGCTATCCCTGGGTCGTGGCACTCCTCTCGCTGGTGATGGTCTTCGTGATGCTCCGCATTGTCTTCTTCATCCTCAGTCCCGACGGCAAGCGCTATGCGGAGATGGCCTCTAAGGTCAACCCCCCACGCTACAGCGCTGTCGAACCTATGCGTGGCTCGATCTACGCCCGTGACGGACGCCCCGTCGCCGTCACCTCCCCCGTCTATCGCCTCTTCTTCGACTTCGGTCACGAAGCCCTCGAGCCCCTGCGTCAGCCCCTCCCTCCGAAGGATGGCGACAGCAAGCAGCAGGCTAAGCGCGAGCAGATCCTCAAGCTCCGCGCCGAATACGAGGCCGGCCTCGATTCGCTGGCCGAGCTGATGGCCAATACCTTCGACCTCTCGGCGCGCAAACTCACTAAGGCCAAGCTCAAGGCGCGCTGGAAGCAAGGCTTCGACACCAAGTCCCGCCACTGCGTCGTCTATCCGGCTGACGTACCCTACGTCCAGTACCGCGCCTTCGAGCAGGCAGAGCCCTTCGTCATCAAGAAGACGGGCCCCAACAAGCATAAGAAGCGCCTCTTCAGCAAGCTCATCTACACCGAGAATGAGAGCCGTCGTGTCTATCCCTTCGGTTCGCTGGCTTACCGCACCATCGGGCATATCTATGACCGTACCGATGGCGGGCTGACGAAGGCCCGCTTCGGGCTCGAGCTTCGCTACAACGACCTCCTCCGTGGGGAGCTCGGTGAGAAGCTCTCCTTCTACAACATGGGTCGCTACGAGCAGACCATCAGCAAGCCCCCCGTCGATGGGGCAAGCGTCTACACGACCCTCGACATGAATATCCAGAGCATCGTGGAGCGCAACCTCCGCGAGCAGCTCACCTACCTCGAGGCCGAGAGTGGTACCGTCGTCTTGATGGAGGTCAAGACGGGTAAGGTCGTCTCGATCTCCAACCTCCAGCGCACCGCCCCTGGCGTCTACCACGAGACGGTGAATATGGCCGTCTCGGATATGAGTGAGCCTGGCTCTACCTTTAAGGTCGCCTCGATGATGGTCGCCCTCGATGACGGGGTCGTCCATCCCAACGATACGATCGACGTGGGCAACGGCCTCTGGAAGTACGGCGGTAAGGTCATACGTGACCACAACGCTCACCATGGCGGCTACGGGCGCCTCTCCGTAGCGCAGACCATCATCAAGTCCAGTAATGTCGGTGTAGCGAAGATCATCACTCGCGCCTATGAGTCGCGCCCCGATGACTACGTGCAGAAGATCCGTAACCTCGGCTTCGGCGAAGACCTCAAGCTCGAGATCGACGGCTACGAGAAGGCCCGCATCCGTAAGCGCTCTGACAACCCTGACCGCTGGTACAATACCACCCTCGGCTGGATGTCCTACGGCTATGAGACGCAGGTGCCTCCTATCTATACGCTGGCTTTCTTCAATGCTATCGCCAATGGCGGTCGCTATATGCGGCCTTACTTCGTCACCGAGATTCGCAGTCGTGACGAGGTCATCAAGACCTTCGAGCCGACGGTCGTGCGTGAGCAGATCTGTAAGCCCGAGACGCTGACGGCGATACAGGATATGCTTCGCCGTGTCGTCACCGAGGGTACGGGGAAGAAGGCGCGCTCGCCCTTCGTCGCTATCAGCGGGAAGAGTGGTACGGCACAGCTCTCCTCAGGTCGTGGTGGCTACCGCGACTCCACGGGGCACGTACGCCACCAGGTATCCTTCTGCGCATACTTCCCCTCCGAGGCGCCTAAGTACTCCTGTATCGCGGTCATCCGCAGACCCTCGAGCCAGTTCAGCGCTGGTGGGGGTGTGATGGCTGCTCCTATCATCCGTAAGATCGCCGAGAGCCTCTTGGCACTCGAGGATCCTATCCCTCTGGATTCGCTCCATCGCTCGTCCTCTCCCAAGGCGTATACGAAGGAGATCGCCGCAGGCCGTGCTTCGGCACTCCTCTCGGTGATGGCGCAGCTCGGTATGCCCACGCCTCGTATGCCGAAGGACGCTGGGCTCTTCATCGCCGTCGATACGACGCTGCATGCTCGCTCCCTACCCGCTACGAATGGCCGTGTGCCTGCCGTCGTCGGTATGAGCGCGATGGATGCCGTCTACCTCCTGCGTAAGATGGGCTACAACCCTCGCCTGCGTGGTGCAGGCAACGTCGTCGGGCAGTCTATACCGGCAGGCTCGCCAGCCGCAGCCGGCACCGAGGTTGTCCTGGAGCTCGGCTTCGCCTCCTAAGGCGTACGGCTCCTCCCTTCTCCCTTTCCCCTCATCAGCGTATATAAACTCCGTATACAATGACACTGAGCACCCTCCTCCAAGGCATTGCCTATACCTCACCCTCCGACCCCGCACTCATCGCGGGCTGTGAGATCACCCATATCACCGAAGACTCCCGCGCCGTGAAGCCTGGGACGCTCTTCGTCGCCCTACGTGGTGTCCATGCCGATGGGCATCGCTTCGTCCCCGCCGCTATCGAAGCGGGTGCACGTGCCGTCCTCGTCGAGACGCTCCCCGAGGAGCAGCGTGCGGACGTCGCTTATATCGTCGTCAGCTCTACGGCTGAGGCGCTCGGGCTCACCAGTGCGGCACTCTACGGCCACCCCTCTCAGGCGATGCAAGTCGTCGGTGTCACGGGGACGAATGGCAAGACGACCATCGCCACGCTCCTCTTCCGCCTCTTCCGTGCGGCGGGCTATCGCTGTGGCCTCTTGAGCACGGTGTGCAACTATATCGAGGACGAGGCTGTCCCCGCTACGCATACCACTCCCTCGGCGCCCGAGCTACAGGCGCTCCTCTCGCGTATGCAGGCAGCGGGCTGTACGCACGTCTTCATGGAGGTCAGCTCCCACGCTATGGCGCAGCATCGTGCCGCTGGGGTGCACTTCCGTGGCGGTATCTTCACGAACCTCACGCGCGACCACCTCGACTATCACGGCACGGTGCAGGAATATCTCCGCGCTAAGAAGAGCTTCTTCGATGGGCTCGGCAAGGATGCCTTTGCGCTGACGAATGCCGATGATAAGAACGGCGCCGTGATGCTGCAGAATACCCGTGCGCATCAGTATAGCTATGCCCTGCGTGCGGCAGCTGACTACCGAGCTGAGATCCTCGAGCTCTATCCCTACGGCACGCAGCTGCGTATCGCAGGTGTCGAGGTGCTGGTGCGACTGGTCGGCGAATTCAATGTCTACAACCTCCTCGCCGTATATGCGGCAGCGACCCTCCTCGGTATGCCGAAGGAAGAGGCTCTGCGCCGCCTGAGCGAGCTCACCGCTGTCGACGGACGCTTCCAGAGCTTCATCTCTGAGAAGCGTGGCTATATCGCTGTCGTCGACTATGCGCATACGCCCGATGCCCTCATCAATGTGCTGGAGACCCTCTCGAGCCTTCGATCAAAGGGCTCGAAGATCATCTGCGTCGTCGGCTGTGGTGGCGACCGTGATCGCGGTAAGCGCCCGATCATGGCGCACGAGGCGGCAGTCCGTGCTGACCGCGTCATCCTCACCTCCGACAATCCCCGTAGCGAAGATCCCGTAGCGATCATCGAGGAGATGCGCGCTGGCCTGAGCCCCGAAGAGCTGAGCCGCACGCTCTCTATTACCGACCGTGCCGAGGCTATTCGCACGGCTACGATGCTGGCCTCTGCAGGCGACCTGATCCTCGTCGCAGGCAAGGGCCACGAGACTTATCAGGAGATCGCAGGTGTGCGTCATCACTTCGATGACCGCGAGATCATCCTCGAGCAGTTCGCTCACGAAGCTTAGTATTTCACTCTACACAAGATTATGATTTATCACCTTTTTGAGTACTTGACCCGTCAGGGTATTGCCTTACCTTTCTCACGTCTCTTCACCTACGTCTCCTTCCGTGTGGGCTTAGCGCTCATCGTGGCACTCCTGATCAGCACGATCTGGGGGAGCAAGGTCATTGACTTCCTCCGTCGCAAGCAGATCGGCGAGCTGGTGCGTGACCTCGGTCTCGAAGGCGAGCAGACGAAGAAGGGCACCCCCACGATGGGTGGTGTCATCATCATCATGGCGATCCTGGTGCCTACGCTCCTCTTTGCGCGACTGGACAATATCTACGTCATCCTGATGATCGTCACGACACTCTTGATGGGACTTCTGGGCTTTGCTGATGACTATATCAAGGTATTCAAGAAGGATAAGAACGGCCTCAAGGAGCACTACAAGATCATCGGGCAGGTCGTCCTCGGCCTCATCGTCGGTGTGACGCTCTACCTCAGCCCCTCGGTCGTCATCAAGCGCAATAGTGAGATCGTCCGTGAGGGCGGTGTGCGTGAGATTCGCTTCGAGACTACAGATACCAAGAGCCTCGAGACCTCTATCCCCTTCTTCAAGGGAAACAACCTCGATTACTCCGAGATCCTGCCCTTCTCTGATCCAGGGGTGAAGAAGATCGTCGGGGTGACCATCTTCATCATGATGACGGTCGTCGTCGTCATGCTCCTCTCCAATGGTGTGAACCTCACCGACGGCGTCGATGGCTTGGCCTCGGGTTCGTCGGCTATTGTCGGGGTGGTGCTGGGGGTCTTTGCCTACGTCTCCTCGCACCACGATATGGCGGGCTACCTGAATACGATGTTTATCCCAGGGGCAGAAGAGCTGGTTATCTTCGCCGCTACGCTCGTCGGGGCGACGGCTGGCTTCCTCTGGTACAACTCCTATCCCGCACAGGTCTTCATGGGCGACACGGGTAGTCTGGCGCTCGGTGGTATCATCGGTGTCTTCGCTATTCTCATCCGTAAGGAGCTCCTCCTGCCTATCCTCTGCGGTATCTTCATCGCCGAATTTACCTCTTCCTTCATCCAGCGCTTCTACTTCAAGTACACCCGTATGCGTACGGGCAAGGGCGTGCGCGTCTTCAAGATGGCGCCCCTGCACCACCACTTCCAGCTCCCTGGCGGGGCGGCTACGGATAGTCTCCTGAAGCGTCCTATCGCTAAGATCCCCGAGGCCAAGCTGACGATGCGCTTCTGGCTCATCGGCATCCTGCTGGCTGTGATGACCATCGTCACGCTGAAGATCCGATAATAGGAGGGCCTGCCGAGTGATCCAAATAGAAGATAAGATCGTCAGTCAAGACCTCTTCGACGTACTCTTCGTCTGCGACTACGACACCTGCAAGGGCGAGTGCTGCGTCGAAGGCGATAGCGGTGCGCCGCTGGAGGAGGGCGAAGCGGAGCAGCTCCGTCAGTGCCTGCCTCATGTGCGTCACCTCCTCTCCCCTGCAGCCCTCAAGATCATCGAGGAGCAGGGCGTCAGCTACCTCGATGAGGACGGCGATGAGGTAACCTCTATCGTGAATGGGCGTGACTGTGTCTTCACGACCTACGACGAGCAGGGACGCTGTGCCTGCGCCCTCGAGAAGGTCTATGGCGAAGGGAAGACGGACTTCATCAAGCCCATCAGCTGTCAGCTCTATCCCGTGCGCCTGACGAAGTACCCCACCTTCACGGCGGTGAACTACCATAAGTGGTCGATCTGCAAATGCGCGCTCAAGCTCGGGCGCAAGCTCCAGGTGCCCGTCTATCAGTTCCTGCGTGCGCCGCTCGTACGCGCCTTTGGTGAGGAATTCTACACGCAGCTGGAGGAGGTCGCAGCCCTCTTGAAGGCAGAGCGCGAAGAGGCAGGAGTGAGCCAGAGCTAAGCATCTACCTCACGCCGCCTAATACATACCAATACGCATCGCCCCGTGATCCGAAGAGTGGATCACGGGGCGATGTCTTTGTTTGAGGGGAGCGTGTGCGGGCATTCCTGTACAGCCTTTAGAGACTGTTGCCGAGAGTCCTACCCTCTGTTTATTGTGCTAAGGCATCGCACGCCCAGCACCCTGAAGTACCTCTCCGAAGTGATACGCTTTTCCCTTCGCTTTATCCCAAATCGGTCATTAGGGACTTCTGATGTAGGCTTCTAATGACCGCCATTAGAAAGTTTGAATTATATTTCCTTAATTAACAATAAGTTGTTAACTTTACCACGGAATTAAAATTAGCTTGCCCATGGCCAATATAAAAGATTTGGAGATTCAGTTTACCGATGAGCAGATAACAGCGTTCGGCGGCATTTCTTTGTTATACAAAATGCTTGACAATTGCCACTTCAAGGATGAGTTGTCGATGGTGTCTCTTCCCAAGCAGGGTTCCAACCGTGGCTATTCCCCCATCCAACTGATTTATGGGCTGTTCACGGGTGTATGGTGTGGAGCGAGCTGCTTTAATCATTTGGACATCGTGCGTTATGATCCGACCATCTGCAACTTGATGGGTTGGCATCATGCCCCCGACCACCGTGCATACCAACGGTATTTCGAAAAATTCAGCCAGGCGACTAATCAGCATGTGTTCGGTGCCCTGAACGAATGGTTCTTCTCTAATCTGTGTTTTGACAACTTCACTCTCGACTTCGATTCTACGGTAATTACCCGTTGTGGCGAACAGGAAGGCTCGGCTAAGGGCTATAACCCCAAACGCCCGGGAAGGAACTCTCATCACCCTCTTCTGACCTGCGCATGATAGCCAACTACTGGCTGCGCCCTGGTAATACAGCCGCACTGACCAATTTCATTTCTTTCCTTGAGGACACGCTGTCACGGCTCAAGGGTAAGAAAGTCGGCCTAATACGTGCTGACAGTGGATTCTTCGGTGGCGAAATCTTTGACTATCTTGAGAATTACAATGATGGCAAAGGGCTGAACTACATTGTTGCCTGCAGGTTCAACAACAAGATAAAGATGAAACTTGTGAGCCAAGGAAAATGGGTTGAAGTGGCCAAGGGGATTTGCATAGCCGAGACAACTTATCAAGCCGACGATTGGGAAAAGTCCAGGCGTATCGTTATGGTGCGTCAGGACCCTGAGGTGCGTCCAAAGGCTGCGGGCAAGAAAGTCTCAAATATAAGAAGCAAAAGCCCTGAGCAACTGGAACTGTTCCCGGAAATGGCTGAGTTGGGGAAATACCGCTACAGTTGCTTTATTACTAATATGACTCTGCCAGCCAAGGCCATATATGACATGTACCGTGGAAGAGCCGATTCGGAGAACCGCATCAAAGAGGTCAAATATGATTTCTCTGTCGACAAGTATGTGTCGCATGACTTCTGGGCAACCGAGGCTTGTAATAGTTTCATCATCTTGGCGTACAATTTCCTCAGTCTCTTCAGGCATGCCATAATAAACTCGAAACAGAATTATTTTCTAAAGACTATCAGATACAAGATCATCAATATACCTGGTTATCTTGTTAAATCTAACAACAAAAATATTTTACGATTAGCCAGGACAATCCGACAACGTCAAGCATTTCTTGGATTATGGTCAACGACTGAAAAATACAGTTGGCCAAAGCTTACTGGCTCCTAATGACCGACTTGGGATGAACTACCACCTCTAAAGAAGTAAAGGCATCAGCAATACCTTTCACTCTCATTTTGGACGTTGCCTCACCCTCCGCCATCGTTCCATATTTATTCTCTAATCCTGACTCTATCTGCTCGAATATCTTTAGATCACCAAAGGTAAATGATATACTCCGCAGATGCCCCTTATAGAAATATAGGTGGACTGAGAGCGTGGGGCGCCTCGCATATTTAAGTCCCGTAATGGCATAGACCACCTCATCACTCCATGCTTGAGTTTCTTCTATCTCTCCGCCCTGTCGTTTGATGATTGCACGTGCCTCTGCAGGCGTTGTAACCCCAAGGGTAAAGCCACTGATGGTACGGTTGATTGGCTCCTTGCTTTGCCCACCTTGTGCGTAGGAGGGGAGGGAGAGGAGGAGAGCCAGCAGGAGGCCGAGCATGAGGGCAAGTCTACGACTCATAGAGCGAGAGGAAGGTGAGTAGATGTTCATCATATTTATGGTTGTTTCTTTGGTGAGCCTTCGTCCCCTACAGGCTCTGTGTATTACTGAATTGTGGACGAGGAGAGGGATGAATAGTGTATACCGAACTGGATGGTCACGATATGACACCCTCCTCTTTATTGGCAAAGCGGAGAAGCCCTCATCAAGGGGCGAGCCTCTCTCCCCACAAAGGTAGCCTTTTCCACCTACTCCTATCCGAGATCGTCTGCGTACAAGGAGGATGGCTAGCATATAGATACGGAGCGATAGCCTACGTATCTAGCTCTACCCCTCTCGACTCCACCATCTGACCTAATGGGCGAAGGGCTCCAGCCCCTCACGGGAGGGCTGGAGCGGGCAAAAGTTCCACTCCAAGCCTACTAGTTCTCACTCTCTTTCTCTGCCGAACGAGCTCGATCAAGTTCCTTATCTGTATAGGCAATATAAGCATTCTTGGACATACTATGTCCCTCATATTCAAAGGTGCGAACTACCTCTAAAGAGGTAAAGGCATCAACAATACCTTTCTTTTTGAACATCCCCTCAGACTCTATCATCATTCCATATTTATCTTCTAGTTCTGACTCTATCTGCTCTAGTACATCCCAACCATCGAAGCTAAAGTATATACTACGCAGATGCCCCTTATAGAAAAACATATCGACAGTCTGCGTGGGGCGCCTTGCATAGTTAAGTCCCGAGACAATATAGCTTGCATCTTTACTTCCAGCGTGAATGCCGACTTCTAGAATTATCTTTCCGCCCTGCCGTTGGATGATTGCCCGTGCCTCTGCAGGCGTTGTAACCCCGAGGGTGAAGCCACTGATGGTACGGTTGATTGGCACCTTGCTTCGCCCGTCTTGTGCGTGGGAGGGGAGGGAGAGGAGGAGAGCCAGCAGGAGTCCGAGCGTGAGGGCAAGCCTACGACTCATAGAGCGAGAGGAGGGTGAGTAGATGTTCACCATATTTATGGTTGTTTCTTTGGTGAGCCTTCGTCCCCTACAGGCTCTGTGTATTACTGAATTGTGGACGAGGAGAGGGATGAATAGTGTATACCGAACTGGATGGTCACGATATGACACCCTCCTCTTTATTGGCAAAGCGGAGAAGCCCGCATCAAGGAGCGAGCCTCTCTCCTCACAAAGGTAGCGTTTTCGCATATAGTGAGAGGTAAGACTCCACAGAATGAGCATGTTCCCACACAAGAAAGAGAGGGGCTGTAGGAGGGCATCCACGAGCAGGAAGTGACACACCCTGCGCACCCACTATACAAGACACTTAATGAGCCCTGAAGGGCTCTCGGTAAGAACGCATGTACGCTCTTACCGAGAGCGCACTTGCGTTCTTACCGAGAGCGTGAGGGCGTTCATACCGAGAGCGCCTTTGCGCTCTCGGTATGAACGTTTCAGCCCTTTCAGAATGCCCGATACAGAGGGGGGTTAGAGAGGGGACGGGGGATGGTATTTGAGATCCTTCGTACCTTTGTGAAAACACACAAGTGGAGGGTATCTTCACTGAGGGCTTGCCCCTAACCGAAGAGCCCCCGACACACGCCCCGAGAGCGACGATCCCCATTCCTCTATCGCAGGCACACCGCCCGAGGATGAGGGATGAGCTCCCTGCACTCCCTATCTCAGGGGAGCTTCTCCGAAGCGATGATTCCCCCCTTCGCTCCGCACTACACCATCACCCACCCCTTCGCTACAACCCCTATATACCCACACTACGATGACCAAAAGCAAAATACCCTACGAACGACCAGAGGTCGAGTTCTTCACGCTCCCGAGCTATCTGCACTCGATCCTCATCTCCTTCTCTGTGGAGGCTAGGCCGTAGTCCTTCCGCCCCCTCTCCTCCCATACGCAGGTGGGGAGAGGGGATATTCACCACTTCTTCCACAGCTTCATCCACCACCCTATCCACCATCGGGGGCTTAGCCTAGAGACTTATCCCCCGCTATGACGAGTGCACCTCGGTGTCTCATCAGTATAGGGACAGAATAGAATCGCCCCCACAGAGCCTGCTACGACAGGTCTCTGTGGGGGCGATGATGCTAGGCTCCTAGCCCGTGTCTCTTGGATGGCTGATCCGCCACTACACGGAGGACTAGGCGAGCGAAGAGATTGTACTACTTAGCCTGAGCCGTGGAGTCGGTCTTGACCTCGGTAGCCTTACCGGAGGTATAGTGCTCGTTGAGGTACTTGATGAAGTCCTCGGTGATGTCGAGCGCGCCTTC
>ERZ773267.1906-NODE-1906-length-11071-cov-35.592683_pt1 | contig 11071 bp, 7 predicted proteins | sample MGYA00511959_ERZ773267 | MGnify/ENA primary metagenome ERZ773267 (study PRJEB29015, sample SAMEA2738165) | human oral metagenome | biome: human oral; feature: human-associated habitat; material: saliva | place: China | collected 2240 ... | reverse complement strand
CCGCCGCACCCCTCCATGCGCAGCTGGGCCCTACTGGTGGCAGGACGGGCACGCCACCCACGCCACCACCTGCACCCCGGCCCACTCCGACACCTCCCACACCCTTACATACGAAGAGCCAGGAAACCCCGACCTCGTCACAACGAGGCCGGGGTCCACTGTGCACTCACGGCGTCAGCGAGGACGAACCTCGCAAGCGACGCCATCGCCATCACGGTCAAGGTCCGCACTGTAGCCCGACTCACCACGATGCAGCGGCGCAGCTCCCGCAGCCCAGGCCTCCGAACAGTTGCGGAACGGACCACGACTCGTGGAGCCACCTCCATTCGAAGGCACCGGATACAGGCCCCACCAGGCACCCGAATCGTAGAACCAGTGACGCTCCAACCCGATCCACTGCGTCCCCGTGGCCATGACGCCGGAGCCATCGAAGTAGAACCACGTTCCACCCAGATTCAGCCAGCCGGTCGTCATGGCGCCCGCCGAATCAAAGTAGTACCACGATCCACCAATCGAGTTCCATCCCGTCACCATTGCACCGGAGGGAGCCATGTAATACCAGGCACTCCCCTGGCTCACCCAACCCGTCGCCATCGCGCCTCCACGCAGGTAGTACCAGGTGCCACCAACCTTCGTCCAGCCGCTCGACATCACGCCAGAATCAGCGAAGTGATACCAGGAACCGCCGATCATGTTCCACCCCGTCGCCATCACGCCGGAAGGAGCCATGTAGTACCAGGCACTCCCCTGGCTCACCCAGCCCGTTGCCATCACGCCGGAAGCGCCAAGGAAATACCAGCTTCCATCAATCCGCTGCCAGCCCGTACGCATGAGTCCGCTGGCGGGATCGAGGTAGTACCACGAGCCCTGCACCTGGGCCCAGCTGCGCACTTGCATGCCCGAGGGAGAGTAATACTCCCACGCGCCGCCGGTGCCATACCATCCGGTAACCATGTAGCCACTTCCATCGAAGCGATAGGTCGCACCATCAATGATGCGCACCTCACTGCGCGCGTAGCTGCCGTTATCCAGGTCGTACCACCAGCCGGAACCGTCCTGCTTCCAACTGGGCTTGGGAGCGGGCGCAGGGTCAGGCTGAGGGGCAGGCTGGGGATCCGGCTGAGGGTCAGGCTGAGGATCGGGCTGAGGATCGGGCTGAGGATCCGGCTGAGGGTCAGGCTGAGGATCGGGCTGAGGGTCAGGCTGAGGATCGGGCTGAGGATCGGGCTGAGGATCCGGCTGAGGGTCAGGCTGGGGATCGGGCTGAGGGTCGGCCGTGGGCTCTGCTGTGGGCGCCGGTTCCGGATTGACGACCGGATTCAGATCGGCTGCATAGGCGGGCACAACAACGCCCGCAAGAACAGCCGCCGCTCCGAGCGCCGCAACCATGCTTCGACGCATGTTCGTGGCACGCATGTATGTTCCTCTCGATAGGTGCGCTACCGCCTCACCCACTCCTCCAATGGAACAGGCATGGCGATACGTGTCAGCGAAACATCGCTTTCGCGACATCCAGTTACCGAGTATACGCACACAATCGTCTCATCCACGCACTCACGGGACCGCGCGCCCTGTCATCGCCAGGAGGCGGCAGGCATAGGGGAAGCCCCCGCTGGCGATTCATCACCAGCGGGGGCTTCCAACAGGGCGTCAGTTCTTGGCGCGGCGCGATGCGACGAGCGCACCGATACCAGCAACCAGGACCGCGACCGCTCCGACCGCAACCCACGTTGCAGAGGTGCCGGTGGAGGCAATGGTCTGCGGGAGGGTCTTGGAGGGAGCCGACGTCCCCGAGCCACCGGGAGCCGGCGAAGACGGTGCCGGAACAGCAGGGGTCGACGGGGTCGAGGCCGACGGGGCCGGAGCCGGAGCAGAAGGCTGCGGCGTCACAGGCGTCGAGGGGCCGGGGGCCGGAGCGGAGGGCTGCGGCGTCACAGGCGTCGAGGGGCCGGGGGCCGGAGCGGAGGGCTCAGGCGTGGTGGGGGTATCGGGGCCGGGGGCCGGAGCGGAGGGCTCAGGCGTGGTGGGGGTATCGGGGCCGGGGGCCGGAGCGGAGGGCTCAGGCGTAGTCGGGGTATCGGGGCCGGGGGCCGGAGCGGAGGGCTCAGGCGTGGTCGGCTGGCCGATCGAGGGGTTCGGAACCTCCGCGACCGTGCACTTGGTCAGCTCAGCGCGGTACTCCTCGGCCGTCATGTAGCGACCATTCTGACCGGCGCCCTCGAGGGTGACGCCGCCATCCTTTTCGGGGCGAACGGAAGTCTCAGCAGCGATCGAGTCGGCAACGGCATCGAGCTGCGCGTCAATCTCTTCCACGCTCTCGGTCGGCTGCTCATCGGTCACCGACGCGAGGTAGTCATCGAGAGCCTTCTGGGCTGCATCGACGGCAGCCTGTGCGTCGGCAACGGCCTGGTCGGCGTCAACCGAGGGCTTGTCGTCAACGGGAGCAGGAGCAGGGGTCGTGGGAGCCGCGGCGCCGTTCTTGGCGGGCAGAGTGGAGACATCCACAGGCAGAGCGGAGCCGGGGAGGGCGCCAATCTTCTTCTCCCAGGAGTTGGCGCGCTGCTCATCACCGGATCCGGCAAGGCCGGACACGTAGTTCGTGTTGTCGGAGTTGAAGGCCTTACCGTCGAAGCCGTAGGCCGAGGCGGTATCACCGGTCGTGTGGAAGCGCGACAGGTTCGGCGAGCCACCGGTGACGCCGTAGAACTTCTGCGTGCCGTAGACGCGCGTACCGTCACTGTGCTTGGCAATGTGTACACCAACACCGATGACGTTGGATGCACCGAGCATGTTGCGGTCATGGCCCTGAGAGTTCTTCCACTGGTTGAAGATGTCGGCCGCTGCCTGAGCGGGGGTCTTCGTTCCGCCACCGCTGAAGTCTTCAAGGTGGTTGTAGGCGATGTTCTCAGCATCGGACATGGTGTCCGCACCGTCGAGAGCGCCCTGCCCCAGGTGCTTGTGCGACTGATCGTGGCTGAAGTCGTTGCTGTCGGACATGTACTTGCTCCACGAGCGAGCATCGGCAGTGACCGTGTCCGACACGACAATCTCGGGCAGGCCAGCGCTGGCGCGGTAGGCATTCATCTTCTGAACGATGAGGGCCTCGATGATCTTGGCCTGGGTGTCGTAGTCAACCTTGGACCAGTCAACCCAGTCGAGACCGCGATCAACGGTCGTGTCAGCGGCGGGAGCGTCACCGACCGAGGGATTGGGCTTCTTGGCGCCCTGCTGAGCAGCCTCAAGCGCGGCCTGCGCGTCGGCGAGGTCCTTGCGCAGCTGAGCCTCGCGCTCCGGGTCAGCAGTGGTGCCCGTCGAGGTGCCCGAGGCGGCGGCAGCGTACTTCGCGAGCAGCGGGTTGTACTCGGCGTTGATGCGAGCGTCGGCACCAACGAGGGTGCCGCAGAACGGATCATCGGTGGCGCTGTTTCCCTCAGCCAGGGAGGGGATCACAACGAGGGACGCTGCGATCGTGGTGGCAGCGAGCACCACCGACGTGTGAGTGCGGGTGAGCTGGAACGACATTAACTATCGGCCTAACACTATGGAACAGAGACAGGTAAATCTTTCCATGCGGTTCGCACTATTTCAAGCTTTTTCCAGTAATTGATTACAGATGATTCGCTGGAATTGCAACGTTTTCTCAGTTTGACAGATTTTGAACATCCCACATGTCGATACCAAAACGTTATATTCACCGTGCGAGACCTTACCGGATCACAAGTCAAACTCTGACCATGGCTACCAATGACGAGTGAATCCACACGCACAGTCGGAAGTCGCCAACCCCCGAGCAACAGCAATCAACACAGGGTCCCGATACGCCCGCAGAGGCTCACCCTTCAACCACAACGCCCGATAACCACCCACCCCTCCCCTGAGCGAGGATGTCGCCATGACCTCCACCACCCAGGCCCAGTAAGCACCACCGACTGCGCACCTCACGTGTTATAGGACATCACGTGTGGGTCGGTGGTCAGTCCCAGGAGCGGCGGACGGATGTGCTCAGTTCAGGGGTGGCCTCATTGGCTCCAGGGGTGGCACCATCGGCCGGACAGGTGGCTGCTTGGGCCCCTTCATGCGCAGGTTAACCCCACAGGTGGTAGCCCAGGCAGGCCGCCCACACTGCCACCTATCGGGCCCAGCTGCGCAGGAACGGGTTAAGGCGACCAGTAAAAGGGCCCACGCGCACACCAGCCTCCCACCCCTCAGGGGCCAGAGGGCGGTCACCACACAACAGTCGCATGCAATTCCCCCGAGCCAGCATTCAACAATGCCCCAAAACGTTGGAATTACAACACCCCTATTTCAATACCTGAAAGGTCGATAGGGAAATTGCATGCGACACTGTTCAGCAACCACCCACAAGACCTGACCGGACCTGACCGCACGACGGGCGCCACAGGAAACGGCACCCCGCACCCAGAAGCCAGGCACACAGAATCCACACACAGGGCGCAATGCAGTATTGACAGGAACGAGGCAAACACGACCAACTAAAAAAGTGACTTTCCCGCGCAACAAAGCCGAAAAGTCACCCTGCTAGCAACACGATTTGTCCATCCTCATAGTTGGTCCCAACCAACTAAAATGCCGACTTTCCCGCACCAGAAAGCCAAAAAGTCGCTCTACCAGCAACACGCAGTGTCCTATAACCCCACCTCACCGCAACCAATAACGTTGCATGGCGAGCACGTCAGCAACCACGAAGCCCACGAAAATCCGACCCACACCGAGAGGCAAGCCAAGAAAAAGAAGCCAGCGCCGGCCTCGTCAATCAATAAAAAATCCGACACTCACAATCGAGTGTCGGATTTTTCGGTGGAGCTAGGGGGATTCGAACCCCCGACCTCTTCCATGCCATGGAAGCGCGCTACCAACTGCGCCATAGCCCCTTTATTTAGTTCGTCGCCCCGGCGACCTGATAAATAATAGCCAATTCACAGAAGGAAGCGCAAATCAAAATCAAGTGTCGCTCATCACATGGAAGAAAATCGTTGAGTTATCGGGGCAAACGAGGCCCCCGGAGGCCACTCAGGCCCCCAGGATGTCCTCGCGGGCCCCGATATTGTGCGACGCCAGGCGCCAGCCAGTACGCGCAGCACTCTTGGCGGTGGACACGCCAACGGGGACGAGCTCCGACCAATGGCAGTTGTCCACGCCGCGCAGCCCGTTGAAGTCCGAGGGGTCCAGGCCCAACAGAGAAACGATGCCCCGCGCGATAGCGGAGCCGTGCGAGACGACGATAAGAGAGCGATCGGCGGGGCACGCGGCCGCCGCCTCGAGGACAGCGTCGCGGAAGCGCTCGCCCACGACCTCGGAGCGCTCGACCTCGGCACCAGCGCACTCTCCGGTGTCCCGGTACACGCGGTAGGCCTCGGGCTGCTCGCGGGCGATCTCCTCGTAGGTCTTCCCCTCGAAGGTGCCGTAGAAGCGCTCCGTGAGTCTCTCGTCTGGCATGGGGCCCTCGCAGGGGTATCCGGCGATGTCGAACACGCGCGCGAGGATACGCGCCGTCTCACGCGCGCGTCCCAGGGGCGAGCACACGATGCGCACTCCCCCATCGTCGTAGCTGCGGTGCGTCTCGGCGGCGATCATGCCGACCTCGGCGCTGGGCTCGCACAGGCGCGAAACCAGCACGCCTGCGGCGCCCGCCGCCTGGGAGCGCCCTGCATCGTTCAGGGGCTTATCAATACGTCCCTGGAAACGACGCTGCATGTTGAAGTCCGTCTGGCCGTGACGCAGCAGAACGATGCGCGATGCGCTCACTGTTCGGACTCCACGCCGTGCGCCGCCGCACGTTCCGCAGCGGCCGCGCGGGCCTCCTCGGTATCGACGTCGATCGACACAGCCGGACAGTCGCCCCACAGACGCTCGAGCGCGTAGTAGTCGCGTTCCTCCTCGGAGAGCACGTGGACGAGCAGCTCCGAGTAGTCCAGCAGGACCCAGGTGCCCTCCGCGCGCCCCTCGATGTGGGTGGGGCGTCGGCCGTGCTCGGCCCACACGCGGTCCATGATGTCTTCGGCGATGGCGCGCACCTGGCGGTCGGTCGGCGCGGACACGACGACAAATGCGTCGGCCAGGGCGAGTTTACTGGTGACGTCGACCAGGACGGGGTTGATGCCCCCGCGGTCGTGTGCGGCGCGAGCGACGAGGGTCGCCAGCTCGGAGGTAGCGTCGGGAAGGCTCACTGTTCTCCTTGTGTTAGGACCGGTAGAGTCCGTACTTGTTGATGTATTGGACGACGCCGTCGGGCACGAGGTACCACACGGGCTTGCCCTCCTCGACGCGCGATCGGCAGTCGGTGGAAGAGATCGCCATGGCGGGGACCTCCAGCAGCGATACGGACTCGTGCGGCAGGCCGGGGTCCGACAGGTTGTGCCCGGGGCGCGTGACGCCGATGAAGTGTGCCTGCTCGAAGAGCTTGTCGGCGTCCTTCCACTGCGCGATCTGCGCCAGCGCGTCGGCGCCGGTGATGAAGTAGAAGTCCGAGTCGGGGTACTCCTCCGACAGGTCGGCCAGGGTATCGATCGTGTAGGTCGTGCCGCCTCGGTCGATATCGACGCGCGACACCGCGAAACGCGGGTTCGACGCGGTGGCGACAACGGTCATGAGATAGCGGTGTTCGGCCGCTGTCACGCGCCGCCCGGCTTTGAAGGGCTGCATGGCGGCCGGTACGAACACGACCTGGTCGAGGCCGAACACGTCCATGACCTCGGAGGCTGCGACGAGGTGGCCGTGGTGGATCGGGTCGAAGGTACCGCCCATGATGCCGATCGCCCGACGCCTGCGCAGGGCGCGCGGCGGGTGCTGGGGCAGCGCCGGTGCGGCGGTCACACCCGCGGTCGCTTCCGTGGTCTTTTCGATCGCTTCTGTGCCCGAGGCCTGGGCCAGTTCGTGCTCCTGCGTGCTCACGAGCGGATGGTTCCTTCGCCCTCGTAGATCCAGGTCGTAGTCGTCAGCTCCGCCAGGCCCATGGGCCCGCGTGCGTGGAGCTTCTGGGTGGAGATGCCCACTTCGGCGCCGAGGCCGAGCTGGCCGCCGTCGGTGAAGCGGGTCGAGGCGTTAATCGCGATCGCGGCGGCGTCGACCCCGCTTCGGAAGGCGCGAATAGCGGCGACGTTGGAGGCGACGATTCCCTCGGTGTGTCCGGTCGAGTAGCGGCGGATATGCTCGGTGGCCGCCGCGACGCTGTCGACGACGCGCACGGCCAGGTCCATGGACAGGTACTCGGTCTCCCAGTCCGCCTCGGTGGCGTCCACAATCATGTCGGCGTCGATGGAGGGCTGGCCGTCGACGATGGCGCGGGTGGCGGCGTCAGCGTGGATCGTCACGCCCGCGGTGGTCAGGCGCGTGATGGCTGCGACCAGGAAGCGCGAAGCGACGTCGGCGTGGACCAGCAGCGTCTCGACTGCGTTGCACACGCCCACGCGCTGGGTCTTCGCGTTCATGATGATGGCCTCCGCGGCCTCAAGATCCGCGGAAGCGTCGACGTAGAGGTGGCAGTTGCCGGTTCCCGTTTCGATGACGGGAACGCGCGACTCTTCGACGATCGCGTTGATGAGGCCTGCTCCCCCGCGCGGGATGAGCGCGTCGATGGCGCCGCGGGCACGCATCATGGCGCGCGCTCCTGGGCGGCCCCACTGGTCGACGGTCTGGATTGCGTCGGCGGGCAGGCCGACGGATGTCAGCGCGTCGCGGCACACCTCGATGAGAACCTGGTTCGAGGCCTGGGCGGCGCTCCCGCCTCGCAGGATGACCGCGTTACCGGCCTTGATCGCCAGGGTCGCTGCGTCAATCGTGACGTTGGGGCGGGCCTCGTAGATGATGCCAACGACGCCGAGGGGCACGCGCTCCTGCGTGACGCGCAGACCAATGTCCGTGCGTGCTCCACGCACGACCTGGCCGATCGGATCAGGCAGAGCCACGATCTCGCGGACCGCGTCAGCGATGGAACGAATACGGTCCTTCGTCAGGGCGAGGCGGTCCAGCAGGCCCTCGCTCATCTGCTCGGCGCGGCCACGCGCCACGTCCTCGGCATTGGCGGCCAGGATTTGGTCGCAGCGTTCGATCAGCGCCGCCGCAATTGCTTCAAGCCCGCGGTTTTTCACCTGGGTTGTCGCGTTCGCGAGCACGCGCGCCGCCTCGCGGGCGGCGTCAGTCACCTGGGAAATATCTGCAGCAGTATCCACTCGCCCATCATGTCACACGCGTGGCATCGCGACCGTGTCAGTCTGCGCTGAGGGCAGAAAATGCGTCGCCCAACACCGCCAAGTCATCGCGGTGAATCGCGGGGCGGGGGTGCTCATAACCCGCAGCCTGCAGGTCGGCCGTACCCGAGCCTGCGATGTCCGCCAACGTGTCGGAGTCGTAGCCGGACACGCCGCGCGCAACGAGGCCCGTTGGGCTGGCCACGTCCACGACGTCACCGGCCTCAAAATGCCCGAGCACCGAGTGCACGCCGGCCACGAGGAGCGACTTCTTGCCCGCCGTGATCGCACGCGCCGCGCCCTCGTCCACGATGATCTCCCCGCGTGAGGGAGCCACATGGGCAATCCACAGGCGCCGGGAGGCCGGGCGCTGCTCGGCCGGGGCGAACCAAGTGCCCACTCGCGTGCCTGACAGGACGCGCGGCAGTGCGTCGGCGCTGGCCAGCTGCACGCCGATGCCGCTGGCGGTCGCCAGCATCGCTGCCTGCACCTTCGTTGCCATGCCGCCCGTGCCCACGCGCGAACCCGCGCCGGTCACGAGGACGCTCATAAGGTCGTCCGCGCCTTCGACGCGCTCGATCAGCTCCGAGCCCGGGTGATCCGGGGGCGCTGTGTACAGGCCGTCGACATCGGTGAGCAGTACGAGCGCGTCAGCCTTGATCATCTGAGCGATCAGGGCGGCCAGGCGATCGTTGTCGCCGAAGCGCAGCTCGCGGGTGGTCACCGCGTCGTTCTCGTTGAGGATCGGGACGACGCCGAGGCCGAGGAGGCGGGTCAGCGCCGCGCGCACGTTCGTGTAGTGGTCGCGTCGCATGACGTCGTCCGTGGTGAGCAAGACCTGTGCGGCGTCCAGGTGGTGGGCCTGGAAGGCTGCGGTCCAGCGAGCCATGAGCAGCCCCTGGCCCATCGCTGCCGCTGCCTGCACGCTCGGCAGGTCCTTGGGCTTGGCGGAAAAGCCGAGGGGATCCAGACCGGCGGCCACGGCCCCCGAGGACACGATAACGACCTGACGGTCGCGCCCGCGCCAGCGGGACACGAGTCGCGCGACGGCATCGATTCGGTTCAGGTCAAGACCGCCATCCTCGCGGGTGAGCGAGGATGAGCCGATCTTGACGACGATACGGGAGGCAGCGCTCACTCCGCTCATGACTGATCCGAGGCGTCCGTCCAATGGCCGGCTTCGCGTTCGGTCCACAGCTCGTCACGTGCGGCGGTCTTGGCGTCCATGACCTGGTGGTACACCTCGCGGCGCTCCTTACGGCTCGGGCGAGCGTTCTGCTCCAGGCGCAGGTCGGTGCCGCGCGATCCCAGCAGCTCGGGGCCGGTCGTGAGGGTCGGCTCCCAGTCGAAGACGACGCCGCCATCGAGGTCACCGATCACAACGGTGTCACCAGCGACGGCGCCCGCCTTCATCAGCTCATCCTCCACGCCTGCGGCGTTCAGGCGATCCGCGAGGTATCCCACGGCCTCGTCGTTGGCGAAGTCCGTCTGACGCACCCAGCGCTCGGGCTTGTCGCCGCGCACCTGGAAGACTTCCTCGCCGTCCTTGCGGGTCTTGCGCACCGTAATCTCGACGCTGCGGCCAACCGCCTTGGGACGGATGACAGGACGGGCGGCCTCGAGGGCGGGGCGCTTCGCACGCTCCTCCTCGACGATGCCAGCCAACGCAAAAGACAACTGCTTGAGCCCCTCGTGGGACACGGCGGACACCTCGAAGACCGGCCAGCCGAAGGACTCCAGATCCGGGCGCGTGATCTCGGCCAGATCGCGCCCATCCGGAATATCGATCTTGTTCAGGACAATGACGCGGGGGCGCTCCATGAGCGGAACGTAGCCCTCGACCTGTGTCAAATCGCCCTGGTAGGCCGCCAGCTCGGCCTCGATAATGCGCAGGTCCTCAACGGGCTCACGATCCGTCTCGAAGGCAGCAGTGTCCAGGACGTGCACGATGACCGCGCAGCGCTCGATGTGGCGCAGGAAGTCCAAGCCCAGGCCTTTGCCCTGGGAAGCGCCGGGGATCAGGCCGGGAACGTCAGCCACCGTGTAGCGTGTGTCGCCGGCCGACACGACGCCCAGGTTTGGCACGAGCGTGGTGAACGGGTAGTCGGCGATCTTCGGGCGCGCCGAACTCATGGCGGCAATCAGCGAAGACTTGCCAGCCGACGGAAAGCCGACGAGGGCCACGTCGGCCACAGACTTGAGCTCCAGGACAACGTCGCGTTCCTCGCCCGGCTCGCCCAGCAGGGCGAAGCCCGGGGCCTTGCGTGCCTTCGAAGCGAGCGCCGCGTTGCCCAGGCCGCCGCGACCACCCTCGGCGACCACGAAGCGCGCGCCCGCGCCCGTCAGGTCGGCCAGGAGCTCCCCGGACGTAGACTTGACGACCGTGCCCTCGGGAACCGGCAAGATGATGTCCGCGCCGGTCTTTCCCTGGCGGAAGTCACCCATGCCGGGCGTTCCGTTATCGGCCCGCCGGTGCGGGCTGCGGTGGTAGTTGAGCAGAGTCGTCTCCTGCTCGCTCACCTCCAGGATGACCGAACCGCCGTTACCACCGTCACCGCCGTCGGGGCCGGCCAGCGGCTTGAACTTTTCACGCTTAATCGAGGCAACGCCATTACCGCCGTTGCCGCCTGCCGCGTGCAGCGTCACGCGATCCACGAAGTCTGCCACTGCTGCTCCTGATTCCCGAAGAAAGATAGTGAAAAGGGCGTCCGGCAACGCCGGACGCCCTTCATGCGCGCGGTCTCAGGCAGAGACCGGCGAAACGCTGACAACCTTGCGATCGCGCTTGCGGCCGAACTCGACCGCACCCGCGCGCAGGGCGAACAGGGTGTCATCCTTGCCACGGCCAACGCCGTCGCCAGGGT
>ERZ773267.1895-NODE-1895-length-11114-cov-11.061036_pt1 | contig 11114 bp, 10 predicted proteins | sample MGYA00511959_ERZ773267 | MGnify/ENA primary metagenome ERZ773267 (study PRJEB29015, sample SAMEA2738165) | human oral metagenome | biome: human oral; feature: human-associated habitat; material: saliva | place: China | collected 2240 ... | reverse complement strand
AGCTCTTGACTTTTTTGTAAATAATTGTAATAATATTTGTATGTTAAACAAAAAAAATAAATTATTATGAGAAAAATTTTTTTGTATAGTCTTTTGGTCATCTTAGGAGTGATTGTTGTCCTTTGTGTGTTATTTGGTATTAAGGAGGTATTTTTTGCCATTGTAACGGGACTTGGATATCTAAGCTTATTTCTTCTTCTTGTTGTATCTCTCTTTGTTCTTTTTTCCAGTTCTTATGATGAAGAAGATTACGAAGATGATGATCGTTAAAATTTTACTACCGTTGCTTTACTCTTTTTATTCTTTCTTACTGAATCAGTTAGGAAGAATAAAGAGAGTTTTTTTGAGATGTGTAAAAGAAATTTTTTGTTGCTTTTTTTGGGTATAATCTTATACTTTTTTCGTTCATAAATACATAATTATATGAAAAGAATCTTTTGGGGCTTGGTTTTGATTATGAATCTTGTTTCTTGTTCTGAGCAGGATTCAGTTTTTGGAACTTTTATGAGTGGTGTGATGAATTTTTTAGTTGCTGTTGTTATATTAGTATTGGTAACTATTATTTTATCATTTCTTTCGCTTCTTTTCCTTGATAAACCATGTCGAGATCAACTTTTTCGAGCATTAAAATGCAAGAAAAAAAAGTAGCCTGTATCAAGCTACTTTCAAGAGTCTTTATTTGGACTCTTTTTTTGTTTTTTGAGGGAGAATGGCATACTTGATCAGGTATGGAAAAAGTTTCAAAGAATTCAGAATTTTTTTGAAGTTTCTTTTTGGATCGGAGATGAAACGATAGAGCCATTCAAGTTTGAGTGTTCTAATAATTTTTGGAGCTCTTTTTTGTACTCATGCTATAAAATCTAGGAGTCAAGCGGTATTGAGCACGATTAGTTTTTTTTGTTGGATTTTTTGAAAATTTCTACTAGCTCGGAGCTCTTGGAGAGGAATTTCGGGAGTGGATCTTCCTTGAATAAGGACATTGATTGTGTCTTGGTATTCGTTCATAGCGGCTTCAGCTTTTTCTCGGTCAAAATCGCTATATCCATCCTGGGCATAGATGATGTTATATCCTTGGTATTTGAGTTTTTCAACTACTTTTTCAAGATATTCAGCTTTGGTTCCATAGATGAGGATATTTAGTTTTTGACTTCCGTATTTTTTTCTAATGCTTTGCAAAAGGTAGGGGATAAAGTCAGTTCCGTTGAGATTTTGGAGCCAAGAGGTAGGACTTTGAATTTTTCCCATAAAGTGAGCAACATAGTAGAAGATTTGGAGGGCAATACCATCGGGCAAAAGGAAGTCAGATTTTAAGAGAATTTTTTTGTACTCTTTGAGTTTTTCTGTTTTTGTTGTTTGATCAAAAAGGCGGTGTGAAACAATGTTTGCAAAGTAGATAAAGTTGACTACTACGGATTCCTCTTGGTCATAAAAAGAGAGGATGTCATTGATCGCTTGATCACGAGAGTAGGGGTAGAGTTTTTGGAGGATTTCGTTCATGTGAGTGATTAGGGGTAAAAAAACTTTTGAGAGTATAGGAAAAAGAGGGTATCTTTCAAGAGAAATGTTTTTTCTTGCAATTTTGCTTGGAAGCGTTAAAATGAAAGCTGGTTTTAAATTCTTTGAAAAGAAAGATGCAGGAAAATTTACAGAAAATTAGAGAGATATTAGAAGGAAATCAGACTTTTGCCCTTTTTGGTCATGAGAATATTGATGGAGATGCACTTGGTGCGATTTTGGGACTAGGAAAGCTCCTTGAAAAGCAGGGAAAAATTGTGTCGTATTTTACTCCAAATAAACCAAGTAGAGTCTTTGACTTCCTTAACTTGTGAGATAAGGTTAAATATGAATTTGACTATGGAAAGTATGATGTATTGGTATTTTTGGATTTTAATCATTACAAGAGAATTTCCGCTTTTACCAATGGAAGAGAAGACTATTTTGATCCACAGCTCAAAATTATCATGGATCATCATCAGCCAGATGTTGAGGCTCCAAATACCATAATCTATCGTGATACGAGTGAGATTAGTACTTGTTCTTTGCTCTATGGAGTGACAAGGAAGTGGCGAAAAGATCTCTTGGATGCAGAGATTGCTACTTGGTGGTATATGGGAATTTCTACTGATAGTGGAAATTTTCGTTATGATGAGGGAGAGCAATCTGTAAAGCTTTTCCACCTAACTGCGGATCTTTTGGCTCTTGGGGCAAATAAAAAGCTTGTGATTGATGAAATCTTCCGTAATAAAACTTATCGTAGTGTGCAATTTATGCAGCAGATTCTTCAAAGAATGCAAAAAGTTAAGGTTATGTGTAATGGATTTGGAGGTGCTCAAGAGTGAAGCCAAGAAGGCGATAGTAATGGAGTAGTGAATGTGATTTATAGTTACTATGTCGATGATGAGCTTAAGGCATTGTGAGTAGATCATGATGAGGCTGATATGGCACTGTATGTTATGCAAGATATTAGAAATAATGATTTAGTTGTCTTGATCAAGAAGGTTGGGATATATCTTAAAGCTTCGATTAGAAGTAGAGGAGCTGTTGATTGTTCTTTGTTGGCGAGAAGTTTTGGTGGATGAGGACACAAAAATGCAGCAGGATTTAAGATCCAAGGGAAAGACTATATTGAACAAGACTTGCAATTTGTGATTGAGCAAATTCAAGAGCATTTGGGAAGTTTGTAATAAAAACTTGATATGAAAGAATATCGAAAAGAGGAGTCAGACTTCTCTTTTTTCTTGTATTTTGGTGTAATTTTTGTAGACTGAATAGGTACTATCTTTTTGCAAAAAGTAAAAATCGTTTTGCGTGTTTTTATCCTGAGAAAAAAGCATAAAATGCTGGATTTGTTGGCAGTTTCGTATTGGAATATTGGGCCATTTAGAGATCAAAAAAAGACTCTTTTTTTTCACAAAGGGAAATATCTCATCAAAGCGCCAATTGGAAGTGGAAAGAGTTTTCTCTTTTTTGATGGTCCGAGCTATGCTCTCTACAAAAGTGCTAGTAGAAACTTGCTCAATATTCAATCCAAGATAGGAATGATCAAGCTGCTTTTTGCTTACAATGATCAGGTATTTTTGATCAAAAGAACGCTTAAAAAGGGAAAGAGCAAGGATTCTTGTGCCTCTCAGCTCTTTCAGCTCTCAGAAAGTCCAGAAGTCTTAGAAGAAAAATTTTTGTGAAAACCGGTTTTGCAGGATGATCTAGATTTAGAGGAGTATTTGCAAGGGCTTGGAGTCCAAATGGAGGAAGAAAGTTTCAAAAATGAATCAGATTTGCAGGCTCATTTGGATGATTTTTTGCCACCGCAGGCGGTTTTTACGAGTACGGCGATTTTGCTCCAGGATGCCAAAAATATTTTTGAACTGCAGCCTGCTGAGAGGCTTGAGGTGCTTAAAAATGTCTTTAATCTTATGAGTATCGATGAGACCAAAGAAGCTGTAAAAGAGAAGAGAAATGAGGTAAAATATCAGATCAAGGCCTATGAAGATACTTCTCTTGTACAAGAAAAGTTGAAAAACTGACTCAAGACCTTGATCTCAACTTGGAAAATGATTGATGAAAAGGGGCAGCTTCGCGCTCAGATTGCTCCTGCTAAAGATGTTTTTGAGGAGTTAGAGATGCTTATTGAGAAGCTGGGGATTGATCAATTTGAGCTTGATGAGGTGGTAGGTGGCGTGATAGCTCCTATGCAAAGCGTAATAGCTCAGCATCAAGAGCATTATCAGCAACAAAAGAGTCAGATTTCTGCTTTTTTGACTCAAAAAAATGATTTGGAAAGGCAGGTGCTAAATGCCAAGACTGATATTGAGAAAAGCGAGAGAAGAATTGCTGAGATTGATCGTTTGCTAGAAAAGGTAAGCTTGGAGGGGATTACTCAGCTAAGGAATGAGAAGTTGCAGCTTCAAAATCAACAAAAGGAGCTTGAGAAAGAGGGATTTTCAGAGCAAATTCAGCAATTTTGGCAAGAGAATGGACCAAAGCTAGATCTGGAAACGAGGTCAGATTTTGGACTCTTACAAAACTGGCTAGCGGTGCAGAGTTTGATTGCATTGGGGAAGAATTTGAAGTCCTGATCTGAGCTTTTGACAGAGCAGGTGGAAAACCTAAAAGCTAAAGCACAAACCGAGCAAACCCGTCTCCAAGATCAGATCAAAAGCTTGATGGAGAGAGAGCAGTTTTATACTCAGCAACTGGAAAATCTGGCTAAAAAGATTGCGGATTTTGATGCGGCGACAGAGGAGAGTGCGCACTATGAGTGTCAAGAGATTGGTGCTGCTTGCCCGTTTATCAAGGCGATCAATAAGCAGCATTTTGAGCAGAGAGAGCAAGAAAAACAAAAAATCCTGAAGGAGGATAGCGATTTAAAAGCGAGGATACAAGCCGAAAATCTCGCTCAAAAGCTTCAAATAGCACAGCAGGAGCTCGAAAAGATTAAATCATGAGTAGGACTAACTGAGCAGATGCAAACGATCTCCTCAAAACAAAAGGAGAATGAAGAAAAAATCCAGATTTTGAGAGCTTTTTTGCTCAAGATTGATTTTAAAAAGCTGGAGGAGCTAGCTGGGAAATACAAGGAACTGTCTGTAAAGATTGCGACTATCGAAAGGGAGCTTGTCACTCAGGAACAACTAGCAAACCAAGCTCAGAGCTATCAACAGGAGAAATCTCAGCTCCAAGGTATGATGAGGACACAAAGTATACAAATAGAGCAGTTGATGACTCAGAAATCTCAGATAGAGGAGCAAATGGCAGTTTTGCAAGTACAGATCAGTCAATATCAGCAGGATAACTGGGATCTCCAAATGCAGCTGGTTCAGAGGTATGAGGCGACTTATCAGAGTTTGCAAACTTTGATCGTTGATTACAAAAATTTGCAGATCAAGATTAAGTGACTGGCAGAGCAAGGTAAAATCTTGGATAATCTCTATGCGATACTCAATAAGGAGTTGTTACTGTTTGTATTGAGTGAATATTTGCCAATCTTGAGCGATGTGGTCAATAGTTATTTGGTCAGTGTGGTGGATTATCAGATTAGTATTAGGCTCATGGAGACCAGCGAAAAACTTGAGTTGGAAACTAAGATATTGGATGCGAAGGGAGAAAGAGATATCAAGAGTCTTAGTGGTGGTCAGAGAGCAGTGCTCAAGCTTGTTTGGATGTTGGCGATTAGTTCGTATATGAAGACAAAACTCCTTTTCCTCGATGAGACGATCAACAATCTTGACAATGAAACGGTAGGTAGAGTCTCAGAAATGTTGACTGCTTTTGTCAAGCAGAGGGATATGAAGTTTTATACGATTACGCATAACGCTGAGATTCAAGATATGAAGATATGGGATGATACAATAGAGATGAAACCATAGTCAAGGATTGAATAAAAACATAAATCAGATTTTTTATTTTTTTATACGATATTAGTTATGAGCATCTATTTCATATCAGGAAATAAACACAAGTATGGGGAACTTAAGGCAGTATTACCAGATTTGGAGATGAGATCGATTGATCTGCCGGAGATTCAGGAGACAGATCCAAAGGCGATTATCAAGGCAAAGCTTGAGGAAGCAATGAAATATTGTGATGAGCCGATGATCGTTGAAGATACAAGCTTGTATTTTGGGGCAATGGGAGGAAAATTGCCTGGTCCATTGATCAAATGGTTTGTAGAGAGTATTGGAAGTGAGGGACTAGTAAATCTTGCTCAAAAGCTTGGAAATATCCAAGCTACTGCCAAGACAGTGATTGGCTATGCTCCCAATAAAGAAGAGATGTATTTTTTTGAAGGAGCGGTGGAAGGTGAGATCGTCAATCCAAGAGTAGATTCGGCCTTTGGGTGGGATCCGATTTTTAAGCCTAATGGATATGAGGAGACGTTTGCTGAGATGGGAACTGATCAAAAAAATCAGATTTCTCAGAGAAGATTGGCAGCAGAGGAGTTGAAAAGATTTTTAGCGGATAAAAATATAGCGTAATGAAGTTGATTGTAGGACTCTGAAATCCTGGGCAAAAATATGATAAAACTAGGCACAATATTGGATTTGCAATGCTTGATGCTCGAGCAGCTCAAGAAGGATTTTCTCGAAAATATGAAAGTAAATACAAGGCTGACATTGCTCTATGAGAGCGATGAGGGGAGAAGATTCTCCTCTGCAAGCCTCAGACCTATATGAATCTCTCAGGAGAGGCGGTAGCGCCATTGGTGAGGTTTTACAAGATTGAGGTGAAAGATATCTTGGTGGTGCATGATGAGATTGACTTTGTAACAGGAAGGCTTGCACTGAAGCTTGGATGAAGTGCTGCTGGGCACAATGGGCTCAAAAGTATTATTCAAAAACTTGGAAGTGCCGACTTTTATAGGCTCAGAATTGGAGTTGATAGGCCTGCCGTGAGTAGTCAAGTAGCTGAGTGGGTTTTGAGTGGATTTAAGCCTGAGGAGAGGACCTTGCTCCAAGATAGGCAGGGAGAGGTTTTTGCGTTGATAGAGGAATTTTTGAAAGAGTAGAGTGTGCTGAGAGGAGGATCAAAATATATTGACTTTTGACCTAGGATCTCTACACTCAAGTCGTTTTATCTTGCATAAAGTTTGGGGATGCTGGCCAAAAAGCTCAGAGTATCGGGAAAGGAAGTTCGCTTTTTGACCAAAAAAAGGCAGCTGTTTTCTCAGGGGTTGTTTATGATTTTTTTTGTAGAGCAGTATCCTAATCGTCATTTTCATCAGATTTCGTTTCATATTCCTCTGGCTATCTCCAAAAGAGCAGTGCATAGGCATCAGGTCAAGAGGATTTTGATAGCAGCATTTGAGCAGAGTGTGCAAAAACTTGGTGCAGGACCTCAGTTTTACAAGTGTTTTATCAGTCTCAACAAGCATAGGTTAGAACCGTTGATTGCGCTTGTGCAGCAAAAGTCAACAGCTCAGCTCAAGGATTATTTGACCAAGCAACGAGAGTCAGTTTTTAGTTCTTTTTTTCTTTCTTCTCATGAAAAAAACCGCTCCTGAACTAGTAGAAAATACTCCCACTCCAGAAACTCCTCACAGAGAAGAACAAGAAACTAGTCCTGTTGCTTCATCTTCGGCAACTTTGCTCAATCTCTCGCTCAAATCGACTTTGAAATTTTGGCTGATAGGTGCTGTAGTGGTGATGATCGGATATCGATTTTATCAGACATTGGAGTTGATTTATTTGATCTTTTCGGCGCTGATTATTGCGTTTTCTATTGAGGGGATTGTGCTTTCTCTGGAAAAGAGGCTCAAAAGCAGATCTTTGTCGATAGCAATCAGTTATTTTGCGCTGTTTGTGTTTGTGTTTTCGGGGATTCTCTTTGTGATTCCTTTCTTTGTTTCTCAGGTGTCTTATTTGATTAGTTGGACGAGCTCGTTGATTGTGAGTGTGCAACATTTTATTTTGAGTAATTCACGACCTGCAGGAATTCAAAATATCACTTGGCTTCCTGACTTTGCAAAGGCATTTTTGCTCGAGCATCGAAATGATTTGCCTTGGGATAGCAAGAATTTTCAATCGACGCTTGTCTCAGGGCTCAACTCGCTCCTCAATGCTTCGACGACTTCACTCAAGCAGTTTTCGCTAAGCATTGTCTCTGTGATAGGAGGGCTGTTCTCAGTACTGACCAATATTATGATCGTTTTTACGACGGCGGTGTTTTTCTCTCTGGAGAAGGAATATTTGATCAAACTCTTTTTGAAGTTTGGGAAATCTGATTCCAAAGCTCGTAATCTCCAAAAGATAACCAACATTTATCAGAAACTTTCTCTCTGGCTCAAGGCGAGAATCTATCTCTCCCTATTTGTAACGGTATCAATGTATATTGCATTTTGGATTTTGTCTTGGTGTGGATTGCAGTTGCCAAGTATCTTTTCATTGTCGTTGATTACTGGGCTTTTGGATATTATTCCGTATGTTGGGCCATTTTTGTCAGTGATTCCGGTGGTTTTGTTGGCATTGATTCATCATGGGCGAGCGGGAATGCTCATCGCAGGAGTGATTTTCCTTGCTATCCAATGGGTACAAAACAATATTATTACTCCGATCTTGATGGAAAAACAGCTCGGTACCAACTCGATTTTGATCATCGTGTCTGCGTTGCTGGGAGCGGTGATTATGGGATTTTGGGGAGTGATCTTGTCGGTACCGTTAGCAGTGATTATTGGGCTGTTCTTAGATGAGGAAGAATAAAAAAAACAGTTGCAAAGTCTGACTTTTTTCGTAGGATTACTATCGCTGATAGAGAGATTGATCTTTGTCAGGGGGAAAATGTACGATGGAGTCAGATTTTTTCTTTTTTTTGAAAAAGAGAGACTGGCAAGCTTTTATTTTATGATACTGATTAGCAATGACTTTTGAAAAACAACCATTGCCATATGCAAAAGGAGCATTGGCGCCTTATATTTCAGAGGAGACGATGTCTTATCACTACGACAAGCATCATCAAGCCTATGTAGATAATCTCAATAAACTCATCGTAGGAACTGAGTTTGAGGGGCTTTCTTTGGAAGAGATCGTAAAAAAGAGTAGTGGTGGGATTTTTAACAATGCGGCACAGCACTGGAATCATAATTTTTTTCGAGGAATAATGAGTCCAAAATTTGCTCAGATGCCAAGTGGAAAGCTCAATCAAGATCTGGATCAGAGTTTTGGATCTTTTGAGGGATTTAAGGAGCAGTTTATCGCTGCGGCGGTGGGAAATTTTGGATCTGGGCGAACTTGGCTGATCAAGACTACAGATGGTCAGCTCAAAATCCTCAATACCTCCAATGCAGACAATCCTCTCACCAAGCCTGAGACTGAGCAAGTATTGCTCGGAGTGGATGTGTGGGAGCATGCCTACTATATCGATACTAGAAACAATAGAGCTCAGTATTTGCAAAATTTTTTCCAAGTGATCAACTGGGATCTGATTAGTCAGAATTATGCATAGTGATAAAAAACACCTCAAATGTACGCTGAGGTGTTTTTTTGTTAAGGTGTTTTGTGATATTAGGGTCTTGGTCATGGAGAAAGTTCTTTTGTAGCTTGGGGGATAGGAAATTGGATTGTATTGGTATCAGTATTACTACATTCTGTGGTACCAGCGAGGTTGTCCCATTTCTGTCCATCAGAACATGCATAGAAGCATCCATTTCTAAAGATGAGGGTTCCGATCTTGTCTGGAGAGCAGTTGCCCGCTTCATCTCCGATTTGGACCATTTGATTTACAGTTAGGGTTGCTCCAGAAGTACTTGTATTGATCATGACTCCGCTTGCGCTTCTAATGTAGAGAGTGTTTGAGGTTTGAGGGTAGATACTCAAGTCATCTGTTCTCTTTTTATTGTCACTCCAGACAAAGGTTTTTTTGACATTGGCGTTTGTGATGTTGATATTGCTTCCTGCGATGATATTGTTTTCTCCGTTGACTGTACTGTTGTTTGCTCCGAGAGAAATGTTTTTTTGTCCAGAGAGTGTTGTTGATTGGCCTCAGATGATGGTGTTGTGATTACCTTTTGCGGTATTTTTATCCCCTCATACTATTGTTGATTCATTTCAGATTCCTTTGTTTCTTTCTCCTCCTAAGATAGTTGTTTTTTCTCCTTTTATTGTGTTATCTTTTCCTACGATAATTGCTGAATCTTTTCAGGTTTTTTCAATTCTATTCTCTTTTCCTCAGACGAGGAGCGAGTTTTCTCAGCTGTTGCTATTATTATTTTCATTTTCGGTGCTTGTGGTAGAAAATTTTCCTTCTAGATGGATGACTCCTTGCTGATTGCTCAGAGGGATAGCTGTGGAGTCTGATGAGATTCCTTTGGTAGAGAAGATGATTTTTTCGATGCTTTGGATACGATTTGAGGCATCTGTTTTGATAATTGTTTCTCTGATAGTTCCATTTGCAAGTGCAAGTCCTGAGAGACTCAGGAGAAGTGTTGAAAGCGATAGGATTTTTGTTTTTGTTGAGATTTTCATGTTGGTCGCAAAATGAAATAAAATTCACTCTCAAGTATACCTGTGGGTAAGGAGTTTGTCAAATTTTTGGAGCTTTTTTGTGCTCAGGGGAGGGGGGAGAGGGGTAAGTTAGCATAATAAGAGAAATAATTTCTTGACTTTTGGATAAAAAATGATATCCTCGGTATCGGTGATGAGATCTTTACCAAGTGGAGAAGAAGATGAGTACTGTGGTACTTAGTTTTTTTGCTAGATAAAGAAGTTTAAAACCAAACAATACTCTCTGCTGAGAGTACAAACGAAAGTAATAACTCATAAAAATAAAAAGTAATGAAAACAAACAACTTATCAAGGATCATCATGATCCTCATGCTGGTGCTGATGGGATCAGTGCAGGCAATGGCACAGGGGCTTAAAATCAAAAGATTCTCCTATGCTAAGAGTGGAGAGACTCTTAAGGGCGAACAGATCTATGCGCGAACTGATAATGAAGAGCTTTTGGAGGCGGAACAGGGATATTCCCCTTATCCCTGGATCCTTTATTTGGAGAATGGTGGGAGTGTCCAGTTTGAGCTTCCTGATAGTCAGAAGCATCAGGTAGGACTAGGATATCATAAGTTCACTTATAAAAATGGTGAAAAAATGTTTATAGATGTGAATGTAGTCCCCTATGCTGTACCGTATCTGGGGCAGCTGAGACTGCAGGGAGCTATAAGTAATGATAGTGTACATTTGGAAAAGACAGTAAGTGAGGAAGATTTCTTTACTTATACGATCACATCTGATGCAGATCTAATGAAGACGATCAAGATCAATCCACAAGGTGGCTATGATATTGATGGTAATCTCGGTATCCATGCAGCACTCACTCAAAAATTCCCAGAGAGTGGCTATAAATATGCTATACGCCTTCCTAGAGAACAAGAAAGACTGTTTGCTGATGGGGTAAGTGTAAAGTCGCTCAAAGACATGGCAGTCCTGCAGGGACTCAATCCTAACGATTTTGTCCTTCAGATTGGGATTGATAATGCGGAAGGTGCTTCTATTTTCTCTGAGGTCTATCGAGATCAAGCTAGACTTACTAAGAAAACTACCTTCCTTCGTATCATCGACAAGCGACAGAAGTATTATACTTTGAAAGCCGTTTCTAGTAATGAAACTTTAGGTACTGTAGAACCT
>ERZ773267.1894-NODE-1894-length-11115-cov-7.992315_pt1 | contig 11115 bp, 11 predicted proteins | sample MGYA00511959_ERZ773267 | MGnify/ENA primary metagenome ERZ773267 (study PRJEB29015, sample SAMEA2738165) | human oral metagenome | biome: human oral; feature: human-associated habitat; material: saliva | place: China | collected 2240 ... | reverse complement strand
TTGACCAACGGACCAGAGTTGTTATTTTCAACTCTTACTATTATACCGACTTTTTGTTTTTTGTCAACACCTTTTTCTAATTTTTTTTAATTAATTTTACAACTGCTTCCGTTCGTGCTGTGTGGTGAGTTAGGATACAATTCTTCATCATTGTGTAGGGAAGTTGGTGACAATTTTAAGTTTCTATTCTTTGATTTTTTTACATGTGTTTCTTTGACTTCACCAGATTTGTAAATAATAGTCAATTGGTAGGGATCGATTTCTCCTTCTTCAGTATAACCTCCTACAATGATTTTTTCAATAACTGCTTCGAAAATCTTTCTATCAAAGATATCAATTATTTCATGTTTAGATAACTCCCTCTCAAACGACTTTATTCTGTCTTTAAGATTTACTTGCTCTTCTTTATACTGCTCAAAACTAGCTACGTCCTCCTGCAGTTTAATTTTCTTACTTTGCAATTCATCATATTTTTGTATATATATATATATATATATCATAAGATATTTTTTCAGCAAGATGAAGTTCTAAAATTTGCCTCTCCTCTCTTTCGAGTTTATCAAGTTCATGCCTTGTCTGTGATGCATCACTATGAGCCAAGTCTTTAGTCAATTCTTCGCTGACTAATGTTAAAAATTTCTTGATAGCATTTGATTTGGAATGACTAAACTGCCTAAGACTTTCTAAGAACACCTCCTCGATAAGTTCTTCAGAGATAGCTTTGGAATGAGGGCAATACTTTTTACCCTTTTTTGTTGCGGACATACATTGCCAAACATTTTTTTGATATTTTGAGCTAGCATGCCAACTTCGTCGACTGCAATAAGCCATACAATATCCACATTCAAGTAAACTACTAAAAGCATATTTTCTAGAATAAGTTGTTCTTTTAGAAGCTCCTATTTCCAATACTGTCTTTTTACAGGATGCTCTTTTCTCTCTAATCTCCTTTGCTTTTTCAAATTGTTCTCGACTTATAATAGGTTCATGATTATCTTTGATATAGCACTCATCAGCTTCCCCTAGATTTTCCAGTCGACGTTTTGATATAGGATCAACTGTAAAGGTTTTTCCCATGATAACATCTCCAACATATTTTTCATTTTTTATTATCTTCAAAATCGTTGAATCTCTCCATTCAGAATTTCCTCTTGGAGAAGGGATACCCATTTCAGAAAGTTCACGTGCTATGACTTGTCCCCCCATACCTTCACAGTATCTGTCAAAGATATATCGTACAATTTTAGCCTCCTCATCATTCACTGTCATTTGATTCGTTTCAAAATCAAAATTATAACCCAAACATCTTGGAAGACCAATCATTTCTCCCCTATGCATTTTCATTTTTAATCCTTTTTTTACATGGGCAGAAATATTTTCCACTTCTTGTTGAGCTACTGAACTCAATATGGTTAATAATAGTTCCCCATCCATAGAGAGAGTTCGGATATTTTCTTCTTCAAAATAAACCTCAACGCATTTCTCCTTCAACATCCTTACATATTGAAGTGTATCAACGGTATTTCTTGCGAAACGTGTAATGGATTTAGTGACAATCATATCAATTTCTCCATTTAACGCCCTACTAATCATTTTTCTAAAACCATCACGCTTATCAACCTTAGTACCAGTAATCGCTTCATCCGCAAATATCCCAGCGAAATTCCATTCTGGTTTTTGACTAATATAATCTTTATAGTACTGTAGCTGCGAGTTATAACTATTGATTTGGTCTTCGCTATCTGTACTAACCCTACAGTAGGCTGCAACCCTTATCACATCTTGTAGTACACCTCGACGGCTACTAATAGTTTTATTTGCTTTTATAAGTTGAATATCTTTCATAAAAAAACAACCTCCTCTCAAGGTTGATTTTACCGCTCTTATATCAATTTGTCAGCTAGTTTAGTACTGACATTTGTACTATTTTTATTTTTTTGTGTAACATCTCTGAAAGTAAACGATATTCGTCATTTGTTATCAAATTTAGACTTAAAAGTCTATTTAACATACTACAAAATAAACAATAATCAATTATTGCCTCCATAAAATTTCTCCTAGTTAAAATCAAACTATAGTTTTACGACATTGGCAGGTGTGCTGACGCACAACATAGAAATCTCATCTCTCCTCTATTAACGATTGAGAAGCAACAACGTTTAGAAGTATCATTGTCCCTAGAATGTGTCTTGGCATAGAATGTCGGTCTATTGTCTCATCAAGAATTATCGCTTGCTTACGGTCTTGGCGTCTTGTGAGATTGCTCGGCAAACTAGGAAAGTCCCGCCGTGGTCTATTCAATTTTCAATGAACAATAGACATTTTTGTCTCTTACTCTTTAAGTGAAAAATATGCCTTACTGTTCAAAAAAATTTCTAAGTTTTTTCAAAATCTTGTCTCTCAGGTAGGCCATGCTGCTTGAAGGAATATGTTTTTTCTCTGCTAACGCTCTAATGGATAGTTCTTTAAAATATAAATCCGAAATTAGGGTATACTCTTCATCATTTAACTTTGACAAAGCTAATTCAAGAAGTTTCAACAGCTCCCTAGTCTCAACAATTTTCTCAATATCTATGGACTTGTCTGCTAGTTTATCAAGGATGTCATATTCATAATCTCCAAAACTTGAAAACGGCAATACATTATATTTTGCATCTAAACGTTTCAAATAATTCTCACGATTTGTTAACTGCCAATAAGACTTATAGACTTCCTCTGATACTTCAACATTCCTACCGTTTACCAAAATGTAATAATCTTTTTCCATCTTGTTGCTCCGAATAAAATGACTTCAATAGCCTTCACTGTATTAGTGAATTTTTATAGGGAGTGAACAAAGTAAGTAAGGTAAAAAGTTTCACATATTTGATTTATTAAAAATATTCGAACCTAAAAGACCTTGCCAGTCTGTATGTATCTGACAAGGTCTGTTTCGGTCTCTTTAAATCTATATAAATTTTTCTAAAAAACCGGGAGTTTCAATTTCTTGACTGAATTTGTTAACTATATCTCTAGTAAATAAACCGAGAAACTCCAGGCTCTCATTCGGATTTATTTCAAACAATGAATAATCAGCTTTTTCAAGGTACTCATGAAGTTCTTGATAATTTTTTATATAACTATATCCCTGAGGTGCAGAAAAATTAGGAGACATCTTTTTAGCTTCCTCTAGTAGAACTGGGCTATCTAAAAGCGATAATGAATGAATAGCGGAAAAATAATTGGCTCCTTCTCGATAATGTTTGTTTAAATTCAAACAATAGTCATTATTTAAATCAGAATCATTTAAGAATGATTTAATCTCATTTCGTTTCCCCATAACCATTTTTCCTACAATCATTTTAGCAGGTGACGATAAATAAAGGTAAGCAACCGTTTGTTGTTCAGGAATTCTCGAACGATATTCAAAATGTTTCTTTCGGGTTAATAAGGCTCTAAAGAACTCCGGTTTAAAACTCAGAATAATTTCCTCCAATTAAAACTCCTCCTTCATTACCTCTAGCAATTTGATTAAAAAATCTTGAATATTTCTCATAGCTTCAACAGTCCATAAAACATTCTCATCATAGGGTATAACCAAACATCCAGACGACTCTTGTTTACATAACTCCATACATCTATGTAACCAACAATCGTACTTAAGCCTTTATTTTTAGAGCCATAAGGTGGATTTATATAGAAAAAGTCAAATTTTTGTCTTAGATCTGGATCAGTTTTATCAATGACATTATAAATGGAAGCTTTCACTGGAACTGAAAACTCGAAATCTTTAGAAAATTTATCAATGTTATTGACCATTCTCTCATCAAAGTCAAGAACAGTGAGGCTCTTAGGTTTAGAGGTAAGTCCTTGTGTTGCAAACAACCCAAACATCATGCTCATTCCATCACCATCACCAAGAAATAGCACATCTTTATCACTTAAAAAACTATGCATTAGCATTGTTTGTTGTATCATATCACCACCATGCATAAAAATCTGGTCAAAGGTTCTGTTAGCTGATGGCCTTCTATATGTTACTTGGTCTGCCAAGTTAACCATTTGTTGTGAAATTGAAGGATTTAAGTTAGCAAATAAATTTTTCAAAACATTTCTCCTATTTTATTTTTTATTTTGTAAAAACTGCGAAGGGGGCTATTACTTCTGCAAGCAGTGTAATTTTTACCGTCTTATGATTAGTGGTGTAACTATCTGTTTTAACTGCACACGCTTTATCCACTCGATAACGGATATAATCACTCAAAATCGTTCCACATTTATTTCCGATTCCAACAGAATATGTATCCAAAGATAAATCAAAATTGCAAACTGTTAAATTTTTGATGCACAAAGCAAATTTTGAACCCAATACATTAATTTTTTCATCTATGGGAGACCAATCTACATTATCAATCGAGAAGTGATGACTCTTATCGGGAGTATTATTCAACTTCGATTCTGTTAAAGACATAACTAGATAAAGCTTTTCTCCTTTTTTATAGACATTCTCTGCAAAAGGTTGAACTTGAGTTAAAGGGTGACAAAAGTTTCCCCCATACCCCCAAAAAGTATATCCAACTTTTGCTATCTCATCTTGTTTACGCCTCACCATACTATCAACTGTTTCACCTGCATGTACACCGTACTTCATGTATATAATGTTATCCATTTAACTATTACTCTCTTTCATACTCAATACAGATCTCACTAAAATATTTTCTAGCTGCCTCTTCTATATTAGTTCCCGACAACATAATATACCCATTAGTTCCCGACAACATAATATACCCCCATTTTCTATCAAATGAACTTTGTATAGGGTTGACATCTATTGTTGTAAAATCAAGCCTATCTTTTACATAAATATCATCTGAAAAAGTATGAGAATGCTTTGTAACAGATGATATTTTACCAACCTCAGGGATATAATAAAATATTCCAGACCTCCCTTTATTTGTTACTAAAGGCAGCTGTTCACCATCTAACGCTTTAAAAAATAAATAGTATGGATTATAACCTGATACATTTTCGACTAAATCTGGTATGCAATCTCCCCCAGCTCTTAGATGAGATTCCACGACATATACCTCATTAGTTCCCTTCTCAATTATCATTTCTGTGTGTCCCAATGTAGTACTGACGTTAAGATGATTAAAGATTTGCCTAACATTATTATAAATATCATTGACAAGGTAAGATTCTAAATTTGCACAGAAGACATGACCACTCTCAACAAATTGTGAGTGAGGTGTCCCTTTCGGAATCTTATACTTATCTGTTATCCCAAATATCTGTGTAACTCCATCATAAGTTAATGTCTCAACGCTTACTTCTTTACCATCAATAAATTTTTCCATAATCAACCATCCATTGGATAACGACTCATTAAGTTGTTTTGGAAAAATATCTTCGAATCTATCTTCAGGTGCTATCAAAAGAATATCTTGACTTCCTTGACCTGCAACTGGTTTTATAATTGATTTTCCATTGACCTTTAAAAATTGTCTCACGTCGTCAACAGTTTTGGGAACGATATTAGGCACTAGTTTTAAATTGATTGACTTTAAAAAATCTCTCATTTTCTTTTTATCTATAAGTATATCTACCGATTCTTTGGTTACAAACCGATTTTCAGATAAAAGCTTTTCAGAATAGGCAGCTGATTTTAAGACTCCGTCCCTAGTATCAGTAAACGAAACAATACCAGCTACAATGTTAGTAGATACAATTCTATCAATTAACCCATCTAATTCTGATAAATTATTTATGATCACAGTTTCATCTGCAAAATTACATGCTTTAATAAATGTACTGTGTAACATATTGGATTGAAGTATATTGATAACATAAAATCCTTGTTCTTTAGCAGCCTTTACAACTGCTTTATGTCCAAAAAGTACTATAATTTTCTTCATGTTTGTTTCACCTCCAATTAAGTTATGTGCGTCTCTAAAATATTTATGTCATTTTCCACATAAATTTTGCTCTGCTTGCTAAACAATTCATAATAAGCACCTTTTTTAGTCATTAACTCATCATGACTACCAGTCTCAATGATTTTGCCATCTTTTAGAAAATAGATAGTGTCTGCAATCTGGCAATTAGCAAGTCGATGAGAAATAAATACCTTTGTCTCAATATCATGCAACTTGGAGACTGTTTCAAATATGGTATGCTCATTTTCAATGTCTAATGAAGCAGTTGGTTCATCTAAAATAAGTAGTTGAGAATCTTGATATAATCCTCGTGCAATTGTTAAGCGTTGGAATTGACCACCAGATAGGCTAATACCGTCAGCATTCACAGTGGGATTTAGTTTTTTCCCTAAAAAATTTTCATCCTGCAACAATATTGCCTCTAAATTCACTGATTGAATAACGGACTCAATTTTGCTTCTCTCCTTCTCCTTATCAATAATAATGTTATCTATTATACTTTCTGGAAATTGGATTGACTCCTGTTGAACAAACGCATAATTATGATTTACTCCGTTAGAAACAGATCCAGTTTGTGGTTCTAGAATCCCGGCAATAATACCAATTAAGGTTGTTTTTCCACTTCCATTTTCACCTACTAAAGCTACTATTTCTCCTTTTTTAATCTTCATTGTAAGGTTATCAATGACCTTATTACTTCCTGTATAGGCGTAAGAAATATTATTCATCTCAATAGCGTACTCACTGGTGTCATCAAAATTACTTGGTATACATTTTAATTTATCTAAGCTATAATAAGAAGAAAGTTGGGTGCAGACGGTCAATAATTGTAAGTAAGCTGCAAAAGAGTTTTCAATCATGCCAACAAAAGTAAATAGTGCGGTAATAGCGAGGCTAAGTTCAGAAAAGGCTTGATTATTTGATAGAGTGATTAACATGATTGAACCGATAACTAGACTAGCCACACCTAAAAATGAACTGACACCATCAAAAAAGGCAACTCTATACATCCCTTTTCGGAGTGTCTTATTTGTCTTTGCTATATACTGATGAAATTGTGAATTTACTAAAATAGATAGATCATAAACTTTATTATCACTTAAAAACAGTCCATTCTTTGCTAATTGTTCAAAATAGTTAAGTCCCTTATTGATGTTTAATAACTTATTTGTTCTCATCAATAGTATTTTCTTTTTTAACTCGTTTATGCCAATAGACAGCCCAACTATCGCTACACATGTTAGTGCCACAAAAGGATTGACCTTACTAAGGATAGCAGCACTAAAAAGCAATGTTACAAATGTGTAGACTAGTGTAGTAATAATTTCATAATATCGAATGAAAAGAGACTGGTTATCGATAGCAAATAAGGTATTTGATAACTTTGTTCTAATCTCTGATGATTGTAATTCTGAGTAAGTATGGCTCAACATTTTTGATACAATCTTAGTCTTCTTTGACTCAGATAACACCTGATAGAACATTTCAGCCTTTTTAGTTGCGAAATCTGATATTAAACGACAAATTAAATAGAACAGTATAATAACTAAGATAAAAAACAAATTAAATTGATCACTGTAGGCCGTAAGGAGATAGACTAATACCGTAGGAAAAAGGTTAAAAAGTGTATTTGTCATCACTAATAAAGTCACATAGAGAATAAATACTGGCATGAATTTTCTTTTGATATAATCCATGGATTATTCCTCCCCATATCCCTTGTTCTGTAGTTTGTATAAGTCAGCGTAATATCCATTATTTTCTAAAAGCTCTTGATGCTTGCCTGTTTCAACAAGTTCACCATTATCTAATACTAAAATATCATCAGAAAATTTAGTAGCCAACAACCGATGTGTTACTATAATAGACATCTTTTCTGAAGTTATTTTCAAAAATTCCCTAATTGTTTTTACTTCATTATTAATATCCATGGCTGAAGTGGCTTCATCTAAGATATATAAACTTGAATCTTTCATCATAGAACGAAGTAATAACAGCATTTGGACCTGTCCGCCAGAAAGTTGTACTCCTTCTTCTGATAAATATTTGGTATAGTGACTATCAATTCCTTGTGGTAGACTTCTAATCATATCCTGTATTTCTAATTCTTTTATCAAGGTATCTAATCGTTTGATTTGTGAGCGATCAAATTTCGGTAATACATTTTCTCGAAATGTAAAGGCAAGAAAATCAGTTTTTTGAAAAACAGTTGCAAGTTGCTGGTGATAACTTTTCAAATCGATTTTGTTTAAATCAATCCCATTCACTAAAATCTGTCCGATCGTTGGCCTTATAAAACCACATAATAATTTAATTAGAGTTGTTTTACCAGAACCACTCTCGCCAACAATTGCTACTCGATTGGGAGATTCAAAACAATATTTTATATCCTTCAAAACATACTGGTCACTATTGGGATATTTATAAGAAACATCTACAAACTCTACCTTGTTAATTTCTCCAATACTTACTTTTTGAACTTCATTTTGATAAGTAGTAGCCAAGCATAAAAAGTCTTCATATAAGTCATATAGACGAATATCTGTTTTTATTTTTTCTCCATTTTTCAATAGTTTGCTTATATTATCCTGAACCACTTTAATCATTGATAGATAAAAGATTCCGTCTGTAACTCTCAGATATCCACTATGAACACCTAGTAAAATCAAAATGATTCCTGTTAGATAAGGAAGAGCAGATAACACACTAATATACAATAAATTCAAACCATACTGATTAATTTTATTCGTACTTAATTCATAAAACTGTAAAAGTCTGTCAGACAACTTTTTCTGTACAAAATTTTCATGGCTCGATGATTTAACTTCACGTAGCATTTTGCTATCCGTTAAAACACTGGAATAAAATCCTGTATAATTCTTTTGACTTTGTGCTAATACATCAATCGCTTGATTTAATTCAGGAATTTTACCATTAAAATAGTGAACCAACAAAGCTAGTAAAGTCATGACAATCATAAATACTCTAGTCAAATTATCGTTCATGATTGCGATTAAAACTAATGAAGAAATAATTGCGAGAGAGGATGGGACTAACTTCATCAATCGCTGATATCCTTTCCAACTTTGAGCAGAAAATAGTTCCCCATTCCTATTTGTTGTTAAATCTTTCTCTGAGATTGTACTTTCAATTGGTAGGTCTATCGTTTTTTCAAAATAAGAAGTTACCAAATAGGATAATCGAAATTCTGCTAACTCTGTTTCAAAAATTTGTGATAGTGGGGGACCCAAGAAGCTCAGAAGGAGATATAATACAGAACTTACAATCGTTAGTTGAAGATTACTTACTCCTTCAATATAATTTAAAAACCCTTTTAAAAACATAACACTAGATACTGGTAAAATTGCATATATCAGTGTAAAAATAACTGTTAGTGAAATGAGTTTTCGATTTGCATAATGTCTGTAGATACTTCCTATTTTTTTCATAAGTAACCTTCCTTCAGTAATTTTTTCTGTACGTTTAGGAGTGGGAGAGTAGATACTAATCTACTCTCCCTTATGTACATAAGGACTCATCCATCCTTATTGCTTTTAGGATTAACCACCTACAATGATTAATATGTCAAATATAATAAACAGTAAAATTTTTATGAGCCTCTTCATAAACTTTTTCCTTTCCTTTATTTTAGATTTATTATAAACTAATATTATAAGAACCATTTTTTTGTTGTGAAAGTGGGATGATTTATGGACGATTTCGGGAAAACACTACGCTTTATCAGGACGAGTAAGCAAGTTAGTATAAATAAATTAGCCGATGATGTTATATCAAAATCACAACTGTCAAGATTTGAAAGAGGTGAGTCTGAAATATCTTGTTCTAAGTTGAATTATCTTTTAAATAAGTTAAATACTTCCTTCGATGAATTTTTAATTATTAATAGAGGTTTTTCTGACTATGATTTTAAAATCATGATAAATGAAGTAAGAGATTCTACTGCTTCAAATGATATTCAGAATATAATAAAAATTTTAGAGAGTTATCAAAACAAAGACAAAAGCACTTTAAAAAACTTTGAAATCACTCTTTTAAAATCTATTCTTAATAATTACTCTAAAGATATATATCCCTCCAAAAGTGAATTAGAAGAGCTCGTTGATTATCTATTTAAAGTCGAACATTGGGGCTACTATGAAATTTCTCTATTTGGCAACTGTTTTAGACAATTAACTTATCAAACTATCTTTTTATTAACAAAGGAATTATTAAACAAGATTAGATACTACATTCGAGCAGAAAGTAATAAAAGATTGGTTATTCAACTTACTATTAATTGTCTAATTGTTAGTATTGACAAGGGACACTTCAAAAATGCGAGGTATCTTTTAAAAGAAGTCGAATATCTTTTAAATAATGAAACCAGTTTTTATGAGAAAACCGTATTCATCTATGCTTCTGGCTATTTACTTTATAAAGAAGGTAACTTAGACGGTAAAGATAAAATGCTAGATGCTTTAAAAGTTCTTAAAATTTTAAGTGAAGATAAATTCTATAAAAATTATATTGAGCACTACAATAAAATAGTGAATTAATTATCTATAATATAAATATAAATTAGCTTACCGCTATCTACTGTTTAGTAGCAAGCACAGTAAGTGTGTACACACTTACGACAAATTGATGAAGCAGCCCCTTGTGGAACTGCTTCTTTTTTATCAATTTTAACTTGTTAGGGAAACCCCTAAGCCCCCGAAATACACTGCAAGGAGAAAGTAACTATGGCAAACAGAACAAGAAATATTCAGCTCAAAATATGCCTTAACGAAGAAGAAAAACAAATTTTTGAGAAAAAATGAAACTTACCAAATGTAAAACAATGAGTCACTTTATCCGAAAATCTGTCTTGGAAGGAGATATTTTTGTGGTAGACTTACAACCATTCGTAGACTTACAAGGACTCCTCTATAATGCAACTAACAACATTAATCAAATTGCAAAACGTGTCAATACCACTGCTCTTATCTATAAAGATGACATACAAACAATGAAGGAAAAAATAGACTCCCTCTCAAAAGAAATCTGGCAAATACACTCTCTTTTACTCTCAAGAACACATAAGGCAGGAGAGAAGCAAAATGGCAGTCACTAAGATTCACCCTATCAAATCAACATTAAATCTTGCTATCGACTACATCACAAATAACGAAAAGACAGACCAAGAAATTCTTATCAGCAC
>ERZ773267.1893-NODE-1893-length-11118-cov-4.509084_pt1 | contig 11118 bp, 9 predicted proteins | sample MGYA00511959_ERZ773267 | MGnify/ENA primary metagenome ERZ773267 (study PRJEB29015, sample SAMEA2738165) | human oral metagenome | biome: human oral; feature: human-associated habitat; material: saliva | place: China | collected 2240 ... | reverse complement strand
TTTGAAATCAAAGGGCAGAAGCTGACACTCACCGCAACAATGGACCGCAGTAAGGTTCAAGAGCAAGCTGGTGGAACTAATCACTGGATTCAATTTGAGTGGGATAATACAAACATATCATTTGCTGAGATTCTTGAAGCTGTAGGTGAATTACCTATTCCTCCATATCTTAACCGTGCTACAGAGGAAAGTGATAAAGAAACTTATCAAACCGTATATTCAAAGATTAAAGGTTCAGTGGCAGCGCCTACAGCTGGACTTCACTTTACCGATAAAGTGCTGAAAGCTTTGGATGAACATGGTGTTGATCGTGAGGAACTTACACTTCATGTGGGAGCCGGAACTTTCAAACCAGTGAAGAGTCAGGAGATTGAGGGTCATAATATGCACACGGAATTTGTTGTTGTTCGTCGTCAGACCTTAGAGAAACTTCTAAAGCATAAATGTCAAGCAGTTGCTGTGGGAACGACAAGTGTTAGAACACTGGAAAGCCTTTATTATATGGGTGTTAAGTTGGTGTTGTCTCCAGAAACGGCAGAGAAAGACCTTCATGTCAATCAATGGGAACCATATGACTTACCACATAATGAAGAAGGGTTGGTAGTAGTGAATGGTAAGGTGATAACTGCAGAGGATTCTATTCGTCATTTACTTGCTTATTTGGATAAAGACGGATTAAATGTGTTACATTCAAGTACACAGATTATCATTGCTCCAGGTTATACTTATAAGATTGTCAAGGCACTCGTTACTAATTTTCATCAGCCACAATCAACGTTGTTGCTCTTAGTAAGTGCTTTTTTAAAGGGCGATTGGCGTAAGGTTTATGATTATGCCCTCAGCCATGACTTTCGTTTCCTTAGCTATGGAGATTCTTCATTATTGATACCATAGTATTATTCCCTCAGCGTGAGGATTTATAAAACTTATTTATTATAAGTAGACTCGGTATTTAAAAGAGGGAGGAAATGCAGCTAATTGATAAGATATTGGTTGTATTCTTTATAAACATTAAGAAGAAAAAGGATGAAAATAGGTGATAAAGTAAGATTTTTAAGCTCTACTGGTGGTGGAGTCATTGCTGGTTTTAAAGGTAAAATTGTTTTGGTTGAAGACGAAGATGGTTTTCAGATTCCAACAGTAGCCAGTGAGGTTGTTGTTGTTGAGGATGCCGCTACCGATCGTGCAAAACTGCGGATTGACCAGCAGCAACGCAAGATGGAGAAAGGCGAGGACAATCGTAGCATTAAGCAACGATTGACAGCTTCAGGGGTAGAAGAAGAGGAAATAGGGGGAGATTGGCGTGATGTTGATGCAGAGATTGAACTTGATGATGACCCTTCCGTTAATTTTGAAGCACCAGTAAGAGAACGTGTGGGTGGTGATGAGCTGTCTATTTATCTTGCTTTCACACCTACCGATATAAAGAACCTCACGACGACACACTTCAAGTCTTATCTTGTCAACGACTCTAATTATTATGTTCATTTCTCTTACGCCTTAAAGCAAGAAGATAAGTGGATACTGAAGGCTGTTGGAGAATTAGAGCCCAATATGAAGTTGTTGATAGAGGATTTTACGCTTGCCGACCTCAACGATATGTTGCAGGGATGTGTTCAGCTTCACAGTTATAAGAAGGATAAGCCTTTCGCACTCAAGCCTACTTGTGATCTTCAGGTAAAGATTGATGCCGTGAAGTTCTATAAGCTCAATACTTTCCACGAAAGTGTCTTCTTTGAGCAGCCAGCATTGATATACACGTTGATTGAGAAGGATAAGCCTGCCCAGCACCCGATGTTAGAACCTTTGACAAGAAAGGCAGAGGACGAAGCCACAGAGAAGTTGAAGGTGGGTTATGCGTCACCAAGCCGTCTGTCAGAAGAAGAGATTGATAAGAAGACGGAGGAACTCTCCAAGCGTTATAAGTTTGAGCGTAAGAAGCCAGCTAAACAGATTCTTAGCGATGACAAAATTATCATAGACCTTCATGCTGACGAATTGCTCGAGACGACAGCGGGTATGACAGCGGCAGATATTCTTGAATATCAATTAGATGTCTTCCGTCGTACGCTCGAACAATACAAGGCGCATCGTGGCAAGAAACTCATCTTCATTCATGGGAAGGGCGAAGGCGTATTGCGCCATGCAATCATTCATGAACTTAATTATAAATACAAACATTATTCTTACCAAGATGCTTCTTTCCGTGAATACGGCTACGGAGCTACTCAGGTAACAATTAAATAATTTTTTCATTCAATATGAAACACGGACTTATAAAGGTGGCTGCAGCTATTCCTGCAGTGAAGGTTGCAGATACAAAGTTCAACCTTATAGAAACAGAAAAGCAGATTGCTATTGCTGAAGGTCAGGGCGTAGAGATTATTGTCTTCCCAGAGCTTTCAATAACGGGTTACACTTGTCAAGACCTTTTCCAGCAGCAACTTCTTCTTGACGATACTGAGCAGGCTGTCATCGAGCTGCTCGAATTTACTCGCCAATTAGATATCACCGTCATTGTCGGTGCACCTGTAGCTGTGGGAGCATTGCTCCTTAATTGCGCATTGGTCATTCAACAAGGAAAACTCTTAGGCATCGTAGCAAAGACCTTCCTACCTAACTACAGCGAGTTCTATGAGAAACGATGGTTTGCGTCTTCACAAGACCTTCGCCCGCAGCATATTCTCTTTGCTGGTAATAATATTCTCGTGACGCCAGAGTTACAGATTTTCCGTACATCAGAGGGTGCAACCTTTGCCATTGAAATCTGTGAGGATGTATTAAAGCCGGGAGATAGAGTTGCAATAGTTGATGATTTACTTGCTACAGGAGGAACAATTAATGCTTGTGCAAAATTAATTGAGTCACAAGGAGCTGAAGTTGTTTCAATGCAATTTTTAATGGAATTAACTGACTTAAACGGTAGAGAAAAAAACAAGGAATATCAAGTAGATTCTATTTTGGAGTATAATATTTAATGAGAATAGATAAATTTTTAAAAAATTCAAGACTTATAAAAAGAAGAACCGTTGCAAAAGAAGCTTGCGAAAAAGAAAGAATTTTTAGAAATGGAAAAGCTATGAAACCTTCTGATGAAGTAAAAGTTGGAGATATCATAGAATTAAAGTTTGGAAATTCTGATGTTAAAATTAGAGTGTTAGATATAACTGATAGTCAGAAAAAAGAAGATGCTCAAAAAATGTACGAAAATCTGTAAAAGTATTGAAAAAAATAATTTTTTAGTATATAATTTATAAGAGATAGGGAGGTGGCTTGATGAATAAGAGAAATAAAGCTCGAATTCGATTTTATGCGTTAATATTTTTTGCTCTATGTATTGTTTTTGGAAAAGCTATTGTTTATCAAGCTAAGGAAAAAAGCAGATTAAGTAAAAAAATTCAAACTTTAGTAGATAGAAAAGATAAACTAAATGCTGAAATCTCAGAAGCAAAAGAAAGTCTTCAAAATGTAGATAATGAAGATTTTATTAAAAAAGTAGCTAGAGAAAAACTTAAGATGGTAGAAAAAGACGAAGTAATTGTAAAGTATAAGGATGTCGATTAGTTTAATTTAGTAGAGAAAGGAGCCGGGTTTATACTCGGTTTTTTATTTTTATGAAAAATGAATTTTTAAAAACTTTAAAAAATTATGATTTATATGGTTCTGGAATTTTATTAGCTATTTCAGGTGGTAAAGATTCTATGACTATGTTAGATTTATTTAATTATTATAAAAATGATTTTAAATTAAATATTATTGTTTGTCATTTTAATCATTCTTTAAGGGATGACGCTGATAGAGATGAAGTTTTTGTTAAAAGACAATGCGAAAAATATGGTTTAAAATTTTATTCAAAAAAAGAAAATGTTAGCCTTTTTTCCAATGAAAATAAGATGTCTATAGAAGAAGGCTCAAGAACATTAAGATATAAGTTTTTTGATAAGATTAAAAGTGTTGAAAAATTAGATTACATAGCCACTGCTCATAATAAGAACGATTTAGCTGAAACTGTTATTATGAGAATACTAAGAGGTACAGGTATTAATGGACTAATTGGCATACAGTCAGAAAGAGGAGATTTAATTAGGCCTTTATTGAATTTTTCAAGAGATGATATTGAACAATATATTGAAGAAAATCAAATTCCTTTTGTTGAAGATGAAACTAATTTTGAAGAATTATATTTAAGAAATAAAATTAGATTAAATCTAATGCCTATTCTAGAAAATGACTATAATCCAAGAATATTAGATGCTTTGTCTAGATTATCAAATATTGCAAATGATTATAATAGTATTTCTAGAGAATATATATTTTCAAAAGAAGGATTATTATGGGAATTTAATAAAGAGCAAATTGTTGTTTATATTGAAAAATTAAAAAAACAATCTAAATCGTTTAGAAATATAATGTATAGAGAATTTTTTGAATTTATAAGTAAAGATCCTGATGGAATTAATTATAAGATTATTGAAGAAATAGACAATTTGATTTTTACAAAAACGGGTAAATATATAGAAATAAAAGATGTAATTTTTAAAATAGAATACGATAAACTACTCATTTGTGATAAAAATATTTTTAAAAATTCAAAAATAGAATTCTATTTTGAAAATTTAGATTTTTCTTTGTATTCTACTAAGTTTTTTGATATAATTATAGAACAGTCTAATATAGAAGAATTTAATAATTTTAAACAAAAAAAAGATATACTTTTTATAAATAAAAAGTATTTAAAATTGTTAAAGATTAGAAATAGAAAAAATGGGGATTTTCTAGAATTTAATTTTGGAAAGAAAAAGCTAAAGGATATATTTATTGATGAAAAAATAAATCTTGAAATGAGGGATAATATACCTATTTTTGAAATTAATTCAGATATCATTTGGGCTGCTAATGTGAGGAGATCAAATAGATATTTAGTAGACAGTAATGAAGATATAATAAAAATTAAGGTTTTATCAAAGGAGATTTTATGGAGAGATTAGAATCTATAGTTAAATCAGATATGAAAGAATTATTATTTGATGAAAAAACTATAAAAGATAGAGTTAAGGAACTTGGACAAGAAATAACTAATCATTACCAAAATGATGATGCTGAACTTGTTGTAGTTGGAATTTTAAGAGGTTCTATATTGTTTTTTGCAGACTTGATTAGAGCTATTAATCTTCCGATATCAATAGATTTCATGGCAATTTCATCTTATGGAAACTCATCTGAAAGTGGAATTGTAAAAATAGTTAAAGATTTAGAAGCTGATGTTTCAGGTAAAAACATTTTAATTGTTGAAGATATTATTGATACTGGAAAAACATTAAAATATCTTTTTAATTATTTTAAAGATAGAGGTGCAAAAACTGTTAAAGTTTCAAGTATGCTAGACAAACCAGAAAGAAGACTTGTAGAAATTTCTGGAGATTTTGTAGGATTTGAGGTTCCAAATGACTTTATTGTAGGTTATGGACTAGATTATAATCAATCATATAGAAATTTACCATATATTATTTCTCTTAAGGAAGAGGTATATAAATAGAATATTAGGAGGGAAAGCGTGAATAAAAAAACTAAAGCGTATCTTGTTTATTTGATACCAATTTTGTTTTTAACTGCATATTTTTTTGTAATAAAAACTTCAACACCAGTAGTTAAAGAATACACAGTTACAGAAATTGTATCAAAAATAAAAAATGATGAAGTTACTGAAGTAACTACACAAGGTTCATATATAACTGGAAAATTAAATGATAAAGATAAAACAGAATTTAAGGCATATTTACCTTCAGAATTTAGAATTAATTTTTATGATAATTATCTAAAAGCAAAGGTAGATAACAATACTATAAAATATAATGGTAAGGCTGAGCCTACAAAGCCATTCTATTTAGAAATTTTGCCTACACTTATAGTTTTAATAGGTCTTGGAGTACTTTGGTTTCTATTTATGAGACAAGCTCAAGGTGGTGGCAAAGTAATGAATTTTGGAAAGAGTAAAGCAAGACTTCATAAAGATAAGAAAAATGAAGTAACATTTACAGATGTTGCTGGACTTGAAGAAGAAAAAGAAGAATTACAAGAAATTGTTGACTTCTTAAGATCTCCTAAAAAATATAGTGACATTGGTGCTAGAATTCCAAAAGGTGTTTTACTTGTAGGTCCTCCGGGAACTGGTAAGACATATCTTTCAAGAGCTGTTGCTGGAGAAGCAAAAGTTCCTTTTTTCAGTATAAGTGGTTCAGACTTTGTTGAAATGTTTGTAGGTGTTGGGGCATCAAGAGTAAGAGATTTATTTGAAGAAGCTAAGAAGAATGCACCATGTATAATTTTTATAGATGAAATTGATGCTGTTGGTAGAAGAAGAGGCGCTGGCCTTGGTGGTGGACATGATGAAAGAGAACAAACATTAAACCAATTACTTGTTGAAATGGACGGTTTTGGTGTTAATGAAGGGATCATTGTTATGGCTGCAACAAATAGACCTGACATTCTTGACCCAGCGATTTTAAGACCTGGTAGATTTGATAGACAAATTTATGTAGGTATACCAAATGTAAAAGAAAGAGAAGCAATATTAATGGTTCATACAAGAAATAAGAGATTAGATCCTGATGTAGACCTTAAAGTTATTGCTAAACATACTACTGGATTTACTCCAGCGGATCTTGAAAACTTATGTAATGAAGCTGCATTATTATCAGCAAGATATAATTTAAAGACTATTCCTATGAAAGTTTTTGAAGAAGCAGCAATAAAAGTTGTAGCAGGTCCTGAAAAGAAATCTGCTGTTGTTACAGATAGAGATAGAAAGATAACTGCTTATCATGAAGCTGGTCATGCTATTGTTTCAAGATTTGTTCCGTTATCAGATCCTGTTCAAATGATTACAATAGTTCCAAGAGGAAGAGCAGGTGGATTTACTGCTTATTCTCAAGATGAAGATAGTCAATATATGACTGTAAAAGCAATGAAGTCTAGACTTGCAATGATGCTTGGTGGACGTTCAGCAGAGCTTATAATCTTTGAAGATGTAACAACTGGAGCATCTAATGATATTGAAAGAGCAACTAAACTTGCAAGAAGTATGGTTACTACTTATGGAATGAGTACTAAAATTGGACCTATAAATTATGATATGGGAGAAGAAGAAACTTTCTTAGGAAGAGATTTTGGAAAGGGAAGAACTTATTCTGAAGATGTTGCAAGACTTATTGATGGTGAAGTTAAAGATCTTCTTGATGAAGCATATAATACTGCTCAAAATGTATTAAATGAAAATATAGAATTCTTACACATAATAGCTAACAAACTTTTAGAAGTAGAAACTATTAGTGGAAAAGAATTTGAAACTATGTATAATAAGTATATGGGTATTGAAGAAGAAGTAGTTGAAGAATCAGTAGAAAAGGTAGAAGAAGTTTTTGGTGATGAAGTTGATGAAGAATCAACTGAGAAAAAAGCAAATACTACTAAAGAAACTGTAGAAGAAAAAATAGAAAATGATGAAAATTAAAATTAAGTAGAAGCTTGCTTCTACTTAATTTATATGGAGGATTTATGGGAAGTAGTGATATATTATTAATAGTATTCGGGGTAATATTAATATTTGTAATTAAGAAAATAGTAGCAATTTTTCAAACTAGAAAAAAATTAACTGGAGAATTAACAACTATGCCTCTTAGAGGTAGAAAAGTATTGTTTGGTTTATCTATTGCGTTAGTTGCATTTGGTGTTGTATATGCTGTACAAATTCAAGATATTTATAGTATCGTATATGTTTTAATTGGTATTACTTATTCAATAGTATCTCTTGATAGGTTATATATTGGAGATAATGGATTTTGCTTTGATGGAAAACTTGGAGAGTATAAGAAAATCAAAAAATGGGGTGCTCTAAATAGTAAGTTTTTTGAAGTTGTAGTTACTGGTGATTTAAAAGATGAAATTTTAACTATTCCTCTTGAAAAAGAAAATGCGGAAAAACTTTCAATTCTTATAAAACAAAATAAAGCAAGACCAAAGGCAAAAAAATAATGAAACTTTACGAAAAAGATAATTTAGTAATTTTAGAAGATGTAGAAAATTTTGATGCTAAGGCTATTTTTACTTGTGGACAGGCTTTTAGATGGTATGAAGAAAAAGATGGTAGTTTTACAACAGTACATTTAGGAAGAGTTTTAAATGTATTAAATAAAGATGACAAAGTTATATTTAAAGGAACAAATTTGGAAGAATTTAACGAAATTTGGATAGATTATTTCGACTTGAATACAGACTATCAATCCATAAGAAAAAGCTTAGCAAATAACGAAATTTTAGCAAAAGCAATGGAATACGGAAAAGGTATTAGAATATTAAATCAAAATCATTTTGAAATGTTAATAAGTTTTATAATATCAGCTAATAATATGATTCCTAGAATTAGAAAATCCATTGAAGTAATTTCTATGAGATATGGGAAATTTATTTGTGAAGATGAAAATAGAAAATATTATTCATTTCCAACTGTTGAAGAATTGAGTAAGGCCACAGTAGAAGAATTAAGAGAATTCGCTAAGGTAGGGTTTAGAGATAAGAGAATTTTTGATACAGTTAATATGATAAAAAATGAAAATATTGATTTGGATAGTTTCGAAAATTTAGAAACAGATATTCTTAGAGAAGAGCTATTAAAATTTTCGGGAGTTGGAAATAAAGTTGCAGATTGTATTATGCTATTTTCATATAAAAGAGGGGAAGTTTTCCCAGTAGATGTCTGGATTAAGAGAGTTATGGAAGAACTTTTCATAAAAGAAGAAACTCCAGTTAAGAAAATTTCAAAAGAAGCAGACAGAATATTTGGAAAATATGCCGGTTATGCTCAACAGTATCTTTTCTATTATGGAAGAGAAGAAAAAATTGGTAAATAAATGTAGAGGTGATTCTACATTTTTTAATAAAAAAGGAAGTGATTTTATCACTTCCTTTTTTCTACTTATTTATTCTTTTACGAGCAAATAATGAACTTAATATTATAGCAGTAATTGCAAATAGTAGGATATTATAGTTATTAGAAATTCCAGTCTTAACTAGTTTATTATTTCTTGTCTTAGTTGTATTATTAGCGTTATTGTTTTCGCTATTATTACTGTTGTTGTTACTACTATTATTGCTGTTGTTACTATTAGTGTTGTTGTTACTATTAGTGTTGTTGTTACTATTAGTGTTGTTGTTACTACTACTATTATTGCTGTTATCATTGCTGTTGTTATTTGAATTATTATTATCAGAACTATCTCTGTTAGCAATAGTTAGAGTAGTTTCTATTTTACCAGTTGTAAATTCAAATACAAGTGTGTGAGTTCCAACAGCTAATGTATCTGTAAAAGCTTCTTTGAATTTTACTATTGTACTTCCTTGAACTAATGAATAATAATCTTTATTAACTTCATTACCGTCAACTAAAAGTCTAACAAATTTTGAAATGTCTTCACTAATTTTGATATCGGAAATTTTTTCTCCAAGTTTAACAGTTTGGTTATCCCCATAATGGAAAGTTATTGGAGTTTGATTATCATCATTTTGTATTTTAGAAATTACTACAGTATCTTCGGCCTTTTTGTCTTTTGTAAGTTCAACTTCAAAATTGTTCTTGTCAATATTGTATTTTTCATCTAATTCAACGATTATCTTATATTTGCCTAATGCTACAGATTTTTCAAAAGATTTGCCTTTGTTTTCAAGTTCAATTTCTTCGCCTGTAACTTCATTAATAGCTTTTACTTTTAAGTTGTTAGGGATATTTTCTCCTGAAATATTAATTTTAATTATATATCCCATAACTGATTTTGCATCTTCAATATCTTTAATTGCAGATTCAAGTTCTTTTAGCTTGAAATTGACATTTAGTAGTTGTTTAGCATTTTCAATTGCATCTAAATAAGCTTCATTTTCTTCTTCATCTGAATTAATATAAAGATTACCATCAGATAAAACATCTTTTTCATTGATTAAATCTTTTAATTTCTTTACAAGTTTTGCATGTGCTTTATCACCATCTAAAGAATCTTTTGCAAGTTTTAACTCTTCAACAGCTTTTTTTACATTAAATTCAGTTCTTGTAGATTCATTGTCTAATAAGTCTTTAGCAGCTTTTGTTGAATTATCATAAAGTTCTTTTAATTCGTCAATAGCATTTAGATACTTTTCTGATTTTTTGATTTCTTTGCTTTCTTCAACTAATTTTGTTAATTCAGAGATATCAATACTACTTGGTTTTCTCTTTATCTTGAAATTAAATACTTGATCAGGATTTTCAAAGTTTAAATTGAAATTATTAACAGCGTTAGGGGAGATTTCATAATTTGAAATATTGCCATCAACATCTGTAATTTCAAGTTTATGATTTCCTATTGAAACAGGAATTTTATTACCAGTTAAGGATATTTCTTTTCCGTCAAGTTCAATTTTACTTAATTTATCGGTTGTATCAATATATTCTAGTCCAATTTTTATTGTTCCAGTAGTTATTTTTTCAAGATTAATAGAAATTTCATTGGTATCTTTTGTAATTTCAATTTCTTTATCTATATTCTTTCCTTTATAGCTTTCTGGACTTAATATTTCAACCTTATATTTTCCTAATTCTAATTTGTTATTTCCTGATTTGAAATCTAAATCATTTAATTTGAATTTTACATTAGGAATTTCAGTATCTCCAACTTTAAATTTGAAATTAACATCTTTACCATCAACAACATTTTTTGTAATGTTAAGAGTTATTGGGTGACCATCTGCTCCGAAAACCCAAGCTTCACCATTAGGACAAGAATATCCATTAGCAATATTTGTAGCTACAACATCATAACCAGATCCACTAGGAATAATAACTGAATGCGTATTTTCGTCGGATTGTTTGTAAGTGTGTTTTACAACAACTTCACCAGAATCTTTCTTTCTTATTTCTAGTTTAATTTCATCATTAGGGTAGTTTTCAGGAATATTTGCAATTATTTTTCTTGAGTATTTTTCAACAAAATTTTCTTCATTATTTTTTCCCCAAGTAAATCCAACAGTAACATTTTTTTCACCCTTTTTAACTTCTATTACTTTTTCTTTTAAGTTGTAAGTAGGAGTAGGCTC
>ERZ773267.1892-NODE-1892-length-11126-cov-5.502936_pt1 | contig 11126 bp, 9 predicted proteins | sample MGYA00511959_ERZ773267 | MGnify/ENA primary metagenome ERZ773267 (study PRJEB29015, sample SAMEA2738165) | human oral metagenome | biome: human oral; feature: human-associated habitat; material: saliva | place: China | collected 2240 ... | reverse complement strand
CTGAGATTGTACAATACTTCAAATCAGAAGAAAAGCATGGCTGGAATTTATTTGGGGGAATTGTTACCCTTATCCTCGCTCTTACTTTGTTCTCAGGTAGCTTTATTGAAATGGTATTTTTTGTACCATTTATCATTTCTATCTGGGCCTTAACAAATGGTATTACAAAAACTATCGTTGGTTTCAAGGTTCGTAAGATTGATAAATCGGTAGGTAATCCTCTAGTTTGGATGGGGATTTTAGGAATCGTAGTAGGTTTAATCATGATGGGACACCCATTGATGACTAGTATATTCATTAGTTACAACATTGCCTTTGTCTTTATTTATCAAGGTATTGTGGCTATTGCTCAATTTTTCAAGATTAAATAAGAAAAAAAGACTCTTTATCAACTGTAGTGGGTTGATAAAAAGTTACAACCTGGAGAGGACCAAATTGGTTCTCTCCTTTTTGGTATTCAAAGCAATGAGAATTCTAGTTTTAAAATTTTCAAGGACTAAACCCATCCATAATAATAATTTTCACCTGACAGCGAATAGCTCTATCGTATCTAATAAAGTGATTTCGGATAACGCTTGTGTTCTGCCCTCAAGAACAGTGATGATATTTAGCTTTTCAAAATCTTGAGCAATAAAGATCATCTTTCCCTTAGTAAAGGAGTACTCGTCCCAGGACATAATCTTTTGTAGATGTGAAAAATCATGCTCAAAGTGGAAGTTGATGTGGTTTTAACATTTTCTAAACTACTCCCTTGATATATTTGTTCTGGAGACCATTGTTATAATATTTTGGCTTCTATATATTTTATCGAATTGTGATCAAATTTAGAATTTCTTTTATATTCTATTCTTCTTTTTTCATATTTCTTTTGAGCGACTATTGGAAAATACCTCTTAAAAGATGAATTTTTATTATTAGTTTTAATTTTGTTTCTATTAATTTCTCTTGAAATTGTACTAGGATACCTCTTAATTGCTTTTGCTATTTACCTTATACTCATTCCTAAATTTAAAAATTGGTATATACAACTTCTTTCAAATATGGTAATATGTTTGTAACCCATAGAGTAATCCTACTGTTAATTGTTAGTTTAGTCACCTATATTTTAACATAGATTCTCTATGAGTTTTTTGTTGCACTTAATATGATAAATTATCTATAAGAAAGTGTCTTTTTTATATAAAAAATATAAAAAAATTTCATTATATAAATTATATAAATTTTAAAATTAGTATTTTTAAACAATTATAATAAATTAAAGGACAAGTTAAATGATAAAAAGAGTAAAAATAAGTATAATAATAATAAAAATAGCTTAAGTATAAAGTGTTTAATTAAATATCTAAAATAATAAATTTTAAGTAATATTTAAAAGTCATATTAAAAAAATCAAGGAATTTAGGGGAAAGTAAAACTTTTTAGATAATTATAGATTTAATATATAAAAATTGTATTATTAATTTGTGAAATAAAAAAACAGAAATCAAATGTCAAAGAAATAAATAAAGAGTAATACAAATTTTATTAAATAAAATGTCCTGAATTTTTTTGTAAATATAGTATAATAAGAGTGTATGGGTACTTTTATTGTACCAAATATAATTTAAAGGAGAATTGTTATGAGCAAAAACTTAAGAGGAAGAAATTTCCTAACATTATTAGACTTTACAAGTGATGAAATTCGTTACCTTTTAGATCTTTCTAGAAATTTCAAAGATTTAAAGAGAAGCGGAACTCCTCATCGTTATTTAGAAGGAAAAAATATAGTATTATTATTTGAAAAGACTTCAACTAGAACTCGTTGTTCTTTCGAAGTTGCAGGTATGGACTTAGGTATGGGAGTTACTTACTTAGATCCAGGTTCATCTCAAATGGGTAAAAAAGAATCTATTGAAGATACTGCAAGAGTATTAGGAAGAATGTATGATGGTATTGAATACAGAGGATTCAGCCAAGAATTAGTTCAAACATTAGGAGAATATGCAGGAGTACCTGTATGGAATGGATTAACTGACAAATTCCACCCAACTCAAATGTTAGCTGACCTTTTAACAATTGAAGAAAAATTCGGATACTTAAAAGGATTAAACTTTGTATATATGGGAGATGCTAGAAATAATATGGGTAACTCTCTAATGATCGCTTGCGCTAAAATGGGAGTAAACTTTACTGCTTGTGCTCCAAAAGAATTATGGCCAGAAGAAGAATTAAGAGAAAAAGCATTAGAAATCGCTAAAGGAACTCATTGTACAGTAAGCTTTGAAGAAGATGTTAAAAAAGCTACTACAGGTGCTGATGTAGTTTACACAGACATTTGGGTATCAATGGGTGAACCAGACGAAGTTTGGGCAGAAAGAATTAAATTATTAAAACCATACCAAGTAAACAAAGAAGTTATGGCAAATGCTAAAGAAAATGCTATCTTTATGCACTGCTTACCTTCATTCCACGATCAAAAAACTGTTATCGGTAGAGAAATTTTCGAAAAATTCGGAATTCCTGAAATGGAAGTTACTGATGAAGTTATTGAAGGACCTCAATCAGTTGTATTTGATGAAGCTGAAAATAGAATGCATACAATAAAAGCTATTATGTATGCTACTTTATGGTAAGAGGTACAAATGGGAAAGAGAATAGTTGTAGCTTTGGGGGGTAATGCTTTAGGCAATACCCCTTTTGAGCAATTAGAAAAAGTTAAAATCGCTGCTGATATTATTTCTGATTTAGTTAAAGAAGGAAATGATGTTATTATCGGACATGGAAATGGACCACAAGTTGGAATGATTAATTTAGCTATGGATTATTCAGCAAATGGAAAGGAAAAAACTCCTTTAATGCCACTTGTTGAATGTGGAGCTATGAGCCAAGGATATATAGGTTATCATTTACAACAAGCTTTAGGTCAAGCATTCAAAGAAAAAGGAATTAATAAAACTGCTGTATCAGTTATAACTCAAGTTGAAGTTGCTGAAGATGACAAAGCATTTGAAAATCCAACTAAACCAGTTGGAATGTTCTACACAAAAGAAAAAGCTGAAGAATTAGAAAGAGAAAATGGATTTACTTTCGTTGAAGATTCAGGAAGAGGATATAGAAAAGTTGTTCCTTCACCAAAACCATTACACATTGTTGAAATTGATGCTATTAATAAAATGGTTGAAGCAGGACTTACAGTTATCACTGTTGGTGGTGGTGGAATACCTGTTGTTAATAAAAATGGTAGATTAGTTGGTGTTGATGCAGTAATTGATAAAGATAAATCAAGTGCTGAACTTGCATCAGAATTAAACGCTGATTTCCTTTTAATTTTAACTGCAGTTGATAAAGTTTGTATTAACTTTAATAAGCCAGACCAAAAAGAATTAGACGAAATCACTGTTGAAGAAGCTAATAAGTACATTGCTGAAGGTCAATTTGCTAAGGGAAGTATGCTTCCTAAAGTTGAAGCTTGTTTAGATTTCGTAAAAGGTGGAGATGATAGATGTGCTATCATTACTTTATTAGAAAAAGCATCAGATGCTGTAAAAGGTCTTACAGGAACTAAGATAGTTAAGTAGGAGGACGATTTGAATAATATTTCACATAGAACTAGTTTTTTAGCTAAAATCGCTCTTTTTATTGTAGCTATTTTATGGGGAACATCCCTTACAGTAGTTAAGAGTGCAGCAGATGTATTTAAACCTAATTTTCTATTAGGTATTAGATTTACAATTGCAGGAATTATCCTTGCGGTAATTTTTCATAAAAAATTATTTAAGGCAGATAAAAAAGAGTTAGTAGCTGGAGCTATAATTGGGGTGTTTTTATTTGTTGCATATTCAAGCCAAACTCTTGGAGTTACTTTTACAACTCCAGGACGTAGTGGATTTTTATCAGCATCATATTGTGTAATCGTGCCATTTTTATATTGGATTACAAACAAAGTTAGACCTGATAAATTCAATGTATCTGCAGCGATATTCTGTATTATAGGAATCTTTTTTATTGCTATGGCAGGAGAGAGTGGTTCAATTTTTAATTCAAGTATAACAGCGATTTACGGAGATGCACTTGCGCTTTTAAGTGGACTTTTATTTGCATCTCATATCGTTATGGTTACAAAATTAGGAGTTGGAAAAGATCCATTTGTTCTAACAATAATGCAATTTTTAGTTGCTGGTGTTTTATCTTGGATAACTACATTTGCTTTTGAAAATAATGCTGGAATGCAAATTACTTTAAGACCAATGCTTGAAGTATTATATCTTTCTGTAATGTGTACAGCAGTTGCGTTATTATTACAAAATTTAGGACAAAAATATACAGATCCAAGTAGTGCTGCTATCATTTTAGGTTGCGAGTCAATCTTTGGTGTTGCATTACCAGTAGCTCTTGGAATAGAAAGTTTAACTGTTAAATCAGTTATTGGTTTTGTTTTAATTTTTATTGCTATAATAATTTCAGAAACAAAATTATCTTTCTTATTTAAAAAGAAAACTGAAGAAGTAGAAAATAAAATTTAGAAGTCTTATGACTTCTTTTTTTATTTGAAAAAAATCATTTTTATTGACTTTTACTACTCTGTATGCTAGTATAAGAAATAAGAATAATTTGTTTCAATGGGGGACATCTTGAAAAATACATTAGCAATAATTTGTGGGAAATTCGTATATCATTTAGGTAAAAAAATTACTCCATGTAGTTCTTTGCCTGGGAAAATTGCTTTGAATTTTGAAAATTTATATAAAAATTTAGATAAAATTAAAGATTTATCTAAAATTGAAATGGTAACAAGAGTTTAGGATAAACTGAAAATAAGTAGTATTTTAAGGGTATTAAGCCCTTTTGTTTTATAGGAGATATTATGGATTTTGAACAAATTATAGAACAAAGACATTCTGTAAGAGCATATACAAAAAAAGATATAGAACAAAATTTGATTGATGAAATTAATTTAGATATAGAAGAATATAATAGTTTAGCTAATTTGAATATTCAATTTATAACAAATGAGCCTGATGCTTTTGGAAAAAGCATTTTAGCAGATTTTGGTAGATTTAAAAATGTTAAAAATTATATTGCTTTGATTGGGAAAAAATGTGGTAATCTTGATGAAAAAATTGGATATTTTGGAGAAAAGCTAGTTTTAAAAGCACAAAGTCTAGGACTCAACACCTGTTGGGTTGGTGGAACTTACAGTAAAAAAAATAGTAGATACAAAATAGAAAAAGACGAAAAACTTATATGTGTTATTGCCATAGGATACGGCGAAACAAATGGTAAGGTTAGAAAGCTTAAAAGTGTTTCTTCTGTTGCTATAAGTGATGTAGAAATGCCAGATTGGTTTTTAAGAGGTGTTAAATTTGCCTTGCTTGCTCCAACTGCATTGAATCAGCAAAGATATATAATTAGTTTAAAGAATGATAAAGTTGAGATAAATTCAAAAATTGGTTTTTACACAAAGGTCGATTTGGGGATAATTAAATGCCATTTTGAATTAGGAGCTGGTAAAAAACATTATTGTTTTGAATATTAGGAGGAAATATGTTTGGTCTTGATACATTTTTAATATTAAATTGTATAATATATGTTAGTAGTTTTGAAAAAGATAATTTTGCTGAAAATATAATCGGTAAAAGCTTGTTTGAAATTTCAGATTTATTAGAATGCAAAAAAAACTCTTTAGGAATTTTTCCAGCAGAAATAAACGAAGATGAGTTTTCTATTATTATAAATACAATTAAGAAGAATAAAGAATTATATGAAAAAATTAAAATAGTAGATGTGGATAATTCTGTCTATGGAAATATTACAGGAAGTGATAGAGTTGTAAATGTAACATTTTTGTATGAAGATAATTTGATTATTGTTTACAAAGGTACTGCAGGAGATTTTGAGTGGAAAGATAACGTAGAAGGAACTTATAACATTTCTGACACAAAACAACAAAGGATGGCTTTAAGCTATTTTGATGAAATGGTTGAAAAATTTAAAGATGTTAAAAAAGTATATGTTTCTGGCCATTCTAAAGGTGGAAATAAATCACAATATATAGGTGTTTTAAGAGGAAATATGTCAAAACTTGAAAGAATATATTCCTTTGATGGACAAGGCTTTAATAGTATATTTTTAAAGAAATACAATAAAGAAATAGAAAACAACAGGCATAAAATCTTTAATATTTGTAACGAATATGACTATGTAAATATTCTTTTATTCTCTATAGCAAATAAAATATTTATTAAATCTACAACTAATATTGGAAATGATGATGACAGACAATCTAAACTTAAACATAGATTTGGAGGTTTTCATTCTCCTTATTCAATGTTTAAAAACGAAAATGGAATATTAATTTTAAATGAAGTTACTGAACAAAGTGATATTATGAAAAACTTCGAGAAACTATTTGAATATTATAATACAAATATGGAAATTGAAGATAGCAAATTTATGTATTATAGAATGTCGCTATTTATGATGGAAAGTGGAAGTGAAGTGTTTGGAGAAGATATTCCTACTACGCCAAAAGGATTTTTAAAAAGATTTACAAATCTTACAAGGGAATATACAAAACATGAGAACGAATTGAGTTTTTCAGAAATAATGACTTTGTTTAAACCTATATTAACAGATATTAGTTCAATTTTAATAAAAGGAAAATTGGAATAATAAAATTAGAATAGAAAATAATTATTTAAGGAGATTTTTTTGAAAAAAATCTCTTTTTCTTTTTTTGAATTTTATAAAAAAAAGACATAAAAATGTTGACTTTTGTATATATTAATGATAAAATATGTAGGTACATTTAATAATGTATAGTTATGTGCATTTTTAGAAAATAATTAAGGAGGTGAAGAAATGCCAACTATTAACCAGTTAATTAAACAAGGAAGACAAAAAGCTGTAACTAAATCAAAAGCACCAGCATTAAGTTTCAATTTTAATACACTTAAAAAGAGAAGTACTGCTAGTGAATCACCACAAAAAAGAGGTGTATGTACAGCTGTAAGAACTGTAACTCCTAAGAAACCTAACTCAGCGTTACGTAAGGTTGCAAGGGTTAGATTAACAAACGGAATGGAAGTTGCAGCTTATATTCCAGGTATAGGTCATAACCTTCAAGAACACAGCGTTGTGCTTATTAGAGGGGGAAGAGTAAAGGACCTTCCAGGGGTTAGATACCACATTATCAGAGGTACATTAGATACTGCTGGGGTAGCTAACAGAAAGCAAGGAAGATCTAAATACGGAGCTAAAAGACCTAAATAATTAAACTGATGTGGCAGAAATGTTTTATTAATAAGAGTTTAACTTTATAATACATACATTTGTGTGCTTATCAGCAAAGAAAAATCGCTGAGTACCAGTGATACTACTAATATAGTAAGGAGGGAAGAAAGGTGCCAAGAAAAGGACATGTTCCAAAGAGAGAGGTAATGCCAGATCCAATTTACGGAGATGTGGTTGTTACTAAACTTATAAACAACATCATGCTTGACGGAAAAAAAGGAACTGCTCAAGCAATAGTTTACGGTGCATTTGAAATCGTAAAAGAAAAAACTGGCGAAGAACCAACTGAAGTTTTCAGAAAAGCTTTAGAAAACATCATGCCTGTTTTAGAAATTAAAGCAAGACGTATAGGTGGGGCAACATACCAAGTGCCTATTCAAGTTAGACCTGAAAGAAGACAAACTTTAGGTTTAAGATGGTTAGTAACTTACTCTAGAAATAGAGGAGAAAAAACTATGAAAGAAAGACTTGCTAAAGAAATTCTTGATGCTGTTAATAACACTGGATCAAGTGTTAAGAAGAGAGAAGACACTCATAAGATGGCTGAAGCTAACAAGGCTTTTGCACATTACGGATTCTAATATAGGATTTTTATTTAAAAGGAAAGGGGAAATGCTATTGTGGTAAGACAATATTCACTTGAAAACACAAGAAATATTGGTATAATGGCGCATATCGATGCTGGTAAAACAACAGTAACAGAAAGAATGCTTTATTATACAGGAAAGATCCACAAAATAGGTGATACTCACGAAGGTGCTGCACAAATGGACTGGATGGAGCAAGAAAAAGAAAGAGGTATCACTATTTGTTCAGCTGCTACTACATGTGTATGGAATGATACAAGAATTAACATCATTGACACTCCAGGACACGTTGACTTTACTGTAGAAGTTGAAAGATCTTTAAGAGTTCTTGACGGCTCAGTTGCACTTTTTGATGCAAAGAGCGGTGTAGAACCACAATCAGAAACTGTTTGGAGACAAGCAGACAAATATGGCGTACCACGTATTTGCTTTATAAATAAAATGGATGCTACTGGAGCTAACTACTATGACTCTATCGAAACTATTAAGGATAAGTTAAAAGCTAATCCAGTACCTGTTCAAATTCCTATTGGAGCTGAATCAGAATTTGTAGGAGTAATTGACTTAGTTTCAATGCACGCTATTATTTATAAAAATGACTTAGGTACAGACATAGAAGAAACTGATATTCCAGATGCTTACAAAGATAAAGCAGAAGAATATCGTCAACACTTATTGGAAGCATTAGCTGAAACAGATGAGTTTATTATGGAAAAATATTTAGAAGGAGATGCAATTTCTCCATCTGAATTAAGAGAAGCTATTAGAAGAGCTACTATTAATCTATCAATAAACCCAGTACTTTGTGGATCAGCTTATAAGAACAAAGGGGTTCAACCTTTATTAAATGCTATCGTAGATTACATGCCATCACCATTAGACATTCCTGCAATTGAAGGTGTTGATGATAATGAACAAGCAGTAGAAAGACATGCATCAGATGATGAACCTTTCTCAGCATTAGCATTTAAAATTGTTGCTGACCCATTTGTTGGAAAGCTTGCATATTTCAGAGTATACTCAGGAACTTTAGAATCAGGTTCTTATGTATATAACTCAACAAAAGGCAAAAAAGAAAGAATTGGTAGAATTCTTATGATGCATGCTAACAAGAGAGAAGAAGTTGATAGCGTTTCAGCTGGAGACATCGCTGCAGCGGTAGGTCTTAAAGATACTACAACTGGAGATACTCTTTGTGATATGAATAGCCATGTAATTCTTGAAAAAATGGAATTCCCAGAACCAGTTATTTCTGTTGCAATAGAACCAAAAACAAAAGCATCTCAAGAAAAAATGAGTATAGCTTTACACAAATTAGCTGAAGAAGATCCTACTTTCAGAACTTATACTGATGAAGAAACTGGTCAAACAATTATTTCAGGTATGGGTGAATTACACTTAGAAATCATCGTAGATAGACTTTTAAGAGAATTCAAAGTAGAAGCTAATATAGGTAATCCACAAGTTTCTTATAGAGAATCAATTTCTCAAGGTGCAGAAGCTGAAGGAAAATACATCAGACAATCTGGTGGTAGTGGACAATATGGACACTGTAAAATTAAAATTGAACCTCAAGAAGCTGGTAAAGGCTTTGAGTTTGTAAATAATATCGTAGGGGGAGCTATTCCAAAAGAATATATCGGACCTGTTCAAAAAGGTATTGAAGAAGCGACTCAAGCTGGGGTACTAGCTGGATATCCAGTTTTAGATGTTAAAGTTACTTTATATGATGGTTCATACCACGAAGTTGACTCATCTGAAATGGCATTCAAGATTGCTGGTTCAATGGCATTTAGACAAGCAGTATCAAAAGCTGCTCCGGTTCTATTAGAACCAGTTGAGAAAGTTGAAATTATAACTCCAGATGAATATTTAGGAGATGTAATGGGAGACATTTCATCAAGAAGAGGTAGAATCCAAGGTATGAATCCAAAGAATGGTGTTCATGTACTTGATGCATTTATACCTTTAGCAGAAATGTTTGGATATGCAACTGACTTAAGAAGTAATACTCAAGGTCGTGCAACATATTCAATGCAATTCGATCATTATGAAAAAGTGCCTCAAGCAATTGCTGATAAAGTAATTGGAGAGAGAGCAAAAAAATAGATTAGGAGGATTTTAGTAAAATGGCTAAGCAAAAATTTGAAAGAACTAAACCACACGTTAATATCGGAACTATCGGTCACGTTGACCATGGTAAAACTACTTTAACTGCAGCTATCACTTTAGTATTAAATAGAAGATTTGGTACTGGTGAATTCGTTGATTATGCAAACATCGACAAAGCTCCAGAAGAAAGAGAAAGAGGAATCACTATTTCAACTTCTCACGTTGAATACGAAACAGCAAACAGACACTATGCACACGTTGACTGCCCAGGACACGCTGACTATGTAAAGAACATGATCACTGGTGCTGCTCAAATGGACGGAGCTATCTTAGTAGTAAGTGCTGCTGATGGTCCAATGCCTCAAACAAGAGAACATATCTTACTAGCAAGACAAGTAGGTGTTCCAAAAATCGTCGTTTTCTTAAATAAAGAAGACCAAGTTGATGATCCAGAATTAATCGAACTTGTTGAAATGGAAGTTAGAGAATTATTAAGCGAATATGAATATGATGGAGATAACACTCCAATCGTAGTTGGTTCAGCTTTAAAAGCTCTTGAAGATCCAGATGGATTATGGGGAGATAAAATCGTTAAATTAATGGAAGAAGTTGACGAATATATCCCAGAACCAGTTAGAGATATTGATAACCCATTCTTAATGCCAGTAGAAGACGTATTCTCAATCACAGGTAGAGGAACTGTTGCTACAGGTAGAGTAGAAAAAGGTAAAGTAAAAATTCAAGATAACGTTGAATTAGTAGGTTTAACTACTGAAAGAAGAACAGTTGTAGTAACTGGTGTTGAAATGTTCAAGAAGATGTTAGACGAAGCAGCTGCTGGAGATAACGTTGGTTTATTATTAAGAGGTGTTCAAAGAAACGAAATCCAAAGAGGACAAGTTCTTGCAAAACCAGGAACAATTAACCCACATACTAAATTCGAATCAGAAGTTTACGTATTAACTAAAGAAGAAGGTGGAAGACATACTCCATTCTTCTCAGGATACAGACCACAATTCTACTTCAGAACTACTGACATCACTGGTGCAGTAACTCTACCTGAAGGAGTAGAAATGGTAATGCCAGGAGATAACATCACTATGACTGTAGAATTAATCCACCCAATCGCTATGGAACAAGGATTAAGATTCGCTA
>ERZ773267.1880-NODE-1880-length-11162-cov-3.146934_pt1 | contig 11162 bp, 14 predicted proteins | sample MGYA00511959_ERZ773267 | MGnify/ENA primary metagenome ERZ773267 (study PRJEB29015, sample SAMEA2738165) | human oral metagenome | biome: human oral; feature: human-associated habitat; material: saliva | place: China | collected 2240 ... | reverse complement strand
GGACTTTCTCAGGGCGAGCTGATGAATACCCATTTGGCTCTTCCCGTGGATGAAACCGAGGTGGGAAGCACCGTAAAGGCCATTAAGGATATGAATGCCCACTTAAAGTCCGTCATTGCGGATATCGTAAGCCGTTTAGGCAATATGGCTGCCGGAAATTTCCGGGATGAAGCCGCTTGCCCGAAGATGTACAAGGGAGATTATTCCGCTATCTGCGATTCCTTGAAGACTATCCAGTCCATGCTGAAGAGCACCTTGCAGGAAATTGACAATGCCTCTAAAGAGGTCAATGCCTCCGCCAAGGAAGTTTCCCATGGCAGTGATGTGCTTTCTCAAGGAGCCGCTGAACAGGCCAGCTCCTTGGAAGAGCTTTCCGCTACCATTCAGGCCGTATCCGATCAGGTACGAAACAATGCAGACAATGCGGAAAATGCCGCTCTTCTTTCCAAAACCACAGAGACGGAGCTGGAGTCCAGCAGTACACAAATGAATGCCTTAAATGACTCCATGAGCGAAATGAACCATACCGCCCAGGAAATCAGCAACATTATTCATACTATTGACGACATTGCTTTCCAGACCAATGTCTTAGCCTTAAATGCAGCCGTTGAGGCGGCAAGAGCCGGAGAATTCGGCCGTGGCTTCGCCGTGGTTGCGGATGAGGTTAGAAACCTTGCCGGAAAGTCCGCAGAGGCGGCAAAGAACACCACCGCCCTCATTGAAAACACCGTCCGCTCCATCGAGACCGGTTCTCAAATGACTGAGGAAGCCACAAAGTCCCTGGCACAGATTGTGAAGCGTTCTCAGGAAATGCATGAGAAGATTACGGAAATCGCAAGCCTTTCTCAAAGCCAGTCCAAATCCGTGGAAGAAATTGCCCAGGGCTTGGAGCAGGTATCCGCTGTGGTACAGCATAACTCCGCTACTGCGGAAGAGTCCGCCGCAAGCAGCGCAAAGCTTTTCGATCAGGTACAAAACATGGAAGAGCTTTTAGCAAAATTCAAACTTTAAAGCTATGCTATAGAGCTAGATATAAAAGCAATTCAAGAAACTATAGATTTCATTATGCTATCCCTCCATCGCCTGGGCCTTCGGGTCCGGGTGATTTTTTATTCTTAACGAGTATCGCACGCGTAGTGTGCGATATCTCGTTGCCTCCCCCCCGGCTAAAGATTTCCGAGCCTTCACTCCTCTGCCCACCACAGTTCTTCCGGGCTTCTCCCTCAGCCCCGAGCGAATTCCCTCCCCCCATTGACCGACCGGAAAAATGGTCTTATTATCAAGATGTTTATCTCGTTGGCTGATCTATTGGAGGATAAAAAATGAAATTTAAAGATGTGCCCTATGAACGCATTTCCGTGGAAAGCATTAAAGAGGAAATGAAGGCGCTGATTCAAAAGCTGAAGGAAGCCAAGGATTTCGAAGAGGCGGAGGCTCTTTTCTTGGAAAATGAAAAGCTGCAAGGCCATGTATTTACCATGTGCAACCTTGCCCTGGTTCGCCACTCCATTAATACGGAAGATAAGTTTTACGATGAGGAACAAAACTATTGGAACAATGCCTATCCTCAGATTCAGGAATTTAATCAGGAATGGACTAAGGCCCTTTTGGATTCTCCCTTTAAAGATAATTTTGCCAAAAAACATGGGAACATCATGTTCCTGAACGCGGAAATCGACTTAAAAACATTTTCCCCGGAAATCATCCCCATGATGCAGGAGGAAAATGAGCTGACCACCGCCTATGAAAAGCTTCTGGCCGGCGCACAGATTCCCTTCGAAGGAAAGATTTACACCATTTCCCAGATGTCTCCCTTTAAAAATGACAAGGATGATGCCAGAAGACTGGCCGCTTGGAAGGCGGAAGGCCAGTGGTATAAGGACAATCAGGCAGAGCTGGACCGTTTGTATGACAAGCTTGTGCATCTTCGGGATCAAATGGGGAAGAAGCTGGGCTATACCGACTTTACCGAGCTTGGCTATTACCGGATGAGAAGAAACTGCTACGACAAGCAGGATGTGCAAAAGTTCCGTGAGGCCGTACAGAAATATGTGGTACCCGTTGCCGCAAAGATTTACGAAAGACAGGCTGAGCGGCTTGGAAAGTCCTATCCCCTTAGCTATGCGGATGCGGCCATTGAATTCCGCTCCGGAAATCCGAAGCCAAAGGGAAATCCGGACGAGATTGTTGCCTCCGGAAAGAAGTTCTATGACTGGCTTTCTCCGGAAACCGGAGAATTTTTCAATCACATGATTGATGATGAGTTAATGGATCTACTCTCCACCAAGGGTAAGCAGGGTGGGGGATATTGCACCTCCTTCCAGGACTACAAGACACCTTTCATCTTTGCCAACTTCAACGGCACCCAGCATGATATTGAGGTGATTACCCACGAGGCAGGTCACGCCTTTGCCGCTTACCTGAATCGCAATCGGGTGCCCTATGAGTGCATTTGGCCAAGCCTTGAGGCCTGCGAAGTCCATTCCATGTCCATGGAATTCTTTGCAGAGGCATTTTCCGAAGAGTTCTTCGGGGAGGATGCCGGAAAATACAACTACTCCCACTTGGCAGACGCCTTATGCTTTATTCCCTATGGCACCATGGTGGATCATTTTCAGCATATCGTGTATGAAAACCCGAATCTCAGCCCTGCAGAGCGACACGCCAAATGGAAGGAGCTGGTACAGATTTATCAGCCCTGGTTCAAGCTGGATGGAGAAATTCCTTTCTATAGTGAGGGAGAGGGCTGGCAGAGACAGCACCATATCTACTCTTCTCCCTTCTACTACATTGACTACTGCCTGGCACAAACCGTTGCTCTCCAGTTCTGGAACCTGATTCAGAAAGATCAGAAGGAAGCTTGGCAGCACTACATGGCTTACACCAAGCAGGGCGGTTCGGTGGTTTTCACAAAGCTCCTAAAGAATGCCGGTCTGGAAAGCCCCTTCCAGGAGAGCTGCCTTAGAGGAATCTGCGATACCGCGGCGAAATATCTTGCGGACTATGATTTAAGCGGGATTTCATAAGGAAAAATGCTTAGCCTAGCTTAGGAAAGAGAAAAAGCCCGGTATATAAAAATACGCTTGATTCAAATTTTTGAAGAAGAGAAAACAGTCTACTAGTTAGAAAAAATAACTAGACTTATTTGATAAAAAATGGAGACAGTTTAGCTGATGAAACAGAATAATAAAACACTGAAAGGGCTGATTGAGGAAATCAAGGCTCTTCCGGAAAATCAAAGCTATACAGAGCGGGGCGTCCCTCCTATTTTTCAGTTCCATGAAGAATCCAAAATTCTTCTGGTGGGACAGGCTCCCGGCAGGAAGGTGGAGGAATCCGGCATTCCCTTCCATGACCTTTCCGGAAAACGCCTGATGGAGTGGATGGGCATTTCCGAAGAAATCTTTTATGGAAAATCCATCTCCATTATCCCTATGGACTTTTACTATCCGGGAAAAGGAAAGGGTGGGGATCTTCCGCCCCGCCCCTTTATGCGAAAATACCATGATGCAGTAGCCGCTCTCCTTCCTAAGGTGAAGCTTCGGATTTTGATTGGAAAATACGCCATTGCCCACTATGATCCGAAGGGAGCAAAGCTCCCCTTAAAGGACTTGCTATATTCTTACGGAGAGGCTTGGGGTAAAGCCCATGGGACAAATTCTCTGCTGTTGTCAGGACAGGATTCTTCGGAAATACTGAATTTTCCCTTGGTGCATCCCAGCCCTCTAAACTATGGATGGATTAATAAAAATCCCTGGTTTATGGAAAGAAATGTGCCCCTATTGCAGAGGATGGTGAAGGAATTATTATAAAAGAGTTGTTGTAAGAAAATTGTTGTAGGAAAATTGTTGTAGGAAAATTACTATAAGAGAATTGCGGTAAAACACTAGACGAAAACATCCACTTTACTTTATAAAGAGGAGGATAAATGATGCCCGAAAAGCATACAGATTTGAAAGACAAGCTGGAGCATTTATATCAGCAGTGCCGGGAGCTTCTCTCTCCGGAAAACATGATTTTGTTTGACGAAATCGATTTTGAAAATGCTGATACGTTCAAGTTCTATATGACCCTATCTGAATTATTTCTTCATGAACAACAAGAAGATTTGCTTAAAAGGAAAGAACAGTCCAATGGAAAACAATAAAAGATATACAATCTTTGCAGGCGTAAATGGAGCCGGAAAATCCACATTATACACCTTGCTGAAGCAGGCAGAGCTTGGAGAACGGATCAATGCGGACGAAATCTTATTTAGCAATGGCTGGGACTGGCGAGACGAAAAAGCGCAGTTTAAATCCATGCGCATTGCCGTAGATAAAATTAATCGCTGTATTCAATCCGGTACTTCCTTCAATCAGGAAACTACCCTCTCCGGTATTTCCATTGTGAAGACCATCCAAGCCGCAAAGGAGCAGGGATTTTTCGTAAAAATGTGTTACATCGGTTTAGAAAGTCCCGAATTAGCTATTGAACGGGTGGCAAAAAGAGTAACGGAAGGCGGCCACGGCATCAAAGAGGAAGACATCAGAAGGCGCTATGAAGCCTCTCTGAAAATGCTAAAAGAAGTAGCACCCCTATGCGACTCTGTAGCTTTTTTTGACAATACCGCCAGGTACAAAAAAGTGGCCAATCTAAACAACAAGCATTTACAGATTAAAGATTATAGTATTCCGTGGTTTAATCGAGGGATGGAATGGATATCTGAAGCATAACGAGATACCGTATACTTTGCCAGCAATATCTCGTTAAAATTCAAAAAATGGGAATTATAGAAGTTATGCTCTATAATTTCCATTTTCGCTATAGGGAAAGAGCATATAGAAAGGAAAAATTATGTTTCAAAGCCTGATGGATATTCGGAAAGATACGCCGCAAGATATTTTAAACTCATTAGTTGAAATAGCAAACAAGGCTTTTGATAATAGAGCCGGAAAAGTGGAAAATACAAGCAAAATGCCTTATCGCCTTATTTATAGAGGAGAGGATAATCTTTTCAGCTGCTTACAACTGGGAATGCTTGCATTGGAAAAACAGTCCGATTTTTTAGACTATGTGATTTCTTGGAAATGGATTGATGAAGAAAGCCCAAGTGAAAACGAGGATATATTGAAGGAAATCCGTACACCGATAAATTAACCCTTTAAGGACATTGTTTTAAAAGGAGGCTGAATGACAAAAGAAGAAATTTGGGAAATGACCCTTCCAAGATACTTGCGAAATGATATAGAAGCATACGTAAAAGGAGTAGAAGAAAATTCAAGTCTCCTGGATTGTCTTTGGGGAGAAGTCTACGGATCCATAAATTCTGCCCTATACAGTTATGTAATATCTGAAGAACAGGCAAGGTTTTTACGAAAAAAGTACTTAGGCATCAATTTGGAGGACGACGAACATGTCGATTGACTTTACGAATTGCCCAGTGAATAAACTTCTTTGGTATGGAGGTGCAAATGGGAAGAAAATAGGCATTCAATATAATAATGAAACCTATATGCTGAAGATCCCTTCCTTAGTTAGAATCAGCTTAGAGCAGGATTACAATAATAGTTCTATCAATGAATATCTTTCTTGCCATATCTATGAAAGCATAGGGATAGATACCCAGAAAACCATTCTTGGAACATATAAGGCTATGATTGCCGTAGCTTGCAAGGATTTTACCGAAGATGGCTCTGTATTAAAGGATTTTGCTTCCCTCAAAAATTCTATTCTTTGCAATTCAGAAAATGGATATAGTACTGAATTGGATGGTATTTTAGAAACTATACAAACACAAAAAGTCATATCCCTCAAACTGCTTGAAGAACGTTTTTGGGATATGTTCATTGTAGATGCTTTCATTGGAAATGTTGACAGACATAATGGAAATTGGGGATTTCTGATTAACAAGTCGAAAGGGAGTATACACTTAGCTCCCGTGTATGACTGTGGCTCTTCCTTATATCCTAATCTCACTGAAGCCGGCATGAAAAATATCCTTTCCTCGGAAAGGGAAATGAACGATAGAATTTATGTTTTTCCAAGTTCAGCAATTCAGTATAAGGATAGAAAGATTAATTATTTTGAATTTCTAAATACTACTGATAATATTGCCTGTTTAAAGGCGCTTAAACGAATTTGTCCTAGAATCGATATGGATAAAATTAATGCTATTATTGAAAGCACCCCGTATATTTCAGGTATTCAAAAAGATTTTTATCGAACTATGTTGGCACAGAGAAAAGCAAAGATACTGGATAGCGCAATAGAAAGAGGAGAAAGAAAATGAGATACGTTTATCCTACAGTTTTTACACCTGAAGAAAATGGACAATTTTCCGTAAACTTTCCTGACTTAGAAAACTGTTACACCTGTGGAGATGATTTAGTAGATGCTCTTTATATGGCTGAGGATGTTCTAGCTATGACATTAGTAAGTTATGAAAACAATAGCACTCCTATTCCGACCCCCTCTAAAAAGCTAAGTTTAGAAGACGGCGAATTTCAAAACTTTATTGCTTGTGATACAGATAGTTATAGAAAGCAAAACATGAATAGAGCAATCAAGAAAACCCTCACTATACCGGAATGGCTAAATGAAAAGGCACTGGCACAGGGCATAAACTTCTCTCAAGTACTACAGGAAGCTTTACTTGAAAAAGTTGGTAGCTAAAAAAGAAAAGAAGCCTGTAATATCAGGCTTCTTTCTTATTTTAGAGAGCGCGAGACGGGAATCGAACCCCACGGGCACCTTATAAACCTATAAAAATCAAAGGAGAAAATACATTGTCCTCAAGGTGTCCTCAGACTATTTGTTGTCTTTTTTAAGTAGTAAATAGTGTTTTTAGAAACCCCTTATTTTAATCATAATAAAACAAAAGGCAGAAGTAATCCTTCTGTCTTTTTTATTGACTTTTCCTTGAGCAAAATTCAATTAACAACGAAATACATCCTGTAATCACCTAAAACAAGCTTGTAATAGAATTCTATTTAGAGAAATAACAATTATTAACAAGCATAAATTGGCAATAAAAATTTTTAAATAGCAAAAGTATTTTTGTCAAAAAAAAGCCTGTTGATAATACCAATAGTAATAATTGTTTAAAGGAAAATTTGTAAAAACTTTCCAAGCTATTGCTCAATCAGAAAGGAGAAGTTATGAATAAATATATTTATCATTTCCTAATCTAAAGTGAGAATACGGAACTTATTTAAATAAATTTTAAATCTTACATTTAACCATACTGTTAAATACAGTATCTGAAAGGAGATGTAATGAATAATTACTCAATTAGAAAAGAAGCTATCTTGTTAGGAAATTGGTATGTTTTAAAATTTCTTTGGATGGAAAAGTATTGTCCAAAAGTCAAGCCAAGACCAAGATATTCCAATTTTAAAATAACTCTACATAATAAAACATATAATTTTGATGAATTTTTTAATATACATTATCGTTGCAGACAGGAGATTTTGCGTGCAGAAGGTCGCTCCTATAGGCTCAAAACAAGTGAAGACAAAGCTTATAAAAAAATAGAGTCCTTTTTAGATGGAACGGAACTAATTTTAGACGATAGAAACGGTTTAATATGCTACGAAAATTATTATAATGCCAAGAAAAACATTATCCAAACAAAACCACAAAGGGTCGAAAAAGATATACAAGAGTGGGTAAAAAAGAACAAAGAACATCCTTATATTGTTCGGATTAATACGTTTTTAGAAAATAGAGAAAAAATGTCCGACGATGATAATATTTTACATTATATAAACCTATACGCTAAGCAGATAACGCAAAATAGTCTTAAGGGGAGCAAGGATGAGGTTCTTGAGACAACCCGTCTCTCGCTTGAAAGTGCTATTGATTGTATAAAAAATCATCTAATTCATAGACAGGTTTCGAAGGAATTAAAGGAAAAAGTATCAAAATGATAAAAAAAATTTTTCCGAAATTTATAAAAATTAGCTTATTGGGGACATACATGTTTCAAGTGGTAACACATACTCCTTATGTGGTAATAAATGTATCCAATCCGTAAAAACGCATCGTACTTTATGGCCAAAAAAAAGTAATTTTTTATATTTTGTTTTTGCTCTACACTAAATATGCCGGCGAAATATTATAAATTATGGAGGGAATTATGACTGATTTACTAATCAAACGCATTAATCTTAATGCAATACTACCTAACTCAAAGTATCTACTTAAGAGTATTAGACCTGTCTATAAATACGTAGACGGAGAAAAAACTGACGTTGTAGAGGCAATGAAATATGAAGTTCTGGAAGTAAAGTTTCTAGAAATTCTTTATATCAAGGTAATGCATACACAACCAATTGTCTCTATCCAAGAATTAAAAAATTCAACTTCAAGATTTTATGTTGAATTTGTAAATGCTGTTGTTAGTTATTACGTAAATAATGGGAGAATTGCTGCTTCTGTTATAGCCGATAACATTGTTTTAAATGAGGAAGACGAGGAGATTAACCTATGAGATTTATTTTAATTTTAGTTTCTACTTATTTACTTATATGTGCGACCGTTGCCATTTTAAAATCTAACAAAAGTCATTCTTTTGAAAAAGTATTTGTTGAAACACTAGAAACTAGTTTTAACAGATTGCTTAAAGCACTTGGACTTTTCATTTCACGTCTCTTTAATATTGTGGAGCAATCTTTAAAAAATAGAGAAAGAGAACTTAAATTAGCTTCTCTTCCGCTAATACCTCTACTTGAAATCAATATTATAGAAAGTGTATTAAATGATTTTTTTAAGACACCAACTTTTAGTACTCAGTACATTGATGGAAGGGCAAATGTTCGTAGATTAAATTTTCTCACTAGCGGACAACGTCACACAAATACTACATCAAGTATAATTGAGATTGCTTTAAACCAAGCATTTTTAAAAAATGGACTCAGATATAATTTTAGAGTCATGTTCGACACAAATGGAAATATTTTAATTAGTATGTAAATAATATCAGGGGGGGATAGTCTCCCCTCCTATTTAAGAAAGGAACTCAAATGAAAATTGGAGAAGACTTAAAATTATTCTATAAATATAATAAATGGTTTCATATTCCTTTAACTTTAACTACTCATCCCCACTTACTCTTAACCGGGGCAAGTGGTTCAGGTAAATCTTATGCATTAAAATTGTTGATTTATCAATTACTTAAAGAAAACGCAATGATAACATTTTGCAATTTTAAAAACTCAGAAGATTTTAAAATAATGGATGGTTACCAAAATTACTTCACATATATGACTTGTGCAAATGGGATTAAGCAATTTTGTAACCAATTTCATTCTTGTATGCAGGCGAATCTAGAATATGATGGGTATATGCGCATATTAATATTCGATGAATATCCTGCATTTATATTATCAGAAGCCACAAAAAACAAGGAGTATTCTGAGCAATATAAAAGAATGTTATCAGAAGTTCTTATGCTGGGTCGCTCCTATGGATTTGGTGTTTGGTTGGTAATGCAACGACCAGATAGTATATTGCTAGCTAATGGAGCAAGAGATAACTTTCAGACTACAATTAGTTTGGGCAATATAAGCAAAGAGGCTAAATCAATGCTCTATGCAGGAGAAAGTCTGCCAAATACTATTTACAAAATCGGTGAAGGCATTTGCTCCATTGATGGTGAAGAAATACGAGAAATTAAGTATCCTTCCCTAAGTTCAGACCGCATTAAGAAAATAGATGCCTATATACAGAGCAAGCTATCCATGTCGTTTTTATAACTTGTGTTATTGGGCGTTTGCGCGGCAAAGCCAAAGCAAATCCCCAATGGCACAAGTAGCAAGCCGAAGGCTTGGAACAGGTTGCTGTAAGTATTACCAGCAACCTATGTAACTGTAAAATAGGTTCCTAGAGACTGAAATATCATACTACTTTGAATTACACAATTTCTGTAACTCTAGCTAATCTAATAAAAGGAGGTACAAAATAGGCACATTTTCAACTTCCACAAAAAGCCGTTCATGGTTTGTCACGGTGCATATAGCAAATATGGAAAAGACAGGACTAAGTAAAGAAGAATATGAAATCCCTGAGGTACTGGCAGACTTTCTCATTCATACGTGGGAAAAAAGTGGGAAAAATAGAAGTGCAGGTGTTGCCATATGTAAAAGTGCTACAGGCTTATACCATGCTCATATTGCTCTATATGGAAACACAACAACCTTATCTAATGTGAGTAAAATAATGTTTAATGCTCATGTAGAGCCTCAAATGGGGAAAAAGCAAAACTTAATAAAATACATTGAAAAGCAACCTCCATATGATGAAAAATGTGAAGCAGTTCTATATACAAAAGGGCTTGAGAATATTAGGGATAATCAGGGTGCTCGTTCAGATTTAGATGAAATAGATTTTTTACTACAATCTGGGTATACACCTAATCAAATTTTAGAGGAAAGATTTTCCTTTAGAAAATATGAGAATACAATCCGTTCCGCATATTTAGATAGGCGCATGAAAGCCGCACCTCTTGTGAAAAATGATATGTATGTTGAATGGCATGTAGGAGAATCCGGAACCGGTAAAACATTCACTTATATTCAGCTCTGCGAAGAATTTGGTGCAGAAAATGTTTATTTAGCTACAGATTTTGACAATGGTGGCTTTGATAGATATTTAGATGAAGGGGCTCCGCCAATTCTTTTTTTAGATGAATTTAAAGGTAATATGTCATTTGCCCAACTTCTAATCATTCTCGATAAGTACACAAAAAGCCAAATTCATTGCAGATACAAAAATACCTATTGTCTGTGGAATAAATGCTATATTGCTTCAATATATCCTCCAGAACTTGTTTACAGTAATATGGTGAATTTTCAGCAACAGTCTATCGATAAAGTGAAACAACTTGTTAGGCGTATAGATACTATTGTCTATCATTATATTGAAAACAAAGAATATAAAACATTTTCTTTGCCAGCCAGCAAATATATAGATTATGAGGATTTAAAAATAAAAGCTGGCTCAAGAAGTGAGTTCTTGAATCTAGAGGATATAGAGAACCATAATTTACCCTTTGATTAAATTTGAACTGGAAAGACTAACTATTAAAAGTCAATTGGAAAATAAGATTTTTTGAATAAGGCATCATCAGATGTTTTAGATAGCCCGGAGGCAGGCTTAAGCCTCAATCAGTACCTTGAAAA
>ERZ773267.1878-NODE-1878-length-11163-cov-4.818959_pt1 | contig 11163 bp, 8 predicted proteins | sample MGYA00511959_ERZ773267 | MGnify/ENA primary metagenome ERZ773267 (study PRJEB29015, sample SAMEA2738165) | human oral metagenome | biome: human oral; feature: human-associated habitat; material: saliva | place: China | collected 2240 ... | reverse complement strand
GCTCGGCGCCGGCTGCTTCTGGCCACACTGCTCGCCGAGCCAGCGCATCGTGAAGCTGCGGTACCAGATGCCACCGTAGTTGGCGCCGTCGCTGGCGTCCTCACTGAGCAGGCCGATGCTGCCGTCGGACTGCACCGCGATCGTCGTGTAGCCGACGAAGGGCTCGTGGAAGACCTTGCTGGCCACCCAGGAGGCGCCGTCGTCGCAGGACATCGAGATGGTGCCGCGGTCACGCGACCACGGCCGCGGGTTCGGCGAGTGGCTCAGCAGCAGCACCTTGGCGCGCGGGTCGTCGGGGGCGGCGTTCGGGAAGGCCCGGATGATCTGGGCGTTGTCCACCGAGTCGGGCAGGTTCTGGTCGGACACCGGCTCGCTCCAGGTCTGCCCGCCGTCGGTGGACCGGGCCACCTTGCGGAAGCCGGAGCCGTCCGAGGCGCGCGAGTTGAGCATGAGGGAGCCGTCGGAGAGCTCAACGACCTTGTTCTCATCCATGCCGGTCCCGGTCGGCTGACCGGCCTGCCAGGTCTTCCCGTGGTCGTCGGAGTAGACCGAGACCGCCTGCACCGCGCCGTCGGCGGTCCTGATCGTGTACTGCTGCACCAGGCGCCCGGCGTGAGGGCCGTGCTGGATCTGGATGCCCTGGCCCGAGGCCGCGAAGCGCGCGGTCCAGGGGTTGTCCTTCGTGATGTCCGCGGTGATGGTGCGGTGCGTCCAGGTCCGGCCGTTGTCCGTGGAGGTCGACACCTCGGCCTGGATGATGCCCCGGTTCTCAGGGTCGGTGCCGGCGCGCGAGCCGCCCCAGCCCTGGTCGTAGGACTTGACGTGGAAGTTGAAGATCGTGCCCGTCTGGTGGTCGACGACATAGCTCGGGTCGGAGTAGCCGACCTTCTTGCCGGTCTCCGTGCCCTGGTGGATGTAGGTGGGTGCCGACCAGGTCTTGCCGCCGTCGGTGGAGCGGCGCTGGACGATGTGGTTCGGGTTGGGGGCGTCGCTGCCGCCGTTGCCGTTGTCCTTCGGCCGCTCGTCGTAGGAGACGAGCAGGTCCCCGTTGGGGGCGGTGGTGATCGCCGGGATGCGGTAGTTGTCGGTGGCCGTGTTGGCGGCCAGGTGCTGGGCCTGGCTCATCGAGGCCGGCAGCTCGGTGCTCGCGTCGGGCGCCGGCGCGGGCGTGGCCTGCGGGTGGTCGCCGACGACGCTGATCGGGTTGCCGGTGGCGGTGAGCGTCTGGAGGGCGGTGCCGTCGGTGCCGGTCGCCGTCAGGGTGATCGACGGCGTCCACCGGCCGGCGTCGACGTCGGCCTGCGTGATCGTGTGGGTGAGCGGCTTGCAGTTGTAGACCGCACCGTTGCCCGGCTTGAGGTTGCCCCAGTGGCACTGGCGGGCCAGGTCGTCGAAGGAGGAGCCGGTGGCGGCGACGTTGATCGTCTTGTCCGACACCGAGCGGATGCGCACCGTGTAGCTGACGGTGTCGCCCAGCTTGTAGGTCTCCTGGTTTGACGACGGCGTGAAGGACTCGACCCGCAGCGAGGTGGGCTTGACCGGGCTCGTCGCACCGCTGATCGTCTCCGGGGTGCTGAGGGCCTTCCCGGCGTACTCCACGGCCTTGACCTCGTAGGCGATCTGCGGGGTGAAGCCGCCGGCCTTGAGGTCCTCGGCGGTCACCGTGTGCGTGGCCAGGCCGGTGCAGTCGGTCTTGGTCGTCCCGGCCGGGACGTTGCGCCACCGGCACTTGGAGACGTTCCCGGACAGGTTCGTCGATGCCGGGGTGTAGGAGTGGGCCTCGCCGCTGGTGTTGGTGAGGGTGATGTTGAAAGTCATGACGTCGCCGACGGAGTAGAGGCCGTCCGTGGGCGCGTTCACCTGAGTGATGGTGACGTCGGCCAGGCCGTCAGCCGTGGGGGTGGCGTCCGCCGGCGGTGCCGCGGCGATCAGACCGGTGGCGGCCAGTGGCAGGGAGCCCAGGAGGGCGGGCAGGCGCCTCCGGGAGAAGGGACTGTGGGATGTCATAGGTATTCCGTTCTAAAAGGCGAGGCGACCTTGCCTGCGTCAGGAAAAATGTTGACGACAGATGTCAGACGTCTTGCGATAAGGTAACGGAAGATCTCGATTCTGCAAAGTTGGGCGAGTCGCTGACGGTGCGTGAAATCTACTGTCCGTCAAGTTCTTCTCGACGGCCGTTCGTGTCGGTGAATGACTCCGTGGTCGTGATTCGCGCCAGGAAAATGCGTGCCGTGTAGGTCCTCGGTGGTCCACTGCAATAAACATGTGGACGTCTACATGAATTGACCTCGCTCTGTCACCACCTGATTTCCCCATTGTGTCAGGGCCCGTAAAGCGGGTAAGAAGGTTTGACCGAAGTCAGTGAGTGAGTAGAGCGTCTTTAGTGGCGGCTTATCACCAAAGACTCGACGCGATACAAGACCGTCCATCTCGAGCTGTTTAAGCTGGAGGGTAAGTGTTGTGTCTGTCACTGATACAAGGTCGCTTCGTAGTTCACTGAAGCGCTTTGGCTCATGCTGCAGGTGATAAATGATGACCGCCTTCCATTTCCCTCCGACAAGATTCATGGCAACGCTGATCGGGCAGGAGTAGGTCTTGTCGTTGAAGTTGACGAACTCGCTGATGCATTCGGTCTTCATGTGTTCAGGCCTCCGTTTTTCGGGGACTATCTAAAAAGATAGTTCTTGACGCCGTGATCTCGCTCCTGCGACGCTGTCCTGCGTCAACCAGTGTTCGTTATGATTCATGGAGGAGAGCATAACATGTTGGATACGCCGATTATTGCTGTTGCCGGTGCAACCAGCAAGCAGGGGCGCAGTGTTGTGAGATCGTTGCTGCAGGGCGGAGGCTACAGGGTGCGGGCACTGACTCGGGATCCCGCATCGCAGGTAGCGCAGAGCCTTGAACGGCAGGGTGCTGAATTGGTGACGGGGTCGCTTTCGTTGGGGAGTGATGATGAGTGGGTTGACGCCTTTTCTGGTGCTCGTGCTGCATTCTTGATCACCCCTCCCACTCCTCCGAGAGGATCTCGCGAATATGAGCTGGGGTGTCGGATCGCTGATGCTGCAGTGAGGGCAGGGGTTGAACATGTTGTGTTCAGTGCCTTGGAGAACGTTGATGAGATCACAAGTGGAAAGTTGTTCGCACCTCATTTCACCGACAAGGCCCGGATTGCGGAGTACATCAGCGGCCTGCCTGTAGCCAGCACTTTTGTAATCCTCTCATTTTTCTACACTAATTTGATGGAGTACTATGTTCCCAGGGTGGAAGACGGCTCGCTTGTCCTCCCTATATATCTTCCTGAAGATTTTCGGGCGCCGTTCGTCGATCCTGTCACGGCAACCGGTCCGGCTGTACGGGAAATCATCAGCAAGCCGGAGAAGTATGCCGGGGAAACCTTACCGATCGTGGGTGATGTAGTCTCCCCGCGCGAGATGGTGAGAGTGTTCCAGGATGTTACCGGGCTGCAAGCCGAATATCGCGATGCGTTCACGTATGACGGGTTGGCGCGCAACTTTCCTGAACTGGTTGCCGACGATCTTCATGCGCAGGAGATCCTGGGGATGGTCAACTATGCTGTTGAGTACGGTTACTTTCGGCAGGATCGTGACCTGGAGTGGAGCCGCAGTATAGACCCGGAGGCGCTCACGTGGGAACAGTTCCTCCGTGCCACGGGTTGGCGCGGAGGGGCTCGTTCATATGGATTATGATCCTGGAACTTGATGTCCGCTCCATGCGCTGATGCGATCGGCACTTGTGGGGCCTGAGAGGGCGTGCCGAGTCTCGCGCCACAAGGTGTTCATGTGTCGGTCTTCGCTGCGACCTCGAAGACGGTTCTCTCACTCACCGACCAGGAAGTCGCACAGGATCGCATCCATCTGGTCGGTCTCAGTTGGGGATGTTGTCACGGTGATGGTGACGGCCATGGTTTCAGGGGGGTGGCGCCACCGTCGTGACTTCCTAACACTCGAGCGGTATCTTCGTTTGGCGGGTAGAAAGTCAGCTCCTGTGTGGGGCCCGCAGCCACCTGGGGGACATGTGGAGCGAAGAGTTCCGTGATGGACTTAGCGACGGAACCGCCGTTGGCTATCTTCTCGACATCCGATTTTCGTTTAATGAGGACAGTGAGGATAGTGGTGTCCGGGTATCTCCATACTGCCGCCCAGTTACCGGTTTCCAGGGGGATTGTCACCCCTTCACCTGTGACGCCGTCCAGGGTGAATCGGGTTGCACGCTCCAAGGCTGCCGCTTCTGCGTAGGTGTGAGCGTCGTACAGTGCCGGAACATCCACTTCATCGAGCGCTTTCTTCTGTCGGTATTTAACCTGGAACCCGTCTATTTCGCCTTTCTGTCCAATGAAACTGGATACATAACATCCGTAGGATCCCCAGGAGAACTCGTTGTTGTGTTCGTAGAAGAACAGTTCTACCTGCTGCCCCAGCTTCTGCTCGACCGCCCCTGCGGTGGTGACTTCGCACACTGGGATATTAGCGGCAACGGCGGCCGTACTTGAGGCGGATACCTGAGCTGATCGAATAGAACTGATTTTCGAGCATCCCGCAAAAAGAAGTGAGGTCACTATGAATCCGCAGGCGATGCGCGCGTGGGAACTTTGAGGTGGTTTCATCGTTGACTGTGGCCTTGATTTGAATTCTGAAAAAGGCGCAGAGTGGACAAAGTGCTTCGTTAGGGAAAGCTGGATGTGTTGTCTGGTCCAGTTGCTACTGAGGGGACTCGGTTTACGACTTGCTTGATGAGCGCCGTGAGAATGTGGACGTTCTGATCGCGTTGCTGAGGGTCTGTAAACTGAGTGCTGCCGCCATGGTTGAGCATGTGCATCGACAGAATGTTTCCGTCAGGGTACTCCCAGGCTAGAGCGGCACTTCCTCTAAGGTCTTGAAAAAGAATGCCACGACCTTGAATACTGTCGATGGTGAAAGGAGATGCTCCTTCTAGTGATGATATCTTATCAAAATATGGGACTTCATCTCCGGGAACTTTGACTTGTGAAGCTACTCGCGGTTCGTAACTGATGTCAATATCAGGCAGGGACTTGTAGAACCGTACTGTACATGATAAGTAGGGTTGATGTGTGTTCCCTAAGGTCTTATGATATCCGTAAAAACTTGTAGGAACATGTCCCGCCACGGTCTCCATTTCAGAACTGGTGAGAAGGTCGCATATTGACGTATTGGCCAACATTGTGGAGGAGCGTGACGCTGAAATCACTGAGGGTGTTGGTTCATTTAGCTGACTTCCTAAATGGCATGAGGTTGTTGTGATAATAGAAAGTGCTGCCAGGGTCGCAGTGGCTGCTAATCTACGACCTAAGATCATCGCCCCTCCTCGTCTGTCAATTGCTTAGTTTAATCAGCTTGGGGACTTGTTTGCTGCCAGAAGTTTTCCCGCTTCAGCGCCGCTGCTGCGGCCGGTGGAGTATTTTCCGTCGAAATCGTCTTCAATTGCATTAAGTTCAGGGCTATTGTGTGTCTGCTTAACTTTCTGACTCCAAGTGTTTACCTGCTTTACATCTGAGCCGTTTGCGTCCATATGGTAATTTCCATCTTTATCCTTCGATAGCCAGCTATAGTTGTAATCCTTCAGATCGTCTGGATTAATCGCCCCTGCATTCACGGCGTCTTGAATTGCGGCCGCGTATACCGCTTCGTTTGGTGATGCATGCATTGCTGAAGTTCTCGGCTGAGGATTATTGTTGTTGGTGGCGTCGGCTATAACGGGGGTCAGCAATGTGGTCAATGCAGGTTTCGCCACCTGAGCTGCCGCGGAATTGACGACAACGCCCGCCGGCCCACCTCCGATTGCGCCGAGTCCCGCGAATGCAGTGTCGGTGAAAACGTTAATAGCTGCCCGGGAACTTGCTGAATTCGCTGCAGCCTTTTCTTTGTTTTCTTCGGTAAGCGCATTCGCTTTCTGGTCCGCCAAGCCAGACAGGAATCCGGTGGCTCTAGCACCTTCAACGTAAGAATTATGAATTGCACTCAGATTAGCATCCTTGTCGGCAGGGTGCTGAGATATAAGTTCTTGGGTTCGCTCGTGCGTGTAATTGCCAATTGCGGCACCAACCGTTGCCGTCGCATCAGCGCTATCGGCGATCCTGTATCCAAGCGCTGTTATGTCGTTGTATGTTGCACGGGGCAAAGTAGCGTCGCTATTTTTGACTCGTGGATCGGTGGGGTCGCCACCTGCCCAGGTGGCCGTAACCTCGGGTGCGCAATTTGCCAGAATCATGCCGACGCGAGTTTTCGCATCGTCATTGTAGAGTCGCTGCTGTCCGTAGTAAGCAAGATTGTGAATTGCTGTACCTGTGGCGTCACTTGCTCGGGCGGCTTCCTCCGTAGAGGGTGATGCGCGTTTGGTTGATATTGCGGCAAGGGCTGCGGTGAATCCAGAGTATCCTGCAACTTCCCAGTTTCGCTGTGCGAGTCTTTCCATTCTGGTGGTGTCAGCGTCAGAATTTGATCCTTTAGCTGAAGGTGCAAGAAAGTGCATAGCAGCATCTGGGTTATTTCCCATTGCATCCAGTATGCCTGCCATTGGGTCAAAAGCACTGCCAGAAAGAACCTGGCCGAGCCCTGGGTATACTAACATTCCAGGTTCAAGATCGGCCGCAGGGCTCTTATAGTAAGGGTCTCCCCATGCTTTTTTGGCGTACTTCCGTACTTTTTCCCAGTCAATTTTTTCAAGCCTGGAAGCCAATTCATCTAAGAAACTGGTGGTGAACTTTAGGTCATTTATGTGATCGCCATTGGCGTCATGTCCTCCCAGTATTGAATTGAGCACGGTTATGCGGCCGTAGTGACCTTCCTCGTTGACAGACGCGTATAGCTGTTCGGCGATATTGGCGGTCTCTTCGGCGCTCCAGGTGTGTGATGCGCTGGCGAGCATAGTTCCGAACAGATTTGCCAAGTCTTTTCCAGAGTTTGGATAGCTGCTTATTTGAGTTTTTTCGTCATAAAAATGGCTGGCTGAATCTAGTGGTAGTTGAGTGAGATTCTCTGGTCCGATGGTGTCGATCACCCCTCGGGAGTAGGAAGCGCTATCTTTGTTGGTGTTCATTGACTTGGTGATGTCTTGGTAGCTGCGGCCACTCTTGGGTTTGCCGCCGCCAAGGACGGTTTGCAGGTCCTTGGCATCTAGCGCTCCTTGGCTCCAGGTGTCAAACTCTTTTTTTCCTCCTTTCAAAACCGTGTCTGGAACGTTCTCCACCGTTATCGTTCCGCCATTCATGGTGGCTACGCCACTCTGATTGAGTTCGATGATGCGGTTCATCTCGCTCTCGATTCGATCGGCGCAAGAACGAACATCATTGATGTGGGTGGCTGAGTTGTTGCAGAACGTATCAACCGCTTTTGAAGGTGAGGGGTCTCCCAGGTTCTCACTCTCCCTGTCGATGCTCGCTCGGGCGCGTCCTGCCTCATCGGTCTTGTCTCGAAGTCCTTTGATCTTCTTTTTCAAGTTGTCAGGATTGAGCTTGATGGTGCCCATTTGTGACTCTTTCTTTGATGTTACTGGTGAATAAAGTAATAAGGTGTTGCTCGATTCAGTCGTCTTTTAGGGCGTCAGAATCTTTTTCCTGATTGAGCGTGTCATAAAGCCCAGCAAAGTCGCCTGCTAGGTTATTGAGGGGCTCTGTGACTGAGCTGGCCTCCTGATCTGCGAGAGTGGATGTCCACGTGTCCGCGGCATTGATGCCCTGGGCGTACGTGCTCCCCGGGTTGGCTGCTTCTCCGTTCGGCCCGTCCTCGAAACCCAAGGACTTGGTCTTGGTGCCAACGAAGTCGGCAAGCTTCTGAAGGTTCTCGCGAGTCTTGGCCTTGTCCGCCATGCGTCTCTCCATTAAATATGTGAACGGTCGGCTAGATGGCGTCCACTGTAGGTGCAGTGGTGAGGATGCTCAAGCGGTTTCAAGGTGCAGTCCAACCCAACGAGCGCTTCGGACGCCTGCTGGGTGGCCGGTCTGAGAGCTCAGGAAGCTTCAGTCAGGAAGTCGCGCAGGATCGCGTCCATCTGCTCGGCCTCGATGAGGAAGCCGTCGTGCCCGTGCAGGGAGCTGATCGTCTCGCGCCTCGCGCCGGGGATGCCTCCGGCCAGCTCCTCGGCCTGGGCGGGCAGGAAGAGCCGGTCGGAGTCCACGTCCACCACGAGCGTGCGCGCCTGCACCCTCGCCAGTGCGGCCTCGATGCCGCCGCGCCCCGTGCCGACGTCATGCACCATCATCGAGTGGGTGACGATGAGGTAGGTGTTGGCGTCGAAGCGCGCCAGCAGCTTGCCGGCGTGGTAGTCCAGGTAGGACTCCACCTGGTAGCGCCCGCCCACCGCCGGGTCCTCCTCACCCTGGTGGCGCCGCCCGAAGCGCTCATCGAGCTCGGCGGCGCTGCGGTAGGTCGTGTGCGCCAGCGCCCGCGCCAGGCCGAGTCCCCGCACCGGTCCCACCGAGTGGGAGTAGTAGTCGCCGTCGAAGAAGAAGGGGTCGGCCACGATCGCCAGCTCCTGCAGGTGGCACCAGGCCAGCTGGTCGGCGGTCGTTGAGGCGCCCGTGGCCACCAGCGCCAGGTTGCGCACCCGCTGCGGGTGGGTGACCCCCCACTCGATCGCCCGGTGCCCGCCCAGCGACGCCCCGATGACCAGATGGAAGACCTCGATCCCCAGGGCGTCGGCCAGGCGCGACTCGGCCTCGACGGCGTCGCGCGTGGTCAGCCACGGGAAGCGCGACCCCCAGGGGCGTCCGTCCGGCGCCGTCGACGACGGGCCCGTCGAGCCCTGGCAGCCGCCCAGGATGTTGGCCGCCACCACGAAGTGGCGCTCGGTGTCGATGGCCCGCCCGGGTCCCACCAGGTCCGACCACCAGCCCGGCGTCGGGTGCCCGGGCCCCGCCTCACCGGTGACGTGGGAGTCCCCGGTCAGCGCGTGCAGCACGAGGACCGCGTTGTCGCGCTGCGGGCTCAGCTCCCCCCAGGTCTCGAAGGCCAGGACCGTGTTCGGCAGGACCTCTCCGGACTCCAGGGGCAGGTCCCCGATCTCCAGGAACCGACGGTGCCCCGGCTCGTCACCGGGCCGCCAGGCGCCCGTGGGGGAACCGGCCTTGCGGTCCACCAGCTTGGAGGAGGCCGTCCCCACGCCGAAGGCGGCCGGCTCGGTCTCGGCGCTGCCGCTGGAGACGGGGTAGGAGGAGGACGTGGTCGCACTCATGGCACGCCGCCTCAGGCCCCGGCCGTTGTGCTCGCGTCGCCCGCCCCGACGGCCCGGGCCGCCTCAAGCCCGCGCTCAAGATCGGCCAGGATGTCGTCGATGTGCTCGATCCCCACGCTCAGGCGCACGGTCCCGGCGCTGATCCCGGCCGCGGCCAGGCCGGCATCGTCGAGCTGGGAGTGCGTCGTGGTGGCCGGGTGGATCGCCAGCGAGCGCACGTCCCCGATGTTGGCCAGGTTGGAGAACAGGCTCAGGGCGTCGATGAAGGCCGCCCCCGCCTCACGCCCGCCGGCCAGGTCGAAGGTGACGATCGAGCCCGCCCCGCGCGGGCAGTACTTGCGGTGCAGCTCGTAGTAGGGGCTGGAGGCCAGCCCCGAGTAGCGAACCGAGGCGACGTCATCGCGCCCCTCGAGCCACGTGGCCACCGTCAGGGCGTTGTCCACGTGCCGCTCCATGCGCAGCGAGAGCGTCTCGATGCCCTGGGCGATGAGGAAGGCCGAGTGCGGCGCCAGCGCGAAACCGAGGTCACGCTGGCCCTCGGCGCGCGCCTTGAGGATGAAGGCCAGGTTCGCGCCCAGCGGGCTGCCCACGCCCAGGTCCCGGGCGTAGACCAGGCCGTGGTAGGACTCGTCGGGCGTGTTGAAGCCCGGGAAGCGCTCGGGCTGGGCCGCGAAGTCGAAGCTGCCGGAGTCCACGATCACGCCCGCCACGGAGGAGCCGTGCCCGCCCAGGAACTTCGTCGCCGAGGCCACCACGATGTCGGCGCCCCACTCGAAGGGGCGGGTCAGGAACGGCGAGGCGACCGTGTTGTCCACGACCAGTGGGATGCCCAGCTCGTGCGCGGCCGCCGAGATCGCCTCAATGTCGAGGATGTCGCCGCGCGGGTTGGGGATCGTCTCCCCGAAGAAGGCGATGGTGCGCTCGTCGGCCAGTGCAGCCCAGGCCGCCGGGTCGCCCGTGTCGGCCACGAAGCGCGCCTCGATGCCCAGCCGCGGCAGGGTGTGGGTGAGCAGGTTCGTGGTACCTCCGTACAGGGAGGGCGAGGCCACGATGTTGTCGCCGGCCCCGCCCAGCGTCACGAGGGCGAGGGTCGTGGCCGCCTGCCCCGACGACGTCAGCAGCGCCCCGACGCCGCCCTCCAGCGCCGCGATCCGCTGCTCGACGATGTCATTGGTGGGGTTTGTCAGGCGCGTGTAGATCGGGCCCAGGTCGCTCAGGGCGAAGCGGGCGGCCGCCTGCTCGGCCGACTCGAAGACGTAGGAGGAGGTCTGGTAGATCGGGATGGCCCGAGCGTGGGCGGGCTCGGACATCGGGTCGTGCCCGGCCTGGACCTGCTTGGTCTCGAAGCGCCACCCCGCCGGGCTGGTGGGGGAGGGGACTGGATCCGCGCTCTGGGGGGCGGCCTGGTCGGGGGTGGTGGGGCGCTGGTCGGTCATGAGGACTCCTTGGTGGTTCCCGGTGACCGGCGGCGATGTCAGTGTCACGAGCGGTGCCTGGCCCGCGCCGGCGATTGCGGCGCGCTTCCGGACGGTTCCCCGGAGCCTGCTGCGACCGGCGTCGGATCCGACCCTGCAATCAGGAGGGAGCGAGGCGTCGTGGCGCTGAGTCGTCCGCCGTCACCGTTGCTGCAATGTCTGCGATGGTGTGGGTGAGGGCGGGGACGCGCACGTGGGCCGACGGCGGCGTGCGCGTCAGCTGCGCATTCGCCCCGTGGTGGGGGCGTCCGGCCGAAGGGCCTCAGGACGACGGAACATGCTCCGACTTTAGCGGTTTCCTCCGCAGGTGGTCCAAACGGGCGTCCGCCATGCGGCTGCGGTGAGGGCTCGTCGCGGGGGCGGCGGTTGGTGCGGCGCCGCTTCGGCGTCCCCTGGCCATAGGGCTGGGCTGGCGCGGTTGAGCGTCTTCCCTTAGTGACGGGTCCGGCCGTTTAAACCCGTAGTGACCTGCACAAAC
>ERZ773267.1875-NODE-1875-length-11177-cov-5.190793_pt1 | contig 11177 bp, 7 predicted proteins | sample MGYA00511959_ERZ773267 | MGnify/ENA primary metagenome ERZ773267 (study PRJEB29015, sample SAMEA2738165) | human oral metagenome | biome: human oral; feature: human-associated habitat; material: saliva | place: China | collected 2240 ... | reverse complement strand
CGGGTGAGGGCGTCGCCGACGGCCCCGCCGGCGACCCCCACATCGTCGTTGCCGCGGAGAACCCGGCCACGGGTGCCGACGACGACACTGCGGCCGGTGCCTCCCGCGTCGCCGAGGCCGACCATGAGGCCGCGGAGGGCCGCTCTGAGCCAGGCCCGGAGGCCTCCGTCGGCGCTTCTCAGACTCCTGCCGCATCCGGCCCTGCTGACGGTCCCGGCGACTCCGACCACGACACCGGCGACCACGACGTCGCCAGCAGTGCCGGTAGCGCCGGCCATGTCGGACGGGACCTGGCCGGCATTCTCGGTGGGGACACCATGACGGTTCCCGCCGCCCTCGCTCCGGGTGGCGAGCCCGCTCGCGCCGCCGGCCATGGCCGTCACTCCGGCTCCTCCGATGACACCAGTGGCACCGGCGCCGAGGAGCGGGCAGTCGCCGCTCTGGCCGGAGGCGTCGACATCCTCGGCGGGAGAGGCCTGTCCGGGGGGAGCAGTTCAGTGGCGTCGGCCGGCTCAGTGCCTTCCGACGCTCCGCTCGCCGCCGCGGCACCCGGTGGCGCAGCCACCCCTCATGCCTTGGCAGGCGACTCCGGGGCGACTGATGCCCAGGGCGAGGGCGACCCCCGTACCCGTATGGGACGGCGCTCGCGGGTGGCTCAGCCACTGTCTGCGCAGGACGCGGCCTCGGTACCGCCCACCTCGCACGCCGCGACCTCGCCCGCAGAGGAGCCAGGAGCCTCCGAGACCGCCGGGGGCTCTGTCCGGGCCGCGGAGGCCTGGTCCACCGTGGCCCCCAACAAGACCCGCACGGAGGCGCCCACCGGCGCGGTGCCGCTCGTGTCCTGGGAACCACTGCGCGGGTCGGCCGACGCGCTCGACCCGGTGGCCGAGGCGCTGGGCGGGGACCCCTCGAAGTCCCTCCTGGTCCAGGAGACCGCTGAGCTGGCGGCCGTGGCGGCCTCGCTCGGCAAGCCGACCCAGCTCATCTGGCAGCGGCTGCGCCGAGGCATCTATCACGAGGCGACCCTGTCGGTGGAGGGAGTCATCACCCTGTCCGACGGTCGCTCCTTCACCGACCCGACATCAGCCGCCAACGCCGCCCAGAACGTCACCGACGCCGACGGCTGGCGCGTGTGGCGCGTAGGGGTGCACGGCGCCCACCTGGGTGACCTGCGCGACAACCTGGCCGACAGCGGCCTCTGAACACCCTGGCCCGGGCAGCTGGCCGGGCGGGGCTCAGCGCAGCACGTAGGCGGCCATCCAGCGGCGCAGAGCGGAGAAGACCTGCTCGCGCACGGGCGGCTCGGACAGGGTGAGGTCGTGGACCCCGCCGGGGAAGCGGGCGATGGTCACCAGCTTGCCGAGCATGACGGCGCGGCGGGCGGTGGCGTCGGCGTCGATGATCGTGTCCGCGCTGCGTGACTCCGGCGTCCACGTCACCCCGAGCCGGGTGGAGGCCGCGCCCATGGACAGCACCGGACAGCGGATGTCCAGGCCCTGGGCGACACGGTTGTGGCCCTCCATGACGGCCTGGAGCCAGCCGACGCGCACGGGTGCGGAGGGCTTGATCGACCAGGCGGGGTTGATGTCCCAGCCGGTCACGTAGGGGTCGTCGGCCCAGGCGGGATCGGGCAGCTCGCCGTCGCGCTCGGGCACCCAGCCGTCGGTGATGGAGAAGACGCGCGCCGGGTCGACCCAGCCGTCGAGGATCGACATGCGCGGGTCGCGCAGCGCCAGGGTGCGCAGGACCGGGTCGCCGACGGTGCGCACGAGCTCGGAGCCCTGGAGCGAGAGCCAGGCGGAGTTCAGGACCAGGGCGCGCAGGGCCCCCGGGTGGCGGTCGGCCCACAGGGAGGCGACGAGCCCGCCCGTGGAGTGACCGGACAGGACGAGCTCGGTCTCCCATCCCTGGTCGGCGCGGATGGCGGACAGGGCCAGGCCCAGGTCCTCGTCGTACTCGGCCAGGGAGGTGCACCAGCCCAGCATCTGGCCCTCGCGCCAGGAGCGGCCGTAGCGGCGCAGGTCCAGGGCGTAGAAGGCCCCGCCCAGGCGGGAGATCTCGCGGGCCAGGTGGGTCTGGAAGAAGTAGTCGTTCCAGCCGTGCAGGTAGAGGTAGATGAAGGTGGGGGTGGTGGGGGTGCCCGGCAGGGCGCCGGGGTCGAGGGCCGGCAGGTGGCGCACCAGGGTGGCGACGGCGCCGTCGTCCTCGTCGTCGGGCAGCAGCTCCAGGGTGCGGGCCTCGAAACCCGGGCCCAGGAAGTCCGGTCCCCAGGCGCCCACCGGAGCGTGCTCGGTCGTTGCGTTCACGCCCCCATGATGGCACCGCTCGCCGTGAGGGGGCGCCGCGACGCCTCCCAGGCTCACCAACCAAAACTTCAAAAACGACCCGGAGCCGCGTTGTTTCTGAAGTTTTGGTCGAAGTGAGGGGCGGGCGACGCAAGATGCGGGCGACGTGAGGTCCCGTTGCCGCCGAGGAGACCGGTGTCAGCCGGCGTGCTGGCCGATGAAGCGGAGGATCGCCTCCTCGAGCTGGCGGCCGTGGCCGGTGATGAGGTGACCGCCGGTGGGGAAGATCGACGTCGTCAGGTCCGGGTAGCGGTGCATGGAGGACTGCACGTGCCCCGCCGGGGGAGCGAAGGGCGCTACTCGGTCGTCCCGGGCGTGCAGGAGCAGGACGGGTGGCTTGAGCTCCTCGATCGGATAGTCCTCGAAGTGCACCGCCATGTCCCGGTTGGTGATCGAGGCGTCGATGTCCGCCCCTGTCCTGCGTTCGGACAGAGGGAGCATGCCGTGGATGGTCCGGGGATCCATGCCCAGGACGGGACTGAAGAATGGCGAGAGCAGCCACATGATCCAGTCATGGTTCATGATCGCCGGCGGCCCCATGCGACCGGGCGGCGTCGCGGGCCGGCACGGCCAAGGCGCGGCCGAGCTTAAGAGAACGAGCCCTGCGACGCGCTCGGGGTGGTCCAGGGCGAGGCGGATAGCAGGGGTCCCACCGGCCGACGCTCCCAGGACGAACACCCGTTCGATCCCCAGACGGTCGAGCATCTCGGCGAAGACGGCGGCCTGGGCAGCCGGCGAGCCATCACCCCGTACGGCACTGCCGGGGTAGCCGAAGCGCGACGGCGCGAGGACCCGGCAGTGCTCGGACAGGCTCCCGACATTGCCGAGGGCCTGGTCGTACCCGCCGTACAGCCCGTGAACCGACAGGATCGTCTCGCAGCCGGAGCCGGCGTCTCCCCTGGAGGTCTGCGGCCCACAGTCGATGTAAGCGATGTCCCCGTGACTGAGCGTCATCCTCCGCACCGGGTGGGCGAGCAGTCGCGCGCGGGCTGCGGTGCGGGCTCGGCGAAGGCTGAGGGCCCGCGCCGCGCCGTAGATGACGATCCCGGCGCCGAGGAGCCCCGCGGCGGGCAGTGCGCGTCTCATGCCGGCTCCCTCAGGCCCCTGGCGGCGTGTGTGCAGTCACTGTGTTCACACCCCCCATGATGGCACCGCTCGCCGAGAGGGGGCGCCGCGACGGAATCCTCACTCACCAACCAAAACTTCAGAAACGACCCGGAGCCGCGTCGTTTCTGAGTTTTTGTCGAAGTGAGGCGGGGTGCCGGGGGAGAGGTGGGAGGGCTCCTCGGTGGGCCGCTGACGAAACGGGCCTCGGCATCGACCCTGACGACCGCCTTCGGTCTCCTGCTCCTGGGCGTCTGCGCCGTCACCGCCTACGACCTTCTGACCTCCTGAGCCAGGGATGGCAACTCGCCCACCGAGCCTGCGGTGACCGCGGATACGGCGCTGCGGCTCGGCACGTACTTCGGGGGATCCGCGCAGTTCTGACTGAACCTGCAGACCCAATATGACCTTGACGTGGCGGAGGACCGTCTTTCGATGCAGATCGATGCCATCACTCCGCTGCGGTTGGCCTGAGGCTCGACACGCCGTACAAGTTGGTCAGCCGGCCGAGATGCGTGGCAGCATCGGTGGCATGAGCAACGAGTCGGTACCTCAGCAGACCAGCACCTACGATGTCGTCGTGATCGGTGGCGGGCCGGCGGGGGAGAACGTCGCCCAGTACGCCATCAAGGGCACCGACCTGACCGCGGTCCTCGTTGAGGGCGAGCTCCTGGGCGGCGAGTGCTCCTACTACGCCTGCATGCCCAGCAAGGCGTTCCTCGTGCCTATCGAGGTCGCGGCGGCGTCCGCCAACCTCAGCGGCCTGCGCCCGGCCGAACTGTCCGTGCTCGATCTGCTCAAGCGTCGTGACGAGTGGGTTTCCCGCTACGACGACGCTGGTCAGGTGCGCTGGGCCGAGGGTGCCGGCCTCGACGTCGTTCGCGGATGGGCTCGCCTCGACGGCGAACGGCGCGTCGCCGTGAGAACCGCTGAGGGGGAGCGGGTCCTTCGCGCCCGCCGCGCTGTCGTTCTCGCCACTGGCGCGCAGCCCGTCATGCCTGCTGCGTTCCAAGGCCTTGAGGCCTGGGACTCGCGTGACGCCACCGGCGTGCAGGAGATCCCGCAGCATCTCATCGTCGTCGGTGGCGGGGTCGTCGCCTGCGAGGCCGCCACGTGGATGTCCGCCCTGGGCTGCGATGTCACCATGCTGGTGCGTGGTCCCCGCCTCCTGTCGGCTGCGGAGTCCTTCGCCTCCCGACTCATCGAGGAGGCTCTCACTGCCCGCGGTGTCACCGTCATGACGGATGCTCGGGTGACTGCCGCCGAGCGATCCCAGGCCAGTGACACCGGGCTCGGTCGTATCCATGGCGGCCCTGTCACGGTCACCTGCGCCGGTCGAACCATCGAGGCCGATGAGATTCTGGTCGCCACCGGCCGTCGCCCGTTCCTGACCGGCATAGGGCTGGAGACCGTCGGCCTGGAGCCCGACGACGTCCTGGCCGGTCGCCTGCCCGACTGGCTCTACGCCGTCGGCGACGCCAGTGGTGAGGCCCAGTTGACCCACATAGGTAAGTACCGAGCACGCGTTGTAGGGGAGAGGATCGCCGCCCATGCGGCGGGCTGCGAGTCCGAACCAGTGCCGGAGAGCATCCCGGTCCCGCAAGTCGTCTTCACCGATCCCCAGCTCGCCTCCAGCGGCCTGACCGAGCAGAGGGCCCGGGCCCTCGACCACGACGTCGTCACCGCCCAGGTCGGTTACACCTCGGCTGCTGGAGCTGCCCTCCTGCGCGACGATGCCCACGGTGAGGCCAAGCTCGTCGTCGACCGGCAGACGGGGGCCGTGCTGGGAGCCACCTTCGTGGGCCCTGGTGCGGGTGAGCTCATCCACGCCGCCACCATCGCTATCACTGCGGGCGTCCCCGTCCATCGGCTGCGTCACGCCGTGCCCGCCTACCCCACCGCCAGTGAGATATGGCTGCGCCTCATCGAATCCCTCCCGAGCGAGTTGCTCCACCCGAAGAGGTGATATGCGGCGGCGCCACGTGGCGTCCATGGGAAGCGGATGAGAGGTCTTCAGCGATATCAGCCTGGAGCAGCCTCGCCTTCCGTGACGAGGCCTGAGAGACTTGGCGCATGCGAATCGCCATCGGTGCCCCGGGCAATGGAGCCCTCCTGAAGGAGGCCATCGAAGAGCGGTTGGTCGAGGATGAGCGCGTGAGCGACGTCGTCGACCTGTCCGCACCGGACATCACCTACCCGGAGGTCTCCTTCCGGGTCGCCAGAGCGGTCGCCGAGGGGCGGGCCGACCGCGGTGTTCTCATCTGCGGCACCGGCGTGGGAACCGCCATCGCCGCCAACAAGGTCCCGGGGGTGCGTGCGGCGACCGCGCACGACCTGCTCACCGTGCGCGGCTCGGTGGAGAACTACGACGCCCAGATCCTGTGCATGGGGCAGAACGTCATCGCGGCCCCCGCCGCCTGGGCGCTCATCGACATCTGGCTCGACCTGCGCCACGACCCCACCAGCAGCTACGGCCCCAAGGTCGGCGAGATCGCCGCCTACGAGGCGCGCCTCCACTCCTGAAGGCGGCCCCGCGCGAGCCGCTTAACGCGGCGCGGGCCGTGCGGGAACTGCACGCGCCGGCGCGGAGACTCTGGTGTCGAAGCGTGTGCTGGCCAGACGGCGCTCGGCCCAGGTGATGGTGTCCAGCACTGCGCGGGCCGTGTACGCGCGGCGCTCTGCGCCGATCGACTCCGTCGTGAGGATCCCAGCAGCCCGGAGCGTCTCAAGGCCTCGCGTCGCCGCAGTGCGCGAGACCCCGTAGATCTGCGACGCCGTGGAGATGGTCAGGACTGGAGTGGCGGGCAGTCCCTCAAGAATGCGTGATGTCGCCGAATCGCTGCGCGGGCGGCGACCGGTGCTCTCCCGGCTGGCCCATGCCTCAAGCGCGGTTGCCCAGTCGGAGCGCACGTCGTCGAGCTCGGAGGAGATCTGCTCCGCCTGGTCGCAGGCCAGCATAACCGCTTCAAGGAAGAAGGTGATCCACGCCTGTTGACCGGGGGAGGTTTCAGTCTTATCAGCGGCGTCCTCTCCCCGATAAGCGGAGAGCGCCTCGACATACCGATGACTCAGCGTCGACAGGACCAGGCTCGTCGGCAGCACCATGCCGGGAAGCAGCCTCCGGCGAGTCAGTGCCGTGTGGATGAGTGCCCGGCCCACGCGGCCGTTACCGTCCGTGAACGGGTGAATCGTCTCGAACTGTGCGTGGACGAGTGCCGCCTGAATGAGTGGAGCATGCGTGGCTCCGTTGAGGTACCGCAACAGGTCCTCGACCAGACCAGGAACCAGGTCCGGTGGAGGTGGCACGAAGTCCGCCTCAATGGGGTGATACGAGGATCCTCCCAGCCAGTTCTGAACCGTTCGGATTCCATGATGCTCCGGTGAGTCGGGTAGGAGGCTGCGATGCAGGGCCAGTAGCCGCTCAACGTCCACCGGCGCCGTGTCATTCATCTCCTCCACGGCTGCGCGAACAAGTGTCACATTGTTGGCGACGGTGCGTGCCTGAGCGCTGAGCCCCTTGACCTCCTCATACTGGCCGAGCTCTGCCAGCGCGACCTTGTGAGCCGACGGTGCGATCCCCTCGATCCGCGATGAGGCGATCGCCTCGCTGCGTAGGAGAAACCTCGAGACGGCGGTCATGGCGGCAGAGATGGTGAGCGTGCGCACTCGTTGCTCGGCCTGGGCCGCCAGTGCCTCGATGTCAGGACTGAGTCTCAGGCTGGAGCCGCTGAGTGGGTTCGGCACGTAAGCCCGGTACTCGCCTGAGCGGCGGTCACGACGGCTCAGTCCGCTGCTGTGCGGGTTATCCCAGTGACCAATGATCCACTGCCCCACCTATCCTCCTTAACGTGTCATGTTTGAGTTTTTGGTGACACCTTAAGTCTTAAGGTGTCACGAATGGCTTGCTTGTGCAACGTTGGTGGCCGGTTTGCGGTCGCTGGTGGGGTGGGCGGCACGAGGCGCTGCCTTCGTGAGGAACCTCGCGCATATCTGCATTGAGTGCAATAATGCACCAAGTGCAAGATGGGCGTGTGACCGGAACCGACTTGCGCGCCACCCAGGCGCAACGCACCCGCGCCGCCATCCGCGCCGCCGCGCTCACCCTGACCCGGGAGCGCGGCTACGCCGCGATGACAGTCGATGATGTCGCCGCCCTCGCCGGAGTCTCCCGGCGCACCGTCTTCAACCACTTCTCCTCCAAGGCCGACCTCCTCGTCGTCGGCCTGGAGCCCCCGGCGCCCTCGGTCGTCGAGGCCTTCGTCAACGGCTCCGGAAGCCTCCTGGAGGACCTTGGCGTCCTGCTGGCCTCCGGTGCCGAGTCCGTCGAGTCCGAGCGCGGCTGGCTCCTGTCCTTCCCGGAGATCGTGCGGGACAACCCCGAGGTGGAGCGCGCCGTCCACGAGCGGCTGCGCATCGTCGCCCAGTCCTTGGCGGAGGCCGCCGCTCGCCGGCTGGGGGCCGAGCCCGACGACCCGCGCCCCCGTGCCGTCGTCGCTCTGGCCATGGCCATCCAGCGCAGCTCCCTGGACCTGTGGTGCGGACGCTCCCACCCCTGGGAGGAACGCCGTGAGGCGGCAGTGCGCCCGGAGGTCCCCGGAGCCTCCAGGACTCCCGGGGTCTCCGAGGCCTCAGGCCAGTGCTCCCAGGCCCGATTGGTCGACGCCGTCCGCGCGATGGCCGAGGCGATCTCCGAGGTCGTCGCCCCACCCCGATCCCAGGCATCAGCCTCCACAGCTCCCGGTGACTCGACGCCGTCGGGCTCGCCGGGATAGTCGCGCGTGCGGCTCTCCAAATCCTTCTCACCGGCTCACTGAAGCGACCTTCCATTCCTCGCCCTCAATCGACAAGGCCACACTCATGACTCAACGCACCTCGACGTCGGCCTCCGCCGGCTCAGCCCTCCACGAACCGGGGGCGGACTTCCACCCCGACCGCCGCTTCTGGGCGGTCTACGCCTCGCTCCTGGTGGTCATGTTCCTGTCCGCCATGGACCAGACGATTGTCGGCACGGCCCTGCCCACCATCGTGGGCGACCTCGGCGGCGCCGCCCACATGGCCTGGATCCTGACCGCCTACACCCTGGCCATCACCGTGGCCATGCCGGTCTACGGCAAGCTCGGCGACCTCGTGGGCCGCAAGAACCTCTTCCTGGTGGCCATCGCCCTGTTCCTGATCGGCTCGGCCCTGTGCGGCACCGCCGACTCCATGACCCAGCTCATCATCTACCGCTTCATCCAAGGGCTGGGCGGCGGCGGCCTCATGATCTCCTCCCAGGCGATCACCGGCGACCTCATCCCGCCGCGCGTGCGCGGCACCTACATGGCCCCCATGGGAGCCATGTTCGGCGTCGCCTCCATCCTGGGGCCCATCATCGGCGGCTGGCTCACCGACTCCGTCTCCTGGCGCTGGACCTTCTGGATCAACCTGCCGTTGGGCGTCCTCGCCTTCATCGCCATCGCGCTGGTGCTGCGCCTGCCCAGCAGCCGCCTGACCAGCCCCATCGACTGGTGGGGGCTCGGATTCATGAACGCCGGTGCGGTCGCCATCGTCCTCATGGCCACCTGGGGCGGCAACCAGTACGCGTGGACCAGCCCGGTCATCATCGGCCTGGGCGTCGTCGGACTGGTCTGCTGGGGGCTGTTCGGCTTCGTCGAGACGCGCGCCATCGACCCCATCCTGCCCTGGACGATCCTCACCAGCCGCACCTTCATCGTCTCCACGCTCGTCGGCATGCTCGCAATGGGCGGCATGATCGGCGTGCTGAGCTACCTGCCCACCTACCTCCAGATGGTCTACGGCTACTCGGCCACCACCTCCGGCCTGCTCCTGGTGCCCATCACCATCGGGATGCTCGTCTCCTCGATCCTCTCCGGCGTGCTCGTCTCGCGCACCGACCGCTACAAGATCTACCCGGTCGCGGGACCCCTGGTCGCCGCCGGCGCCTCCTTCTGGCTCTCCCGCCTGTCGACGACGTCGCCCGTCTGGCAGATCTCCGCGGCCACCTTCCTCATGGGGGCGGGCATCGGGCTGTTCTTCCAGCTCCTGGTCACCGTGGTGCAGAACGCTCTGCCGGCCAAGCACCTGGGCACGGCCACCAGTGGCAACAACTTCTTCCGCGAGGTCGGCGTCTCCCTGGGTGCCTCGCTCATCGGCGCGGCCTTCTCCTCCGGCCTGACCTCCAACCTCACTGATCGGATCGGGGCTCTGGCCCGCAGTGCGGACCCGACCGTTCTGGGGGCGCTGACCCAGTTCAAGGACGCCGACACCTCCTCGCTCACGCCCGCCCTGGTCAACAAGCTGCCCGCCGCCCTGCACGACGCCGTGGCCGGCTCCTACGCCGACGCCCTCCTGCCGATCTTCGGCTGGATGATCCCGCTGTTCGTCGCGACCTCCGTCGTCGCCGTCTTCCTGCCCGAGGTGCCCCTGTCCCAGAAGACCGCGATGGAGCAGGTCGCCGAGGCCGAGGGTGCGGCTGAGACTGAGGTCAGCGAACCGACGGCGCCACAGGATACGGACTCATCGCAGGAGCCGGCGGCGCCGGAGTCGGCGGCCGACGCAGAATGATGAGGCCATAGACGGGAGCCAGCATGGGCACGAAGGCGAAGAGGAAGTAGTCCTTGAGGAGGACCAGAGACAGTGCCATGGCGAGTGCGTAGGACAAGCCGGCGCCCACGCCCGCCAGGACTCGCAGGATCCTCCGCCTGGGGAGCCACGTGAATACTGCCCAGGCGAGCGCCGCCCCGCCGCACACAACGGAGACCTCTGAGAGCGCGAACGCCTTACCCACCGGTGGCCACCACGCCCTCACCGCCAAAGCGACCATGGACGCCCAGGCCAGGGCCACCGATCCCCACGTGCTCACGGCCGCGGAGGGGAACCTCCCCGAGGCCCACAGGGCGAGCGCAGTCAGCACGAGGATGAAGGTGAGGCACGCGCTTGCGGCACCCGCCGCCCGGTCCAGGATCGCCCAGGCGATGGCACCCGCACCGAGCACGACGGCGCTCGCCGCCAGGAGCCGTATCCACGTGATTCTGCGCCCTGATAGCGGGTGTGCCGCTCTGGGGCGCGAGCGGGGCGTGGTCGTTGGAGCCGCAGAGTACGGGGCGGGTGCGGGCTTGGTGGTGGCGCCGACGATGATCAGTCCGATCGCGGCGGGGAAGCTGGCCTCCGTCAGCAACAGGGGCAGTCCCCAGAGCAGGGGATAGGTCAGTACCCCGATGAGGAACCCGGCGACGCCACGCAGTCCGGGCTCCATCCTCCGACAGGCGGACAGGCCGTCGAAGAGGGAGCCCACGGCCGCGGCTCCCGAGCCCCAGGCGGTGATGACGAGGACCAATAAGGTCCGGTACATCCAGTGGTTCTGGCTGCCCGAACTGTCAGTGGTCGTGTCGATCATGCTCAGCGCGGCGACAGCGGCGGCAGGCATCAGGGCGAGCGTCAGGAAGAGGGAGGCGTACGCGGCGTGCTGCGGACTGACGACGGTCCGCTCCCGCAGAAGGCTGATGACACCGACCATCAGGAACCACACGGCCACACCCTGCAGTGCCTCCATAATGAAGAACGGGGAGTCCGCCTGTCGCCCCGGCAGGTGGTCGGCGGCGAATATGACGGCTATGGAGCCGATGCAGGCCGCAATCGCCAGCACGCCGCACCACAGGGCCGTTCTGCGACCGAGTCGCATTCCGACGCGATGGCTCGTGGGGAGTGCTTCGTCATCGAGAGCGTCCC
>ERZ773267.1871-NODE-1871-length-11193-cov-10.089962_pt1 | contig 11193 bp, 4 predicted proteins | sample MGYA00511959_ERZ773267 | MGnify/ENA primary metagenome ERZ773267 (study PRJEB29015, sample SAMEA2738165) | human oral metagenome | biome: human oral; feature: human-associated habitat; material: saliva | place: China | collected 2240 ... | reverse complement strand
ATAGCTATGCTCGCGTAGCATTAGATCGCTTGTACTTAGATTACAAAGAATTCTTTATAAACCATACAACTGTATCTGACATGAACCAAGCTGAATATGAACGTCAAATCTTGGCGATTCTTGAAAAAAATACAGCTAACATGTCTAATGATGAGTTACGTTTCTACATGAACGAAATGGTAATCTACAGCTTGAAAGAAGCTATGCGTGACAACAATAATCGCGTTAAACGCATTCGCTAAACAACAGACATAATTGTAAAAGCATATAAAGAGGTAACAACATTAGCTGTTACCTCTTTATTTTTTGTATAGGATGTGTTGGAAATCACATAATAGTAGTGTTTTTAGGTCTATACTATACCCATGACCGTATAGCACTTTATATATAGACAACCCTTACGTACTATACATAAATTTATACACAGGTATTCAAGTATATGCAATTACTCCTAGATACAAAGCAATTACAATCCTTTTGGATACCTTATTCTTTCTCTCAATTAGCTATATGGTCGTTGTTAAACAAATAGCCCCCGTAGGTTTTCCTACGGGGGCTTGTTTGTTAAAGAGGTTTAGTAATTTTATAAATATTGTATTAAAGATTGTTTTATTATAAGGATTATTCTGTAAGTGTTTAAAATATATAAAAGTTACAGCCTAGCTAAATAGAATATGGGATGGTTATCAACCTAGTACTATTTGTCTAATTTAGACATGAGCTGACGTACTGTTTCTTGAAGTTCCTTGTTTTGTGTTTCCAACGCTTGTACGCGAGCTTCAAGGTTTTGTGGGTGGCTCGTCATATTAGACTTACCAGGTTTATAGGTAACACCTACATTAGCCATAAGGTGGCTATTGAGTGTTACACCTGTAGTTAATAATAGATTGTCTCGATGGTAGTAACCAACACCGAGGGCAAGGGCATTGGCATTTCTATAATGGCCATAGCCTGCCATATATTGAATGCGGTTGTCCGGATCGTAGCCCATAGGATGCAAAGCAGCTAGTGCAGCAGCGCGAGCATCGCCCTTATTGGATTCGGACTCGATGCGATTAATGTTTTGCTCTACGCGATTGATTGAGTCATGTAGCTGTGCATTTGTACTTTGACCGAGAGAATCAATCATTTGATGCACACCGTATAGTTGGGAACCGTTGATAGCATCTGTAGAGGTAGCGCTTACGCGACCTGCCGCTACATTAGTTATAGTCCGTTCTTTATCTTTAGCGCCTACAGATACGGTAGAAACCGGTGTAGTACCTGCGTAGTTTACAGTAGTACCATTCCTAAAGGTATAGCTTGATGTACCTACTACATCGCCATCTGTCGAATTGTTGCCGAGGATAACAGCATTCTCTAATGATGTAGTTACATTATTACCCATAACGAAGGTGTTGTTCCCAGAGATGTGGTTATAGTTACCAATGCTATAGGAACCACTCGCATCGATAGCATTTTTCCCATATTGACCTTGACCGAACACGCCAGACTCAGTGGCTTTATCGGATAAGGTGTTGTAGGAACCGATAGCGAGGCCCTTCTTAGCATTTACATTTGTATAATGACCGATGCCGAGAGTAAAATCAGCTTTCACAGAGGAACCTGAACCAATGAGGACGGAATTATTAGCCGTGCTATTCGCCCCTTGGTAATGACCGAGCCATACGTTTTTAGTACCTTCGGATTTCTCGCCCGATTGGGTACCCATGATGATGGACATGGTCGCTTTCGCATTGTTGGCAGTGAGGGAACCAGCGATTACGTTGTTGTCGCCTGTGCCGTTAAGGAAGGTTTTGCTGCCCAATGTAATGTTGGCGCCTCCCTTGGAACCATTACTGGATAAGGTGCCGATGGCGATGTTATTACCATTCGAGTTAGGACTGTTGATCACTTGATGGGTGCTGTTTGCCGCTCCCGCTGCGTGACCTAAGGTAATGTTGCCATCATTGGTGAAAGTCGTTCCTTCTGCACCTATATTGTGTCCCGTCTGGACGATATTGATCGGCGCTGCAGAAGCGACTCCCATAGATAGTGCAGTTAGCACGATACCAGTTAATACAAAATGTTTCTTACTCATCGCAATACACTCCTTTGCATATTATGACTTCACAAAACTTTCATAAAAACTTACAAATTTATAATAATACATGAAAATCATGTTGTAAATGAATATTTTGTATATTATGGGTTAAAAATACACCATAAATGCATATTTTAGAGAATGTTTATGCAATGGTATAAAAGCGTTTAACTCGAAACGGAAAAGATTAATCTACATAGAAAAAATTCTTTCTAGTTTTACTCATTTAGTAGCACTATTCCTTGACAGTCGTATCTATTATTCGATACACTAATATATATTTCATTTGTAGTTCATGAATTTTATGTGTAGAGAGTAATAAAATGTCGTAAAGAGTAATGAAACGTATTGTATGTGTTGCCTTGAGTGCCCTTTTGTGTTGTGTGGGTTCCGCCGAGGCAGAAAAACAACAATTGCATAGGGGGGCAGACCAGTCTGTCCAAAGGGAGCATACCCTTGTAGTGGCGACGACTCCTCGTGAGGAGCAGGTTAAAGCCGCTTCTGAGGACTTTCATATTACGCCTGCGGCCACGCCAGATCATGTGATCGGTGAAGGGGGACCTCTCGTGATGGATCGCCAAGAGGCCAAGACGGTACAGTACAGCGACGTCGATGCAGTAAACCGGGCTATCAATGCGGTGGCTATGTCCAATGTATCCAATGCGATGTATGGCGCTAAAGGTAAACCGTGGATGCGCCGCACTACATTGAGCTTTCAGTTCCAAGAGGGATGGAAACCATTGTACTCTGTTGAGACCGTTCAGCCCTTAGGCCATTACGATGATAAGTCGCGCCATGTATGGTTTACGCAGCAGCGTATTTCTCGGGCCTCTGATATTGGGACAACCCTCAACGTAGGTGTTGGGTACCGACGTATCTCGAAGGATGATCGTCGTCTCTATGGTGCTCATCTCTTCTATGACCATCGCTTCTTGCGTCATCACGATCGCCTCAGCGGCGGCCTTGAATATATGTCTGGTGAAAGCGAGTTCCGCTTCAACTGGTACGGTTCTGCATCTGATGAGCGTGTCCTCGATGCGAACCTTCATACTTTGGAGCGTGTAGCGAACGGTTATACCCTCGAATATGGGAAGACTTTCAAAAATGCTCGTTGGGCGAGAGTCTATGTAGAAGGGTACCATTGGAATCAAGAACGTCAGGCCGATAAGAATGGTTTGCGCGTTGGTTCCGAGTTGCAGCTTACACCGCGTGTATCTGTCGATATGGGCTATAACAAGCCTGAACATAAATCGGGTGGGGCCTATGGCAAGATTACATTCCGCTTAGCAGGATCTCCTGTAGCTTGGTACGGTGGTAAGCATAGCGTAGAGAGCGCTATGAGTGTTCGTTCCAAAATGCTAAGCCTTGTAAGACGTCATAATACGATCTTGGTTGAGTAATAATTTTGATAATACAACTCATAAAGTGAATAGAATTGCGATTCATTCGGCTCATTATGTGTTTAATGAAAATTTAATGAAAAATCATCTATTATCTAAGCTTAATAAATGATATACTTGTGATAAGGAAGAGTTAGGATTAAGTTTAACTGTTCTTTATAGATAATGGCTCTTAAGTAAGCCATTATCTTAATGTGGAAACATTACTGTTTTAGTGCCGTGTGATCGCCCGTTCATTATTAGTTACTCTCTGTTACTTCAATAACTATTGTGGTGTATTTACTTAAAAATCTCTCTCTCAACAACAAACTGAATCATGCGGCAATCGTAAGAGGTTCGCTTTACCTCTTACCGAAAGTGGGTAGTTAATCTGTATGGATTAACTACCCACTTTTTGGTGTATCTGCTTTTTATATAACCTTATATATTCCTATATTCCTAAAAATAACATTATTATAGATTTCTATATATAACATTATTATACATATACACATATGACCTATAGAACATATAACTACATAGACTATTACTGGTTTTATAGATCATGTACATGCCTGAGTAATACGAAAATAATTTCTGTTTTTAAGTACATTTAATGGATATATAAAAAACTGTTTACAAAATGGATATTCATGCTACAATGTTCATATAAGACTCATGAAAATATCGTGAATTATTTGCATATTATTTGTAAGAGAGATAGTAATTAAAGTACATGGAGGATACTCATTATGAACAAACGGAGACGTTTATTAACTTTGTTAATTAACGGTGTGTTGTTATCCAGTTTGTGGGTTGTTGCAAGTGCGGTAGACCACACGACTGGCAATGGTAGTGGCGTAGCATACGGCACTGGCAGCAGTGCACCTAAAGCGGAAAACGTGGCTGTTGGTAAAGGCGCTGCTATTCAATATTCAAATGGTAATAGTGCTGCTACAGGCGACATTGCTGTAGGTAGCGGTGCTGTAATCAATAACTATGCTAGCCAAGGTGGTAGTGTAGCGATTGGTAAAAATGCAAAAATTGAAAATATGGCAGGTGGCGTAGAGGCTGCCTTTGCGTTGGGTCAAACTACTTATAGCGGTGGTTTCTTATCTAGTGCTCGAATTCCTGCAGATCCAACTAAGGTAGTGGGCAGCGTAGCTATTGGTGACAATACCTTTGCTCGTACTGGCAGCACTATGATTGGTTCCCATAACTATAAAGGTGACCTTGGTGACACAACTGTAGACTCTGCTTCTACTCGTACAGATGCATTGAATGCATATGCTACTACAGTGGGCGCTAACAGCTTTACAAACGGTGCCTTTGCTACAAACACTGGTACGTACAATATTATTTCTAGTGAATATAATGGTGGTCGTTTTGCTAATCCTGTTAAAAATTTAGCATCCACTGTGAACGGTGCTTTCAATAGTAATGAATCTAAAACGGCTAGCAGCTACTACTCTGGTATCGGTAACAGCATCGTAGGTACAGCGAATAGAACGTTCAACTCCAACGGTTCCATCGTGATGGGTGCAGGTAATGAAATTACAAACTCCGTTACAAGGATTCCTGTTAATGCAACTGATGCAGGTAGTTCTGCTAAGGAATTCGCAGAAACATTGCGTACTGCAGTTAAAAACTCTAACGGTGGTGGCTCCACGATGGCCCTCGGTGGCGCTAACAAGGCTGATTACACATTGCGCACCTCTATGATCGGTATTAACAATACTGTGACAGGTGTTAAGGGTGGTGAAAGCAAAGACAACCTTGCTATGGGCGTAGGTAATACGGCTACTAAAGTTCAGCACATGACAGCTATTGGTTCTAAAAATACTGTGTCTGATGCAACTGATACAATTATCGTAGGCGATAACCGTACTGTAACAGGTGCTAACAATACTATTACAATTGGTTCTAGCGATGCTGGTACTACAACAACTGTGAACGATGCAGTAGCTATCGGCCACAACACAGAGGTAACTGCTGAAGGTGGTGTAGCTCTTGGTAGTGGCTCTAAAGCAACAGTAGTAGCTGGCGGTATTGGCTATGATGTTAAAACAGGTGCTGCTTCTACAGAAACAAGTGCTGCATGGAAAGCGACAAGCTCTGCCGTATCCGTTGGCGACGTAGCGAATAATGTAACACGTCAAATTACATCTGTAGCAGCTGGCACAGATGACACTGATGCAGTAAACGTAGCACAACTTAAAAAAGCAGAAGAAAAAATTAAGGACGTTGAAGCAGAGGCAAAAAAACATACTACTGTTGTAGCAGGCGATAATACAACTGTAACACAAGGTACAAATGCAAACGGCGGTGCTGAATACAAAGTAGCTGTAAATAAAGATTTAGTGGAGATGAACTCTGTTAACTTTGGTAAAGCAACTGATGATGTTCGTGCTCGTATCGATAAAGACAGCGCTCGTTTCTTCAACGGTAGCGAAAACATCGGTATTACACCTAAGGGCATTCAAATTGAAAATACAGATACTTTAGAACAAGCGAACTTCACTAAATACGGTATGTACGCAAGTGAAGGGGACAAAACAGTTTACTACACTACAAACGGTATCAGTGCTGGTGATCAAATCATCAAGAATGTGAAAGCTGGCGTAGCAGATACTGATGCAGTAAACGTTTCCCAACTTAAAAAGGTGAAAGACGAAATTACCGCTGCTACAGGTACTACTACAGTAACAGCAGGTGACCACATTACGGTAACACCAACAATCAATGGTAATAGCCGTGATTACAAAGTATCTTTGTCTGAAGATATTACGAACCAAATCAACAACAATACTACGAATATCGACAAAAATAAGACAGAGATCAATAAAAACCGCGACGATATTAACAAAAATAAAGATGACATCAAGAAAAATCGCGACGACATCAACAAAAACCGCGATGATATCAACAAAAACAAAGATGACATCAAGAAAAATAAAGATGACATCAACAAAAATAAAGATGACATCAAGAAAAACCGTGATGACATCAATAAAAACCGCGATGACATCAACAAAAATAGAAGCGATATCAACAAAAATGCAGGTAATATTGCAAACAATACTACAAACATCGCTAAGAATACAGAAGACATCAAAAATATTAAAGGCGATGTAACAGATATTCAAAACAATATTACAAACATCAATAACAATATGAACTCCTTCAAAGGCGACCTTTCCAAGATGGATAAACGTATCGACAAATCTGTAGCAGGTGCTGCAGCGTTGGCGGCATTGCATCCACTTGATTTTGATCCAGATGCTAAATGGGACTTTGCTGCAGGTTATGGTCACTACCGCAGTGGTGATGCGGCAGCTATCGGTGCTTTCTACCGTCCTAACGAAGATGTACAACTTAGCATCGGTTCTACAGTAGGTAGCGATGAAACAGTATTCAATGCTGGCTTGTCTGTGAAAGTAGGGGCTCATAGCAATGTATCTCGTTCTCGTGTAGCTATTGGCAAAGAAGTATTGGCTCTTAAGAAAACTGTAGCTGAACAAAATGCACAAATCCAAAAATTGACTGCATTATTGAACGGCGTAGCTGGTACTAAGATGAAAGCTGACCATACTACATTGTTCCCAGACGTGGCTGCAAACCACTGGGCATATGAAGCGGTAAGCGATTTATCTCGCCGTGGTCTCGTTGAAGGTTATCCAGATGGCACATTTGGTGGTGACCGTATGCTAACTCGTTATGAATTCGCACAAATCGTATACCGTGCAATCCAAGACGGCGTAACAGTAGATGATCGCCTCGTTACTGAATTCAGCCCAGAAATGGCATTGTTCCGCGTGGACACAGTAGCGAAAAATGCTAAAGGTGAACCAACAATTGAACGCGTTCGTGTAAACAAAAAATAGAATAGGTTATTACATAACGATTGGCTACTACACAGATTACCTCACTTCTAAATATAATTAAGTAGTAGCCAAATCCAAAAAGCGTAACTGATATAGACGGCACTCTATACCAGTTACGCTTTTTTTGTGTGATTAAGTATGGAATTAACTGTTACATTAAGCTTGGTGTCTAAAATAGCCTAGCTCTACTACATGTTTAATAGACTCATCGAGGTATTGTTCACTTGGAACAATGAAGCTTTCACCATCTGCTTTCGTACGAGTGATGGTTAGTGTTTCATCTAGGATTTTAATTAACTCAGCACGAGTCGTTGGCTGTGCCATTTGTCTCATAACGTACAATAGACCTTCATCTACAGTATGATCCTGTTGGTTAAACATATTGCCTAAGGACATATATTGTTTACCGTTGCCTTCGATGAGGGTAGCCACATATCTAATGAATCGTTCTGGGATGTAACTCACATTTTCTACAAATGGTAATTTTTCATATTTCTCACTATACGCACGGAGATGGCCTAAAATGGTTAGTAAGAATAGCTGTACGTACAATCTGTCCTTGCTATATTCCTCATTAGGATGATGCTCAGCCATGTAGTCTACAATATCTTGCACATTAAATTGTTGGAACGTGCGCATAAATTGTTTGAGCGTAATGCGTAGCGTATCGGTCCAATCCGAAGGCATACCTAACTGATCCTCAAAAGGTGCCGCAAAGTACAACGTATCCAAAATGTCTTTTTGAACCGTTTCGTCCCGCACAATTTTGTCTTTGTTACATGGTTTTGTTAATAAAGCCATGCGGAACTGTGTATCATAGACAAAGTCGTAATATTGTTCTTTATCCTTATGATTACCGTTGGCAAGGGCTTTAATATTATCTACTACCTTATCATTGAGCCATGTGATAAAGGATTTTTCGAGGCTTTCATCACCGATATATACACAGCCCTGCTGTTCGGCACGGTCAATAAACTCAGACACATACACAGGATCGTTAAAGGTTTCTAAATATTCATGGCCTACATAATAATCATTGGATTCTAAGATGCGATTGATATTGTCAATTTTGTAACCTGACCGCTCTTGGGAACGCTTGTCCATCTTCATCGTTTCGCCAATGAGCTTTAACACGTTTTTAGTGTATACAGTACGTTCTTGTAGTGATTGAGATTTTAATTGCTTTTCAGAGTAGAGCATAATATCTCGCATTTGCTCTAATCGTTTCCAACCAGGATACGTGTTGTAGGACACATAAGCAATGCCGCGGTCAGATAGATTGCGATTACAAATGCTGAGGATTTTATCCTTAACGATGTCAGGCACCCAAGACCAGATGCCGTGAACAATAATGTAATCGAAGGTGCCAAAGTCATCATCGATGTCCATGATATCTTTTTCTAACAAGGTCACATTGGTGAGCCCCATGGATTCGATTAATTCATTGCCGTGTTTAATTTGTACAGATGACAGGTCGATGCCTGTGAAAGTTGCTTCTGGATAGTACAGTGCTTGTGGAATGATATTGCCCCCACAAGAGGAGCCTAGCTCAAGCACACGTGCACCCTTAATCGGCGCCGGATCAAGACCGTAGATGCGTGCCGTTGCAATTAATGAATTAATAGAACAACTAGCAAAGGCTTTAGATACATACAGGAAATCATCATAAGAGTCCTTTAATGCCTCAATGCCCGCTTGGTCGGTAGACGCTTGATGCGGTGGGGGACTAATGGATTGACCTTCGCCGCTATTGCCTTTTAGTATATCTTCTGTGGTTTCTTTATATATATCTTTATGTACTTCTTTCGGTTGTGTGTCCATGGTAACCCCTCATTGTTAATATATGGTCAAATTTTACCTCATTATGATTAAGTATATCATAATTTTTATTATATATAGGAGCATAAGTTCATAAATGTTTCATTTGTGAAAAATATATGAAATTTTTATGAAGTGGTCATCAAAGGATTGAGTGAATTTCATAAATAGATTTTTTGGGGGATCAAAATTTATAGATAATATATAAATAGAGTTTGGAATCGAGAAAAATCAATCTTTATAAATCGATTAAACCTTTATTTATAAGTCTAAGTAATGCGGTTATCGAAAATAATAAAACTGGATAGAATAAAATAGATTAGATTTTATAAAATACGTATAAATCGACAAAAAAATGAGTAAAAAAACGGCCATATATTAAATTTTGTTTAACAAAATAAAGGTTCTAACAATAAACTATGGTGATTATGATAAAAAGATGAAGTAAACTATTTACAAGATTTTCGATATATGATATTCTGTTCATGACACAAAATGAAAGAAATATGAAAGATACTCAGAAAGGCGTAAAGGTATGGGAAATTTAGGCTTTTCGTTCTTTTGTATTTAAATGATTTAATTATAAGGATTGTAATTGTGTCTAGTTAAGAAAGGGGTTCATAGTAATATGAATAAAATCTTTAAAGTTGTTTGGAGCAAAACTAAAGAGTGCTACGTAGTAGTTTCCGAAGTTGCAAAAAACAATGGTGGTAAGAAAAAAGCTCTTGCTAGCGTATTAGCTGGTTTAGCTATGGTGGCTGCTGCAGCAGGTACACCTGTACAAGCTAGTGTAGGTTTGGGGGGCAGTGCCATTAACATTACACCTGATGGTACATTAAATGGCTCTAATTCAGCGTCTAAAAACTCTGTTGTTGTTGGTTACCAAAATAATGCTGCTGGTGGCCCAGCTGACGAAAGTGGCAAGATCATCTATGGTGCTGCAAATACTGCAAATAGAGAATCCTCTTTAGCACTTGGTAACCAAAATAAGGCTATTAATAAATCTGCAAGTGCTATCGGTGTTGGCAATACAGCATCCGGTGAAGCATCTGTAGCAATGGGTAACGTTAGTACTGCATCTGGTGACCGTTCCATTGCAATCGGTTCTGGTGCAAACGCTACTCAAGGCGCTGCAATAGCAATTGGCCGTCAAGCTGAAGCGACTGGCTCCAGTGCTGTGGCGTTAGGTTATTTAAATAAAGCAACAAATAATGTAGCTGTTGGCGTTGGTGTTAACAATAAAGTATCCGGTCAAGGTGCTACATCTGTTGGTTCTTCCAATACAGTAACAGGTGATAACTCTTCTGTATTAGGTCGTCAAAATACAGTTGATGGTGCTTCCGTAGCTGGTGCTGTAGCAGTTGGTTACCAAAATAAAGCATCCGGTGATCGTGCTATCGCAATCGGTGAGGGCAATGACTCTAAAGTAGAAGATACAATTACAATGGGTCATAGCAATACTGCATCCGTTGGTGGTGGTATCGCTATTGGTCAAGATAACGTTGCAAACTCTGGTGGTAATGCAGGCAATACTATGATTGCTATCGGTCGTGAGAATGAGGCAACCGCTCTAGATACAGTAGCAATTGGTCGTAAGACTAAAGCGACTGCAAATACTTCTGTTGCTCTTGGTGCTCGTTCCGAAGCGACAGGTGCTGGTTCTGTTGCGATTGGTGGCAATGGTGATGGTTACAAAACTACATCTAATGGTTTAGGCGCAGTAGCTTTAGGTATGCAAGCTAAAGCTGATGGTACTGCTGCAACTGCAGTAGGTGGTGTATCTGAAGCAACAGCTAATGGTGCAGCTGCATTTGGCCAAGGCGCGAAAGCAACTGCAGTTCAAGCAACAGCTTTAGGCTATAAATCTGAAGCATCTGTAAAAGATGGTGTTGCTCTTGGTTCTACATCTAAAGCAACTGTAGATAAAGGTGTTAAAGGCTTCAATCCTGCTGAAGATCGTGATAATAAATACGGTGGTTTAGCTGGTACTGCACAAACATCCACATTGGCAGCTGTTTCCGTAGGTGAC
>ERZ773267.1866-NODE-1866-length-11195-cov-5.329264_pt1 | contig 11195 bp, 6 predicted proteins | sample MGYA00511959_ERZ773267 | MGnify/ENA primary metagenome ERZ773267 (study PRJEB29015, sample SAMEA2738165) | human oral metagenome | biome: human oral; feature: human-associated habitat; material: saliva | place: China | collected 2240 ... | reverse complement strand
TCTCGCAGGCGGTCGGTGACATCCCCTCCGGACTGGCTGCTCGCCTGCGCAGACTGGTCCCGGGAGACACCCGTCAGCGTCTGCGCCACCGGATCCTTGTGCTCCACCGGTTCCTCATCCATGCGCGTCCTCCTCGACTGCGGCCCGGGGCCTCTGCGGGGTCCCCTCGATCCGTATTGGTACAAGCGTACCAATCCGCGCCCGTTTCGTAACCCGGATCCTTGTCTATGAGGAGCGTGAAGCGGTGCCGACGCCCATCGACCTCACATCGGACCGTGTCGAGGGCCCAGGCCGGGCCGTGACAGAATCGACCCCATGTCTGAGACCCCCACGAGCCACTCCGCTCCCCCGTCATCGTCCAGCCGCCTGCTGCCCTCCGAGCCCCACAGCCCGCGAGTGCCGGCCAAGGTGTCGACCGACGGCCTGGAGACCACCTGGGGCGAGCGCTGGGAGTCCGAGGGGACCTACGCCTTCGACCGCAGCGCCGAGCGCGCCGAGGTCTTCTCCATCGACACCCCGCCGCCGACGGTCTCCGGCTCCCTGCACGTGGGGCACGTCTTCTCCTACACCCACACCGACACCGTGGCCCGCTTCCAGCGCATGCGCGGCAAGGCGGTGTTCTACCCCATGGGCTGGGACGACAACGGCCTGCCCACCGAGCGCCGCGTCCAGAACTACTTCGGGGTGCGCTGCGACCCCTCCCTGCCCTATGACCCGGACTTCACGCCCCCGCACACCGGCGGGGAGGGCAAGTCGATCAAGGCCCGCGACCAGGTGCCGGTCTCGCGTCGCAACTTCGTCGAGCTGTGCGAGCGCCTCACGGTGGAGGACGAGAAGCAGTTCGAGGCCCTGTGGCGCAGGCTCGGCCTGAGCGTGGACTGGTCGCACACCTACCAGACCATCGGCGAGCGGGCCCGCAAGGTCGCCCAGACCGCTTTCCTGCACAATCTCGAGCGCGGTGAGGCCTACCAGGCGGCGGCGCCGGGCCTGTGGGACGTCACCTTCCAGACGGCGGTGGCCCAGGCCGAGCTGGAGTCGCGCGAGTACCCCGGCTTCTACCACCGTCTGGCCTTCCACATCGTCGATGAGGAGGCCGCCGCCAAGGCCGAGGCCGCCGGCGCCCCGGTGGAGAACGGCGTCGACGTGTGCATCGAGACCACCCGCCCCGAGCTGCTGCCCGCCTGCGTGGCCCTGGTGGCCCACCCCGACGACGAGCGCTACCAGCCCCTGTTCGGCACCACCGTGTCCTCCCCCGTCTTCGGCGTCGAGGTGCCGGTCCTGCCGCACCCGGCCGCGGAGAAGGACAAGGGCGCCGGGATCGCCATGTGCTGCACCTTCGGTGACACCACGGACATCGACTGGTGGCGCGACCTGCAGCTGCCGCTGCGCGCGATCCTGCGCAAGGACGGGCGCATCGAGACGGAGACTCCCGAGTGGATCACCTCCGAGGCCGGCCGCGAGATGTACGAGGCCATGGCCGGTAAGACCGCCTTCTCCGCGGCCCGTGAGGCCCTCGTGGCCCGCCTGGCGCAGACCGGCGAGATGCGCGGCGAGCCCGTCAAGACGGTGCGTCAGACGAACTTCTTCGAGAAGGGCGACAAGCCCCTGGAGATCGTCACCTCCCGCCAGTGGTACATCCGCAACGGCGGTAAGGAGTGGACGAACCCGGCCTCCGGCACCGATCTGCGCGAGGAGCTGCTCGAGCGCGGCCGCCAGCTGGAGTTCCACCCCGACTTCATGCGCGTGCGCTACGAGAACTGGGTGCGCGGCCTCAACAACGACTGGCTGGTCTCGCGTCAGCGCTTCTTCGGCGTCCCCTTCCCGCTGTGGTACAAGGTCGGGGCCGACGGCGAGGTCGACTACGACGCGATCCTGACGCCGGCCGAGTCCGAGCTTCCTGTGGACCCGTCCTCAGACGTCCCGGCCGGCTACACCGAGGACCAGCGCGGCGAGCCCGGCGGCTTCGTCGGTGAGCTCGACATCATGGACACCTGGGCCACCTCGTCCCTGTCGCCCCAGCTGGCCTCGGGCTGGCTGAGCGATGAGGACCTCTTCGGCCGGGTCTACCCGATGGACCTGCGCCCGCAGGGGCAGGACATCATCCGCACCTGGCTGTTCACCTCGGTGGTGCGCGCGGACCTGGAGTTCGCGGCCCTGCCGTGGACGAACGCCGGCCTGTCGGGCTGGATCCTGGACTCCGACCACAAGAAGATGTCCAAGTCGAAGGGCAATGTCGTCACCCCCATGGGCCTGCTGGAGCAGTACGGCTCCGACGCCGTGCGCTACTGGGCCAGCTCGGCCCGCCTGGGCCTGGACGCGGCCTTCGAGGAGACCCAGATCAAGATCGGCCGTCGCCTGGCCATCAAGGTCCTCAACGCCTCCAAGTTCGCCCTGTCCATGGGGCTCCCCTGGGACGCCGACGAGGCCACCGTGGCCGCGGCCCCCGCCCCCTGCCTGGACGCCTCGGTGGTCAGCGAGCCGATCGACCGTGCGGTCCTGGCGGCCCTGGCCGACGTCGTCGACGCCGCCACGGCGGCCTTCGAGGAGTTCGGTCACGCCCGGGCCCTGGAGGTCACCGAGTCCTTCTTCTGGACCTTCTGCGACGACTACATCGAGCTGGTCAAGGACCGGGCCAACGACTTCGACGGCTCTCACGCCGCCGCCGCCGTCCGCTCGGCGCGGGCGACGCTGGCGATCGCCGTGGACACCTTCGTGCGCCTGCTGGCCCCCTTCCTGCCCTTCGCCACCGAGGAGGTGTGGAGCTGGTACCGCAGCGGCTCGGTGCACCGGGCGGCCTGGCCGCAGCCCGGCGGTCTGCGGGAAGCCTCCACCGGGGCAGACGCCGAGCTGGTGGCCCGTGCGGGAGTCGCCCTGGCGGCGCTGCGCAAGGTGAAGTCGGAGGCCAAGACGAGCCAGAAGACGCCGATCCTCTCGGTGACGCTGGCCGTTGCTGCCGACCGGCCCGAGTACGCCGAGGCCGTCGAGGCGGTGCGTGCGGACCTGACGGAGGCCGCCAAGGTGACCGGTCCCTTCACCGTGGAGCAGGCCGCCCCGGCAGCCGACTCGGCTGAAGGCGCTTCCCCGGTGGCCGTGACCGCCGCCGAGCTCGGCGAGGCCCCGGCCAAGAAGAAGTGAGCCGCGAGTACCCGGTCCTCTGACGAACGGTGGCGCCGTCCCTCGTGGGGCGGCGCCACCGTCGTCGTTCTAGACCCTGCCGGGCATGTTCACGCCTTCGGTTCTCTGCCGAAGAGGCTGCCCCGCATCCATGCCATCAGCTCGGCGGCGCGCCGTTGAGCCGCGGTCGGTGAGCACGGCGGGCATGAGCCTAAGGTGCTGGGCCGGGTTCGGTTCTCCCCGAAGGCGGGCCAGCAGGAGCGAGCCAGCCTCAGCCCCCATGGCCTCACGGTCCACACTGAGCTCGCTGAAGGCCTCCCCCTGGCGGCCGCTGTCCTGGGTGATCCCGAGGGTGAGCACGGACAGGTCCGCGGGGACGGACAGCCCGTGGGCCTGCGCCGCGCAGGACAGTCCCACCACAGCGGCGGGATTGTTGGACAGGACGGCGCTGCACCCCTCGATGAGGCCGCCGGCTCCCACGATGCCGGCGCCGGCCAGCGCCGCCTCCGGCACCTGGCGCACCAGGACATCCACTCCCAGATCATCCGCTGCGCGCAGGAGCTCATGGGCCTGGTCCTGGCGGGCGTGAGCGTCGTCGTCGGTGGTCTCCCGCATGAGCGCGACGATGCGACGGTGCCCGAGACCGGCCAGGTGCTCCACGCCGGCGTGCGCCATCTGAGCGAAGTCCGTGTCAATGCCCGGCGCTCCGCCGGCTCGATCGGAGGAACCGATAAGGACGGTGGTGATCTTCTCCTCCAGAAGCATCGCCTCGCGCTCATCGCCGTCGGCCACGTCCATGAGAACCACCCCGCCCAGGGCGCCGGAGCGCACGAGCGAGCGCAGCTCGATCAGCGGCGTGGAGGAGGTCATGACCGGGATGACGACCTGGATTCCGCTGGGAGCCAGAGCCCGGCGCACACCATCGACGTAGTCGAGGTCATTGGCGTCGATGGTGGAGCGCTGGCGCCGGAACAGGACCCCCACGGTGCGCAGCACCGGCGAGGCCAGTGAGCGGGCGGCGGTGTTGGGGTGGTAATCGAGCTCGCGCACGGCCCGCATGACCCGCTGCCGGGTACTCGAACGCGTCGATCGCTGACCGGTCAGGACGTAGGTGACGGTCGAGGGCGATACACCCGCCGCCCGAGCTACGTCAGCGCGGGTCGCCGCCATCGGTTCCTCCAGCGGACGTATCCAGCCAGCAGGCACCGTTGGGCGGTACGACGACGGCATCCGCTGCGTCCGCCGCATCCGCCCCGTCCGGGTCGGTCCGGCGCCAGGAGGCGATGAGGGGCTTGCCAAATCCCTCGATCACCACCGGGTGCTCAGTAGTGTTGAGGACGATCCCGGTGGTGCCGTTGCGCAGAAGCAGGACCCCGGGCTCACTGTCCAGCCACTCCACTGACCCGCGCCCGAGTCGGAGCTCGCGGCGCAGGGCGATGGCCCGCCGGTACAGAGCGAGGGTGGAGTCCTCGCGCTCCTCCTGGACCTGGGGCGAGTACTCGCCCCAGCCCTCGGGTTGGGGCAGCCAGGTGCGGCCGGTGGCGTTGTAGCCGTAGGAGGCCCCGTCCCGCGTCCAGGGCAGGGGGACCCGGCAGCCGTCGCGCCCCGGTACGAGGTGGTTGGTGCGCTCCCACAGAGGGTCCTGTCGGGCCTCGTCCTCCATGGTGGTGTGCTCGGGCAGCCCCAGCTCCTCGCCCTGGTAGAGGTAGGCGCTGCCGGGCAGCCCCAGCATGAACAGGGTGGCGGCGCGCGCCCGGGCCAGGCCGAGCGCGGTGTCGGGCTGGGGATCCTTGGGGCCGATCCCGGGATCGGTGTCCATGTCGGCGGGGTAGGCCAGGCGGGAGGCGTGGCGCACGACGTCGTGGTTGGACAGCACCCAGGTGGAAGGGGCTCCGACGGCGCCGTACTCGCTCAGGGAGACGTCGATGACGCGGCGCAGCCCGTCGGCGTCCCATCCTGTGGTCAGGAAGGGGAAGTTGAAGGCCTGGCTCATCTCGTCGGCGCGCACGTAGAGGGCGGCGTCGGCCTCCGTGGGCACCCAGGCCTCGGCGACCAGGAGGATGTCCGTGCCGACCTCGTCCAGGACACGGCGCCACTCGCGGTAGATGTCGTGGACCCCGGGCTGGTTGAAGGCCGGCCCGACGTCGGGCAGCTTCTCTCGGGCCGTGTCCCCGTCCCGGGAGTCGGCGACGTTCCACCGGTCCGGGCCAAGGTCGTCGTCGGGCAGTCCCTCGGCCTTGACCAGGCCGTGCGCGACGTCCACACGGAACCCGTCGATACCGCGCTCCACCCAGAAGCGCAGGAAGGTGCGGAAGTGCTCGTGGACGTCCTCGTTGGACCAGTTGAAGTCGGGTTGCTCGGCTGCGAACAGGTGGAGGTAGCACCAGCCCCGGTCCTCGCTGCGGCCGGTGAGCGGCTCCACCGGCTGCCAGGCCGGCCCGCCGAAGAGGGAGCCCCAGTTGTTCGGGGGGCCGTCATCGCTGTGGCGGAAGATGTAGCGGTCACGTTCGGGGGACCCCGGGCCCGCATCCAGGGCGGCGCGGAACCAGGCGTGCTGGTCGGAGGAGTGGTTGGGGACCAGGTCGATGATGACGCGGATGCCGGCCTCGTGGAGGTCGGCGACGAGCGCGTCGAGGTCCTTCAGGGACCCGTACTCGGGGGCCAGGTCGAAGTAGTCGGAGACGTCGTATCCGGCGTCGACCTGGGGCGAGGGGTAGAAGGGCGAGAGCCACACGGCGTCCACGCCGAGTGCCACCAGGTGGTCGACGTGCTCCCGGATCCCCTGGATATCGCCGATGCCGTCGCCGTTGGCGTCGGCGAAGGAGCGGGGGTAGATCTGGTAGATGACGGCATCGCGCCACCAGGCGTCGGTGTCGGTGCGCGGCAGAATGCCCTGCGGGCGGGCGCTGGTCGAGGTCATGAACAGGTCCTGGTCGGGCCGCGGCACTGCGGCCAGGTGAATGAAGACGAGGGGTGGTGAAGAGGGAGGTCGGGGACGACCAGTGTAGTCCTGAACGTTCTCTGTGGGGGCGGCGTGGTGCTGCCGCCCCCACAGAGACGCGTTGGTCATGAGCCAGCTCTCCAGTGAGCCGGGCCCGGCTGCGCCGGCTCTACTGCTTGAGGCCTCCTGCGGCCAGTCCGGCCACGATCCGGCGCTGGAAGAGCAGCACCATGATGACCAGCGGCAGCGTCATGATGACTCCGGCCGCCATCTGGGAGCCGAAGGGCGTATTGAACTGGGAGTCCCCGGTGAACTTCGACAGCAGCACCGTGGCCGGCTGCATGGAGGGGTTGATGATCATTGTGACGGCCACGAGGAACTCGTTCCAGGCGCCGATGAAGATGATGATGGCGGTGGTGAAGATTCCCGGCGCGGCCAGCGGGAGGATGACCTTGCGGAAGGCCTGGCCGGGGGTGCATCCGTCGACCATGGCGGACTGCTCGAGCTCCTGGGGCATCTGCCGGAAGAAGCTCGTCAGGTTCCACACAGCCAGCGGCAGCGAGAAGGACAGGTCCGGGACGATCATCGCCTGGTAGGTGTCCGTCCAGCCCCAGGCGGCGAAGTTCTTCAGCAGGGGCACGATGATGGCCACGAGCGGGAACATCGAGGTGGCGATGATGAGGAGCATCAGCAGACCCTTGCCCCGGAAGTCGAGGCGCGCCAAGGCGTAGGCGGTGAAAGTCGCCACGGCCAGCGCCACGATCGTCACGATGATCGAGACGACCAGGGAGTTGATGAGGCCGTTGGCGAAGTCGTTCTTCTCGGAGAAGACCGCCTTGTAGTTCTCGAAGGAGGGGTGGCGGGGCCACCAGCTGTTCTCGAAGATCTCACTGTCGGGGCGCAGGGAGGAGACCAGCATCCAGTAGAAGGGCGCCAGGCAGTAGATGACGATGAGGACGATTCCGACGGTGGAGAAGAGGCTTCCCCAGTCCCTCTTGGTCTTGCGGACGGGTGCGGCGGTGGAGGTGCTCATGCCTGCTGGCTCCTTTCAGTAGCCGTCTGGGAGGCCGGGGTGGAGGAGCCGGAGCGCTTGAAGAAGGCACTGACCGGCAGCTTGCGCTCATTGCGCTTGCGTCGGGCCTCATCGTTACCACTGAGGTCGGTGTTGGTGATCTTCAAGAACGCGACGGCGAAGACGAAGACGTAGAGGAACAGGATGAGGGCGTAGGCCGCTGCGCTGCCGTAGCGGGAGTTGGAGCTCTCGTCCTGGACCAGCATGGAGAGGGTTTCCACACTGCCCTTCCTGGGGCCGATGAGGATGTAGGGCAGGTCGAACATGCGCAGGGCGTCCAGGGCGCGGAAGACCACGGCCACGACGAGCGCGGGCTTGACCAGCGGCAGGGTGATGGAGGTGAAGCGCTTCCAGGCGCTGGCACCGTCGATCTTGGCGGCCTCGTAGACCTCATCGGGAATGAGCTGAAGCCCAGCCAGAGTGAGCAGCCCGATGTAGGGCGCCGTCTTCCACACGTCGGCGATGATGATGGCCATCTTGGCGCTCAGGTCCCCCGAGGCCCACATGACGTGCTGGCCCAGGATCGCGTTGGCCACACCGTTCTGGTTGAAGATCCAGCCCCACAGGATGGCGGAGACAGCGGTCGGGATCGCCCAGGGCACGAGGATGGAGGCGCGCACGATACCGCGCCCCTTCATCGCCTTGTGCATGATGAGAGCCATGGCCACACCCAGGATGGTCTCCAGGACCACGGTAACCACGCCGAAGAGAGTCGTGTTGTAGAAAGCGACCCAGAACCGTTCACCGGCGCTGGAGAAGATGTCGGTGTAGTTCTTCAGCCCCACGAAGGGCTCAGTGGTGGAGAAGAAGCCGTCGTCCTCCAGACGGGGCCGCCCGAAGAGCGACTGGTAGAGGGACTGCGCGATGGGGATGAGGATGACGATCGTCAGCACCAGTACCGTGGGCGAGATGAGCAGCCAGGCCAGACGGGCCTGGGCCTTGGAGCTCTTGGACTGGTGATTGACGACTTGCTCGGAGTGCGTCGTTGTACTCATGACTGTCCTTTGACCGTCCTTTTGACTGTCCTTGTTGACCTAAGTTGACCTGACCGGATTCACGCGGGACACCGCCTGCGGCCGTTGCCAGTACCGGAGCCTTATCCCTCCAGCTTCTTCAGGCTGCTGCTCAGGCCGGCGATGACGTCCTTGGAGGACCGGCTCCCCGGCTGCTGGATCGCGGGATAGATGTTGTCCTGGATCTTCGCGGTGACGTCGCCGTAGTAGACGGCCTGAGGACGGCTCTTGGCGTTCTCGAGGCTCTTCTTGAGGATCGGCAGGTAGGGGAATTCCTTGAGGAGCTCGGGGTCGTCGTAGAGGGAGCCGAGGATCGGGGCGAGCGTCTGGGTCTTGAGCTGGTAGCGCTGGGAGTCCTCGTTGATCCACCACTTGACGAACTTCAAGGCAGTTGCCTTGTTCTTGGAACCCTTGGTGATGGCGCAGTTGTGCCCACCCAGGGTCGGCACGAATGGCTTGCCATCGATGCTCGGCAGGGCGGCGACGTCGAACTTCTCCGTCCCCAGGGACTCCTTGTTGTTGGCGTACTGGTAGGGCCACTGACGGTAGAAGAGGAGCTCACCCGCCTCGAAGGCGTTGCGGCCGTCCTCCTCTTTCCACTCCAGAGCAGCCCCGGGGATATAGCCGTCCTTGAAGCCGTCCATGAGGGTCTGCAGGCCCATGACCGACTCGGAGGAGTTGATGGTGACAGCAGGCTTGTCGCCGCTCGTGTCGTCGTAGAAGGAGCCGCCGGCGGTGTGGATGAACTCCGAGGCGCAGCAGGTCAGGCCCTCATACTTGGCGAACTGACCGCCGAACCCACCGATGTCCTTGTGCTCGGGCAGGGCCCGAACCTTGTCGATGGCGGCCTTGACCTCATCCCAGGTCTTGGGGACCGCCACACCGGCCTTCGCCAGGAAGTCCTTGCGGTAGAACATCACCGGCGCATCAGTGACGAAGGGAACCGCGAAGAGCTTGTCCTTGTACACGCCCGTCTTCCACACGGGTTCCAGGATGTCGTCGTTCTTGAGCTCGTCCTCGGGCAGCTCAACCACCCACCGGTTGGCGGCGAACTCCGAGACCCAGACATTGTCCAGGGAGACGACGTCGTAGGCGTTGGAGTTGATTCTGGCGGCGTTGACGAGGGCGGTGCGCTGCTGGTCGGCCTCGGCGGAGAGCTCGATGAGCTTGACCTCCTCACCGGGGTTGGCCTTGTTCCACTCATCGATCCTGGCCTGCACCTTGCCGCCCGAGTTGTCCTTGCCCTGGACCCAGGTGATCGGTCCGGTGCCTTCAAAGGTGACGGGACCGTCGTCGTCTCCGCGAGAGGTGGAGCAGGCCCCGACGGAGGCCAGCGCCGCAGCCAGGGCCGAGCCCTGGATGAACTGACGACGGGGTAGGGGTGTCATGTGTGTTTCCTCCTTGAAACTGCTGCGGAGCCCACCGGCTCCGTTCCGGAAGGACCCACATTGTCGACGCGCGTCGACTTGGGCATGAGAGGCACGTTACACATCTGCAACCAGTCGGTCAATCCATTTCACATTCACCCCCTCGGATGTCTTGAGAGGAACCTCCGAACCGCAGGATCCCCGGCCGTCCCCCGCGCCCCGCGATCTCCACGAGACCGGCGTGCACCTCCTGTGAAAACCTCCACAGCGTCACCCTCCTTCTCTCGCCTCAACGGTGCGCTGCCCGGACCACCGCCTGACACAATGAGGCCGTGAGCTCTCACCACTCCTCGCCCCAGGCCACCAGCACCAGGCCGCCGCGCTATCCCGGCCACATGGCCGGCGGGGTCTCCAGCACCGAGATCCCCTTCCAGCCTGAGGCGCACTGGTCGGTTCCGTGGCTGCTCGCCGACCGCATCGCCCGCAGCGGTGACCGGCCGCTCGTGGCCCGCAAGTCGTCCCTGTCCGGGGACTGGCAGGAGGTCTCGGCCCGGGCCTTCGGCGAGGAGGTGGCCCACGTGGCCGCGGGTCTCATCGGCATGGGGCTGGAGGCGGGCACCGCCGTCGGCATCATGGCGCACACCTCCTACGACTGGTTCCTCCTGGACATGGCCATCGCCCGCGCGGGTCTTATATCGGTGCCCATCTACGAGACGAGCTCGGCTGAGCAGGTCGAGTGGATCGTCACCGACTCCGATGTGCGTCTGGTCATCACCGAGAGCGGCACGCTGGCCGAGCTCGTACGCGGCGCCGTCGCCGGTATCGAGCAGACGGTGAAGGTTCTGGCACTTGACTCCGACGCGATCACCACGATCGTCCAGGCGGGCTCGGGCGTCAGCCCCTCCCAGGTCGACCAGCGCTCCAACGCCCTCACGGTCGACGACGTCTACTCCATCATCTACACCTCCGGCACCACGGGCCGCCCCAAGGGCGTCGAGCTCACCCACCGCAACGCCGTCGGCATCCCCTACCACGGGGTGCGCTACCTTCCCGGCGTCCTGTGGGGCGGCAACGTACGCCTCCTGCTGTTCCTGCCGCTGGCCCACGTCTACGCCCGCTGCCTCCAGCTGCTGTCCCTGGCCGGCGAGGGCGTGCTGGGCCACACCCCCGACGCCAAGACCCTCCTGCCCGACCTGCAGTCCTTCGCCCCCTCCTACATCCTGGCCGTCCCACGCGTGCTGGAGAAGATCTACAACGCCGCCGACGCCAAGGCCGGCAGCGGCGCCAAGCTCAAGCTGTTCCGTTGGGCGGCCAAGGTCGCCATCGCCCACTCCCGCGCACTGGACACCCCTCAGGGCCCCTCCCGCAGCCTCCGTCGGGCGCGCGCCGTGGCCGACCGTCTCGTCTTCCGCAAGATCCGGGGACTCATGGGGCCCAACGCCCGCTTCATCATCTCCGGCGGAGGGCCGCTGGGGCAGCGTCTGGGACACTTCTACCGTGGCCTGGGCCTGGTCGTCCTGGAGGGCTACGGCCTGACCGAGACCATCGGCCCGGTCAGCGTCAACACCGACTGGCTCAACAAGATCGGCACCGTCGGCCCGCCCGTGTGCGGCAACGAGATCCGCATCGGTGAGAACGACGAGATCCAGGTGCGGGGTCTGGGTGTGTTCTCCACCTACCACAACAAC
>ERZ773267.1864-NODE-1864-length-11199-cov-4.184494_pt1 | contig 11199 bp, 7 predicted proteins | sample MGYA00511959_ERZ773267 | MGnify/ENA primary metagenome ERZ773267 (study PRJEB29015, sample SAMEA2738165) | human oral metagenome | biome: human oral; feature: human-associated habitat; material: saliva | place: China | collected 2240 ... | reverse complement strand
ACCCATTGCAATGCCGAGATTGGCGTGTTTGAGGGCGAGCGCATCGTTAATACCGTCGCCGGTCATTGCCACGACGTGCCCTTGCTCTTTGAGCGAGATCACCATGTTCTTCTTCTGCTCGGGCGAAACGCGACCGAAAATATTGTGGGTTGCGGCGGCCTCGGCGAGTTCGGGGCCGTCTTCCGGCAGGGTAGATGCATCAATCGCGCCCGCAGAAATATCCATGCCGGCGGTCTTCGCAGCTGCCTGCACCGTGTACGGGTTATCGCCTGAGAACACCTTGAGGGTTACGCCCTGGCGATTGAAATAGTCCACGATTTCGGGGGCATCGGAACGCACATTTTCGCGGAAAATCACGAAGAGCACGGGAGTATGGTCGGCGGGGATGTGCTGCACTGGGTCTCCGTCATCGTTGCGTACCACGGCGGATGCATGCGCGAGTACCATCGTGCGCAGACCCAATGATGCGAGTTCACGGGCCCGCTCACGTTCCTCAGTGCCCTGGTTCAGCAGAGCCTCGGGAGCGCCGAGAAGCCAGGCTCCCGAAGACTTAAACTCGATAGCACTAAAGCGTAACGCCGATGAGAACGGCACAATGCCGCTTACCTGCTCTGTGGGTGCTTGCTCGAACCCGCCGGTGAGTGCTGCTGCGGTCGGGTTCGCGTTTTCATCATGACCGAACCATGCCAACGCCTGGTCCCAGCCCTGCGGCAGGGATGCGCGCCACGCCTGATTTTCATCGGGTGCTTTTGCCTCGGCCGGAGTCGTCAGCGAGCGTACCGAATCGAAAATCACGCCGCCCTCGGTCAGGGTGCCCGTCTTGTCGAAGCACACCGTATCCACGCGGGCGAGCACCTCAACGGCGGGCTGTTCCTGCACCAAAATATTGTGTTTACGTCCCAGAGCCACAGCCGCCGCCGCGAACGCCAAGGTTGTCATGAGCGCCAAACCCTGCGGAATCATAGATGCTACTGACGAAACTACCGCAATAGCAACGTTCTCCCAGAGACCGTCACGATTGACGATCTCAAGGCCGCCCGCCGCGCGCACCTGACCCCACAGCACGATCGGGATAATGATGGCAAGGCCGAAGGTAATCCACCGCACCACGCGGTCGAGCGCATCGCGAAGCTCAGACTGGATGCGCGAGAACTGTCGGGCCTCATCGGAAATTTTGCTTGCGCGGGACTCGGAGCCCACCGCCGAGAGCAGTACACGCCCGGTACCGCCGAGCACGCTCGATGCCGAAAGCACCATATCGCCCGGACGTTTCGGAATCGGGTCATTCTCGCCGGTCAGCAGGGATTCATCCAGCTCTAGCGAGTCGGAGGTAAGGACCACCGCATCCGCAGGAACCTGGTCGCCGCGTTTGAGCACTACCACATCGCCCTCAACCAGGGACTCCATAGGAACCTCGATCATAGCGCCATCGCGCACCGCCGTGATCGGGGATCGGTCAAGCAGAGAGATACGGTCGAGCTCAAGTTTAGCCTTGTACTCCTGCACAAAACCGATAATCACATTCGCCACCACGGCGAACAGAAAGAGCAGATCAGCCCAACGCTGGTACAGAATCACAACCAGACCGCACAGCCCAAGCACCAGGTTAAATACCGTAAATAGGTGTGCCCGCATAATGCTCCACAAGGTGCGGGAAGACTTATTATTCTGAGCATTGACCTTACCGGCGGCGGTGAGCTTGGCAACCTCATCGCTGCTGAGCCCGTGAACAGCAAGCTCTTGAGAACCGCTGTGTGCCTGAGCAGAATATTCGGGAACATAACCGGAGGCTTCAGACAGCATTGTCTTGTGCTGGTCAGAACTCATGGATGGGGTACTCTCCTTCGTGGGGTAGGGGAAGAGTAATACATACGGTTTGGGCTGCACCCGGGCGAGTTCAGACTTCTTATCACGAGAAATAACCCTGCGCCGGGCATTACTTTATTCTAACAAGTAACCATGGTGCAGGGCTTATATGCCGAACTGGGAATATACTGAGAATCCGTCGGATACCGGCATGAAATATTCGGGGTAGCAGCCCAGAAAAAGGACGACTCAAAGCACGGTGCCGCTCTATCGCCGCGGCAGAACCAGAGGCCGCTTCGTCACCGGATGCTCCAAAACCTCAATCGGATGCTGATACACACGGCTCAGCCGCTCCTCGGTACACACCTGAGCGGGGGTACCGTTGGCAGCCACACGACCCCTATCCAGCAGCACGATCCTATCCGAATACGCCGCCGCCACATCTAAATCATGCAGAACCGCCAACACCGCCGTGCCCTCAGCGGCAAGCTCCCGGCTCATCTGCAGAGTCTGTTCCTGATGCTTAATATCCAGCGCCGCCGTAGGCTCATCCAAGAGCACTAGGGGAGTCTGCTGCGCAAAAATACGAGCCAAATGCACACGCCCACTTTCGCCGCCCGAAAGGGTTGTCACATCGCGATTTGCCATCATCTCTGTATGCGTGCGCGCCATCATCTGCTCGATCACGGCGTCGTCCTCATGCGCACGCTCGGTACCGCGCCACGGGGTGCGCCCCATCGCCACTACCTCGTGCACAAGGTACGAAAACGCCACCTGAGTTTTCTGCAGCAGCAGGGCACGCAGGCGCGCAAGCTCAAGATACGAATACTCACCCACTCGCTTATTCTTGAGCAGTACCGAACCGGAATCGGGCTTATTATCGCCCGCAATAACCCCCAAAATCGTGGACTTACCGGCACCATTGGGACCGATGAGCGACACAACCTCGCCCGCCTGAACCTCAAAAGAGACATCCTCTAAGATGCGCCGCCCACCCACCGACAGCGACACCCCATCAACAATAAGCATTAAAGACCTCCCTTCCCCATTGAACGGCGCAACAGGAAGAAGAACGTAGGGCCACCCACGAGCGCCGTAAAAATACCGATCGGCAGGTCAGAGACCGGAATGAGCGTGCGCGCCCCCAAATCGGAAAGCGCAATTAACAGCGCCCCGCCCAGTGCCGAAGCAGGCAGCAGCAAACGGTTAGACGGCCCCAAAATAAGCCGAAGCAGATGCGGAATAATCAGCCCCACAAAGGCGATAATGCCCGCATGAGCCACCGCCGCACCCGTCAAAAGCGCCGTAGCAGCAATCGCAACACCGCGCAGACGCTCAACGTTAACCCCGGAATGCTGCGCTGCGCGCTCGCCCAGCGCCAACAGATCAAGTTTGCGTGAAATCATCAAGCACATGATTAGCCCCGCTACGATCACGAACCACACGCTGGCAAGAGCCTTCCACGTAGACCCGTTGAGCGATCCCATCTGCCAGAAGACGATGCGGTCGCGGCTGACATTATCGGCCAGGTACAGGCAGAACGCGATTGCGGCGTTTGCCACTGCTGTTACCGCAATACCCGTCAAAATCATGGAGAGAACTTTCGCCCGACCTGAGGAACGCGAGAGAAAATAAACCAGCGCTGTTGCCGCGAGGGCACCGCCGAAGGCGAAAGCTGGAACCGTGTAAATATCGAAGAATTCGAGATTGAAAACGACCGCTACACATGCTCCCACTGCGGCGCCTGAAGACACACCGATAACCCCGGGCTCGGCCAGCGGGTTACCGAAAACCGCCTGCATGACCGCGCCCGAGCATCCCAGGGCAGCGCCCACGAGCAGCCCCAAAAGCACACGCGGAAAACGAATATTCCACAGGGTGCTGTCTTCAAGATAGGCGGTCGGATCCTTGGGAATCATACCCAAGCGGCGCCCCAGCGAAGCCATCACATGATCGGTCGGAATATTGTACTGACCCAACCCCGCCGACACCACGGTTATGACGATCAGGGCAATACTCAGAAAGCCAAAAGTTGCGAGAATACGGATGCGGCGTTTGCTGCGATAATCCGCGCTGCCGGGAGTCGCCGCATCAGTGCGGTTGGACGAATTCACAGGTGGAGCCTCTTAATGCCGGGGTGCATAGATAGCGCGGGCCAGGGAAAGCAGAACAGCGGGGGTATTCGGACCGTAGGATAGAATCTGCCCGTCGTTCATATCAACCACGCGCCTGCTCTTTCCCGCGTTCGTTTCGGCAACCCCCGGGCGTGCCAAGAATCCATCCAAGCCGCCGGTGGATTCCACGCCGTGAGTCATGGTCAAAATGACATCCGGGTTCACCTTGACCAGCGCCTCGCTATTCGCGGGAACAATGTTGCGCGTTCCCTGCTCGGAAGCCACATCCCTGCCCTCAAGCGCGGCAATCAGATCATCCGCGCCGGAACCCTTGCCGAGAATGAAGAATACCCCGGCATTACCACGCACGTACAGGAACGCCATTGACAGTTTCTTATCGCCTTCAGGGGCAACTTCTTTGATGGTATTCAGGGCATAATCAAGGTCTTTCTGCACGCGCTCGGCGACCTTATCGCCCGCCTCCTGCACACCTAAAGCCTGTGCCACAGCCTTGAGCTGGGGAATGATCTTATCCATGCGCCTCTCATGGTCGAACACCACCACAGTCACGCCCGCATCGCGTAGTTGTTCAACAACTTCTTCGGGACCATTGCTCTTATCCCAGAGCACAAGATCGGGGTTCGTCGCGAGAATCGCATCCGCGTTCAGATCGTGGCCATTCTGAGTGACGAGCGGCAGCTTCGCTAGCGAAGACTCGGTTGAAGACGTTACACGACCGACCAGACGATCACCCAAACCCAGCGAGATGACCTCTTGCGCGAGAGTGCCGTACAGATCAAGAGCCAGGATGCGGTTCGCCGACTTAACAGTCACCTCATCGCGCTTGAAATCCTTGAAAGTCACGGGAAGCTGCGGGGTGGGAGTCTCAACCATCGGCTGAACTTCGGGGGTGTTCTTCGCGCTGCTGGGACCCGTCAGCGATTTCGGATCGGAAGAAACATTGCTCTTGAGCTCCTGCGCAAGGTTCTCAAGCTCAGACTTGGTGGTCTGTTCATCAACCACGGAATGCGAGGATGCGCTCGTGCTGCCCGGATTTTGGGTGCCGATGCCGCATCCGGAGATAAAAAATATGGATGCCGCTAATAGCGCGGCGGTGATCTTCTGCGATGCGCTCGCTCTGCCGTGCCGGTGTCTGGGGCGTGTTGTTGCGCCGGGGTGTGAGAGACGAAAAGCCATATGAAGAGTTCCTATCGGCTAAAACTGTGAGTGTATGTATTCGTGATGAGAGCGTGTGCTTAGGGTGAGGGTGCGGGTAGTCGATACTACCCGCACCCTGGCGCATCCGGTGAGCTATGAGGTGCGGATGCTGCACCGAGGAATAAACCCGAGCCTAAGAACCGCCGCATATGCCGGTGGTTGATAGGCCGATCTTAGGTTTATTCGGAGCGCTCAGACATCCTGGAGGACTTGCGACGGCGCGTGTACAGTACGGCACCAATACCGGCGACCAGAGAGGCCAGACCACTAGCAACCCCAGCCTCTACACCGCTGGCACCGGTATGCGCCAGACGACCATGAGAGCCGCGTGCGTTGAGAGATTCGCATCCCTGACCCTGATATACGGTTTCGGTCACAGTTTGGGTGGTCTGGGTTTTGGCGGTGTTGCCCGCGGGCTGTGTACCCGAAAGCGACGCTGAGAAGCTCAGCGGAGCCATATCCTTACCCGCCTCGTAGAAACCTGCAAACGCTTTAGCACCCTCAGCGGTAATGGTGGTGCCTGCATCGCTGATGGAAATCTTATCGCCAGAGACCTGCAAACCGCTCACATCAACGTTGAGCAGAGCAACTTCACCGTAATTATGCGATTTGCCGTCCATATCGTTGCCGACCATCGTTGCGTAGAGAACGGCGGTCTTGCCGTTGATCTCCAGACGCGGGTTTGAGATGGTGGTGTCCAGAATTCCGTGGTGTCCGGTGAAATGCACCGAACCGGTGAAGGAAATCGAGCCCTTACCATCCTTGAAGGAACCCGTACCCTTCGCCCACTGGAAGGCATTATTGGAATAGGTGGTACCGTTCAGATCCCAGCTGCCGTTAGCGATGCCGCCGCGAATGTAGTTGCGGAAGGAATCGCGCACGCCCCATCCAAGATCTGCGCTGGCGACCTTACCATCTGCGGATGCGGCCGGTGCTTTGTTCGCTGCCTTAACGGGAACCTGCTTGGTCACGGTCACCGGGGTGCAGACGGGCTGGGCGGGGTTCTTTGAGACGCTGCTGAAGGAACCGCTCTTACCGCCATTCGGGTGTGCAGCCGGGGTGGAGCCGTTATGGGAATGGGAGGCATTGCCGCCGCCATTGTTCACGGAACCGCCAAAGTTCGTGCCGCCAATACCCGCATTCGCGTTATTACCTAGGTTCGTCGAACCGCTGCCGGTGTTAGAACCCTTAACCGTGGTGTCGGTAACCTTGTTTTCCACCAGCTGAGAACCGAGTTTTGCGCTGAAGGAGAGCGGAGCCATAGCGCGCTTGTCGGCGTCATTGTACTGCCCGGCGAAGATCGCCTCAGACCCCTCGACGGTAACGGTAACGGCTGCATTCTTAGCCGAGAGCACGTTATTTTCTAAGGTTGCACCGCTCAAATCGACCTCGGCAAGTACAAGATCTTTGAAGGTGCGGTTTTCGCCCTGCATGTTGAGCGCTTCGGCGTCGACAACCAGGTAGCCCTTGCCCTCTTTGATGACTAGGCGAGTGTTCTCGAAGCTGCTGTTGAGCTGGCCGTGATGCCCGCTAATGTGCACCTTGCCCGCGAAGTTGATCTGACCGGTCTTCGTTGCCTCATCGTATGAGCCGGATGCGCTGTTAAAGTCGAGCCCGCCCGCCGCGTTCTTCGACAGACCCTCGACGGTGATGTTACCGCGCGCAATGGTGTTGAGGTAGTGCAGGAAGGAATCACGAATATTCCAGGTCAGGTTGCCGGATTCAATAATGTGCCCTTGACCTTTCGGCACGTCGGTTCTCGGCGCTGCATCGGTAGCCGGAGGCTGAGCCGGTGCGGGCTTAGCGGCTTCCGAGCTTTGTGAGGGCTGCGGTGCCGGTTGAGAGCTGGGTGCTTCGCTGGGCTTTGAAGGGTTTGAGGCAGGTGCCTCAGAAGTCTGAGAGGGCTGCGGTGCCGGAGCTTCGGAACTCTGTGAGGGCTGCGGTGCCGGTGTTTCAGCAGGTTTACTTTGCTCTGGCGCAGGCTGAGATGGCTCAGGAGCTGGATCGGCAGGCTTGCTCGGTTCTGGTGCAGGCTGCTCGGGTTGAGTAGGCTCAGGTGCAGGCTGCGCAGGCTGAGATGGCTCAGGAGTAGGATCGGCAGGCTTCTCCGGTGCCGGGGCCTGCTTGGTAACGAGCTTTGCGGAGAATGCCAGCGCATCCAGCTCTTGCCCCGCCTGATAGAACCCGGCAAACACCGAAGTTGCTTCTGCGCTGAGTTTCACCTTGGTGGCATCAGATGCTGCCAAGGTCAGCTGCCCACCTTCGTTTTTCAGGGAGGAAGCATCGAAAGTACCAATCAGCGTGTGATCGTGCTGTACGGGCGGGTTCGGGGTGGTGTTGCCGTTATAGGGGCGTTCGCTGATATTTGCGTATAGGCTGCCTTGCCCGTCTTTGATGACAAGTTCCAAGTCGCTGATAGTTACTTCGAGCACGCCGTGGTGCCCGGTGTACTTCACGCTGGAGCCGGTGAATTTAACGTGGTATGAACCGTCTGCCTCGACGGTACCTTCAGCGGCGGTGAAGTGATAAGAACCATCCGCGTTGGAGGTAGCACCGGTTAGTTCCTGCGAACCACCGGCGACAGGACCGGTGATGTATCTGCGGAATGAGGATTTGACGCCCCAATCTACGGATGCATCCTGCAGGCTTTGTGATGCGGCAGCTGGCGCCTGCTCAGAGACGATCTGCGCGGTCGGTGCGGGTTGGTTCGCTAGGGCGGGGGTGGCGGCGATGCCACTGAGCCCAACGGCGGCAGACGCTAGAAACGCCCATGAGCGCTTCGCGTTATGCGACATAGACATGTGTATCCTCTATTCGTGGTTTTAGTAATGAGCAGTCTTAGTCTAGACCTATTAGCTAAGACTTGTGTAGCTTAATTGTAGTACTTTGCTTCATGATGAGGTTACCCTTAATAAAATTTTTTAGCATCGGTGTTGCAAAACCAAAAATTTAGTGACACTATGTCATTTATTGATTTGGTGACACTGTGTCATCAAAAATATTCATGACTCTCAACTCAATCAGGAGGCGTTCTATGACCGCCATTATTACCCCCGAAACCACCTCTCCCGATGCTGCCGAACAGCGGTTTTCGGCCCGGCTAAAAGCGAGCACCAAGTGCGTGCATGATAATGCCGAGCACTCTACCTTTATGGAAGATTTGATGGGCGGGAAACTCGATACTTCCGCGTATTTACGCCTCATCAACCAGTACACCTATATCTATGAGGCGCTGGAGGAAATCTCTCGGAATCTGCGTGTATCCGGTAACCCACTGACCGATCCTTTCACTCTGGAAGGGCTGGATCGTGCCGCTGCGATTCACCACGATATTCGTGCTCTAGGGCAGACCGAGATTGACGCCCCGTTGCCAGCGACTATCGAATACGTGGCGCGTATCAAGGCGACCGCGCAGGCTCCCGAGCGGTTCTTGGCGCATCATTATCTGCGCTATCTGGGAGATCTCTCGGGCGGGCAGGCTGTGGCGGCTCTGGTGGCGCGCCATTACGGTATTGCGCGGGATGCTCTGACCATGTACTCGTTCCCTCAGCTTCCCAAGCCGAAGGTCTTCAAGGATGGATACCGGGAGCTTCTTGATCGCGCTCCTTTGAGTGAAGAGCAGCGTGAAGCCCTGATTGACGAGGCTATGGAAGGGTTTCGTATTAATGCCGCGCTCTTTGCCCAATTAGGTGAGCAGGATGGCTGTCTGTAAGCGTCTCGATAGATGTTCAAAGTTCGCGTTTGAGGTATATCGGGACCATTTGTGACAGATTGTTACACTTGTATAGACAGTACCTCAGAGTGTTTATTATCACTGAAAAATATACGTAAATAACCGTTATATGACACTTACAGGGCAGATTTAGACACGCGCTTAGGCAATTCATCCTGTGACGCGGACATATAAGGATGCGGTGGTTCCCCAGAGGGGCAAACCACCGCATCCTTTATAAAAAGTTAGCGCTCCCGAGGGATGAGATCGATGCCGAGGGTGTCGAGTACGGCGGTTACTTTGTCAAAGGCGATAGACTCGCGCCCTTTTTCGAGATCGCGGATCGTGCGCTCCGAGACTCCGGCAAGAAGCCCCAAATACTCCTGCGTAATCCGAAGTTCGCGGCGATGCTCGCGAACGATCTGGGCGAGCGAGCCCTTTAAGTCCCGTGGCACGAGCGCATCCTTTCTATGAGTCTGAAACCCTATAAATCGGCAAAATAATTCCGAATTCATGCCATTATGGCATGAAAATTGGTGAAAACACTATATTTCGGCAATATTTTGCCGATATATGTAGTTTTAGGGGGCAGAGGGAGGAAAAAATCGTGCTTTTCGGCAGAATATTTCCGATTTTTAGGCTTCCTGATAGCCGTCATGCGGATGCGGCGGCTCCCCAGAGAGAAAACCCTCGCATCCTTTGTTACCGCCGTATGCGCGTTTTAACTCAACTGCACATGACACTACCTGCTGCTACGCGGCCTGGGGCTCGGGTTTGGGTCCGGTTATGACCGCGCGATCGCGATTCTGCGCTATGCGCACGGCCGGGGTGAGCGCCGAACCTGCCCAAAGAGCCATGACCGCATAGAGACACAGGATCGGCACGGTCGAAAACAACAAGGCATACTGCGCAAGATGGTTGAGGCTGTTGAATCCGCCACCTATAGCGGCCCCCAGCCACATAGGCGAAATATATAGACCGATAAACGCCACCCACGTCAAAACACGTGCGATACCGGATAACCAGGTGGGCAGGTGCGTGAAAAATAGAGGGAAAGCATCAAGAACAAGCGTCATGATAATCAGCGGGAACATGACGTTATGATGCGACCAGCTGATGGGGGAGATGCTCACCATCAAAAACCCGCCGACCGCCACCTGAGATAGCACAAGATTACGGCGAATAAGCTGGCGCAGAAGCACCGCACAGAGACCGATCGTAGCAAGCGCAAGAGCGTAATATACAGGCCTCAGAGTGGGCTCGCGCAGACCCAGGTGCATCAGCCAGCCTTGAATCGAAATATTATCGGCGAAGTTGATACCTCCAACGCGACCGGAATCCGAAACGGCGCTCGTCCAGAACGTAACTGCCTGCTGCGGAAGGAAGATAAACCCAAGAAGAATGGTCGTGCCGAAAGAAGCGCCTAGGGTAAGGATGCCGCGCCAGTCTTTGCGCATGAGCAGAATAAGGCCGAAGGCAAGCGGGGTGAGCTTAATACCGCCCGCGATGCCGATAAGCGCACCCCGGGGAATGCGGGTTGCCGGTCGTATAAAATCGGCAAGCACCAGCGTAAGAATGATGGGGTTGATTTGTATCAGGGAGAACCCGCGCCGCCATGGTCCGGTCATAATAATGATGAACGTGAGAGCGGCGATGACGCCATATGTGCCGAGTCTTTCCTGGAAAGGGATGCTGTAGCCGCGGTCGGTGGCGTAGTTATAGATAAGGGTTGCCAGCCACCATGCAACACCGATGCTGATCGCATACATGATGGCGATACCCACCCATGCGGGCAGAAAAGCGAACGGTAAGAACACGAGCGCGGCAAAGGGTGGGTAGGTGAAGGGCAACCTAAAGTCGCCGTACTCCAGGAGATTGCGGGCGTAGAGATCTTTGTGCATACCGTCGTTATCGAAGATGGTCATGGCACCGAAACGGTAGACATTGAAGTCTAGTCCGCCCGTGAACTCGATATAGATAAGCCAACCGATAACAAAGAGAGCGAATGCCGCGAGCGTTATTCTGCCCGCCTTAGGCATATCTGGCGCAAAGACCTGCACGGATGGTGCTGCGGTCATGGTGATCTTTCTGTTGTGTCTGTGCATTTTTTTGGATGCGGTTCGGCGGGGCGAATGTGTTATCGGTGTGAACGGTTTATGTAACCTATCCTCCAGTCTAGCGTGTGAAAGCGCAGGTGGGGAGTGCCTTGAGGCAGAAAAAGGCTCTTGATGTGAAGAAAGCGTTGGAAACTCCGCTTTATTCACATCAAGAGCCTAGCTGTGCCGATAGAGGGATCTAGCCCTGCGCCACCTCACCAAAGTGAGCTGCCATGGTGCCTTCGTGAGCGGC